>Ga0308420_1002120_pt1 | contig 10315 bp, 14 predicted proteins | sample HotsprSampleMS55_FD_203802 | JGI IMG/M metagenome (GOLD analysis project Ga0308420, IMG submission 203802) | Hot spring phototrophic mat microbial communities from Mushroom Spring, Yellowstone National Park, Wyoming, United States - 20090730_MS55 ...
GAATAGATAACCTGCGGATTTTTTAACATATAATTCTATTTTCCAATGTTTTTTTGAAAATGTCAAATTGAGAAATTTTTCAGTATAATCGTTTTATGACCTTAACCGAGCTTTCTTATTACAGCCGAAAAATTTTTCCATTGGTTATTATTGGTTTTTTGCTTTTTTTAATTTTTTTCTATTTAATAAAACTGGTTATTTTGCTTTACACTCCACCACCAAAACCAACCATTTCCTATAATCCTATTTTTCAAAAAATTGAAAAACCAAAAGTAAGGGAAGGAAGTAGCTCCTTGGGAATAAATTTTATCCTGGATACGATTGAGGGGCACCCCAAAACCGCTACCTTAGCGGCAAAGGTTTTTTTTCTTCCCAAACTGATAAGTCGCTTAAATTACAAATCAACCATCTATCTTATGGCAAAAAACTTTGGTTTTGATACGGAAAAAACAAAACACAAACTTAAAGAAAACCTAGCTATTTTTTCTGATGAGGAAAAAAGACTAGAGATTGATATCACCAACTATAACTTTTTTTTTGACTATCAATTTGCCACCAAGGCCGATATTTTTGAAAACACAATTATTCCTTCAAAAAAAGAAATAGAAAATAGGGCCGTTGAGTTTTTAAAAACAGTCAATCGCTACCCTGAGGAATTGGCTAAAGGAAAAATTAGCATTTTTTATTTTTATTATCAAGAAGATCTAAACACTTTTTCCAAAGTTGATGATGTTAATCAAGCCAATGTGGTTGAGGTCGATTTTCTAAGAGATGATATTGATGATTATCCGGTAATTTCCCCAAAGTTTCCCAACAGCCACAACTTTGTTTTAATGACTTTTTATCAAGATGGTTATAAAGTCCTTCGGGCCCAAATTAAGTTTTTTGAAAAATCTGAAGGTGAGGTGGGAATTTATCCTCTAAAAAGTGGTGACTTAGCTTGGGAAGACTTGACTAAAGGAAAAGGAATAGTTTTATCCAATCCCAAAGAGAAAAAAGAGGTGGTAATCAAACAGATGAGTTTGGTCTATTTGGACCCAGATTTCTATCAACCCTATCTTCAACCGGTTTATCTTTTTATCGGTGAAGATAATTTTTCTGCTTTCGTTCCTGCCGTTTCTTTTGACTATCTTATTGACTAGCCCTTTTTGTTAATCTAAAAACACCCAATAAACCAAAAATCGATGGTAAAAGAAAGATGTTTAAGTACTTAAACAAATCTTTTTGATTCTCGGATAATTCTGGCAAAGGATAAAATAAAACCACCCTTTGTTTTATTCCTGATAAAGCCCCTTTTGCCACTAAATTATTTAAGAGGTTTAAGACAAACTCTAAGTTATCATTGGTACGCGAAAGGTAACGTTCTTGGATAAAACGAGAGGAGGGGACAACCACAATTTCTCCCTGATTTTTACTTTTCGCATAAGAAGATGTAATAAATTGTTTTAAGTCTTTTGGGTTTGGTTCAGGAATACTTTGCGGATCTAAAATAAAGTTTTCTTTTTGTTCCCAGGATTTTTTTGAGGTAAAAACTAAAGGCAAAGCTTTATTTTTATCTTTTATTTCTATCTGCGACACCCAAGGAAACAAAAGTTGTTGAATATTGGAAAAAAACGGTTGATTTTGGCTAAAAACACTGGTTTTTATCCAAAAAGGATAAGGGGTAATAAATTGGAAAAGTTGATTACCAAAGTTTACCAATTCTGATGATGAAGAAAGAAGAAGATTTTTTTTAACCTCGATGCCAAAATCGGCAAAAACCGAAAAAAGATTATGTTTTGCGGGGACAACCTGAAGATTGTCTTTTACCCAAACCCCATCAACAAAAAAAAGACCTTTTCCTCCTTTTTGAAGATAGTTTTTTATCGCAGTAATTTCTTGATGATCATATTCTTTTTGATTATTGTCAAAGATAATGACTGCTTTGTAGATTTTATCAATTTCTTTGGCGGCCGAATTACTTGAAACATCGATAAAGTCTAAGACAAATTGTTGTTTTGCGGCATTTTTAAAACTTAAAAGATCATCTTCTTGAGGGTTGAATTTTTCTTCTTTTCCCAAAATGGCAATTTTTTCCACCTCTTTTTTTGTCATTTTGAAAATTTGGGAGGTTAAGTTGTATTCTAAATCTTCTAAATTGGTAACTTGGGGAAGAATCTCTTTTTTTGTCCCGTACGATAAAACCAAACCAAAATAGATCGATGAGACTTGGTATTTGTTTTGCTGAAGTTCGGAAAACTGAAGGGTGGGTAAACCAGCTTCTTGAGCTTGGTTTTTGGCGCTTTCGTCTTTTTTTGGATCTAAAACTTTAACAATAATTTTGCCTTTACCTTCCTTTTGATATTCTTTTAAAAAGTCTAAAATCTCGTTTTTTAAAGGTAAAAGACGAACTGGTAAATCCGATGAGACGAAAAACTTGATATTTAAAACATCATCTAAGTTTTTAATAATTTTTTTAGTTGAGGAAGAAAGAGAATAGGCTTTGCCAAAGGAAAGATCGATTTTAAAAGAAAAAAGAGAAACCACATAATTGGCCAAAATAAACACCAAAAAAGAAAGGACAACAATCACCCATTTTTCTACTTTTTCCAATTTAAAAATTTTGGCAAAAGTCATCTTATTTTCTTTTTTCAAGTTCTAAAACTGTTAAAAATAAAAATAAAAAGGTAAAAGAAAAAAAATAAAACAAAGAGCGAAAATCTAAAATCCCTTTGACAAAGTTTTGAAAATGATAAAGAGGGGAAAGGGGGATAAAAAACTCTTGTAAATTTTTGGGAAGTAAAGAAGAAAAAAAATCACTGCCTAAAAGCAAAATAAAAAAAAGGCAAACCACCGATGATAAAAAGGCGATCACTTGATTTTTCGTTTGCGATGAAAAAAATAAAGACAAAGAAGAAAAAGACGCTCCCAAAAACAAAACCCCCAAATAAGAAACCAAAACCTCAGGAAGATAAATTTTGGTTAAAAAAAACAAAGATAAAGGAAGACTTAAGGTTAAAGACAGCGCTATAAAAAAAAGAATAAGATTGGCTAAAAACTTCGCCAAAACAATTTGAGTTTCTTGATAGGGGAGGGTAAGAAGGACTTCAATGGTGTTTGTTCTTTTTTCTTCAGAAAAAGAACGCATCGCTTGGCCCGGGATAAAGATTAATAAAAACCAGGGAAGAAGAAGAAAAAAAGGACGAAGCGAGGCCGAACCGGTTATAAAAAGGTCTTTTACAAAAAAAAAGTTGGCAAAAATGCCAAAAAGAATGGTTATGATATAACCTAAAGGGGTATTAAGATAAGAACTTAATTCTTTTTTAATTAAATTTTTCATGACAATTGTTTTTAGAAATTTTAATTTTTTACTTTTTTCTTAAATAGTTTTTCCACCCCACCTTTTTCTTTTGGTTTTTTGCCATCGTAAACAATTTGACCGTTTTGGATAATTATTAGCCGATTAGCCACTTTTTCTGCCTCTGAAAGAATATGGGTGGAAAAGATAATTGTCTTTTTTTGGCCAAGTTTTTTGATTAGGTTTCTTATTTTTTCCTGTTCTAAAGGATCAAGGCCCGAGGTTGGTTCATCGAGGATAAGGTATTTAGGATTTCCAAATAACGAAGCGGCTAAACCAACTCTTTGTTTAAAACCAAAAGAAAGTTCTTCAATTTTTTTATTAAAAACCGAAGAAAGCCCAACTTCTTTGGCAATATTTTGCCAGTTTTTTTCGTTTTTTGCCAAAGCAATAAAATCAAGATATTCAAAAATCTTCATCTCTTGGTATAAAGGATTACTCTCTGGCAGATATCCCACTTGTTTTAAAACCGCAACTCTTTGTTCTACCGGATCAAGACCGCAAACGGATATTTTTCCAGAATTAGGTTTTAAATAACCTAAAATTAAGCGCATGGTAGTTGTTTTTCCTGCCCCATTTGGACCCAAAAAACCAATGATTTCTCCCTCTTTTGTTTTAAAAGAAATATTATCAACTGCTTTTTTTTGACCAAAAAATTTAGAAACAGAAGAAAGTATTATCATAAGTTTTTTATGAATAAAAAAATATAACAAAAAAGAAGATAAAATACAAGATAGAAAAAATTATTTTAGCATTCTTCACATTCTTCTTTATCTTGACACTGACATTGACAAGATGAATTTATCTTATCAAAATTTTTTTCAATTACTTCCCAATTTAAATTCTCAAAAAAAGCATCAATATATGAAGCGCGATTGACACCATAGTCAATGAAATAAGCATGTTCATAGGTATCTAATGCTAAAATCGGTTTAGCATACCAGACTGGAAAAGTATTTTGAGCATCACCCAAATAATTAAAGAGTCGCTTTTCTTTTTCATTCCAAGCAGTCCAGACCCAACCACGGGCAGCTATACCAGTTGCTTTTAAATCTTTTTTATAATTTTCAAAAGAGCCAAAGTCTTTTTCAATTTGTTTTAGCAAATTAGACGATGGTTTTTCCCCTTTTCCTCCCAAATGACCAAAATATATTTCATGATTAATCACTCCTCCCCAAGCAAAAGAAAGCTCAGTCTTAAGCTCACGAATCATTGAGTAAACTTGATTGGCTTTTGAGTAATCATCATCGGTTAATGAGGCCAACTTTTCTTGGATTTCATTGTATTTGTTAACATAGCCTTGATAAAGTTTTAGATGCTCCTCAACGGTTTTTTTAGAAATGTCTTTCATTTGAAAAATTTTTGATGAAAATGTTTTTGGAGAAATTTTGTTCACTTTCATAAGCTAACTATTATAAAATTAGTAATAGTTAAATTAAAACAAAATTTTAATCACTTGTCAAGAATAAAATTATAAGCACATTTATTATCAGTCTTCGCGAGTATTTAGAAGTTTTTTAATTATTGGTGTTTTTTTGGGAATTTATAAGAAACTAAACATAAAAAGAAAAAGAGAGAAAGAAATTGTTTTTGCAAGCTTAATTGGAATAATAATATCTATTGGTTTACCAATTTTTGTTTTTCTTTTTTCTCAACAAGCTTCAAGGATATTGACAGAAAAAAATGCCGAAATTTTAGAATCTTATTTAATGATTTTTTCTGGATTTTTTATTGTCTATGTCGTTTTTTTCTCTTCATAATTTTTTTGTTTTAAATCGATCAAAAACGATCATTAAAAGTCATTAAAAACTTCAACAAAATATTTTTGATTTATCTTTGTTTTTAACGATTTTTTTTGTTGTTCGTGAGGGTTTTGAAATTGCTTTATTTACCGCCACCACCTCTATTTTTTTTAAATTTATTGAAAATCTTTTTGGTTTAATTTTGGGCTTTTTTGTTTCTTTTGGTTTTGGAATTTTAACTTATTTTGGTTTTTTAAGATTTTCTATTAATAAAGCCTATAAATTAACTGAATTTTTAATCATCCTTCTTGCCGCCTCTTTGGTAAAAAATGGCGTAGCTGAGCTTTTGGAGATTTATTTTGATATCAAATTAAAAAATATTTTACCAATTAAATTAGTTTTTCTCCCTCATGAGTCAACTTTTGTCGGACATCTATTGAAGAACAATTTTGGCCTACAACAAGATTTTAGTCTGATGATGTTTTTTATTATTGCTTCTTATTTTATCGTCGTTCGACTTCTTTTTTTAAAAAGAAGATAAAAAAATGTTAAAATAATCCTTATGAAAATCCCAAAAAAAGCCATAAAAATTCGCTCTCTTTTTGGATATTACTATAAAAAACTTGAAGATATTGATAGACAATGGAAAGAGTCAAAAGAGTTTGGCTCGATTTTGATTTTGTCTTTGGTTGAGGAAGTTGGTGAGATGGCGCGTGCTTATTTGGCGGCTCACGGCAAAAAACCAACCAATTTGGCGGCCCAAAAAGATGAGCGATATGACCAAGAGTTAGGTGATATTCTGGTTGCTATTCTTCGTTTTGCCCGGATTAAAAATATTGATCTTCACAAAAGAATAATGTACTCAATCAATAAAATTAAAAGAAGACAGATAAAACCAAAAACTTAAAATTGACAAAAATAACATTTATTTTGTACAATTAAAATGTATGAATATTATTACCACTACTATTTTAAGAAACAACTTAGCTGATACTCTCAAAGAAATAACTAAAAAAAGAGATTATCTTTTAGTGGCAAAAAAAAATCAAATTAAGGCGGCTTTAGTAAACATTGATTTATTTGAGGATCTTTTAGCCTTAACCAATAAAAAATATCTAAAAAGTATCAAAAAAGCAAGAAAAGAGTACGAATCGGGTGATTTTTTTACTCATAATCAGGTTTTTGGTAACATTTAATTAATGAAATACTCGCTTGTTTACACAAAAACTGCTTTTGATATGACATTAAAAAACTTGATCCGGTGGCTAAAAAACGAATAAAGAAAAAATTAGAGCAATTTTCTTTATCTCCTTTTAAATATGCAAAAAAATTAATTAACCCAGCTATCGGAACCTATCGTTTTCGGGTTGGCAATTACCGAACTATTTTTGATATTGATAAAAATAATGTTGTAATTCTACGTGTTGGCCATCGGCGAGAGATTTATAAATAATTTTTTACTCTGCTGGAGAATAAGATTTAAGAATTTTTGCTAAAATCGCTTTGGCTTCGGCTTTTTTAAAATTTTTAAATAAGTGCCAACCCTTTAATTTTTTTAAAATCTTTTTTATTAAGAGTGGCTAAAGAAAGATTTAGTTCTAAAGCTGAAGCAGCGATAATAGCATCGATTAAAGAAATCTCTGTTTCTCGTCTTATTTTTCCTGCTTTTTCCATAAGTTTTGGGGTAAGGTTAATAATTTCTCCTAAATTAAATAGTTGACGGATTTTTTCTTCATCTTTTGCGGCGCTTTTACCGCTAAAAACCTCAGCGATAGAAATAGCACAAAAATATATTTTTTCGTATTTTTCTAATAAGTTAACAAAAATCGTTGGTTTATCTTTCTTATAAGTTCGAAAGTAATCTATGATGATTGATGTGTCAACAACAACACCTGTCATAATTGATTATATTTTTTTAACCTTTTTTCTATTTTTTTTCTTCCTTTTTTTAAAAAAAGATCATCATTTTTTGTCCAAGAAATTTTTCCAATTTGGGAAAGAATTTTTATCTTTTGTTCTTTAGTATAAGGCGATTTTTTAATAGGAATTCCTTGAAAATAGTAGACATCTTTTTCTTGCTGGTTTTCATTATTTAAAGGTTTTAAAACGATTTCATCGGTTCTTAAAATTACTCTCAAATAACTTCCTTTAGAAAGCCCGCCTTTTTTTCTAATTTCTTGGGGAATAACAATAAGACCCCGATCCATCATTTTGACGACATTTTCGGTTATTATTTGATTATTCATATTATGATGATAATCATTAAAATTAAATTTGTCAAGGAGTTTTTTAATTTTATTTAAAAATTTTGTCAAGAGTAATTTTTTCTTGATTTGACGCGATTTAAAAAATTATAAAAAATATATAAAAATTAGCTTGTTATAATAGTCTTAATGAAAATCGCCTTAATTCAGTTTGAGACAAAAATAAGACAGAGTTTTTCGGTAATTTCAAGGCGAGTGATTGATTTTATTAAAAAAGCAAAAAAAGAAAACAGTAAAATTATTTGTTTTCCTGAAGATTTTTGGTTTGGTCCGCTTGATTATTATTCCAATAAAGAAATTAAGAAAATAACTACCAAATTTTTTTCTCAAATCATCAACTGGTTTTGTCATCAGGCAAAAAGATATTCGATTAATATCATTCCCGGTAGTTTTATTATCAAAGAAAAAAACCATTATTTTAACCAAGCTTTTTTTATTAATAAAAACGAAAAAATTATTCTAACCCACAGAAAACAAAAACTGGTTCCTTTTGGATTTGAAGGAAATAAGGTATCTTCTGGAAAAAATAATTTTGATGTTTTGGCCGGCAGCACCGAAATTTTTCTGCCTTTTTATGGTTGTTTAAAAAATTTAAAGCAAAATAAAGAAGGGGTGATTGTTTTTGATTTTAATAAAACAATCATTGAGGACGCAAGAAGAGCTTATCAATTGTTTTAAGATTTGAATATATCTCAGAAATCAAATATAAAGATCCAGTAACAACACTCGGTTGATCTTTTTGATCTAATGCGAACTTTAAAGCATTTTTTAGATCTTTAATTACTTGATATTGATAAAAATTTTCTTTTTGAAGAATTTTAACAATCGTTTCTGGTTCTTCAGAAAGGTGAATTAAATCTTGATTGTTAATAAAAAATTGGGTGATAATTATTTGAGAGGCAAGGGGAATAATATATTTTAGCATTTTATGATAGTCTTTTCCTTTTTTGAAAGCGATTAGAAAAAGAAATTTTTTTTGCGGATAAATTTTTTTAAGGTTTTTGATAAAGTTGGCCATCTTTTGAGGATTATGAGCGCCGTCAATAATAAGAGTTTTTTTATTTACTTCAAAAGTCTCAAATCGACCGGGGAAATAAGCTTTTTTTAATGCCTTCTTTATTTTTTCAATATTAAAAGTAAAACCATCGCGTCTACTTAAAAAAAGAACAGCGGCTAAAGAAAGGCTGCTGTTTTCCGCTTGAAAAGAGCCGGTCAGCCCGATTTCTAATTTTTTTATCCTGGTGTCTAAAAAATTAAAATCAAAAATTATTTTTGTTTTATTGATGATAATATTTTTAAAATTAGTGTCTTTTTTAAGATAATAAACTTTAGCTTGTTTTTCTTTGGCTATTTGGTTAATTATTTTTCTAGCCGAGGGTTTTTGCCAAATTGAGAAAGTAGTATTTTGTTTTTGAATGATTGAGGCTTTATGAAAAGCAATTTCTTTTAATTTCTTTCCCAAAATTTTTTTGTGATCAAAACCGATTTTTGTTAGGATAACTACTTTATTTTTATTGGTAATAGTATTGGTTGCGTCATATAAGCCACCCAAACCCGTTTCAATAACCGCATAATCAACTTTTTCTTCAAAAAAAATTAAAAAAGCCAAAACAACTAAAACCTCAAAATAAGTTGGTGGGCCAAACCTTGATTTTTTTACCTTTTCAATATAAGGGATAAGTTTATTTAAATAAAAGCAAAACTTTTCTTTATTGATTAACTGATTGTTGATTTGAAATCTTTCTCTTAAATCTAAAAGATGAGGAGAAATATGAAGACCGACTTTAAACCCTAAAGCTTTAAGGATAAGACTGGTTAGATAAGCAGTTGAGCCTTTGCCTGATGTCCCAGCAATATGAATGATTTTTATTTTATTTTGAGGGTTACCAATAAGCTTTAAAAAATATCTGGTTCTTTCTAAACCTAAAGCGCCGGGAAATTTTTGTTTAACTCCACGGGGGATATGGGAGTAGAAAAACTGTTTAACTTCTGCAAAATTCTTAATTGTCATCATACTATTTTATCAGTAAATCTTTTCTTTTTTTCCTTGTCTCCTCATAGGCTTTTTTCAACCGCCAGATTTCAATTTCTTTATGATTGCCAGAAAGTAAAATCTTTGGCACTTTAAAACCTAAAAAATCCTCTGGTCTTGTATGTTGAGGGTATTCTAAAAGTTTTAATCTTTTCTAATATTATTTATTTTTCATTAAAGCCTCGATCATTCCTTCCAATCTCCCCACTTTTTCTTTCAAATCCATTATTTCTTTTAATATATGGGGTGGGACTTCATGATATGGTGGTGGAGGTGGTGGTGGATTAGGTTTATGCTCTTTACTTAATTCATCCTTCATATAAAATCACCCCCCTTCATCTAATAAAATTTATATATAACGGCAATAATATACTATAAAATAGTAACATAAATAAACTAAAAGGTAAACCTATTTTAAGATATGTGGGAAAATCTACTCTTGAATTTTTTCATAATTAGCAGTTTGATGAGCTAAAATTATTCCTGCCGATGCTGCGGTAATAATACTTGATGAACCAGCACAAATTCCAGCTCCTAATGCCCAAGCTCCTAAATGAGTAGGAAATATTTTATAAACAATTGGAGAAACGGCTGTTGCTCAAGAAGCTGCTTCTGTAGATAATGTGCCTAGATATGATAATACTAGAATTGGCAGGATATTATTATTATTTTTATTTAAGATATTTTCAATATAACCATTTATTCCAATTTTCGAATGACCAAAAACCTGGGCTAAAACAAATATTGATAATAAAGTAAAATAAGTTCCTATTCCTAAAGCGTATAAACTCTGTTTTCTTTTATTTTCAGGCTAGCCAATAATTGCAATAATAATACCCAAGGCAGAAAGGGAAATTTCATATTGAGGAAAAACAATAGAGCCAACAATTGCTATTATTAGTGATAATAAACCGAAAAAGATTAGTTTTGTATCAAGTAT
>Ga0308420_1002131_pt1 | contig 10283 bp, 12 predicted proteins | sample HotsprSampleMS55_FD_203802 | JGI IMG/M metagenome (GOLD analysis project Ga0308420, IMG submission 203802) | Hot spring phototrophic mat microbial communities from Mushroom Spring, Yellowstone National Park, Wyoming, United States - 20090730_MS55 ...
TGCACTTGCATTGATAGAGTACTGCATACTTACCATCGCAAGTAACAGCATAGAGATTATGCCTGCTCCTGCTGCGATCCCCATGACCTTCTTGCTCATTCTTATCCTTTCCATACTCCGTCGCTAGTATATACGCGGGTAGGTAGATTAAACCTACGTTTTAGAATCTAGATAGGGTGTAGCGTTCTAACCATTAGAACGATTTATTTATCTACTGAATACACATAATATCATGGATGATGTAGAGAGCAAGCTCAAGGGTAAGACACTACAGATATACCTCTACCTAATGAAGAGGAATGAACCTGTCGGGGTTAGAGAGGTGCAGAGGGATCTTAATCTATCTACACCTAGTCTAGCAAGTTACCATCTGGAGAAGTTGATGGAGATGAATCTAGTAGCTAAGGATGAGCATGGTAGATACTACATAGCAAGAAAGGCTGATATAAGTATACTAGAGTCGTATGTTAATGTACTGGGTTATACTATACCAAGGTTAGCCTTCTTCGCTGTATTCTTCACATCACTGCTTATAGCCTATTCGGTATTTAATATAGAATCCCTGAACATCCATGCGGTAGTCTTTGCACTCATAGCAAGTGTAGTCTTCTGGATGGAGGCTATGAGACTATGGAGAAGGAGGCCGTTCTAATCCATAGTATTATATGCCTAATGGAGGAATAATAGTTATGTATATGTATAGACTACTCTTCATAGCTCCATTACTTGCATTAGTTACAGTAATCATACTGAACGTACTTGCAGAAGGTATTAACGTTAGAACAGATAAAGCTGGTATGCAGGAGGCTCTGCCAGAGGCCTCAATAGCTAGGAGTATGGAGAAAGGGTATGCTGTAGAGGATACAGATATACTTAACGATGTACTACCTTATGTAGTAGGTGTATCTGTAGCGTCTATAGTACTCATCATATTAAAGAATAGGTGAGGTTCTACTCAAACCCACAATGGGTGCATATTCTACCTCTGAATCTGTTGCCACAGGCAGGGCATATATTAAGACTATCCTCTATGCTTATGTGTATATGGTTACTACTCTTACTTACCTTATCCCTTCTCTTCTCAAGGTTCATTAGGATCAGTATTGCTATTATTACAAGCAATCCAAACACAACATATAACCAGACCATCTCACTACCTCCATATATTATAGCTTGGGAAATTATATTAACCTTTCATAGTTATACAAAGGACAGACTTTAATATCCCCTTGCTCAAGTAAGCATATGCTTAACATCAAGAATATTGGGCTAAGGAATGTAGAGATAGCCGATACCAAGTTATGCCTTATAGACGGTGAGAATGGTAGACTACTCTACAGGGGTTATGATATATTCGATCTAGCAAAGAACTCAACATTCGAGGAGACCTCATACCTACTGCTCTACGGTGATCTCCCTACGAAGGAGCAGTTGGAGGATTTTGATGGCAAGTTAAGAAAGTGGAGAAGATTACCTGATGAGTTGATCGAGTCTATGAAGAGTAGGGTTAAGAGCGCTAAACCCATGGATGTACTTATATCATCTGTCTCTATGCTAGCTGATTACGATGATATGGATGAGAGCAAGTCCTCAAACCTAGAGAGGAGTACAAGGCTTATAGCAAAGCTACCTACAATAGTTGCTGCATGGGATGCCATAAGGAATGGTAGACCTATAGTTGAACCAGATGAGAGGTTAGGGCATGCAGCTAATACACTTTACATGCTACTGGGCAAACAGCAGGATAGTGATATAGCAAGGATGTTCGATATATGTCTGGTACTACATGCAGAGCATAGTTTCAATGCTTCTACATTCGCTGCTAGGCAGGTAGCATCTACTAGGGCTCACATGTATGCATGTGTATGTGCTGCTATCGCTGCATTATCTGGGGATCTTCATGGAGGTGCTAACGTTGCTGTTATGAACTCTCTATTAGAGATAGGAGATGAGAGTAAGGTAGAGGATTATATCAAGTCTAGACTGGATGCTAATGAGAAGATAATGGGCTTGGGACATGCAGTATACAAGACAGATGATCCTAGGGCCAAGATACTCAGGGAGATGAGTAAGAGACTATCTATCAAGTACAATAATAGGTGGTATGCATTAACGCATAGACTTGAACAGGTAGCAAAGGAGGAGGTTAAGAGGAGGAGAGGCGTAGATATATACGCTAATGTGGACCTCTACAGTGCATCTGTATACTATTCCATGGGCATACCTATGGATCTCTATACATGCATATTTGCTATAGCAAGGATAGCCGGCTGGTGTGCTCATATAATAGAGGAGAAGTTCTTCGAGGCACAACCAAAGCCTGCCCTGTACAGACCTGCTGCAACATATGTAGGTAGATACTGTGGACCACTAGGGTGCGAGTACATACCAATCCAGAAGAGGGATGGTAAGGTAGGTGTACGCTAGATAGATAGATAAATAAAGATTAAGGGATGGTGGAGGAATGGATACGAGAGTATCTTTATACCATTTATTCTATATTGGAGTTGTTCATTATGTAATGTACTGATATGAGGGATATAGTTACCTTGTTACATTAGTCTCATATATTGAGGTTAGTAATGATAATCATGATGATACATTAATACGTTAATACATCAAAGGCTTAGTCAGTAAACCATTTAGTTAAAGGTTTAAGTATACATATCATATATGGATTGATATGAAGGCAGCCGTACTAAGAGATGCAGGTAAACCGCTCCAGATAGAGGAGTTGAGCGAACCAAGGCCAAAGGATAATGAGGTTATGATAGAAGTTAGTGCAGTAGGTCTATGCCATACAGATCTGCATGTTCTAAGAGGGCATATACCCTTTCCATTACCTGCTGTACTAGGGCATGAGGTATCTGGGAGAGTAGTAGATGTAGGGAAGGGTGTAGATAATGTACAGGTAGGAGATAGAGTAGTAGGGCCTTTCATACTACCATGTGGCAGATGTAGATTATGTATAAGGGGATACGAGGATCTATGCGAGAACTTCTACAACTACAATAGGCTCAAAGGCGTATACTACGATGGTACAAGTAGACTTGTAGATAAGGATGGTAATACAGTATATATGTACTCCATGGCTGCACATGCAGAGTACTCCATAATACCTGCAACATCTGTATTCAAGATAGCAGATGGTATGAAGATGGATAGTTCCGCTATACTGGGCTGTGCCATAATGACTGCATATGGTGCCTGTAGGAACGCTAACCTCAAACCTGCTGAGAGTGTAGCAGTGTATGGGATAGGTGGTGTAGGTAGCAATGTAGTACAGATAGCAAGTAGAGTATTCAACACGGAGGTTATAGCTATAGATGTTAGGGATGAGAAGTTAGATTATGCAAAGAGTATAGGTGCAAGGTATACAATAAACCCCAAGAAGGAGGATCCTGTTAACACGATAATGAGTATAACGGATGGTAGAGGGGTTGATGCTGCTATAGAGGTTATAGGATTCAAGGACACGATAAGTAGTGCTATAAGATCAGTACGCTCTGGAGGCAGGGCAGTTCTGGTAGGTTTATCATCCAAAGGTAACGAGGCAGGATTCGAGATAAACTTTGTAGTGAGGAAGGGTGTACATATAATAGGCTCGTATGGAGGGAAGCCTAGGATGGATATGCCAGAGATAATAGCACTGGCAAGCAAGGGTATAATAGATGTAGATAGTATGGTATCTGAGCAGTTCAGATTGGAGCAGATAAATGAGGCCTTTGAGAGGCTGGAGCAGGGAGGGATAAGAGGCCGAGCTGTAATAAAGGTTAGGTAGAGTAGGTTAGATAGATAGAGTAGATGAGAGATAAAGAAGTAGAGTGATTAGGTATAACATCAAGAATAACTCCAGAATCATAGTAACGATGATCATTATGTCTACTAGTGAATTAGTTTATTAATACCTGATGTTATGAGTTATGGTATGGTAGATAAGATAAAGTTTGGTATACAGAATGGTCTCAATGTAGCTAGGCTAGGGTTAGGGGAGGAGCAGCAGTTGATGGCATACATGCTTGCAGATAAACTGAACTACGATTCTGTATGGAGTATGGATCATACGAATGTACCTCAATGGTCTAAAGCGATAGTCAATGATGCATGGATACTACTTGCTGCAGCATCACAGGTTACAAGGAATGTTATGCTGGGAACATGTGTAACAGATGCAGTAAGGAGGCACCCATCAACGGTAGCATTACAGACAGTAACGCTAGATAGAGTATCAAAGGGTAGGGCGGTATTAGGTATAGGTGCTGGTGAAGCACAGAATATAAACGACTTTGGTATACAATGGGATAAACCAGTCTCAAGGCTCGAGGAGCAGTTACAGGTTATAAGGCTACTATTTGAATCGTCTCCAGAGCATAGGGTGAACTTTGAGGGTAAGTTCTATACGTTGAAGAATGCATGTCTACAGGCAAAGAGTATACAACAGCCTAGACCTCCTATATACGTGGCTGCAGGAGCACAGAGGACTCTAGAGATAACAGCAAAGTACGGTGATGGCTGGCTACCTATAGCGTATACACCAGAGTTGTACGAGTATCACTCAAAGATGATATCTGAGAAGGCCAAGGAAGCAAACAGAGAGGATAGAGTGGAGCGTTGCCTTGACTTCGATGTTTACTTCACAGATGACCCAGAGGATTCTTGGCTGAGGTTAAGGAGTGCACTCAAGGTGAGTCTATACAAGCCTGAACTACTGAAGGTGTATGGTATGGAGCCACCGAAGGACTTTGATTTCAGGAAGTACTTCACAGAGTATGCCATGTCAAAGCCTGAGTTGATGCAGAAGATGCGTGAGGCTGCACAGCAGATACCAGATAGTATAGCAAGGTCTGCTATAGGATTAGGTAAACCAGATGATATAATACCTACCATAGAGAGGTTCATAAAGGCAGGTGTACAACACTTCATAATAAGGTTCTGGGGCGAGGGTTACTATAAGAACATAGAACTCTTCGGTAGGAAGGTGATACCCTACTTCAATGGAGAAAGGTAGACGGTAGAGAGTAATTAGTGATAGCATAGATGTGATAATGATAATCGAATTAATTAATGAATTAATGAGTGAGTGATATAATTATCATGCAGCTATGGTATAACGTAGATACTTCATAGCAGGGAATCTCTTCACCGTAACCCCAACATCTATGATGTAAGGGATGAACTCATCTAACATACTATTATACTCCCTTAATATAGGACTCTTTATGATCGGGTTCTCGTTCAGAGGATTACCGTATGCTAGTGGTGAGAGAGATGGCAGTACCATTATACTCACATTACTCTTATCATACTCAACTCTGCCATAGAGGAATGCCTTGAACCTATGCTTTGTTCCTACATCATCCTTGAGTACTATGGAGGGATGTTCATGCCCAAGCACTATACACCTTACATCGTTATCTTTCATAATCTGTGTATCTATACTGTTATGTCCATGTACCAATAGCATACCTCTATCTATAAGGTAAGGGTCATGGATTCTAACGTTGAGCTCCTTCAGTATGTATACTATATAGTTATCATGGTTACCCCTTACAACCTCCAACTCAGCTCCGTTCTTGCGTAGTAGATACACAAGCCTCTTAAGAGAGTACCATTCATCGTTACTAGGCCTACCGAACTCATGCTTCACATCTCCTAGTATGATGACCCTCTTACATGCTAGCTCCTTCACTGGGTTTACTATGCAGTCTATAACGTACTCTGTTATAGGGTATGGTATATGTATCCCTAACCTCTCTCTATGCTCCTCAAGCCCTAGATGTGTATCAGAGAAGAGCAGTGTATCATCATGTACAAGCAGGCACGGGTAAGGGCTTACTATACTCATACCCTCCTCGATTCTTATTAACTCCACTCTACTTATTATAAGCATGCAATATATTTTTATTATTGTACCTATTGCTCTTACCATATGCTGCTAGAGGAGTACCCGTATGTATGGTTAGACGGTAAGATCATAGAGTATAAAGAGGCTAAGGTACCGTTGATGACGCATGCTCTACACTATGGTACAAGCGTCATAGAGGGAATAAGGGCATACACATCTGATAGCAATCTATACATCTTCAGATTGGAGGATCATATAAAGAGACTATTCAAGTCAGCAAGGATACACTCTATACCTCTAAGGTTCAGTGTGAAGGATGTGGTAGATGCTACTATAGAACTCTTGAGGTACAATAATGTAAGGGAGGCATGCTATATAAGGCCCATAGCACTGGTAGGTATGCATGGTATAGACCTTTATGTCAGGGAAGACTCTCCAACGCATATAGCTATAATGGTATTCAAGTTTGGGCAGTACCTCAACTCCAAAGGGATAAGGTGTATGATCTCATCATGGCGTAGGATAAATGACTCTTCACTGCCTCCATTGGCTAAAGCTGGTGCCAACTACCTTAACTCAGTAATTGCTACGCAGGAGTGTAAGAGGAGAGGATACGATGAGGCTATAATGCTTGATGGTAATGGATATGTTAGCGAGGCCCCTGGTGAGAATGTATTCGTAGTAAGGAATGGATCTATAGCAACTCCTCCTCTATCCTCATCTGTACTTGAGGGTCTTACTAGAGATACCGCTATTAGACTCGCTATGGATATGGGGTACGAGGTTGTTGAGCGTAACATACCTAGGAGTGAGTTGTACATAGCAGATGAGATATTCCTTACAGGCACGGCTGCAGAGATAACACCTGTAATAAGTATAGATGACCGAATAGTAGGGGATGGTGTAGAGGGTATAGTGTGCAAGAGTATAAGGGAGATGTACGCTAAGGTGGTTAGGGGTCAAGTAGAGGCTTATGATGAATGGGTTACGCCCATCTGGTGATAGAGTAGAGTAGTGTAGAGAAGAGTAGAGAAGAGAAGAGGATATACAGATAAATAGATACAGATAGAAGAAGGATAGGTGGATAGTGAGCCACTCTTCCCTATCTGAATTGTCTCACGATAAAGTTAAGGGGAGAAGACGTATATAATAGAATCGAGACTCTAAGATTAGTTCATGGTAAGTGTATGCATCGTAGGTTATGCAGAGGATACGATGGAATATGCAGAGACACTCGCCAGAATGGACTCATTGGGATGTATATATGATAGAGATGCAAGTAAGAAGGAGATCGCTGAGAAGTACGGTGTAGAGTACTATACGGAGTTAGAGTATTTAGATAGTATTGATGGTTTCGTTGTATCAGGTAAGGAGTTGGACTGGTTTATAGAATCAATGATGAATAAGAGGAAGAGGAGGAAGGATTATACCTACATACTATTACCTAGACACATCAATAACTGCTCCATCCTCAGAGATATCCCTAGAGATAGTATGATCAGGATAATGCCGTCTTACCTAGATTACTTTAATCCATTGCTAGATTATACCAGAGATATGCTCAGGGATCATAGACCGTTGCTATTCAAGTATAACAGCACTCACTATAGTATAGAGAGGATAGCCGATGATGCAAGTACACTCACATACTTGATAGGAGAGCAGCCGAGATATGTATCCAGTATGAGGAATGGGCCTCTCATGATAACGTTACTAGCATATAGAGAGTGTATAGCAGAGATAACAGCTAGGATCGGAGGTTCTATAACTACTAGGAGGCTGGATATACTATGCAAAGATGATATATCGATAAGTGTAGATCACATCAAACAAGAAGTTAGTATAGATGGTTCTGTAAAGAAGAGTGGTAGCGAGGATCTGCTATGTAGGCTCTTATATGATTTTGTATCAAGTATAGAGAGGGGAGAGTCTCCAAGGGTGACACTCAAGGATGCCCTTGTTGTATGGAGGGTTATGGATGCTATAATGCTATCATCTAGACTAGGCTCACAGATATACATAGGTAACGATGTGATGAAGGTATGAGAAGGTGGTTGTTAGATATACTTGTATGCCCAATAGATAAGAGTAGTCTATCCCTTACTGTATTCATAGAGGAGGGGGATGAGATAGTGGAAGGGATACTTGTATGCTCTTCATGTAAGAGGTTATATCCTATAATAGATAGAATACCTGTACTACTACAGGAGGAGCTGAGGGATAAGGAGATAGAGGATAAGTTTATGCAGAGATGGAAGGATAGGATCGCTCGATAGATTAGTTTATCTATCTATCTGTTAATTTTGATTACTGGTTGAAGTGGATAGATGCTAACGTATCGCTTGAATCACTTGCCAGCATAAATCTGTATAAACATTCTCACTTAAGAATAGATCTAAGATATTCCTTGGTGTAGGATATCCTCTTCATACCTATCCAGTTATTATCGTTAAGTATACTGTAAAGATCATCCACATCATCTATATCCTGCATAACCCTCTTACTCAGCAGTATCTTTACCTTAACACCCTTCTCTAATGCCTCCCTTATATGCATGGTATAGCTATCCTCATCGTAATGGGTATCTATTATATTAGGGCCTCGCCTTAATAATGCATTGGTACCATCCAATCTCCATGAAGGGGTTATGACTACACATCTCTTACTGTATAATACAACGTTGTATATGAGTACTACATCTAAGATATCTATAAGTGGTATATCCTGAGGTAGTACCAGACTTGCATCGAAGTTAGATGCATACGAGTCTGCTACAGATACTGCGCTATTGACACCCTGCTCGCTATCCTCCAGTACAGTAGCACCATAACTGTATGCTACCTCCTTTACTCTACCATCTGATGTGACAACAGCTACCCCTTCTATCAATCTAGACCCGACCAATATGGAGAGTACATCCTTGAGCATGGATATGCATAGCATCGAGCGTTGATCTACACTCAATAGTTTAGCGAGTCTGCTCTTACCCTTGCTAAGGCTCTTGACCGGGACTATGGCACAGAGTCTCATATCTCATATATCATATATCATATAAGATCTAATACTATACCTAATCTCATATCTCTTCTATCAGATACCTCGCTAACTCCAGTGCGGATGCATCATCTAGCAGTATATCTTTGATATGAACCCTGATCCCCAACCCCTCTATACTCTCCCTATACTTCACATCTTTAATATCTATGACTAGGGATGAGATGAGATCTCTATACATGAGTGAAAGAGAATACACATTAGGTTCGTATCCTAGAGCAAGCATATACTTACCTGCAGGTCCACTCACTACCCCATCTCCTACTATGGGGCTTATTGCTATACAAGAGTCCCTCTTTGACTTTAATGCATCTCTTATGCCTTGTATGGCTAGTATGGAACCTATACTACTTACTGGGTTCGCTGGTGGTATTATCACCTTATCACTGCTCATTATAGCATCGAGAGCCTTGCTTGATGCCTTTGCATTACCCACATACTCTATACCCTTAACATCAAGCATTCCTCTATGCTTAACCCAGAACTCCTGTAGATGCATTCTACCCTGAGAGGTGACTATCCTAGTCTCCATATGTTCATCGCTAGCTGGTATAATCCTAGTCTGGGTATCTATGCCCAGTCTTCTGCATATATACTCTGTAACCTCAGATACACTCTTCCCCTCCCTCATGAGTTTACTCCTCACTATATGTAATGCTATATCTCTGTCACCTAGCATGAACCACCGCTCCTCTCCTAGGAGAGATAGTTGGTCTAGGCAGTTGAATGTATCATGATGCACGCCCCAACCCCTTGGGTCCAGTATCCCTGCTAGACCATAGACTACAGTATCTATATCTGGGCATATGTAGAGTCCATGTAACCATATGTTATCTCCTACATTGCATACTATGCTAATATCTCTCTTCAGTCTATACAATGCCCTCACAAGTTTGATGGAGCCTGTACCACCAGAGAGTACAACTATACCCATGAACCGATTGGGGTGAGTATCATTTATAATCTTACCCGTAAGCATATCTTAACACGATCCAATCTATAGATGAATATAATCTATAGATTAAATCAAAAAGATTTATAAGCAGATCTTGATAATTAAGCTGTGATGCATAAACATCAACTATCAGCATTAACTATAGCTGCGATATTAATATTATCAGTGTTACCTTTGGTAGAGGCAGGGCAGATAAGGAGGGCTGATATATTCGCAAACGAGGATATAGCTGGTGTTGAGTTCGTTGCACAGAGATGGACTACTATAGACTACTCCTCTGGAGGCAAGATAAAGGATGTGCTTAGGGGGGTCAACGAGAGATATGTATTAAAGGCAAATGAGTCTACACCAGATATTAATGTACTGAAGGAGGCTATGAATAGAGCATTAATCAAGGCTAACTCCCCAACCAAAATAAAAGAGGTCAAG
>Ga0308420_1002132_pt1 | contig 10280 bp, 10 predicted proteins | sample HotsprSampleMS55_FD_203802 | JGI IMG/M metagenome (GOLD analysis project Ga0308420, IMG submission 203802) | Hot spring phototrophic mat microbial communities from Mushroom Spring, Yellowstone National Park, Wyoming, United States - 20090730_MS55 ...
CATAGTTTCACCCCCCAAATCCTAATCACCACTCATAACCCTGATCTCATGGACTGCTTCGACCTGAGCGAGGAAAGCGACCATCTACAGGTCTACCTCGCAGGGCGCGATGAACACGGAAAGACGCAGTTCATATCCGCCACGTCCGAAATGTTGGCCCCCTGGTTGGAGCGATATCGGCTCGGTGAAGCGGTGCGACGCAACTTTGTGTGAACACTCCTGCCATCAGCACAGCCAAGCCGCGCGCGCCCAGCAGTTACGGGAGACTGCATTAACCATTTAAAAGATATAATCCATAAAGCAATGACTTGGAATTCATCTGTGATATCTCACTCCGAAATTGATTCTTTTATAAATACTGAGCACAAGTAAGGAGAGAAAGAAATGCTTGACTATCGCCAAGTGCTGGCTGAACCCGAAAAATACCGTGAACTTCTCTTGAGAAGAGGACATGAATTGCCTCTCGAAATAATTGAGAAGTTGAATGCAACACGTTTGGAGCTTACGCGAGAAGTTGAAGAGCTTCGCAGACGATTGAATGTTGGGTCGAAGGAGATTAGCAAGCTCCGATGTTCATCGGAAATAGACACACGGAAAGAGAATGAACTGAGAGAGCAAATGACACAAATCAGTGAAAAAATCGCTGAACTTGAAGCTGAAAGGACAAAAGTAGAGTCTCAGCTCGAATCTCTAATGCTAGAGATACCCAACATACCCGCAGCGCACACACCCGTAGGACAATCTGACCAAGACAATCTCGTAATGAGGCATTGGGGAGTAAAACCAGCTTTCGATTTTCAGCCTAAAAGCCACTATGAATTGGCAGAAAAAAACGGACTGCTGGATTTTGAGCGTGGAGCGAAATTGGCAGGGACTCGCTTCACTGTACTTAGAGGCGCTGCATCGCGGCTTGAGCGAGCTCTTATGAATCTAATGTTAGATATGGCGGTATTAGAGCATGGTTACACACCTGTGTCGGTTCCATATATGGTCAACCGAAAAACTATGATCGGAACTGGTCAATTGCCAAAGTTTGAAGCTGATATGTTCCGTGTTACAGCTGGAGATCGGGAGTGGTTCTTGATCCCAACAGCAGAAGTACCTGTAACTAACTTACACGCCGATGAAATCATACCGGAGGCAGAATTGCCCCTGGCATATTGCTCCCTTACTCCCTGCTTTAGAGCAGAGGCGGGCAGTGCTGGGCGCGACATCAGAGGGCTTATCAGGCAACATCAATTTGATAAGGTCGAGATGGTGCGTTTTACTAAGCCCAGCGAATCGTGGAAAGAATTAGATATATTAACTCAACATGCAGAGAATATATTGCAACGCCTAAATTTACATTATCGTGTGGTTGCTCTTTGCACAGGGGATTTGGGTTTTGCCGCCCAATTTACCTATGATCTGGAGGTATGGCTCCCTGGTCAAAATGCTTATAGAGAAATATCGAGTTGTTCAAATTACGGTGACTATCAAGCACGACGTGCGAGAATTCGATATAAGAGAAGCGATAGTGGGAAGAATGAATTGGTTCACACTCTAAATGGATCAGGAATGCCCATTGGGCGTGCGCTTATCGCGGTTATAGAACAAAATCAAAGAGCAGACGGTAGCATAGCTATCCCTGAAGCCTTGCAGAAGTACACAGGGTTTACAATAATCTTTCCAAATGGGAAGACGGATTAGTCAAGTTTTGCGGCAGACTCGGAGAAACGCGAGGAACTAGGGAGGATGGACTCGATATCAACCTCCAGGCATTCCTGAATAGGATTGGCGAAGATTTCTCTACTTTTGAAAGTCTTGCGGAACACCTTGAACAAGATCACCCTGAATGGAAACAACTTTCTCAAGAAGCCATCGAACTAAACTTGCCCTTGTGAAGGCTGAGCCTTCTTCATGGGAAATGGCTGAGCATCTTAATCTATCTGTTGACGCTGTAGTTCTTGCGAATAGGATCTCGATACTTGCTCTGTTTTGGTTGTCGCATTACTTACAGTGGGCTGGTTTTGATGTTCAGCATACTACTGATTTCAAAGAGTTTAGCGTTTGCGCGCAACACCCTAGCCAAGATAGGATTTCGCCTCATCTTAGGTGGGAGAATCTTGGCAAATAATCATTTTCAGTAACTGCCTAGCCGCCTGCGAGTAAGCAGACTGGCTAGCGGGCAAAGACGTTTGCTTGCGGCAAGTAGAGATCACTGCCTGCAGGCGGGCATACACCGCTGCCCCCTGGTCAGTGCGAAAGCAGCCGCTCACTTTCTGTGAGATCTCGTGCAGCCTGGTTATTGGTGAAGGGAACACCCTCTATCAGCGCAACGGCTTCCTCATGCGCCTTCAGCAAATTGCGCCCCGCTGTGCTTCTGGGGCGTCCCCGGCCTGCCTGCTGTTCAGGCGGCGGCGCCGCCTCACTCGCGAAGCGATCCCGGGCCGCCACAACAGCCTCCCCTTGCGCCTGTTCATACACAGGAAGGCCTGCATCATCCCTGCCCATTGCTCCACGCAGTTCGCGCAGGATGTGCGCCAGGCACGCCCCATGTCCTCAAACCGGTAGTAGGCCGGCAGGCAATCATGAATCGCTCATCCTTGAGGGCCGACGCAGTGCTGCGCAAGGCATCGCCCCCGCGCCTGGGATGCACAAACAGATGGGTATACAGGCTGTTGCCCGCGGTGTGCAGCCAGCGCAGCCGCCCCGCTACCCGCAGCCCCGTCTCTACAGTCTCACTGTTATCCAAACAAGCCCTCGAACAAGCAGCAGTCTGCTCCAGCGGCATTTGACCCACCGCCAACTGGGTGACCAGCGCCCGCACGACTGCACGCTGCCTGTCACATCAGCCGGGTATACGCCGCGCTGCGCTCGCATGTGATTGCTCCCAACCGATGTTCGGTCACTGCCAACGGCACATCTCGTTTGCCCACCACCTCGTGCGATTGAGATGACCCGCTCACACACAGCGTAACGCGCTGGCACATGCACCTGGACCTGGTCGGGTTTCTCGTAACCCGTGTGCCCAGGCTGTCCGCCGCGTGGCTTCTTGTCTTATTCGCTTCTTCCGATACCCGTCGCTGCTGGGTAGCTTTCAGTCCCTACCGACGCCTCAACTTGATGTTCTCGGCGGGCGTGCTCCGCTCGCAGATTCCGCCAGCAGACGGAGGATAAGAGCACTCAGTCGCTCAAGCAGGATTTCTACTTCGCTCAGCCACAACGATAAGTTACCGCAAGAAATGGTAGGCAGTTACAACTGCGATATGTATAAATCTCTGCGACTCCCTGTGAAATCCGAGCTGACGCTAAAATAACTCCAAGTGGGCATGCGCGCGACAAGTGACGGGCTGGAATTTGACACCGCTCACAGGCCGGGGGCGCTGACGCGGTATTTTGCAAAGCGCTGGCTTATTTGGCCAGATGCCAAGGGCGAGCAGGTTATCGCGTGGTTGTTGGAAGCTGCGCTAGGGCGAAACACGATGTATTTCATTGAGAAGACTAAGGAATACATCGATGAGTGGGGAGGGTGCGGGGAGGTCGTCCCTGCAAACGCCTTCGATGGTTTTGCCATCACTGGTGACCCGGTCGAGGACACCCTGATTCCGCATGCGGTCTTGGTCTGGACGTGCATGAATGATCGACCGTGGCCAGAGGAAGTGTATCACCGCTGGCTGGACCAACTGTTGGCAGCTGGCAGCCCGGAGGCGGCGTATCTGGCGGCGAGCTTGTGGCCTGCGCATGACCTGATGACGAAGGTGACATACCGTCCGGTGCGATGGCGGGTTTATCAGGGTCAGCTTGACGCGGATGCGGAGCGTCTGATTTTGACGGAGATGTTGAAGGGGAAATTTGGGCCAAGGGTATCCTTATATGGCTCATTTGAATATGATGATGTACCAAATCCGGAGCAATTGCCAGAAGAGTATATTAAAAGGCATGGCTTTACACATCCGATTTGTGGGTTAGTTGAGCTGAGTGCATTCACACGGTATGGTGATTTGAGGAATCGCATTCAGGAGGCGCTTGCTGCGCCGAGTTGGTCAGAGGGGGTGAAGGGGGCGGCAATGCTGTTATACTTATCGTTGAAGGCATTTAACGAGTTAATAAAAAAACAAGAACCCGACGAATTCGATTCATTAATCAGATTTAAATCAGACCTAAGGATTTTTAGCGATTGTGGAATTTATTTACAAGAATTGCTTTATACATTAGATCAAAACTTATTTAAATTGGACGAAAGACATATTAATATAATAAATTTTCATATAGATAAAATAGAAAAAATTGATTATAACTTAATAAAAGATTATATAAATTATCTGATAATTTTATATAATAAAAAAATGGGTGGCACTAATTTATCAATAAATATGTTTAGTAAGTATATGTCAATTGGACTAAGAACAAAGGACATATTTTATATTGGTAAAGATATAAAAAATACAATTTTCATCTTAACGCTAAAAGACAAAGATAAATTAAAATTATGGTTGGAAGAGCAGGCTGATGATTTACGAATTAAAGATTTGTTGTTGGCTACATATATGAATCAAACAGTTGATTATACATATTTATACACTATAACAATGCGTGAAGAATTAAAAATTTGCGATGTATGGAGAGAAATAGATTTTATATATGGTAAAATAAAATATATTGATGAAATAAGGTTGTTTATAGATCAAGCTAGAAAATATTTTAACCAAGGCAGTGATTCATATATAATATGCGATTTTATAGAGGATATATTAAAAATAAAAACAAGAATTAATTTTGATTTTTATTTTAAAGAAGATTACTCAAAAATTATACACACCTGGCATCCGAGCAGGAATTTTGTTTTAGAAGAAGACACATTTTTAGAATCAAATCACATTGGATTGTATTTATATTATAACATTTTAAATGGTTGGGGAAGGGCAATGTTAAATTTTATACATTATATAAACAAAGAAAAAGAAGTTAATTTATACTCAAAGATAAGAAATAAAATTATTGAAAATTTATATACAAATACGATGAGCAATGTAGAAAAGATAAATTTATATTTAAATAAAATAGAAGGTAGCGACTTGCCGTGCGAAGAAACAAAATATGAATTAATAACAGACTTAATACAAATAATAGAAAATAATTATTATGAAGCATTAGAATACTTTAAAGATGAAAGAAAACTGATAAAGGTGAGAGAAGTAATATTATCTAATATTAGATTAATCTGGGATAAATTTAGAAATTCAAGGTTAATTGAGCTATTGGGAATAAATAATAAATCTCAAAATACGATGATTTACTAAAAATAAATTTTGTAATATTAAGAAGCTCTGAGCTTCTGTCGATCAATAGCCATACACTCATGGCTTACCCATTCATTAGATAGGGCTTGTTTTTTCATAAAGGTATATAACCCATCCAGTGCAATCATCTCTGACGTGACAAGTGCTCACTGGCAGTATGAGCGGATAACTGTCCGCTCATCCGCAGTATTCATAGCGTATGCTAGCGCGTTGATTGTGAGCGCTGTTCACCGGATTATGCATGACACGCCTATCCCAGGCCTATTTGTGCAGCTGTCGTTGCTAAGATAATTTCAAGTGGGCACGCGCGTGACAAGTGACAAACTAGGATTTGATGTCGCTCACAGGCCGGGGGCGCTGGCGCGGTATTTTGCAAGGCGCTGGTTAAGCGCCAAGGGCGAGGGGGTCATCGCGTGGCTGTTGGAGGCTGCTTTAGGAAAAAACGCGATGTATTTCATCGAGAAGACCAAGGAATACGTAGATGCGTGGGGAGGGAGCGGGGAGGTCGTCCCTGTAGACGCCTTCGATGGCTTCGTGATCACTGGTGATCCGGTCGAGGACACCATCATTCCGCATGCCGTCCTTGTCTGGACATGCATGAATGATGGACCGTGGCAGGAGGAGGTTTATCATCAATGGCTAGATGAGTTATTGGCAGCTGGCAGCGCGGAGGCGGCGTATCTGGCGGCGAGCTTGTGGCCGGCGCATGACCTGATGGAGAAGGTGACATACCGTCCAGCACGATGGCTGGTTTACCGGGGTCAGCTCGACGCGGAGGCGGAGCGTCTGATTTTGACGGAGATGTTGAAGGGGGTATCTGGGCCAAGGACATCTTTATATGGCTCGTTTGAATATGATGACGTGTTAAATCCGGAGGACTTGCCAAGACAGTATATTGAGAGGCATGGTTTTACACACCCGATTTGTGGATTAGTTGGGCCGGGAGCATTCAAATGGGATGGTGACTTGAAAAATCGCATTCAGGAAGCGCTTGCTGCGCCGAGTTGGTCAGAGGGGATGAAGGGGGCGGCAATGCTGTTATACTTATCGTTGAAGGCATTTAACGATTTAAGCACACAACAACAACTCGATGCGGTTGAGAAAGCACGCAGGTTATCCTTATCGTTGAGGACATTTAAAGAGTTAAGTGTGCCCTTACAAGAATTACTCACAATATTAGAGAAAAACTTATTTAAATTAGACGAAAGACATATCAATATAATAAATTTTCATATGGATAAAACAGAAAAAATTGATTATAATTTGATAAAAGATTATATAAACCTTCTAATAATTTTATATAATAAAACAATAAATGAAATTAATCTGTCAACTAAAATGTTTAGCAAATATATATCAATTGGACTAAGAACAAACGACATACTTTATATCGGAAAATACTTTAGGAATATAATTTTTAAATTAATTTTAAGAAAAAAAGAAAAAGTAGAATTATGGCTAGAAAAGCAGGTTGATGATTTAAGAATTAGAGATGCATTACTTGCCTTATATATGACAGATAGAATTAATTATGGAGATCTATACACTATGGATATTAAAAAAGAATTAAAAACAGAGCATTTGGAGAAAAAAATAAAAGATATATTCGGTAAAATAAAATATTTTGATAAAATAAGATTATTAATAAATCAAGCTAAAATATATTTTGATGAAGGCTTAGATCCGTATCAAATATGTCATTTTATAGAAGATATATTAAAAAGAGATTTAAAAATATATTTTAACCATGATTTTATAGGAGATTACATAAGAATTATATGTGGCTGGCATCCGAATAGGAAATATTTTATTAAAAAATATATGCTTTCAAGCTCAAATCACATTGGATTAAATTTATATTATGAAATTTTAAAGTTATGGGATTGGACAGACTCAGATATTATAGAGAATATAAATAAAGAAAAAGAACTTAAGTTATATCTAGATATAAAAAATAAAATTGCTGGAAATTTATATAGAATCTCAATGAGCGATGCAGAAAAGATGGATTTATATTTGAATAAAATAGAAAGCAATAATTTGCCATATAAAGAAATAAAATATAAATTAATAACTGAATTAATAAATATTATGAAAAATAATTGCCATGAAATCGTAGAATACTTTAAAGATGAAAGCAAACTAAAAAAGGCGAGAAAAGTAATATTGTCTAATATTGAATTTTTTAGGTATATATTAAGCGATCCAATTTTAATTGAGATATTGGGGATATATAATAAATCGAAAAATATGATGATTTACTAAGCATAAATTTTATAAGATTAGTCTTTTCTTGACTTCTGTTGATTAGCCCCCTGACCCGCCCATTTATCAAGTAGCGCTTGTTTGTAGCTCATCCAGTTTGATCACCCCTAAGTTCTCTATGAGCGGATAACTGTCCGCTCATCCGCAGTATTCGCAGCACATACTGGCGCGTTGATTGTGAGTGCTGTTCACCAGATTGCACATGACACACCTATCCCAAGCTTATTTGCATAGTTTTGGCTGCTAAGATAACGTCAGTTCGGATTTACATCACTCAGTGATTCTCACGCGGAGAACACAGTACTGGCTGCCTAGAGGGGGAACTTTTAATTTCGCCTAATACATTAACCTGGGCGAGAAAACGATGATGCAAATTAACTCAGTGATTTTATTACCTTCGCTCGCTACGAGAGCTGAGATATATATAAATCCCTGCGACTCCGCGTCTCCGCGCGAAATTCGAACTCACGTTATATCACCTTGATCAGAGCACTCCCCACTTTCAAGTGTGTCGCATATTGCAGAAAGCCATTGTTTAATCTAGTTGCCTTGGCTGGTTAATCCGAAAACTACACCAGTCGCCTGCGAGTACGCTGGCGAGTGAAGCAGCGTGGCTAGACGATATTTGTGACAAGTAACCTGCAGGCAGGTAACAGCTCACGCATCGCTGTGCTATGACCAGACAATAGGCCTGGCAGCCTGCTCAAAGTAGCCATGCCTGGTGCATGCATGCTGCGTGAGATAAATTGTTCGCCGACCCAAGCTCCATGAGATTCTGGCGCAACTCAGTCACCAGACTGTCGGCCATGACAGTAGGCAAAAGCGATATCTCTATCCTCTGTTGATGAGCGCGCAGCTTGGACAAGAGGCTCGTCCCAAACCGACTCCAGCGCTCAGACGGGATACTGCCAGTAAACCGCAGCGTATTGCCGGCTCAACGGTTGCTGGCGTGCTTGTTGGCTCCGATCGCAGAGCTGAAGAAGGCTCAAGCACTTGTGCAAACGTCGGCGTGGGCGCGTCCGGGCTTGACACGGGTTGAGCGGGTTTCTCGTCCTTCAGCCTCTCCGCGTAAAGAACACGCCGGTCTCAAAGCTCACCTCATCGGGATCCACCGGCTCGCGAACCCACACCCGTTCGTATCTGCCTTCTGGCCAGACGAAGTCGCTGTGCTTGATGAACTCGACGATCGTGCTTTTCAGCGTGGTATCGGGGTCAACCAGCCGCGTGAGTGAGCTGTTTATGCTGCAGACTAGCGAGCGGCCACGCGCTGAAGGCCGGCGGCCAGTGTTGCGATCCCAGTAACCTGCCCCGACGGACTCGTTCAGCAGCGCGACCAGCACTACAGCGTCTCGCCGCTCGATGAATGCCCTGCACCGAGATCGATCACTTTCAGGCGAATCTCTGTTTGAGACCACTGCGAAGCGAAAGCTCTCCCATACTTCAGCCTCAGCCGACTCTTTGGCATCTTTCACCTTCACCTGTCGCTCGGCGCGGTTGTTGTGATCGAACTCATTGCCCAGCGCGCCACGCGCTTCCAAGCCAGGGACAACGCCACGTTACTTTATACGTTGCCACCTTGTTTCTTGATGCACCACACCAGCGCGTCCGGATAAAGGCGCGGCGACGTCCCGCGCTTCTTCGTCCACTCCGCGAGTTGCGCGCGCAGATCGTCGCCGGCTGTCCACTCGATTTCAGGATCTAGCAGGACAATGATGAGCTTGGGGCTATCGGGCGCTTCTGCGCTAAAGGCAACCATCGGGACGCGCACCGCGCGGCAAAACTCATCCTTGACTATTTGGCGCATCACGGCTTGACCTCCGTCTCCTCATCGAGCCATGCGCGCTGGTCGCTCACTAAACGCGAGTTCGGATTTCGCGCTGAGTCGCAGGGATTTGTACATATCGTAGTTCTCGTAGCGAGAGAAGACAATTAGTCAACTCATACATGGTACATGGTTTCCTCACCCAGGTTGATGTAGTAGAAGTTTCCCTTTTAGGTGGCCAGTACTGCGTTCTTCGCGTTAGAATAACTAAGTAATGTAAATCCAAACTAAAGTTATATTAATAGTAAAAATATGCAAATAATCCTGGAGTAGGTGTGTAATGCGCAATCTAGTGGGCATCACTCACAATCAACGCTAATTATGCGCTGCGAATACAGCAGATGGGCGGATAGTCATCCACTCAATGGGCCATATAAAGATGGCATTAGCCCATTTTCCCCCTCAACATCTCCGTCAAGATCACCCGCTCCGCCTCCGCGTCGAGCCGACCCCAGTGAACCCACCATCCCGCCGGACGGTATGCAACCTTTTTCATCAGGCCATCCGCCGGCCACAAGCCAGCTGCCAGTAACTCATCCAGCCAGCGATGATAAACCCCCTCCGACCATGGTCGATCATTCATGCACGTCCAGACAAAGACGGCATGCGGAATCAGGGTATAATCAGGGTACCCTCAACCGGATCACCGGTGATCACAAAACCATCGTCTTCCCACAGGGGAATGGAGGCCGGCGTGCCCGCTACTACAGTGCGGGCATATAGTTCCTCCTAGGCGCATCGGGAGCAGGTGAGTATTAGTCATACCCACATGTTGCCCCCGATGCGCTCACTCCACGCTGTCTTGTGGCACTGCCTCTTGCAGGGAGAGAAGGCAATAAAATCACTGAGCCACTTGTACGTGTTGTACGTGGCACATAGCTCTCTCACCCGGGTTGATGTATTAGGCGAAA
>Ga0308420_1002136_pt1 | contig 10272 bp, 10 predicted proteins | sample HotsprSampleMS55_FD_203802 | JGI IMG/M metagenome (GOLD analysis project Ga0308420, IMG submission 203802) | Hot spring phototrophic mat microbial communities from Mushroom Spring, Yellowstone National Park, Wyoming, United States - 20090730_MS55 ...
GCGAAAAGCCCATCGCTCACCTCGCCGTTGCCATTTTCAGGTGTGGTACCAGCCCGATACGCCCACTCACTGGGAGGCGGCGCTTTCTTTGGGTCGGTCTTAGGCGGTGTGGCGCTTGTACTCGGTGATGTAGCGCCAGCCGCTGGCTGATTGTTTTTCGTCAGGCCGTTGGCCGTCGCGCTTGCCGCCGCCCCCACTACCCCCGCTCCAGCCCCAGTATTGTCTGGCGGTGGTGTAGGCGGTGGTGTGGTCTCAGGCAGCGGTGCAGCGTCATCGTCGTCGGCAAGTTTGGCCGCCACCCCCAGACTTTGCAGTATCTCCTGAAGCAGGTCGCTCTCTTGGGGGACGTCCAGCTTGCTGAATATAAACCAGTACTTGGGCTTCTTCTCACCCTTTGCCCTTTTCTTCTCTATGCAAAGGTTATACCCCATATCCCGCCCCATAGCCGTCAGGTCGGCGCGCACCGCTTCGCTTTTCAGGGCATACTGCAAAGCCTTTGCCGCCCGCATGGCTTGCGCTTTCGCTTCGTCAGCGTCCTCACCCGCCGCATCCCCTTGGGGGAAAGCTAACGCAATCAGGTCGCCTATGGTGTATTCTTTACTTGTGTCAAAGTCTGGCCGCGCAAGGAGCTCCAGCAAAAAGTCGTACCTAGTTCCGCTATGCGCCGCGCTTTTGGACTGCTTCACAAACGCCACAAACTCCTTTTCTACCCCTAACACCACCGCATAGCGGTATGCCCACGCAAGCCAGTCCCTAAAACGGATTTCGGGCAATAGGCTTTTAGGCGGTCGTTTTAGCCGCGCCGCCATCCGATAGAGCTGTATCGCACCCCCCAAAGCCAGCGCCCAAAGCGCTTCACAAAACTTAAGTATATCTTGCTCGTAGGCGCTTCCCTCCTTTTCCTCTAAGTGCCAGACAAAGCACCGCGTGCGTAGGTCAGAGGCTAACTGACTTAGGCTCGTGGCGCAAAAGACGGCCGAACCCTCTAAGTCCGCCTCCACCGTCTCCATGTTGGTATAAAGCGAACGGATTTCGTCTCCATCATGGGTGATCATGCGTTTGAGCGCTTCCTCTAACTCAGGCGTGATGGTCTTGACTTCGTCAAAGAAGACGATTTGCTTTCGCTGTAACACCGCTAACAAGTCCCGCTTATTTAGGCCACTGGGACTTCTGGGTTTCCGTCCCAAGCGAAGGTAGCCCATCGCCTTGAGCAGGGTGGATTTCCCGCTTCGAGCCGCCCCGTACAAGATTAGCCCTATATGCCCTTGGCCAAATAACACGGGCAAAAACATCGCCAAGGTTACCCGTTGCAGTACATCATGCGGTATCCTTTTGTCCCAAGTAAGCCGCGTAGTTACGCCTCGCCAGTACCCCAGTAGGTGCTTTGGCTCCCCGTTTAGGTCAGGAAGTACCCCTTCTATCCCCGTATCCAGCGCATACACCCCCGCAGGCCAGTCCCCCGCTCTAAAAATCCGTGTTTCGTAAGGGGTTTCTAGATACAAGTCGCCTCTATGCTTGTACCAAATCCCACGAAGCGCGCCCAGTCGGCCGTATGTAGGCTCACCCGTTACCACTATGCCCCGCAGGTGGCCTCTAGGGATGGCGGCCGTTATTTCCGCCCAGTGGCTTTTTAGCGTCTCTTTGCCTATGTCCAGCCCGTTCTGTTTCACTACGCTGTGTATTCTGTCTAAGTCAGCCCTGTAAATTGTGGGGTTCGTTACTTGCCAAAGCTCGCCTTGCCATATCGCCCACTTGTAACGCGCAAGGAGGGCCTTTATATCCTCTACATTGACCTCCTTAGACTTCCGCCCCTTCTTTTCCTTTGCCTCACCTTCACCCGTTCCCTTTGTTACACCTAAGACTTGCTCTGTTTCCGCCAGCGTTACCTTCACCCCTAACTGGCCTAAAAGCGCCTTCACCGCCCTCGGCGTACATGCCGCCTCTAACTCAGTCCCGTCCGCTTTCCGATAGACAAAGCAAATACCGCCGCCCTCCTTTTGCCGCGTCTCCAACTTCTTCACAAGTTCCGCCGCCAAAGCCATCCTATCCCTTTTCCGCCCATCCCCCTTGCCCGCACCTTCGCCCCCACCTTTGGTATCGCTTACTTGGCCGCCTGCCTCACTGGCCACTTGGCCACTATCCGCTCCGCTATCCGCACCCGATAGCTCACGCACTGGCTCACGCACTGGCTCACTCACTGGTACGCTCACTGGCGCACCCACTGGCTCACCCACTGGCGCACCCGACACCATGCCACCCGTCAGCACCCGCCGTACCACCCGCGCCGTTGGCTCAGGTAGCATCTGCAAAAGCGAACCGAGGGGATAGTTCGCCCCTTCCCACTTTTGCAGGCCTTTGAGTATCCCCCCTATTTCCCGCACTGGGTCAAAGTCGTCAAGCGTCGCTAAAAGCTCCAGCCCCGCCCAAAGTATCGCCTCTATTTCCTTTTCGGTCAGTCCCGCCGACCAAAATGCACCCGCCAAAGAAACAAGATAGTCATGCCGTATCCCCTTGGGGATAGGCGGCGGCATAAGCCACAACGGTGGCCCGCCGTTCGCTCCATCCCCTACCTTGCCAACGCCCAGCGCCCCCCCGCTCCCTCTCCCATTCAGTTGCTCAAAAACCCACTGGGTGCATGCCCCCATCCCCACCTCCTTCGGCATATTGCCCAGCTGAAAGCCATACTCTCCTATAAAGTGCCCATCATCATCATATAATACCGACGGGGGGGCCACTACATAGCCGCCATCACCCTTCAAATCCACACCATCGGGTAGCTTGGCGCTCCGCAAAAGCGTCGGCGTCCTGTAATAAAAATGCCGCCCACCGCTCGGCGTATGCACCACCCAAGTCGGCGGCAAAATATCCTCGCCCACATCATCCCACCAGTCCCCTCCATTGCGCGGGTCAAAGTCTAAGACAATAAAATACCCGTCCCTATACCGCCCCGTCGCAATGCCGATGTTGGCATTTGGCCACTTAGTCCACCATTCGCGTATTTGAGCCTCGTCCCAAGTCGCTTTATTTGGCCAGTCGGCAATCAGCGGCGTCTTTTTGCCTGGCCTAAGTGGGATCACCCGAAAACCTAACTTCGGGCCGTACCCCAGCGCATATGTCAGAAAATCCCTATCTTTGTGGTGTTCCTTCCGCATAGGGCAAAGGTAGAAAAGCTTCCGCAAACCGAAGCCCTCACCCCCCGAAAAACAGGGGGGCTTTTTTATGCCCTGTGGAAAACCATTGGAAAAACCACCCGCCCCACCTGAATAAACCGCCCCCATTCGGTTAGGCGCACCCCACCCTACACCACCTCCCCACACTTCCCCAACATCGCTAAAACATCCCCCACTCGCCAAAATGTGGGGGAAGCGATAAATCTCTGTGCGCCAAAGCGTTATGCGACGACTTCCCCCTCTTCCCCAACATCCTGCTTATTTTTTTCTGGCTTCTATTTTTTTTCTCCCCCCACCCCCCCCTTCCCCCATTTTTTCTACCGATCTAAAATAAGGGAGATGTTGGGGAAGTTGGGGAAGTCCGCAACTAAGTCCCTGTCCCCCAGTCGGTTAGTACTTCCCCCACATTTTTTCCGGTGGGTGAAGTTGGGGATTTGTTGGGGGGTGTTGGGGGGTGTTGGGGGGTGTTGGGGGGTGTAAATACCCCCCCCTAAATGGCTAACTTTGGCCATGCGGGTGCGGCATAGGATTAATAAGGTTGCGCGGCCATATTTCCCACGAAAAGAAAGCGCCGTCCAGCGGGCTATCGTACAAGCCCTATCGTATGCGGGCTGGGTGGTGATGCATATCCCGAACCAGTCCACGCGCGGCCGTCAGCGGTGGGCTGGGCTGATGCCGGGCGCTCCGGACTTAGTGGCTGTAAAGCATGGGCGGGTGGTGTTTTTAGAGGTGAAGACCGAGAGGAGCAAGGTTTCCGAAAAGCAGTCGGAGGTGCATGACCTTTTGCGCCTGCATGGGATGGAGGTAAGAGTCATTAGGGGCGCCGACGATATCATGGACTTAGTCCAGCTCTAAGAGACTCTTGGCCTTATCTGGTGTTATGAGGCCTGCTTGTAGGAGCTTGAGCACATAATCGGCCTGAGCGACTCGGTCTTCATGCAGTAGCTCTATGTTGGAGGTCTCTATAGTGATGACGTAGTCGAGGGTGCGGGTTTGGAGGGCGTATGCCACTTCGTAGGCGGTGGGTATGATGACGTTGGTGTATAGGGCTTTGAGGGCGAGGGTTTTATTGCTGTAGGTTTTGTTTTCAGGGTCATTTAGGAGCGAGCTGTCTATTTGGAAAAGATTGCAGAGTTCGCGTATGAGTTGGGTGCGGATTTCTATGAGGCGGTATTTTTGGTTGTCTATGGGGATGGGGATAAGTTCGATGGGGACGGAGACGGGTTCTATGCCCCCCACGCCGCCTTTTCGGACTTTGTCTTGGAGGTTTTTCCGCAGCTGATCCAGTTCGTCTCCTGTTAGGGGCATGTTAGAGTCTTTGGGGTAGAGGAAAGCGGCGGCGCCCATGAGGGAGAGGATTTGCGTTTCGGCGCGATTGAGCTCCCAGAACTGGCGCATGAGCCAAAATGCGGATTGGAGCGGTGTACCATTGGGGCGCTGTAAGCTAAGGGCGGTATCTGGAAAGGCTTCTAAGGGGCTGATGTAGGTGAAGTTTTCAGAGAAGAATGCCTGTCCCAGTACGAGGTAGTCGGCTACGATGTGGCCTGCGTAGCGATCGAGGTTTCGGGAGCGAAATTCGTCAGGGATTTCGGTGCCGTTGTAGCGCTTGGCCACTTTCCACGTGAGGCGCGCAGTCGCGCCGGCAATCAGGGTGTGGATGGCCCGGACGTCGGCAATACGTTGTAGGCACTCCAGAGGGGTCTGGGGTGGAGGCGCTTCGGCTATATCAGTGGTGCGTGCGAGCCCATACTCGTAGAAATCCTGAAGTACGCGTTGCCCTTTGCGATTGCGCTCTGGCCTGATCAGGCGGATTACGACTTGTAGGTAGTCAAGAAAGCGCATATCTCTAAGAAGGTTGCTTTTTCAGGTTCAGCCCCTAAGTTTTTGAGCGTGGGAACCAGAGACTCATAGAATGGGATGGGGTTCTGTTTGAATAGCTCATTGAACTTGGCGTCGGCGATGGGCTTCATAGCGGGTGCGGATAGGGCTGCTTCATAAAGGAGAAGCAGCTCACTGGCATTCTGGAAAAAAGTAAGCAGGGCTTCCGGGAAAACGTGGTCAAAGAAGACGTGTTCGGCCTCTTTCTGGACGTCGTCAGGCGGGTCTTTGTCAAGTCCATCGCAGAAATCTCTCCAGCTCAGTTCACGTAGCTTTCCCATTTAGACAAATATACCATATCTTTGGGCATGCTATACACTACGGCGGATTTTACGGGGCAGTACCGGCTGGATAGCAACGCCATAACGCAGGCGGATTATCAGCGTGCGATAGATGAGCATGAGCGTACGCTATTGGAGTACTTTTTTGAGCCGGAGAGCGTAGAGAAGATATATGCGGCGCTTCCCTCTTCTGCCCCAGCGGTAGGGGTGCGCAATGTGCTGCGCGCTTTGGCCTTGCCGTTCATCTTTGGGCGGATAAAGATGGGCGTGGGTAGTTCTATGGCTGGGGAACCAAATACGCAAGGCTATACCCGCATAGGCTATACGCCGTATCTGGCGTGGCGAGGTAGTGAGACGCTTCGGCGCCTTATGCTTTTTGCGCCGTTTGTGGTGCAGGGAGAGCTTGCGGCACCGACAGCCACGATCCCTTACCCCAGCCCGACCCCCCAAGCGCCCGATTTTGTGGCGATAGGCGATCCCGTTAGGGCTTATACGGCAACCGGCGAGGTGCAGACGTCAGTGGTCAGTGTAACGGCGGCGGATATAACGCTGGCCAGTACTTTGCCTGCCGGGCCTGTTAGGGTGATTGTGGAAAACTTGCGGATAAGAATAAGGCGGGCGTATTTGACCTTTTGACGGTGGACTTGCATTTGTCAAAAGACGCGTATATTTGCAATGTGGAGTGGGTGGTCAAGCACTTGGTAAGTGCTCAGGCGCTATCCCCAGTTGCTGGTGGCCTATATGAAGGGCAGTTAGTGGTGTGGGACACCATTGATGCCCACAATTCGGTTTTTACCCGCCAAACGAAGTTTCATATTTACGGCGAACCTCCCGTTTATCTGGATCATGACTACTTTCGGCCTCCGGTTGGCAAGATCGTGCATTTTTCTGAACGAGACGATGGGCTTTACGTGGCTTTAAAGCTGGAACGTCCGCTTGAGGATGTGAGTGGGGTTTATCTTTCTGTAGGAGGTTTTGCAATAGGATCGACACGGGAGGACGGCGTTTATGTGATAGAAGAGCTTGCGGTTTTAGAGGCATCTTTGACGCCTAGACCAGCACAACCGAACTCTGAGCTTGTATTGCTAATGAAAACGCTAACTGATATGGCGACCGAAAAAGAACAGGAACAGGAAAAGGCAGCGCTGGATAACGCCAGCAGTCAGACCGCGCAAAAGAAGGCAGCAGCCCCGCGCGTTCAGGGTTTTTTGCGGAAATATGATATTGAGCAATTAGAGGACTACATTGTTGAGCTTGCGGCTCGAGTGGAGGCGTTAGAGGGGCTGCAAGCACAGGTGACGGACATCCAGCGCCGGCTGGCAGACCTTGAGGCTGCGGTAAGTCAGATACAAGGCCTCACACAGGATGCGGTAGCGCAATCAGTAGAGAAAGCGCTGAATGCCGTAAAGGAGCAAGTCCAGCCCCTTGCTAAGGAGCTGGCGAAAACCATGCTTTTAGTGGCCGAGGCACTGAAAAAGACAAATACTCAAAGGATATGACGGAAGAGATCAAACAAATCCAGAAGGCAGCCGAAGAGCTGACGGCGACGCTGCACGCTACGGCTGCAACGGAAGAGGAGCTCAAAACACTGGACGCCATCAGCAAGGCGGCCGCGCATATACGGCAGCAGCTAAAGGAGCGGATGCCCAGTGCGGGCACACGGATAAAGGTGAGCGACCTGCGGTCGGCCCGGAAGCTCATGCAGCGGTATGTGCAAAAGACTATAGTCGGCGCCAACACCCCCAGAGAATATATCGGCGAGGCGTTTTATGTTACTCGCCAGCTCGTGATAGAGTTCGTACAGGATTATTTGCGAACGGAGACGCTTGACGTCCTTGCCGAGATAACCCAAGTTCGGTTAAACCCCTTCACGGGCGCTCCCGCTATAGTTGGCGAAGGTCAAGTGAAGCCGGAAATGCCAACCACCCCCCAAAGAGTTACTTCCAACTATCAAAAGATAGCCTTTAGCGACGTCATCACAGACGAGGTTTTGCTGGCCTACCCAGATATTGTAGATTTTCTGATTTGGCACGGCGCGTATCGTTTAGAGGTGTTTTTGCATAACGCACTGGTAACACTGCTATCGGGTGTTGCATCGGCTGCCACCCTCCCAACGGGTATTATCAGCCCACAAGTGGCCGACCTTTTGATTTACATGCGAGCGTTCCACGACCAGCAATCGGCCATAAGCCGCCGAGGGGAGTGGCTAGCAAACGCCGCTATCGTACCCTTCCCCTACTATTGGGCTCTCGTTTTTGGGGCACTCAAAAGTACCACGGGCGAATACTTGCAACTGGATCGTCAGCTGCAGGGGCTGTCTCTGATCCCTGCTGGCGCGGCACAAACCGCTCCTACCATTGTGTTCAATGAGAATGAGCTGGAGGTATTCTTCTTGGGCGACATCACCGTGAATTTTGGAAGGGTGCTGGATGTGGATTCTGACAGGAACGCCCGCCGGCTTTCGATGGACTTATTCTATGCCCCATTGCCCCACACAGGCCGCCCAGTGATCGTTGCAAATACGCAGAACGCAATAAATTCAATGGCGTAGCCATGAGCGACGGGAAGAAATATCTTAGGCGGCTTGATATAGGTTTGATCTTGGAAGTAGAAATGCCATTGCTGGAGCTTTTGCGACGGTTTTTAGATCAGGCAGGGGTTCCCTATGAGGTGCTGGAAGCCCCGCTGGAGCCTGAGGGGGGCGGCGAGCTGCAAAAGCGCCGCAGGTCGTCATGACGAAACGGGATGCCATTTTGGCGCTCTTGGGGGGCGCATTGACGATTGTGGCCAAGAAATATGTCTCGGTCTTAGCAGCCCTGATAGTTTTGGGGTCTTTGGCGAATTTTCTGGGATGGGTGTACGCCATTGTTAGTGGGGAGGGTATCAAGGCGGTGAAAGTTTTACAGGGGACGGCCAGACTTGTGTTCTATATAGTTTTTTACTTGGCCCTCTTAGTGGCGTTGGAGCAGGTAGCCACTTACCTTATCCCCCCCTTGCTAAGTGTGGCGATCATTTACGAGGCCGGGCTGGCACTCAAAAAAGCAGTGCAACTGAATATCATACCAGCGGGACTGGTTCGACAACTGACAAAAGTTTTTCGCCATGAGCCTCCTGAGAAAGCTCCGTAACGCCCGGCAGTGGCGATACCTGCGACTTGTTGATCCGGTCTTGCAACGATTTGAGTTTTGCCCTGTGTGGGCGAACTATCTAACGCCCCCCTCCCCGGTGCAAGTAGATACGAGTGTGGGGACGCTGACTATCCAAACCGGTTTAGTTCGGTCTTTTGCGCGAGAGTACGATGTAAGCACGTACGCATTTCCATTTTCGGCGGAGGAGCGCGTGGCATTCCATCCCCCGCCTATCTTTGTGGCGCATTACAATGAGTTTTCCCAGATAGCGGCGCGGCAGCAGGACGCATTTTTGGCTGTGATCCCCGACGCCCGCATGGGCAAAAGTGAATGGGGGGAGGTGGAACACGAGGCGTTCTTCTTTGCGCCAGCGCTGGACACGGAGGAGTTTGAGGTGCAGCTGGATCGGATAGCTGGGGTGCGGGAGAGCCTGATGGAGCTATGGCCAAAGATGGTCTCCATCACGGAGATCGTCCCGAAGTTTTCCCGTCGGGCCGAGTGGGGAACCGGCGAGAAGCTGGTCAAAGGCGAGTGGATTGCAATCAGACTAACCATAAACCTAAAAGACTATGAGCTTAATGCAGTGTAGGTGCAGCCAGCCCTTATGGGCGCTTGGGATACCGGACTGCCATCCGGTACTGAGACCTATCCGGCGGATTGCGTTTGAGACGGCGCTGGGGCCCTCATCTAATCCGGCTGATTTTGCCTTGGGCAATTCCACAGTTTACCCAAATGCGCGCCGGCTCATGACGCCTATTCTCTACAATGTGGAGAGTGAGCGGCCGGAGGCGGTTTTTGAGGAGCTGTCTGGCACGAAGTTTTTCGTTCGGCACCAGCCGCGCACCTTCAAGGCACTTGTGGCTAAACCGCCGACTGAATGGGGTATAAACATAGAGCAGCTTCGGTGCGTGTCGCGACTTGGGGTATTTTTGATTGACGACGCTGGGGTGGTATGGGGGAGACGGGCTAGTCCTGTATCAGCTGCGCCTATTCCGATAGAACCGGGCACAGTACAGGCACGGCTACTTTTCCCCTCCGATGCGACCATTACAAAATATGAGTTTTCTTTTGACTTTGCCCAGAGCCTGATGGACTTTGAGCTTGTGCCGGTGTTTGCCGATGCAAGTCTGCTAAATCATGTGCCGGGCATTGCGGCTCGGCTTCAGAGTGTATTCACTGGTTCGAGGCTCAATGTTTTTGCTTATGCGCTTTACTCCCGTGGGGCGGGAGATTTGTATATCCCTATTACTGGGCTTGCATCAGATTTAGAACTTAGGAACAACGCAGGCACCCCAATAACGACGAATTTCACTGAGGTGTCGCCAGGTATTTATGAGTCTGATCCTCTTACTCTCCCACCATCTGGCAATCCCTATACAATCAGAGTAGGGAGGGGTGCGCTTAGTGGTGCATTTGACTACACAACAGCCGTAGCCCAATTCAATGTGTGATGCGTGTTTGGGCGGCTGCGTCGGGTTTTGCGGTTTTACGAGCGAGTAGAGCTTCCCGATGTGCCGGCTCAGGCGCAGGCGTTGGCTTACAGAGGTAGAACGATAGTTAGTTATCCGCCCTCGCCGGCATGGGCAGTGCGTGAGCCGCTGTGGCTCGGTCGGCGAGGGCTTGGTATTTATGCACCCTCTACGGCTAAGATGAAGCGGAAGCTGGGGCTTCCCGATAGGGAGATCGTGCTTTTCCAGACTGGCCAGTTGTATGCCAGCATTCAGGTGCTGAATATGAAAAAGTACTATCTTGTCCGGGTGCAACGGGACAAGCTTTTTTACATCATCCGCCGCTTTCCGGTGGAGCGGTGGCTTC
>Ga0308420_1002137_pt1 | contig 10271 bp, 9 predicted proteins | sample HotsprSampleMS55_FD_203802 | JGI IMG/M metagenome (GOLD analysis project Ga0308420, IMG submission 203802) | Hot spring phototrophic mat microbial communities from Mushroom Spring, Yellowstone National Park, Wyoming, United States - 20090730_MS55 ...
CACTTTACATTGTCGAGTTCGCCAAATCGTTCTTGGCTGACGCCAAAGTTCAGACCCTGCAAGAGAAAGCCGACTATGTCCAAGGGTATTTCGACGCTGAAGGAGGCATTCCCAGGAATCCCAAAGCGCGATTTTACGTCTATTTCGCACAAAAAGATCGCGCCAGCGTAGAGCGCGTTAGATCGTATCTTGAAGAACTTGGGATTCACTGCGGCAAAATCCATAACCCAAGCAAGCGAGCCGATCCAAACTACTGGCGATTCTATGTGAGGAGTCAATCTCACAAAGAGTTCGCCCGTATCATTGGATCAAAACATCCTATCAAAAGTCAGTTGCTGAGGATGAAGATATAGTCCACGCCCTATGGCGACATAGGGAGACACGTGAACAAGGTAGCCGTACGGGAACGTGCGGCTGGATCACCTCCTTTCTAAGGAGTCTTCTCCTTAGGGAACGCCCCGTGCGTTCCATGCGATCTTCTCCGAGCGCGCTTTGCTCATGCTATCCAAGCTTGTCACTCTCTTCTCTTTTTTTTTCTCTTCTCTTTCGGTTTTTTCTCTCTCGCTGGTCTTCTGTCCCATCAAGAGGTGACGGCAGTTGTCCCGAAAACGCTCCCTCGGCTGGTGTTCGCGTCACGAACCCCCCTGCGTTGACCTACCATCAGTCCTTCAGGTTCCCCTGCCCCACCGCTACAGTAAGAGCATCAAGCCCGCGAGCGTGCTTCGCGCTCGCGAGAGAGGGCAAGAGAGATTATGATCAACCATTTCACGATGCTGAGCGTGACCGGGCACCAGCCCAACGGACAGCAGATCACAGAAGCGTTGAGAGAGATCGTCGAATCCACCACCGGGCGGTTCTACAAGAAGGGCGAGGTCATCTATCAGCCCGGCGATATGGACGACCGGGTCTACTATATTAAGGACGGCAAGGTGAAGTTAGCGTATCTCGATGAGAGCGGGCGCAAGCTGACCCTCGCGATTCTGGGAGTGGGGGAGATCTTCGGCGAGATGGTCTTGATCGGCGCGAAGCGCCGCGAACACTTGGCCCAAGTCTTGCAAGACGCGATCATCCATCCCATCGAGCGGGAAAAATTCTTCTATCTCCTGGAGCGCAAGCCCTGGCTTGCTCTCGAAATTATCCAGCTCTTTGGCAAGCGGGCCCGCGATCTGGAGCAGAAGCTCGAAGATTTAGTTTTTAAAGACATCACGACGCGGCTCTCGCGCCAACTTTTGAGGCTGATCGAAGAGCACGGCGAGCAGACCCCCGAAGGGACTCAAATCAGCTTCAAGATCACCCACAAAGAATTAGCTGATTTGATTGGATCGGCCCGCGAGAACACGACTTCTGCTCTCAATCGCCTTGCCAAAGAGGGCATCTTGGACAAGAAGCGCTACTATATCATCATCAAGGACGAAGAGAAGCTCAAGGAGAAGAGCGGCACGCTCTAGAGTTTCGCGATGCTCTCGAGCAGGGCCTTCGCTTGGGAGACCGTCTGCGCGATGGCACTCCGAGGGGCTCCCCGGCTCAGTAACGCTTCGAGAACTGAAAGTCTGTTCTCGAACTGCTCCCGCACGCCCTGCTTGGCCAACGCCGCTGCTAAAGCACTCTGCGGGAAAACGCTCTGAAAGTCTCTTAGTTGGCGCAGGGCCAGCGCCGTCTGCGACTGCCCGACTAGATACTCCATCCCCTGCAAGAGCGCCATGGCCGTGAACGCCTCCCCTACAATGCCAGAGAGCTCGTCTACTGTTGGGATGGACGATTGGGCCGCAGCGGGCAGCCCCTGCTCGGCTATAGCGGGAGAGCTTGCTGCGCCCCCAACGATGATCCGTCCGACCATCCCTTGCTGTTCGTGCAATGCGCAGAAATAGTCATAGACCCCAGGCAGAACAAAGATATACGAATACGACTGGCCGATCTGGGTCATCAGCCCGGAGTTCCACGGGGGAGCCCCAGGGGGGATGCGCAGCGGCCGATCTTGACTGGGGTGATAGGCCGTCACGGTGTGCCCGTCGCCCTGGGCGTTCTCTTCTAACACCCAGACGACGCGGTCGCCGGGCCGAACGGAGAGCCCTGGGGGATCAAAATAATGATCGCGAATTTCTACCACGAAGACTCGCTGCGCCGCCTCCGCGACCGGCGGCGTGGGGCCGCGCAGCCAAAAGAGAAGCACGCCGACGATGAGAGCTAGCAGCCCCGCGAGCAATGCGATCCAGCGGTCCATGTTAAGAGTGTAGCACATCGCCCTCCCCTGTTGTCAACCCGTTCGCCGGAGGGCAGGAGCTCGATTATAATAACGTTCGTATGGGTTCTGACAGAGCTTATCCCGCACACCCGATTGTGGGCGTGAGCGTCTTGGTCTTCAACGATGGAAAAATTCTGGTGGTGCGTCGCGGGCGCGACCCCCGCAAGGGCCGCTGGAGCCTCCCCGGTGGGGTCGTCGAGCTCGGCGAGACCGTGCGCGACGCCGCAAGAAGGGAGATCCGCGAAGAGTGCCACATCGAGATCGAGATCGAACGCGTTCTTGACGTACTGGACAGAATCTTCAAAGACCCCGACGGCCGCGTGCAGTATCACTATGTCTTAGTAGTAGTGCTCGCGCGCTACAAGTCGGGCGAGCTGCGCGCTGACTCAGACATCGAAGCTACCGAATGGGCTGACGTGCACGACCTTGCTCGCTATGACCTGCCCGATGAACAACAGCAGCTCATCGCCCACGTGCGAGCGCCCTTGTACTCATCGGAAGAAGCCAAGATCTTAGCGCAGCGTGAGCGCACAAACGCACGTCGCGCCCAGCGCATTCGCTTGGTCTTAGAACGCGTGGGTCAAGCTCAGTCGCTGTTGGATATCGGCTGCGGCTCAGGAGAGTATCTTCGAGCTGCAGCTCAACACGGTATCCCACGGCTCGTGGGCATTGACGATTCACCTGAACGTCTTCAACAAGCCCAAGCAGCTTGCCCCCAAGCTGAATTGCACCTCGCTCGCGCCGACAGACTTCCATTTGCTGATCAGAGCTTCTATGTCGTGCTTGCGGCGCAAGTCCTTCACGAGATCGCGCTCTTTGGGCATCCTAGTGATTTAGAGAAAGCGCTCTCTGAGATAAGACGAGTGCTCAAGCCTGAGGGGCGGCTCATCGCGCTCGATCATCTTGACCCTGGGCCAGAGAGGGTGCGCGTGCGCCTCCCTCAGAGAGTACGCGCTCAGTTAGATTATTTCACGCAGCGTTATCGAGTGAGAAAGATAACGTTCGAAGAGTGCCCCGACGGCACGCTCTGGCTCTCCCGGCGCGATCTCCAAGATTTCGTCACAAAGATCTGGGCGTTCGGCACAGCGATAGAAGACCTAGAGATGCGCGAGACGCACTGCCCCTTCGACCGCGAGCAGATAGAAGCCCTCTTGAGCAAAGCCCGTCTGACGCTGCGCGAGTGGCTGACTTTTGAAGAGATCTCTGAAGATTTAGCCGAGCACAGGATTGAGCTTATGGAGGGCACAAGTTGGCCAAGAAAATTTTTGCTTGTGGCGCAGGCTCTATGAGCGCTTCTTGATCTTTGGCCCCTGGGGGGTGTCAAGCACTTCGTAGCCCATCTCGGCGATCTTTGCTCGTAGCGCATCGGCTTCTTGGAAGTTCTTGGCTTTGCGGGCGGCCTCGCGCTGCGCCACAAGCTCGCGCACCTCTGCGGGGAGCTCCCCTTGGGGTTCGGAGTGAACCTCACTCAGCTTCAGCCCAAAGACGCGATCGAAATCAAAGAGCGTAGCCAGTTTATCTGACGGAGTCTGGTGCGCTCGCACGAAATCCCACGTGAGCCCCAGGGCCTGCGGGATATTTAAGTCATCGTTGATCGCCTCAAGAAAGCGCTCGCGCACCAGTGGGGGAATCTTCCCCTGGGCGGGATCGCCGCCGACGGCGCGAGCATTGCGCACGTGCTCTCGCAGCCTCTCCAGAGCCGTCTGCGCCCCCTCCAGCGCCTGCCACGTAAAATTGAGCTGAACGCGATAATGCGTATTCAAGCAAAGATACCGAAACGCCAGGGGCTCATAGCCGCGCTTGATTAAATCTTCCAAGAGATACGCATTGCCCTCGGACTTGCCCATGCGCCGCCCCTCGACGGTCATGAATTCCCCGTGGAGCCAGAAATTGGCCATCTTGACGCCCTCAGCGGCCTCGCTCTGGGCGATCTCGTTGGGGTGATGTGTATAGATGTGATCGACGCCCCCGCAGTGAATATCGAAGGGCTGGCCCAAGTATTTGGTGCTCATGGCGCTGCACTCGATATGCCAACCGGGGAAGCCCACACCCCAGGGGCTATCCCACTCCATCTGGCGCTTCTTGTCCTTAGGGGAGAACTTCCAGAGCGCAAAGTCTGCGGGGTTGCGCTTCTCGGGATTGACCTCGACCCGCGCCCCGGCTTTCTTCTCCTCGAGGCTTTGGCCGACCAGCTCCCCATACGTAGGGAACTTCGAGACGTCAAAGTAGATTCCGTCCGAGGTCTTATACGTATAGCCCTTCTCTTCGAGCTTTCTGATGAGCGCGATCTGATCGGCAATGTGGTCGGTCGCCTTGCAGACGACATGGGGTCTTAAGATATTGAGGCGTTCGGTGTCCCGAAAGAACGCTTTGGTGTACATCTCGGCTAACTCCCAGGCGCTCTTGCCGCTGCGCCGGGCGCTCGCCTCGACCTTGTCCTCGCCCTCGTCGGCGTCGCTAGTGAGATGCCCCACGTCGGTGATGTTCATGACGTGCTTGACTTTGTAGCCGTTGTATTCGAGCACACGTCTTAAGATATCTTCAAAGATATACGTCCTGAGATTCCCGATATGGGCGTAATCGTAGACCGTTGGCCCACACGTGTAGATGCGCACTTCGCCCTCTCTGATGGGCCGGAACTCTTCCTGGCGCCGACCGAGGGTGTTAAAGAGCTTCAGCGTCGCCATAGCGTAGAGAATTTACTACAAGAGAGGGGATTTCGCAACCATGAGTTCTGCAAGCTACGCTCCTTGACTCTTCCTCAACGATATAGTAATCTTAAAGCGATGGACTACCAGAAGATTATCACTATTGAGCCTGGCAAACGAGGCGGCCAACCCTGCATTCGAGGGTTGAGAATTACTGTGTACGACGTCTTAGACTACCTGGCCTCAGGCATGACCGAAGAGGAGATTCTGCAAGACTTTCCCGACTTGACCGCTGAAGACATTAAGGCATGTCTTGCATTTGCGGCTGACCGCGAACGCAAGTTGATGACCATCTCCACGTGAAACTCTTGTTCGATCAAAACATTTCGCCGCGCCTGGTTTCCAAACTGTTTGACTTGTTTCCTGGTTCTGCCCACATCCGCGACTTTGGTCTCCAAAAGGCTGATGATGAAACGGTCTGGAACTTGGCTCGAGAGCAAGACTTTATAATCGTCTCTAAGGATTCTGATTTCCGCCAGCGCAGTTTTTTATACGGCCCTCCCCCGAAGGTGATCTGGGTGCGACGGGGTAACTGCTCCACAAGAGATATAGAAGCCATGCTAAGGCAGTACTATGAGGATATCCAGATGTTTTACGAGGACGCAACAGCCTCATTTCTCATTCTATCGTGAAACAACGCCATCACTCCCGACAGCTCGCGCCGGCACACGCTGCGAGCCTCGCAAGCTGCTTAGATAAAATCTCGATGAGAGCCGGATCAGCCTTGGCGTGTAGGTTCTCTAGCTGATACGGATCAGTGTTGAGATCATACAGCTCGCGCTCGCCCGTCACATACTCCACGTAGAGAGAGTCTCTCGTGCGAATCGCAGAAAATTGCGGGACTGCTAACTGTTGCGTTTGCTCACGCTCCATGGGATCAAGAGGCTCCCACACGCCTTCGGTCTTGAAGCTCTCCTGGCGTTGTTGGGTCCAGTGCTCTATGAGAAAGCCCTGGCGCCATGAGTCTAGCGGAGGCGGCGCATTTCTCAACAGCGGCACAAGCGAGCGACCGTCCACAAAATCGGGAATGGCTGCTCCACCCAGCTCAGCAAACGTCGGCGCAAGGTCTACATTCCCAGTCAGATGCTCTAACACCCGGCCCGCAGGCACCCCTGGCCCGCGCACGATCAGCGAAACTCGAATGTCTTCCTCATAGGCGGTCTGCTTGCCTGAATTGAGGCGGTGTTCTCCCATGTGAAAGCCGTTGTCGGACGTAAAGAAGATATAAGTGTGCTCCAGCTGCCCGGTAGCTTGCAGCGTCGCGATGAGGCTGGCGAGCATCTCATCTACGGCTTGCAGTGACTGCAATCTCTTGCGATAGAAGTCCTGCATCTGCGCGATCTGACGCTCTGTCAGCAGGGGTCGGTTGCGAATGAAGCTGGGCTTATCGCTGACGTCAGCTTCGTTGAATGACAGCGGTCTAGGCAGTTGGGCATCTGGGAAGAGCTGGGCATGGCGCGGCGCAGGCGTCGCTGGAGAGTGCGGCACATAGAGAGCTACGTGGATAAAGAACGGCTGACCCTCGGCTGCCGCGCGCCTAATAAAATCTGTAGATTTGCGCGCCACGACGTCGGTGAGATAGTCTTGGGGTCGGCGGCCGTAGCGGACAAGCTTGCCGTTCTCGTTCATCACGTAATTAAAATTTGAGTAGGGATTGCCCGCAACGGGGCTGTACCATTCGGTCCACCCTGGGGGAACGTAGGTCAGCAAGACGCTCTCGGGATAGCCGTTGAGGTATTTCCCTAGATAACACGTCCGATAGCCTGCGGCTTGCAACCACGTGGCTACAGTCGAGTTTTCATGGCCCAGCGTGTAAAATTTCTTAAAGCCCCCGGTGGGCATGAGATTCGTCAAGATGTTGGTGTTGTGCGCGTACTGCCCCCGCAAAATATTTGCCCGTGATGGGCAGCAGAGCGAGACGTTGACGAAGAAATTTCTCAACGTCGTGCCCTGCGCGACGAGTTGTTGCTTTAAGTTCGGCATAAACTCGATCAGATCAGCGTTGAGATCGTCCGTGAGGATAAAGATAATATTGGGCGTTGCCGGCTGCGCCGTGCTCAGGCGCATTCCCCCAAGGGCCAGCAGAGAGACGGCCAGCACGAGCGCGATTCGTATCTCTCTCATAGTCTTCACTGTTTGAGGAAGCCGAGCTTCTCGAACCTCTTGCCCAAGATCGCTTGGGAATCCGCACCGAGCCAGTCTTCTAGGATCGTCGCGTAGACTGAGCGAAAATCTACAGTGTAGATGAGGTCGCCGTTATCGTCGAGCTTCGTCAAGCTGGGGTGCTCGCCGTGCAACCCGCCCTTGACCCTGTCCCCTATGACGAACATCGGGGCTGCCGTGCCGTGATCGGTCCCCAAACTGCCGTTCTCCCGCACGCGCCGCCCAAACTCCGAGAACGTCATCATCACGATATCGTCAGCAACGCCCATCTGCGAGATATCCCGATAGAACGCATCCAGGCCTTTGTCTACGGTCTCTAGCAACATCGGGTGATTGACCCGCGCTGTGTTCTGCTCGGCGTGGGTGTCGAACCCCCCAATCGTCACATAGAGAATCTGCGTCCCGATCCCACCAGCGATGATCTGCGCTATCAGCTTTAACCCCTGGGCGAACGGGTCTGTGGGGTACTCAATCTTCGAGTTGTATTTTTTCACAGCCGTCTGGAGTTCCTCGGCGCTCTGCTGCGCTCCCAGCCCGGTCTGCGCCAGATAGTCCAAATACGCGTTCTCAAAAGATTGCCCGTTAATAGTTCGAAAGAGCTGGATGCGCTTCTCACGCTCCTGAGGGTAGCGCGCGTCCGTCAAGAACTGATAGCCCTCTAAGCTGGCGATGGACGGCACGACGACCTTCTCGCCCACCAGGGTCAGCGGCAGCGTGCCCCCAATATTGGCCGCAGGCAGTTTCACGCCGTGAAAGCGCGCGATGGACTCGTCCAAGTACCGTCCGAGCCAGCCGGTCTTCTCGATCGTATCGGGATTGGCGGTCATCCAGATATCTGTCGAGCGAAAGTGCGAGCGATTGGCGTTGGGATAGCCAACCCCCTGCACGATCGCGACCCTTCCCGCGTCATAGAGTTTCTTCAGGTTGGTGAACTTGGGATGGAGCCCGATCTGCCCCGTGATGGGGAGAATCTCTGTGGGCGGCACGGCCAGCTTGGGCCGAGCGTCGTAATACAGCCCGGTGCCGTAGGGGATGACCGTGTTCAGCCCATCGTTGCCGCCGTTGAGCTGAATAACCACCAAAAGACGAGAATTTCCTGAGAGCGTGCTCGCTTGCCCGAAGACCGTGTCGTGTCCTGGCGTCACCTGCATCAGCATGGAGCGAGAAGCTAAGCTCAAACTAACGAAGGTGATCCCGCGCTTCAAGAACTCCCGACGATTGAGCATGGCGACCCTCCTATAGGATTTAGTTACGCTGATAGTGCGGCAGCGCCATCATCAAGTGAATCAGCCCGCGCACTTTGTTATCTATCGTCTGGGCATTGAGCTGAAAGCCGCCCTCGGCGAGATAGTCAACGAAGAGCTGGCGCGTGCTCTCTGAGAGGCGCAGCGGCCCCAGCACCTGCAAGAGATGGTCTACAAGCTCCCCTGGCATCGGAAAACTTTTGCCCTGAAGCAAGCTCTCGGGGGCAAAAACCCCAACGGTGCCGCCGCGTGCGGTCGCTAAGAGATTGGCAAAATTATAGCGCACGAGCATCGTTGCTGTATTGATCCAGTGCAATCCGCCGGCCCAGCCGGAGACGTCCGGGGGATTGAAGAGATCCTGCTCCATGAGCGAGAGCGGGCCGGGGAGCACTCGGAGATTTAAATCCGCCCGAAGCTGACGGATCGCCCCGACGACGAGCTCGATCGGGCTCTTTATCAGGGCGAACCGCGCCCGCTCGGAGTAGAACTCTTCTCGCAAGAAGAGCGCGCGCATCACGGCCTTGATACTGTATTGATTGGCAAAGTAGACATCAGCCAGGGCCTCGATGATCGTGGGTTCGGGGTTGGGATAGGCGAAGAACTCCCAGAGCTTCTTCGCTAAGAAGCGCGCGGTCGAGCGCTCGGCCACGGCAAACGCGATGACATCATTGCCGTTCCAGTTCCCCGTCCTCCCCAAGACGGTCTTTGGGCCGTCGTCGTGCTGGCTCGCGTTAAAATAGAATTGTCCGCGCCGGATCGTCCAGCCCGTAAACGCTCGCGCGGCTTCTTTGATGTCTTTTTCGGTGTACGCCGGCTGGCCCGTGATCGGGTCGCGAATCCCCAGGGTGAACAGCTCAAAAAGCTCGCGGGCGAAATTCTCGTTGGGCGCGTCTTTAATATTCGTATTGTTATCGAGCCAAAGAATCATCGCCGGGTCTTTGGCAACTTCGAGGGTGAGCGTTTCAAAGCTTCGCAGCGCAAAGCGCCGCAGCGTCTCATTCTGCTGGAGCATCAACGGGGCGACAGTGACTTTCTTAATAGCCGTGGCGAAGTGCCCGTGCCAGAAGAGCGTCATCTTCTCCAATAGAGGGCGCTTGGTGTAGATCATCCGATAGAGCCACCAGATCTGAATGGGCCGAAATTGGGTGAGATTGAGATTTTGACTCTGGATATATTTTTCTAGCCCGCGTTCCATGGCGCTGTCGTCAATCTGCTCGTAGTTGAGCAGATAGTCTACCGCCCCTTCGCGCCCCAGGGCCGCCAATCTGTCGCTCTCTTCGAGCGTCCCTGCAAAGCCCGCCCGCCGTAAGAGATGCGCTGCGGCGTCGCGATCAAACTGTGCCGTCTGGGCGTGCGCCAGCGTGGCGCGCGCTGCCCCCAAGGCGCTTCCCAGCAGCAACGTCCTATCTAAAAACGCGCGGCGCGTGAGCGTCTCGCCTGCCGTGACCGTCATAGTTTTCCCCCCTTTGGCACAAATCCCAAAGACTATAGCACATCGTTAGTAAAAAGTCTATAAAAGCCCAGCGAAGTTCTATCGGCCGGCCTTCAGCCGGGCTAAGATGGCACGTGCCCCGCCTTCGCTGACGGGGTCAGTAGCACTGCCCCGCGCGCTGTAGAGAAACGCCCGCGCCGCCCTGAGCGAAAGTCTCACTCGAGTAAGATCGGGGGCGCGTACGGCCCGTTTAGCTTGCTCGACGGCCCCGATCCCCGGCGCGCTCAGGTCGAAGATCACGCTCTCGATTCCCAAAAGAAAGACCTGGGCTAACGGGGTGTTACGAATGCCCTCGCGGAATCGCTCAGCGTGTGTGAGCGCCCCGACGCCGTCGCCGATCTCTCCGACGTTGGGATTGTAATCGGGCCCGCCCTTCCCTTGAATGAGATTGATCACACGCTGGGCGTGAGTCTTCGCAGCGT
>Ga0308420_1002143_pt1 | contig 10264 bp, 8 predicted proteins | sample HotsprSampleMS55_FD_203802 | JGI IMG/M metagenome (GOLD analysis project Ga0308420, IMG submission 203802) | Hot spring phototrophic mat microbial communities from Mushroom Spring, Yellowstone National Park, Wyoming, United States - 20090730_MS55 ...
CGTCGGGCGCTGGTCAGGCGCTTCCCCTACGCCGTCTACTTTGCCATCGAGGTCGATGTCATCGTGGTGCTTGCCGTGCTTCACGCGAGTCGGGATCCGGCACCTAGCCGCACTCAGCTGGAGAGGTCGCCAAGTTGGTCGAATATGGGCGAAGGATCCGGCGGACCAGATGATCGTTGCCACCGCATGTATTCATGATTATCCAATGGTCATACCCGGAGGTACGCCGAAGGCACAAATGTGGTGGTACTTGATCCCGACGTCGCCCGGCTGTTCCCCAATCGTGAGGCGGTCAACGAAACGCTGCGGGCTGTTGCCCAGCTTGTGCAGATACAGGAGCGCAGACGAGGCAGCGCTACCCCAGCCCCTGCACCTAGCCGCCGCCAGCTCGTGGTGCGACAAGAACGGCAGAAGACATGGTTGAGCGGTGGCAGGTGAGTGGGCGACGTTAGGCCGTATTGATTTCACGAAGCCACAGGGTCGTAAAAGAAGTTCTTCAATCTCTTAAGAGGAGAACTGTAACGGTCCTCTCTCCCCTGGTGGGAGAGAGTGAGAGAGAGGAGGATGCACCCTCACCCTAACCCTCTCCCAGCGAGGGCGAGGGGATATGAGAGGGCTCTTCCAGCAAGGGAGAGGACATTTTGTAAGGCGTTCTGAGCGGAATTGCATCAGACGGAATTGTTGGCTGACTGGCAGCGTCTGTAAGAGGACTGCAGACCACGTGCGCCAAAGATACGCAGGAGCACCCAGTGCGTAACCACTTTTTACCGTTCCACGTGCCGACCATCGGCGAGGAGGAAATCGCCGAGGTGGTGGCAACCCTGCGCTCGGGCTGGCTGACGACTGGCCCCAAGGTCAAACAGTTCGAGCAGGAGTTCGCCCGCTATATCGGTTGCCAGCAGGCGGTGGCCGTGAACTCCGGCACCGCAGCCCTGCATCTGGCGCTCGAGGCCGTAGGGATCACGGAGGGAGACGAGGTCCTCATCCCCACCATGACCTTTACCGCCACGGCCGAGGTGGTCACTTACCTCAAGGCCAAGCCGGTACTGCTGGATTGCCGGCCCGACACGTTAAATCTCGACCCGGATCGGATCGAGCGGGCGATCACTCCCAAAACTAAGGCCATCATGCCGGTCCACATGGGCGGCCTACCCTGCGAGATGGACCGCATTCTGGAGATCGCACGGCAGTACCACCTACAGGTGATCGAAGATGCGGCGCACGCGCTGCCCGCGCGCTATCACGGCCGCATGGTCGGCACGCTCGGGGATATTACCTGCTTCTCTTTTTACGCGACCAAAACCATCACGACCGGCGAAGGCGGCATGGCGACGACCGACAACCTGGAGTGGGCCGAGCGCATGCGCCTCATGAGCCTGCACGGGATCAGCAAAGACGCCTGGAAACGCTATACCGCTGAGGGGTCATGGTATTATGAGGTGCTCTTTCCGGGCTATAAGTACAACCTGACCGATCTGGCAGCAGCGATCGGCATCCACCAGCTCAAGAAGTGTGAGCGCTTTTGGGAAGTCCGTCAGCGCTATGCGGCCTTGTATCACGAGGGGTTGCAAGACATGACAGCACTGACGCTGCCTCCTATAGCCGCCGAAGGGCAGCAGCATGCCTGGCATCTCTATATCCTCCAATTGAATGTGGAGCAGTTGCGGATTACCCGCAACCAGTTCATCGACCTGCTCAAGGAACGGCAGATCGGCACCAGCGTGCATTTCATCCCCTTGCACCTGCATCCCTATTACCGCGACACCTTCGGGTACCGGGCAGCGGATTTCCCGCAGGCGAGCGCTGCCTTCGAGCGGATTGTGTCTTTGCCGATTTATCCGAAGATGACGGAAGCGGATGTGGGGTATGTGATCGAAACTGTGCGGGCGCTGGTGAGGCAATACCGGCGGTAAACGAGTTGTGGGTGCATGTGGTCAACCGCCAGCCGCCGAGAGGGACGGGTCTCTGACGGTTCGAGTGAACGGCTGTGTGCGATCTTGTTCACTCGCCGGGCCTCGCACACGTGTGTACACACATGTTGACGCAGCACCGGTTCGCGCGTAGTTTCGGTGCGGAGTCGCCATACGATGACAGTAGCGGGCATACGGGAGCTGCGAGCCTGTAGGGCAACATTGCTGTGGACAATCGAGGTCCCTGTGAGCGCTCACAGGGCCGGATGCAGATGAAACGGGTGTTCGACATTGGGGTCGCGGGCGTGGGGCTGATCCTCCTCGCCCCGCTATTTCTGCTGCTTGCACTCTTGATTAAAATCGACTCGCCAGGGCCGGTCTTCTTCCGGCAGGAGCGGATCGGCAGAGGGTTGCGCCCTTTCTTCATCTATAAATTTCGCACCATGGTCGCCGACGCCCCGCGGCGCGGCGGGCCGATCACGGTCGGGGCGGACCCGCGCATCACGCGCGTGGGACGGATTCTGCGTGCAACGAAGCTGGATGAGTTGCCGCAACTATTGAACGTGTTAAAGGGAGAGATGAGCCTGGTCGGCCCCCGACCCGAAGTGCGGCGCTATGTGGAGCTGTTCCGGCAGGACTATGAGGAAATCCTCAGCGTGCGGCCGGGGATTACCGATCTGGCGTCCCTGCGCTACCGCTACGAGGCCGAGCTGCTGGCGGCAGCCACGGATCCTGAGGAAGAATATGTCAGCCGGGTGTTGCCTGAGAAGATCAGGTTGGCCAAAGAATATACCAGACGCTCCTCGCTCCTTTTTGACGTGACCCTCATCTGGAAAACCCTCGTGCGTCTCTTTCACCGCCGTCCTCGACTCTAAGGAGTATGAGTATGGACATTTTAGGCATTTCGGCGTTCTATCACGACAGTGCGGCGTGCTTAGTGCGCGATGGCGCCATTATCGCGGCGGCGCAGGAGGAGCGCTTTACGCGCAAAAAGCACGACGCTCGTTTTCCTGCTCATGCGATCCGCTATTGCCTGCGTGCAGGCGAGGTGAGGCTACAGGATCTGCGCTATATCGTGTTTTACGATAAACCGCTGGTGAAGTTCGAGCGGCTACTGGAGACCTATCTGGCCTTCGCCCCCAAGGGTATGCGCTCTTTCGTCGCGGCCATGCCCATCTGGCTGAAAGAGAAACTGTTCTTGAAAAGCTTGTTGCGTAAAGAGCTCGTGGCGCTGGACGCAGGAGGGAGCGCAGCGGAGTTACCGCCGCTGCTGTTTGCCGAGCACCATGAGTCGCACGCTGCCTCGGCGTTCTACCCCTCCCCCTACGCGAACGCGGCGGTGCTCTGTATGGACGGCGTCGGGGAATGGGCAACGACCTCCGCGTGGCTGGGCCGGGGGAACACGCTCACGCCGCTGTGGGACATCCCCTTCCCGCACTCCCTCGGACTGCTGTACTCCGCTTTCACCTATTACACGGGGTTCAAGGTCAATTCTGGCGAGTATAAAGTCATGGGACTCGCCCCGTACGGCGAACCCAAGTACGTCCAAGCCATCTACGACCATTTGCTCGATCTCAAGCCGGACGGCACGTTTCGCCTCAATATGGACTTTTTTAACTACTGCACCGGGCTGACCATGACCAATGGCAACTTCGCCAATTTGTTTGGCGGGCCGCCCCGACAACCCGAAACGCCCTTGACCCAGCGGGAGATGGACCTGGCGCGCTCGATTCAGGAGGTCACCGAGGAGGTGATGCTCCGCCTGGCCAGGACCCTGCACAAAGAGACGGGGATGGAAAACTTGTGTTTGGCGGGTGGGGTGGCGCTGAACTGTGTGGGCAACGGCCGCATCCTGCGGGAAGGCCCGTTCAAAGGATTGTGGATCCAGCCGGCAGCCGGCGATGCGGGCGGTGCCGTCGGGGCGGCGCTTACAGCCTGGCATCAGTTGGAGGGGCACCCACGCCACCCGGACGGGACGACGGACCAGATGCAGGGGAGTTTTCTAGGGCCGTCCTTCTCCAACGAGCAGATCGAGTCCTTCTTGCGACAGATCGGGGCACCGTACCGGCGCCTCGATGATGACGTCCTCTTTCCCCATGTTGCCAAAGAAATTGCGGCAGGTAAGGTGATCGGCTGGTTTCAGGGGCGGATGGAGTTTGGGCCGCGTGCCCTCGGCGCACGCAGTATCCTGGGTGATGCGCGGAATCGCACGATGCAGTCGGTGATGAACCTCAAGATTAAGTACCGCGAGTCCTTCCGTCCCTTCGCCCCCTCGGTGCTGCGCGAACGCCTCTCGGACTATTTTGATATGGAGGTGGACAGCCCGTATATGCTGCTGGTCGCGCCCGTCTTGGAACGACGGCGTCTGCCGGTGTGCCAGGAACACAAGGGGTTGTGGGGAATCGAACTGCTGCACGTGCCACGCTCCGACATCCCGGCGGTGACGCATGTGGACTATTCCGCCCGCATTCAAACGGTCCATGCGGAGACCAACCCCCGGTACTATCGGTTGTTGAAGGCCTTCGAGGAGCAGACCGGCTGCGGCGTGATCGTCAACACGTCGTTCAACGTGCGCGGCGAGCCGATCGTGTGCACGCCGCAAGACGCCTATCGCTGCTTTATGCGAACCGAGATGGACGTTTTAGTGTTGGAGAACTGCGTCCTCGACAAAAGGGAACAAAAGCCGCTGGAACACGACACTGATTGGCGGAAAGAATTTGAACTGGATTAGCGCTATGCAGAACCGGGTACAATCACAGCAGCTCCGTCGGTTCGGCTTGCTCGTGGGGGGGATCTTTGGCCTCATTGGTCTGTGGCCGGTCGTCTTGCGCTCTGCGGCGCCGCGGGCGTGGGCCCTCGTGCTGGGGGGCCTATTGATCTTGCCGGCCCTGGTGTGGCCCACAAGCCTCGGGCCGGTGTATCGCGGGTGGATGACGATCGGCCATGCGTTAGGCTGGGTCAATACGCGGCTCCTCCTCGGCCTCGTCTTCTACGGTCTGATCACCCCCATGGGGCTGGTGCGACGATTTCTCCTGGGCAGGGACCCTATGCGCCGTCAGTTTGAACCGGAGGCGGACACCTACCGCGTCCCTCGCCAGCCACGGCCGGCGACACATCTCAAACAACAATTCTAACCAGAAGGAGGTCTGTCGATGACCGAAGCCATCAGCGAACTCTGGGCTTTTATGCGGGAGCGGAAAAAGTTTTGGCTCTTGCCCATCATTTTGGTGTTAGTCCTGTTCGGCGGACTGATCGTGTTCACCCAAGGTTCTGTGGTGGCGCCGTTCGTCTACACCTTGTTTTAGCCTTGCTGTTGGATCGCTCCCGCCCTGGCGTGCTCCCTGCCTCGAGGGTGCACTTCCCTCTCCCTTGCTGGGAGAGGGCTGGGGTGCGGGTGCGACAATGAGCACCAGACCCCTCTCTCACTAGGAGAGAGAGGACACCGAGACGCCGCTCCTCCTGTCGCAATACTGTCCCATAATTGACCGCGTCGTTTTTGGTGCACCGAGGCCGGACTTTCTTATGCATCCTCCTCCTTCTCCTGCTTCCATACCCAAGGTGCCGCTTGTCGCATACGGCTCTGGGCAGCAGGTTGCTCGATCTGCTGTCTTTTTTTCTTTGGCAACGCACGCTCTTTGGCGGTTCAAGGTGCAGCTTTGCTGGCTGGTGATAGGGATCGGCGTTGCCGTGCGCTGCTGGCACTACTTGAGCAATCGCTCGCTCTGGGTAGACGAGGCGATGCTGGCGCTGAACATTACAGAGAAAACCTTTGTGCAATTGCTCCACCCGCTGGATCGCGGGCAGGCGGCACCGGTTGGCTTCCTGCTGGTCGAGAAGCTCGCTGTGCTCATGTTGGGTAACAGTGAGTTTTCCCTCCGACTCTTCCCTTTGCTGTGCGGGGTGGCGTCCGTTTTTCTCTTTTATGCCCTAGGACGGCGGTGCCTGACACCGGCGGCGACCTTGGTCGGCCTCGTGCTCTTCGTCTTTGCCAGGCCGCTCATCTACTACTCGTCCGAGGTGAAGCAATATGCCGGCGATGTCACGGTCGCCCTTCTCCTCTATCTCATAGTGCTGCCGTTTTTGACCCGGCAGCGTCTGACCGTGTGGTACGCGGCGTTCTTTGGGGTGGTGGGGGTGCTAGGGCTGGTGTTTTCCCATCCTGCTGTATTCGTGCTCGCAGGCATCGGGACCGCTCTGGCCGTTTCGTACCTGGCCGCGCGGGACTGGCGGCGGCTTGGGCTGCTGTCGGTCGCAGGCGCTCTGTGGGGGCTCAGTTTTCTGGTGGCGTACATCGTGGTTCTCCGCCCGCTCAGTAATGACGAATTTTTCCTACACGCTTGGCAGGGGAGCTTTCTGCCCCTCCTCCCTCGTTCGGTGTCCGATCTCATGCGGTGGATCGAGGTGTTCTACAGCCTCTTTAGCGGGGCAATGGGGTTACCCGTTCCTCTTGCCGCTATCGCTTTTTGGGTCGGCGGGTATGTACTCTTCATGGAAAAAAAGCCCCTCTTCTTCCTGTTGCTCTCCCCGCTCTTCTTCGCCCTCCTTGCCTCAGGGTTGCAGAAATACCCGTTTAGCGGGAGGCTGATTTTATTTTTGGCGCCAGCGTTCTTCCTGATCATTGCCGTCGGAGTGGCCCACATCTGGGAAGTGACCCGGCAGCGGGGCGCGATGATTGGCGTGACCTTCGCCGTAGTCTTCTTTGCTTTCACTGCACGGCAAGGGTTACAACCCTACTGGCGCGAGGAGATCAAACCCCTGCTCAGTTACTTTGCGACCCATCGGCAGGCGGGGGACGTGCTCTACGTCTACTATGGCGCGGCGGCCGCGCTGCAATATTATCAAGATCGCTACGGGTTAGCGGATGGGGATTATGTCGTTGGTGTCCCGGCCAGATATGACTGGAATCGCTATCGTGACGATCTCATGCAATTGCGCGGTCACAAACGGGTGTGGGTCCTGTTTTCTCATGTCCATCGCTCCTCCGGTGTTGATGAGGAGGAACTGTTGCTCTACTTCCTGGATAGCCTAGGGGTGCGGCTGGATGGGCAGAAAGCGGCTGGTGCGTCGATTTATCTCTATGATTTAGCGACCCTGCCACCGAAACGCACCGGGTAGCACTTGGTTGAGAACATCTAGCAAAACCCCCTCTCCCATACTGAGCTCCGTGATGGGAGAAGGAGGTACGAACCCATCGGAGGAGGCGTTTTGTTAGACGCTCTTAGCTGCTGACCGCTGAAAATTCCTCGCTTCCCCAGGACCGAAAGGTCTGTAGCTATTCGTGCAGCAACGCGATTAATCTCTGTCGTTTAGCCACGCTTCCACCGGAACACCCCGATTAATCAATCGGTGCGACCGGCTCTTTCCTTGTGACATGCGTCTCTCCATCATCGTGCCGGTTCATAACGGCCAGCAGCAGCTCGCGGCATGCCTGTCCGCGCTCGTTGCGTCACCGAGTGCGGATGTAGAGATTCTCGTCGTGGACGACGCCTCGACGGACGATTCGGCGACGGTTGCCGCGCGGTTCGCCGGCGTACAGGTCCACCGACTCGCACAGAACAGGGGACCTGCTGCCGCGCGCAATTACGGGGCACGGCAGGCACGTGGGGAGCTTTTGTTCTTTGTCGATACCGATGTCGTGCTCGCGCCTGGTGCGGTGGACCGCGTTATGCGGTTGTTTGCCGCACAGCCGGACCTTGCCGCCGTGTTCGGGTCCTACGATGACCGGCCTCGCGCTCCCGGCGTTGTCTCCCAATATCGCAACCTGCTCCACCACTTTGTTCACCAGAGCGGCAGCCCGGAGGCCTCGACGTTCTGGGCGGGGTGTGGTGCGGTCCGCCGTGCGGCGTTTGAGGCGGTGGGGGGGTTCGATGCAGTCCGCTTTCCGCGCCCTTCGATCGAAGACATCGAGCTCGGCTACCGCCTGCGCACAGCCGGGTACCGCATCCTATTGGATAAGGCTCTGCAAGGGACCCATCTGAAACGGTGGACGCTGTGGTCTATGGTCCGCACGGATCTCGTGGATCGTGCCATTCCGTGGTCTCGGCTCATTCTCGAGAACGGAGGAGCGCCCGATGACTTGAATGTCAAAAAACCGCAGCGTGTGAGTGTCGCGCTTGTCGGTGTGGCCTGTGTGTGCCTGCTCCTTGGCGTGCGCTGGCCTGCGCTGCTGCCGCCGGCCGGGGGTGCACTGCTTGGCGTGGTCGGTGTGAGTTGGCGGCTGTTCGCCTTCTTTGCGCGCCGGCGCGGGCTGGTCTTCGCGCTTCTGTGTTTTCCGCTGCATTTGCTCCACTACTGTTGTAGTGGGCTTGGCTACTGCTGGAGCTGGGGGGCATTTCGATTTGCGCGCGTGTGGCCGATATGTTCTAAACGAGTCCGCACCCTCGGGTGAGGGGGGCCTGCCTGAAACCTACCTCCACTGAGGCGGAGTATAGGGGGGAGTATTCTTCTGTGACCGACGAATGCAGACAGAGCCGACAGGTGATTGTCATTGGTGGTGGTCCTGCTGGGCTGACGGCAGCGTATGAATTGGCGAGGCAGGGATGGCAGCCGATCGTGTTAGAGCGGCAGAGCTGTGTGGGCGGTCTGGCCCGCACGGAGAATTACAAAGGCTTCTACTTCGACATGGGCGGCCATCGCTTTTTTACCAAGTCCATGGAGGTGCAGCAGCTATGGCGCACGCTCCTGGGAACGGACTTTCTCCGCCGCCCGCGGCTGTCGCGCATTTATTACAACAACAAGTTTTTCTCCTACCCCTTGAAACCGCTCAACGCGTTCTTTGGCCTGGGGGTGTGGGAGAGTCTGCGCTGCGTGAGTAGCTATCTCTACTGGCAGCTCTTTCCGTATCGGCAGGAAGAGACGTTTGAGCAGTGGGTGACCAACCGCTTTGGTCGGCGTCTGTTTCTGATCTTTTTCAAGACGTATACGGAAAAAGTGTGGGGGATTTCGTGCGCGGAGCTGAAAGCCGAGTGGGCGGCGCAGCGGATCAAAGATCTCTCTCTGAAGACCGCGTTGCTGAGCATGTTCTTCAAGCCGAAACAGACGATCAAAACCCTCATCGAGGAATTTGAGTATCCGCGCCTCGGTCCGGGGATGATGTGGAACGCGGTGAAGGAGCAGATCGAGCAGCACGGCGGGCTGGTCCAGCTGGACACCGAAGTGGTGCAGATCAACCGCAACGGGAGGAGAATCGAGAGCGTCACCGTCGCGTGCGACGGGCACACGGAGACGCTCTGCGGGACACACTTCATTTCCAGCATGCCGATCTCGGAGTTTGTCAAAAGACTCTCCCCGCCGCCGCCCCCGGACGTGTTGCAGGCGGCAGAGAAGCTGCGCTATCGGGACTTCCTCACCGTCTGTCTGATTGTCAATCGGCCGGACCTGTTCCCGGATAATTGGATCTACGTGCACGACCCGGCGGTCAAGGTTGGCCGCATCCAGAATTTCAAGAACTGGAGCCCCGCGATGGTCCCCGACCCGGCGAAGACGAGTCTCGGCTTGGAATATTTCTGTACGGCGGGGGATGCGTTATGGAATATGCCCGACGCGGACCTGATCGAGTTGGGCAAGCGCGAAATCGACCGGATCGGCCTGGCCAGGTACGCGGATATCGAGGACGGCTGTGTGGTGCGCGTGCCCTATGCCTACCCCGTGTACGACGCCGACTACCGGGACTACCTCGCGCTCGTCAGGACCTTCGTCGCGGGTCTGGAGAACGTCCAGACGATCGGCCGCAACGGCCTGCACCGGTATAATAACCAAGACCACGCGATGCTCACCGGCATGCTGGCCGTGCGCAATATGATCCTGGGCGAGCAGAACGACCTGTGGAACGTGAATGCCGATCAAGAATATCTCGAAGAGATTCAGGGCGAGGCGGACATCGATGAGCCTGACCTCGAGCGCATCGAAGAAGCGCTCGCGCGGGTCTTTCTCAAACTTGACGAGGTCGCGTTTGGGCTCGCGCTGGGCACTGCCGTCGGCCTGCTGCTCTGTTTCGCGACCCTCTGGTTGGTTCTCAAGGGGGGGGAGGTCGTTGGCCCCACCATGCAGCTGCTCAGCCAGTACTTTCCCGAGTACAGCGTGACCATACCCGGCAGCCTGCTCGGGCTGATGTACGGGTTCATCGGCGGGTTCGTCGGCGGCAGCGGGTTTGCGTTGCTCCGTAATGCCGCGGTGCGGCTGTACATAGCGCTCGTGCAACGCCGCGCGGAACGGCGCCTGCTGCGGAGGCTCCCGAAAAACATCTTTTGAGGGGGTCGTCATCGTGTAGACTGCCAGGGAGGTACAGTGAATGAGAACAGGCAGGAGGAAAGACGCAGAAACAGACGCCGTGGACTGGCGAAGGCGCTTTATGA
>Ga0308420_1002145_pt1 | contig 10261 bp, 8 predicted proteins | sample HotsprSampleMS55_FD_203802 | JGI IMG/M metagenome (GOLD analysis project Ga0308420, IMG submission 203802) | Hot spring phototrophic mat microbial communities from Mushroom Spring, Yellowstone National Park, Wyoming, United States - 20090730_MS55 ...
CGCTCCTCTGCCCGCACTGCCGCCGCACCCTCGATGAGGCCGAGCGCGAAGGCATCGTCGACGACGATCTCGTCGAGCGCGCTCGCCTCCTCTGCGCCCGCCTCGGTCGCTCTGAGACCCTCTATCACCGCGGACCCGGCTGCACGCACTGCAAGAACGGCTACATCGGCCGTCAGGTCGTCGCCGAGGTCGTCCTGACCGACGGACGCCTCATCGACCTCCTCCGCCAGGGCGACAAAGAAGGCGCGCGCTCCTACTGGCTCGAGGAGCGCCAGGGCGCCACCATGCTCGCCCACGCCGTCGCCAAGATGCTGCTCGGCAAGATCGGCCCCGCTGATATCGAGCGCACCGTCGGCCTCCTGGAGTTCGAGCCCTGGATGGAGCGCCTCTTCCCCTCCGACGGCGTCTTCGATCCGATGGTCCTCTGACGGACCCATGACCCGGGCGGAGGCCATCGCCCTCCTCGGTCTTCCTCCCGACGCCGGCCGCGCGGCGGTAGATCGCCGATTCCGAGAACTCGCCAAACGCCACCACCCCGATGCCGTCCCAGGCGACCCGGACGCCGCCGCCCGCTTCGCCCGCCTCGCCGCCGCCCGCGACCGTCTCCGCGATCCCACCCCCGATCCAAGCTCAATCCCAGACCCGAACCGTCCACCGGCTCATCCGCCGTCCAAGACCCCTGCCCCAAGACGGACACCGCCAGGGCACACCACCGCCGCCACGCTCCGTGTATCTCCCGGAATTCTCGTCGGCGGCGGCGAGACCGAGATCGAGGTCTACACCCCATGCCCCGCCTGCGGCGGCACCGGATGGCGCAAGGTCCGCCTCCTCTTTAACCTGCCCCTGCCGTGCCCCGCCTGCGAGGGCCGTGGTGAAACGAAACGCCGCCTGCTCCTGACCTTCCCCAAGGGCATCCCCCCTGGGATCCTCGTCGAGACCCCTGTCGGCCCCTTCTCGATCCTCCCCGACCTGCCTGAAGGAGTCTCCCTCGACGGTGCCGACCTCGTCGCCGAGCGGACCCTCAAGCCCGGCGCCTTCCGCCGCGGGACGCGCATCACCGCCGAGACCCCCGACGGACGGATCCGGATCCGCATCCCCCCCGGCACCTCCCCCGGCACCGTGCTGCGGATCCGCGGCCGCGGCCTCCCCGATGGACGTGGCGGCCGAGGCGATCTCCGCTTGCGTCTCCAAGACATCCCCTGAGTCCGAAAGACTGGCAGGCAAACCCCCGGACCCCAACCTACCTCCCCAGCGCCTCCTCCCCGTTCCCCCCGCCTTCTCGGGCGCGTCCCCCAAACATCAACGCCCAAAATCCTCCACCTCGCTGCCACCGTCCGCGACCCAAAGCGCCGATCTACCCTCCCCTGCCTTGACGCCCCCTCAACACTCTCGCCACTCGAGTCCCCCCTCAGCGCCCAAACTCCCACGGACAATCCCAACGGATTCCCCCTCGCTGCCACCGATCTCCGCGCCCGCGGCATCCAGGACAGTTCCGCCATAGGTCAGGTCCTCGCCGTCCTACGCAAGCGATGCGTCGAGGACGGCGAACGCCCCCATAGCCCCGCCCTCCTTACCACCTTGGGACAAGCCGAGAACGGCCTATCTGGAAGGGGGGCGCCCTGGGCGCCGCGTCCTTTCCCCCACGGCCAGGCAGCCAGGACCCATGTCGCTGAACGACCTCAACCTCTCGGTCGCGCGGTTCCAGATGCGCACCTCCGCTGGCACGCGGATCCGCCTCTACCGCCAGCTCGAGCGCCTGCTACGTAACGGCGTCCGCCTCACCGAGGCCCTCGACAGCCTCTGGCGCCGCGCCTCCAACGAAGGCCGCAAGCCTACCGACAGCATCGCCCTCGCACTGGCCGCCTGGAAGCAAGGCCCCGCCTCGGGCCGTGGCCTCGCCGCCGCGATGGCGCCGTGGATCCCCAATGAGGAACGCCTCCTCATCGAGGCCGGAGAGCAGGCCGGCCAGCTCGCCCAGGCCCTGAGCGATGTTGTCGACCTCGCCCAAGGCACCAAGCGGATCCGCAACACCATCGTCTCCGGCCTTGCCTACCCCGTGGCCCTTTTCGCTGCCCTCCTGATGACACTCTGGTATCTCTCCGAATCCATCGTCCCCGCCTTCGCCACGATCCTCCCCCCCGAGCAATGGACCGGCATGGGCGCCTGGCTCGCCACCCTCGCCCGGTTCGCCGAACGCTATACCCTTGTCATTGCTTTCGGCTCCCTCGGTCTCGCCCTCCTTTACCTGGCCACCGTCGCCCGATGGACTGGCCGCACCCGGTTGTTCGTCGAAGGCTTGCCGCCCTGGAGCTTCTACCGCCTCTCCCAAGGCATCAGTTTCCTTCTCGCCTCCTCCGCTCTCCTGCGCGCAGGGATGCAGATGACCGAGGTCTTCGACCGCCTCCGCCAGGACAGTTCCCCCTACCTCCGCGAACGCCTTACCGCCGCCGTCCAGCGGATCCGCTCGGGCGACAACTTCGGCAATGCACTCTACAAGACCGGGATGGAGTTTCCCGACAAGGACATCGTTCAGGACCTGCGGACCTATGCCAGCCTGACGGGGTTCAACGACACCCTCGCCCAAATCGCCCGCGAGTGGCTTGAGGAAGCCGTCCGGAAGGTACAAGGCCAAGCCCAGGTCCTCAACATGGTGATGCTCTTCCTGATGTTCGTCCTCATCGTCGTCGTCTTCACCGGCCTCTACGCGGTCACCAGTCAGATCGGCGAGGCCTCCCAGCCTGCCGGCATCCTCTGAAGCCCGCGAGATCTTGCCGACCCCGAAAAACCGTCCTACTTTTTCCGTCGCCGAGCTCCTCGTAGCCCGGATCCCTCTCCACCCCCGCCCTGGAGTTTCCTTTATGTTGCGCCTCCTCGCCACCCGCCTCGCCCCGCGGCGCCGCAAGGGCGCCACGCTATTCGAGGTCCTCCTCGTCCTACTCGCCATCGCCGGTATCATCGCCGCCGCCACCCTCGTCTTTTCCCAGACCGGGTCCCGCCAAAAGCTGAACGACGCCCAGACCCAGCTCAACACGCTCATCTCGGGCATTCGGCAATACTTCGCCGGCTTCGGCTCCTACGAGAATCTCTCCAATGGGGTCGCCGTCAACGCCGGCATCGTCCCCCGCTCCATGATCCCGAACCCGCCCGGCCCCGGCCAAAACGCCGACCCCTCCATCCTCCTGCGCAACCCCTGGGCCGGCCAGGTGACCCTCGCCCCGGCGAACGAAAACTCGGCCTTCACCATCACCTTCGCGGGCCTGCCCAACGACATTTGCCGCAACCTCTTGACGATTAACACCTCCGCCGCCCCCGGCGCCATCGCAAGCATCCAGGCCAACGGGGTAACAATCTTCAGCGAAGGTAACACCCAGATAACAGCCCGAGCCGTCGACCAGGCCTGCTCTTCCAACAACGCCAACCAGATCGTCTGGACGGTCCGCTGATTGCCTCCCCAGCCTCCTTCGGCAACCACCAGACGGGCTCCTTAGGGAGCCCGTCCCCTTTCGCTCGCCTTGGCATCCGCCGCCCGCGCCCTACTTCAGTGCCATCCCGCCTCCTCTCCGACCCAGAAGTTCCGCCCCTACTCCGCTTCCTCTGTCGCCGACGCGCCGCCACCTGGGTCGACTACGGTCTGTTGACCGCCGGCGTTCTCTTCCTCCTCGTCGCCACCGTCGCCATCGTCGGCACCCAGACCAATTTCTTCCTCCAGCACGCCGCCGAAGGCACCAGCGAGGAAGTCCCCCCACCTTCCCCTCCCACCTCCCTCTCCTGGAGTGGTCCTACCACCGGCTACGACATTACCGGCGGCATCTCTCCAGGCCCCTTCCAGTCCGTCTTCCTCACCAACGACGGCAGCACCAACGCCAACGTCTCCGCCGTTTCCCTCATCGGCCCCGACGCCTCCCGCTTCGCCATCGTGCTGAACACTTGCACCGGCGCTCTTGCCCCCGCCGCCTCCTGCGAAGTCCGCATCGCCCTCACCGCCACCTTCAACGGCGCCTTCTCCGCCGCTCTTGCCGTCCCCGGCGCCGCCAACCATCCCCTGTTCGGCACCGCCAGCGGTTTCTGAACCCCAAGACCGCATAATCCAAATCGCCCGGCCAACAGATGCCAGGCGTTTTCATCTCCACTGGCATTTAGGACCAATCCTTTGAAAGTTTGATCCGTTTCCTCCATATGAGGAACAAGCCCCAGCGGAGCGGCTTCGATGCAGATGATTCTCCTCCTCACCGTCCTCGCCCTCGGCTTCGGCGTCGAGTTCTTCACCGGCCCACAGCGCATCACCTACCCCGCCGCCTACGATAGCGCGCGAGAGGCCGCTGTCGCCCGCCACTTCCTCGACTTCCAGCGCGCGCTCGATCGCTATGTCGCCGCCGATCCCCGCACCCGCCTCGCCCAGCTCGCCGCCGCCGGATCCACCCAGGCTGGAGGCAACGACGAGAGCGGCGGCTCCGCCACCGGCGCCATCGGGATCCTCCAGAATGCCGGCCTCCTGCCCAGCAACTTCACCACCGTGCCGATGTTCGGCGCCGGCGGACCTCCCTGGAGCGTCGCCGTCGGACCCGCTCCCCCCGGTGGCGTCGGTCAGCGCGTCCTTTACATCCACACCGGCGCCCCTGCCGCCCTCCCCCCCCGCATCAACCCCCCCGGCTTCGCCTACCACGTCCGTCAGGGCCTCGAAGGCGGCATGGGCTCGGGGATCGCCCAGGGCGGGCGCATCATCGCCTTTGGCGCCCAAGGCACCATCACCGACGCGCAGCTCCAGCAAGCCAGCGCCTACGAAGGCCGCGACCGCAACGCCGTCGCCGGCCAGGCCGTCCAGATCGCCGTCCCCGGCGTCCCCGACGGCGCCGTTGTTCTCGTCCGAGCCTTCTCCGTTTCGAATTGACACGACGCTGCGCGGACGCGTAGCCACCACCGCTTCCTACCCCCTCTGACTGAGAATCATATCGGGATGATAGCCCAAACAAAGGCCGGGCGCGCAGAGAGCGACCCTGTCGGCTGTCCCACGCCGCTCGCCGCGCCTTGGCCCGCCTCGCCAGCGCCCGCAACCCGCAGCGAGGTCGCCGAAATCGTCCTCGAAGCCGCACAGAAAATCCTCCCTCTCGAGAAAGAACCCCAGCTTCCCTTCGTTGTCGGCTCCGATTTGCGTATTGACCTCCCTCCCAGACCTCCCCGGCTGACGGCCGAGCTGCTCCTCACCTCTCTCATCCAAGCCGCTGGCCTGGCCCTCGAGTGCATCTCCCTCCTCGACTGCCTGGGCGAAGCCGCCACGACCGATCCCCTCACCCGCCTGCCCAACCGCCGCGCCCCGCTCGAGGCCGCGCCAAGGATAATCGCCTAGACCCGCCGCGACGCTCGTCCAATTACGATGGCAATGCTTGACATCAACCACTTCAAACGCATCAACGATCTCTTCAAACACACCGAAGGCAACCACGTTCTCCACGAGGTCGTCCTGCTGATCCGCTCCAACCTGCGCGCCAGCGATCTCGTCGCCCGGTAGGGCGGCGAGGAGGTCGCCGCGATCCTTCTCGGATGCACCCCCAAGCGGGCGCGTGATCGCCTTGACCGCCTGCAGATGCCAACCAACGACATCCATTGGGCCGGAACACCTGCCAGCGTCTCCTTCTCCGCCGGCGTCACCCAGATCCGAGATGGCAAGACGCTCGAGACCCCCTCGAACGAGCCGACGCCGCCCTCTACCAAGCCAAGGCCGCAAGACGGGGCCGCAGCGAAATTGCCTGAGCTCCCCCGCCAACCTCTCAGACGCGCCCGCCGCAACGGGTTACGGGGCGCGCAAAAAAGGCCGATCTGGGAGGCGCCGGACCCGCGACGCCCCCAGATCCGGAAGAGCCATGACCCCCGCCTACATTCCCCTGCGCGTCCATACGGCCTACTCCCTCTCCGAGGGGGCAATCCGGATCCCCGATCTCGCCAAGCATCTCGCTGACCGCGGGATCCCCGCCTGCGGAATCACCGACACCAACACCTTGGGCGGCACCGTCGACATCTGCGCAAAACTAACCGCCCAAGGCATCCAGCCCATCATCGGCATCCAGCAAACCTTCTCCCACAGCGGCGAACACTTCCCCTTGGTGTTCCTCGTTCTCGATGACACTGGCTGGCGCAACCTCGTGCGCCTAGCCTCTGACGCCGCCATCGCTGGCGAGCCCGGCGCCCCCGTCCTGCACCTCGCCGATCTCAAGGGCCGCACCGACGGTCTGTTCTGCCTCACGGGCGGGATCCGCGGCCCCGTCGACCGGGCCCTGCTCGCCGGCGACTACGCCCTCGCCGAGCGCCGTGCCCGCTCCCTCGCCGCCCTCTTCCCCGGCCGCCTCGGCATCGAGATTTCCCGCCTAGGCACCCCCGAGGAGCTCCGCCGCGAGCCCGCCCTCCTCACGCTCGCCCGCACGACCGGCCTGCCGCTCGTTGCCACCAACGAAGCCTTCTTCCTCACCCCCGACATGCACGAGGCCCACGACGCCCTGATGTGCGTGGCCCACGGCACCTATCTCGCCGCCACCGACCGCCCCCGCGTCTCCCCCGAAGCCTGGCTCAAGGGCCCCACCGAAATGGCCGCCCTCTTCGCCGACTTGCCCGAGGCGCTCGAAAACACCGTCGCGGTGGCACGCATGAGTGCTTGGCGCTTCCAGAAACGCGCCCCCATGCTGCCTCGCTTCCCCGGCCTTCCCGAGGGAACCACCGAGGACGCCTATCTGGCCGCTGAGGCCGCCCGCGGCCTCGAGGCGCGCCTCGCCCGCGTCGAGCCCGCCGCCCCCCGCGAGGTCTACGCCGAACGGCTCGCCTACGAATGCGACGTCATCGCCCGCATGGGCTTCGCCGGCTACTTCCTCATCGTCGCCGACTTCATCGGCTGGGCACGTGATAACGGCATCGCTGTCGGCCCCGGCCGCGGCTCAGGCGCTGGTTCCGTCGTTGCCTGGGCGCTCGGGATCACCAACCTCGATCCGATCCGCTACGGCCTGCTCTTCGAGCGCTTCCTCAACCCCGATCGCGTCTCAATGCCCGACTTCGACATCGACTTCTGCCAGGAGCGTCGGCACGAGGTCGTCGACTATGTCCGCGCCCGCTACGGCGAGGCCCGCGTCGCCAATATCGGCACCTACGGTAAGCTCCAGGCCCGCGCCGCGCTCAAGGACGTCGGACGCGTCCAAGGAATCCCCTACCCCGTCGCCGACCGCTGGAGCCGGCTGATCCCGAACAACCCGGCCAACCCCGTCTCCCTGCCCCAGGCGATGGAGATGTCACCCCTGAAGGAAGAGCTCGAAAGCGCCGACGCCAGCATCCAGAACATGTTCGCCACCGCCGTCCGCCTCGAGGGCCTCTACCGCAACGCCTCCACCCACGCCGCCGGCGTCGTCATCGCCTCCGACGAGGTCGCTTCCCTGGTCCCCCTCATGCGCGATCCCCACGGGACCCTCATCACCCAGTTCGACATGAAAGCCGTCGAGGAGGCCGGACTCGTCAAGTTCGACTTCCTCGGCCTCAAGACCCTCGACGTCATCGAGGGCACCCGGGCACTCCTCGCTCGCCGCGGGATCCATGTCGACCTCGATCGCATCGGCGTCGAAGACCCAGAGACCTACCGTATGCTCGCCGAGGGCGACACCTTCGGTGTGTTCCAGCTGGAATCGGCCGGCATGGTCAAGGCCATTCGCCAGATCGTGCCCTCACGCATCGAGGACATCATTGCACTTGGCGCCCTCTACCGCCCGGGCCCGATGGAAAACATCCCCACCTACGCCCGCGTCAAGCACGGCCAGGAGCCCGCCTCCTACCTCCACCCCGCCCTCAAGCCCGTCCTCGAGGAGACCCACGGCATCATTGTCTACCAGGAGCAGGTCATGGAGATCGCCCGGCGCCTCGCCGGCTACTCTCTCGGCCAGGCCGACCTGCTGCGCCGTGCCATGGGCAAAAAGATCAAGTCCGAGATGGACGCCCAGCGCAAAGTCTTCGAGGACGGCGCCGCACGCTTGGGCCTCGACGCCGCCACCGCGTCGGCCATCTTCGACCTCCTCGCCAAGTTCGCCGACTACGGCTTCAACAAAAGCCATGCCGCCGCCTATGGCGTCCTCTCTTTCCAAACCGCGTGGCTCAAATGCCACCACCGCGAAGCCTTTATGGCGGCCTCGATGAACCTCGATCTCAACCAGTCGGAAAAACTCGCCGACTTCTACCGCGAAGCCCGTGAGCGCGGTGTTCGATGCCTGCCCCCCGACGTACAGCGCTCCGAGGCCCTCTTCTCCCTCGAAGACACCACAAATGGCCTCGCGATCCGCTGGGGCCTCGCCGGCATCAAAGGAGTCGGGCGTGACGCCATGGACCGCCTCGTCGCCGAACGCGCCAAAGGCGGACCCTTCCGCTCCATCGACGACCTCGTCGCGCGCGGCCTCCCCGCCGGCCTCAACAAGAAGGCCATCGAGAGCCTCGCCAAGGCCGGCGCCCTCGATAGCCTCGCCCCCCATCGCGCAGCCGCTTTCGCCGCCGCCGAGGAGGCGCTGAAGCGCCGGCAGGCAGACCAGAAGGCCGCCGATGTCGGACAGGACAGCCTCCTTGGCCTCCTCGGCATGGCCGCCCCTCCACCGCCCAAGGTCGAGCCCTGGGGGCGCGATGAGATCCTGCAGGGAGAACTCGAGACCCTTGGATTCTTCTTCTCCGGCCACCCGCTCGACGCGATCCGGCACGATCTGCGGCGCCTTCGCGGCCATCGGTGGATCCGAGAGATCCAGAGCGCCGAGGACACCCCCAGGGGCGACGTCCAGGTCGGCGCCCTCACTCTGAAAATTACCTTCAAGACCTCGCGCGCCCGCAAGCCCATGGCCATCGCCAGGATCTCCGATCCCACCGGGATCCTCGAGCTCGTGATCTTCGACGGCGAGGTCGCCCGCCTCAAGCCCCTCCTCGAGGCTGGACAGCCCCTACTATGGACACTGCAGGTAACCGACCGGGACGGAGAACGCCGTATCTTCGTCCGCGACGCCAAGCCCCTACCCGCCGATCTGATGGAAGAGGCCAAGCGCCGCCTCGCCGCCTGAGAAACGCAAATTCAAAAACAAACGGACTTATCACCCAAACAAGGCGAACGGTAGCCGATGAAATCGGCCCTCCCCCAAATTCGAGCACGCTCGCCCGTATCCCTCGGGCGCAGAGCGCTGCCTGGAGCTGGGCGACGAACCCCTCGCTCCGGGAGAGGCCATGGCTGGCGGTGAGGCTATCGCCGAGCGCGAGGATTTGAATTTCGCGCTGCTCTCCTTCGGTAAACCCGGCTGACATGGGCGTGAGAAGGGTTGCCGCGCCAAAGCCTACCAGTTTGCGGCGCGCGAGCAACGAGCCATATCGCGAGAGGAAAGCAGAGAACTCCGCGCGCATGGATGCCATGGTTTCCAGCCTACCCCTCGCCGCTTCGTCCGAGCGGGCGGAAGCGTCGTTGATCGCGGTGCGCGACCTTTCCTTCACCGTCGCCTCTCCTGCCGTGCAACTCAACATTCTCAAGGGGGTCTCCTTCTCCGTTGCGGTAGGCGAGGCGGTTGCCGTCGTCGGCCCTTCGGGGTCAGGCAAGTCCACCCTGATGATGCTGCTCGGCGGGCTTGACCGCGCAAGTGGCGGCTCGATCCGGGTCGCTGGCCAGGAGCTGACCGCGCTCGACGAGGACGCGCTTGCGCGTTTCCGGCGCGACCATATCGGGATCGTCTTCCAGTCTTTCCACCTCGTGCCGACCATGACGGCAGAGGAGAATGTTGCCCTGCCGCTCGAGTTCGCGGGTGTGGGCGATGCGCTGCCGCGGGCGCGGGAGGCGCTCGCCCGCGTGGGCCTTGCCCACCGCACGCGGCACTATCCCGCACAGCTCTCTGGCGGAGAGCAGCAGCGTACGGCACTCGCGCGCGCCATCGTCGCCCGCCCCGCCATCATCCTCGCCGACGAGCCGACGGGGAACCTCGACGGCGCGACCGGGGCGGCGGTGATGGACCTCCTGTTCGGTCTCCGCGTCGAGCTCGGCACCACTTTGCTTCTCATCACCCATGACGAGCGCCTCGCCGCGCGCTGCGGCCGGATCATCTCGCTCGCCGACGGCAGGATCGAGTCCGACCGGGTTGTCGGCTGATGTCTCTTGTTCTGGCCAATGCCTGGCGGATCGCGCGGCGCGAGCTCCGCGGCGGGGCGAAGGCACTGCGGATCGTGGTCGCCTGCCTCGCCCTCGGGGTGGCCGCGATCGCCGCCGTCGGCACGCTCTCGCGCG
>Ga0308420_1002146_pt1 | contig 10261 bp, 7 predicted proteins | sample HotsprSampleMS55_FD_203802 | JGI IMG/M metagenome (GOLD analysis project Ga0308420, IMG submission 203802) | Hot spring phototrophic mat microbial communities from Mushroom Spring, Yellowstone National Park, Wyoming, United States - 20090730_MS55 ...
AACCATCAGAATGCTTAATCAACATTTTAACGGGTTTTTCAGGAGCAAGCTGAGAGACAAATATAGAAACTCTATCATCTTCCCGAATTTTATCATAATCTTTTGGATCTGAAAAAGTAAGAGGCAGCATACCTTGCTTCTTTAAATTAGTCTCGTGAATTCTTGCGAAGCTTTTAACAATAATAGCCTTACCACCAAGATATCTTGGTTCCATAGCGGCGTGCTCACGTGAAGAACCCTCCCCATAATTCTCATCTCCAATTACAACCCAACCTATTCCATTTGCTTTATAATAACGAGCAACTTCAGGAACAGATTTATACTCTCCATTGAAAACATTTTTAGTTTTTCCTGCATCACCTGAAAAAGCATTTATTGCCCCAAGGAACATATTGTTAGAGATATTATCAAGGTGTCCACGATATTTTAACCAAGGCCCTGCCATAGATATATGATCAGTTGTACATTTACCTGATACTTTCAATAAAATAGGTAAATCTATAAAATCTTTTCCATCCCACGGCTCAAAAGGCTGGAGCAACTGTAATCTATCACTATTGGGATTTACAATTACCTCTACTGAACTTCCATCTTCAGCAGGTGGAATAAATCCACTATTTCCTTCATCAAATCCCTTTGAAGGTAATTCTTTTCCAAAAGGAGGTTCCAATTTTACTTTTTCACCTTTATCATTTATTAATTCATCTGTAATTGGATTAAATGATAGATTTCCTGCTATAGCAAGTGCAGTAGTTATTTCAGGTGATGCGACGAAAGCAAGGGTTTCAGGATTACCATCATTTCTTTTTGCAAAATTTCTATTAAAGGAAGTGACTATTGTGTTTCGCTCACCTGTTTTTATATCCATTCTTTTCCACATTCCAATACAAGGACCACAAGCATTAGCAAGAATCAATCCACCAATATCTGTTAATATTTTTAACTGTCCATCTCGCTCGATTGTAGCTCTAACCTGTTCAGAACCTGGTGTAATAGTAAATTGAGATTTGACTTTAAGTCCTTTTTCCAATGCTTGTTTTGCTATACTTGCACTTCTGTCAATATCCTCGTAGCTTGAGTTAGTACAACTTCCAATCAAAGCAACGGAGATTTTATCAGGATAATTTTCATTTTTGACAGCTTCTTTCATTTTAGAAATTGGCCAGGCTTTATCAGGCGTAAAGGGTCCGTTGAGATGAGGCTCCAGTTCTGAAAGATTAATTTCAACAATTTGGTCAAAATATTTTTCAGGTTGTTCAAGAACCTCTTTATCAGCAGTTAACTCATCAGCAACTTTTTCAGCTAATTCAGCAACATCAATTCTTTTAGTAATTTTCAAATAAGAAGACATTTTATCATCAAATGGAAAGATAGAAGTCGTAGCGCCAATTTCAGCACCCATATTACAAATGGTTGCTTTGCCCGTGCAAGAGATTGAATATGTGCCATCACCGAAATATTCTACAATTGCACCAGTTCCACCCTTAACTGTTAAAATTCCAGCCAATTTAAGAATAACATCTTTTGGTGATGTCCATCCATTTAATTTACCAGTTAGCTTTACACCGATTAGTTTAGGCCATTTAAGTTCCCACGGCATACCAGCCATAACATCAACTGCATCAGCCCCACCAACTCCGATGGCAATCATTCCAAGCCCGCCTGCGTTAGGTGTGTGAGAATCGGTTCCAATCATCATCCCGCCCGGGAATGCATAATTTTCGAGTACAACTTGATGAATAATTCCTGCACCAGGCTTCCAGAAACCTATTCCGTACTTTTTTGAAATACTTTCTAAAAAATCGTAGACTTCTTTATTCTCTTCTTGTGCTCTTAAAAGGTCATCTTTAGCTCCAACCTGTGCTTGAATTAAATGATCGCAATGTACAGTTGTTGGAACAGCAGTTTTTTTTCTGCCAGATGACATAAATTGTAGTAAAGCCATTTGAGCCGTTGCGTCTTGCATTGCTACTCTGTCAGGGGCTAATTCAACATAATCTTTTCCTCTTACAAATTCTCTGCTAGGTTTTTCCCAGAGGTGAGTATATAAAACTTTTTCAGCGAAAGTTAAAGGGCGTTGTAAAATAGATTTAATTACATTCAATTTTTCTTTGTAAGAATTATAAAATTTTTCTATAACATCGAAATTTTGAGTCATATTTAATTCCTTGCTTATAGTTTTTATAATACAAAAATATTAAATTTTATAAAATAAATTTCACCAAACCTCTAAATAATTAGATTAAAATTGCTTTGGGAAAATTCATCATTAACTTCATCGTTTATAATGATTTTGTATTTCTTACTTGTAAATTTTACCTATAATAATGAAAAAATTGTTCTTTTATTTGATTTTTATACATTTCAAGGCTTAATTTTTGAGGGAGTTTTAAAAAAATAGAATTTTATGAACATTCAAACAATTTTAGTAATTGGCGCGATGATAATATTTTCATTCATTTCATTAAACTTTAATGGAGTTGTATTGAAACATTTAACTAATGAAGTAGAAAATAAAGTTTTTTTGACAGCATTTTCATTAGCAGATGATTTAATTGAGGAAATTAAACAAAAAGCATTTGATGAAAAGACAGTAGTATTTACTTCTATTAACAGAGAACAATTAACTACAAGTTCTGATTTAGGACCAGATGTTTTAGAAAATTCCCCTAATCAATTTGATGATATTGATGACTATAAGGGTTATACTAAATATATTTCATTGCCACATGCTGAAAATTATACTGTTACAGCTAATGTTTATTATGTTAGTGAAAATAACCAAAATTTATTAAGTACTACTCAAACATTCTTTAAGAGGGTTGATGTAAAAGTTTCAAGTCCCTATATGAGCAATGATATAACATTATCTTTTATATTTACTTTATATTCTAAGTAATATGCAAAATTTATTGGACATAGTTGGTTCATTTTTAATCGGTGGAATTTTACTTCTGATGGTATTAAATTTTAATCTTTATACAATGAGCACCTCAATTTCCTCTGACAAGGAATTAATTATGCATCAAAATGCTAAAACTCTTGCAGAAATTCTAAGTTATGACTTAAGAAAAATCGGTTATAATTACACTGGTACATCAATAATTACTGCTGATTCAAACAAATAGGCTAAAATATTACGCAGATTTACAGCCTCCCAATGTTAGTGGTCACGGAATTATTGATATTGTTGAGTATAGAGTTGTCCCTGTAAATTCTGGTAAACCAAATGATTTTACGAATTATAAGCTCGTCAGAATAATAAATAATTTAGATACTTTAGCGGGTGGAACATTGGGTATAACAAAGTTTAGGTTTAGCTACTTTAACGCTATGGGAATTGAAACTAAAGCATTGGATAGTATAAAATACATTAAAGCTGAATTTTGGATTCATCCAACTATTAAATTTAATAATCCTTTTATATCTCCAAAAGATTCTACTTTTACATACTGGGAGATGACAATAAATCCAAGGAATATTTAATATGGGAAAAAGTTCACTAATTATAGTTTTAGGAATTAGTGCTTTAATTTCAACTATGATTTTAAAGTTGAATTCTAATACAAGTGAATCTTTAAAAGCAACTAATGAGATGTTTTGCAAAACTCAATCAAGATTAATTTCTAATTCTGGTGTTGAAATTTTTCTTGAAAAGCTAAAGGCTGATATTTCTTTACTTGGAAGAACTATTAATAATAATCGATTATTTAATGGTAAATACGACATTCAAATTTCAGGAGTTGATTCAGCTGTTACAATCAAAAGCACTGCAGATTTTATGGGCTATAAAAATACAAGTATTGTTAATGCGCGAGCTGATAAATTAGGAATAATTGCTCCTAATTCAGGCTTCAGAGTTGCAACAAATAATATTAGTAATGTTAGAATCAATGGTAATATAACTATAAGCGGTCATAATCATTTGATTGGTAGTACTGTTCCAATACCTGGTAGTCAATCAATCCCAGGAATAGGAGTTAATAATAATTCACTTGTTAGTACAATTATTTCTAATATTAATGGTAGTGCCAATATAATTGGTTTAGGTAATAAGACAAGTGTTTCAGCTGTAAGTGATTCAATTAACTGGTTTAATTATGCTAATGCAGTTGTAAGTAATCCTGATATAATAATAAATTCAAGTTCAGATTTAAACAATGCTCCTAATCTTGGAACATCAGCCTCACCAAAAGTAACCTTCATAAATGGAGATATAAGATTAAATTCGAACAAAAGTGGCGTTGGAATACTTGTTATAAATGGTAATTTAGAAATCAATGGAAATTTTAATTTTACCGGATTAGTTTTAGCTTATAAGAACTCAAAAATTATTACAAAAATAAATGGAAATGGAAAAGTTTGGGGAGCAATAGTTGTAGCTAGTAGTGATGTAGATTTAAATATTTCAAATGGTAACTTCGGAGTTTATTATAGTTCTCAAGCTTTGGCACTCGTTAGCGGTGCTTTACAAACTAGAAGATTTCAAATTGTTAAATGGTGGGAGTAATTAAGTAAATAAATCCTCTTCCCTTATCAATAACAAAATTGCTGAATGAGGAACGATTAAATATTTCTCTTTATCAAACTCAATTTCATAAGCTTCTTTGCGAAGAAATATAGCCAAATCTCCTTCCTTTGCTTGTAATGGTATGTATTTTACTTTTTCTTCTGATGATTTCCAAGGTTCATCATCAGGCACTGAAGCAGTAGCATAACCCGGGCCAACCTTTATAACATATCCACTTTGTATTTTCTCTTTTTCTGTAACTCCTGGTGGTAAATAAAGTCCACCTGAGGTTCTGTTATCATCAGTTTCTGGTTTAATTAATACTCTGTCTCCAACAACTATAAAATTATTAACATTTCTTACATCGATTTTCATTAAAACCCTTTTAAATTTACAATCCAAAGATAGGAAACATTTAATTTAAACATAACATATATGCATAGTTTATCGTAAATTTAATTAGACATTAAAAATTTTTAACTATTGATTAAATAGAATTTTTAATGATTTATTAAATAACTTAAAAAATTTTTATGAAAATTTTATTTATAACATATTATTGGCCACCATCAGGAAAGGCTTCATTACATTGGCCACTTGATATAATTTCTAATCTTTATAATTTAAATTGTGAACCAATCATTCTAACAACCAAGGATGAAAGCTTTACTGAAAAAGATGAAAGCCTACTTAATAAAATAAATCCAGAATGGAAAGTAATTAAAGCTAAAACTATTGAACCATTCAATATTTATAGAAGATTTATTGGAAAGAAACCTGGCGATAAACTAATAGCTTCGGAGACAATCTCACTTGAGAATAAAAGTTTTACTCACAGAATATCAATCTGGATAAGAATGAATCTCTTCATCCCTGATGCAAGAATAGGTTGGTATTTTAATGCTATTAAGGAGTCCAATAAATTTTTAGCCAAAGAAAATGTTGATGCTATTATTTCTGTTGGACCACCGCATACTACACATTTAATTGCAAAAAAATTATCAAAGAAATTTTGCATTCCTCTTTTCCCTGTTTTCATTGATCCTTGGGTGGATATTATTTATTATAAAAATCTAAAAAGAAGTTTTATTACAAAAAAAATTGATAATCAACTTGAGAAATCAGTTATTAAAAGTGCAAATAAAATAATTTTCGTTACAGAAACAATGAAAGAGGACTATATTAAAAAATATCCTTTCATAAAAGATAAATCATTTGTTCTTTATTGGGGTTATAATGAAGAAGATTTTAAGAGTCTACCCCTAAATACCTTTCTAAAGGAAGAAGACTTTGAAAAAGATAAAGTAATCGTTCATGCTGGAAATATATTTGATTATCAAAATCCAGAAATGCTCTGGAAAGAGATAAGAAACAAATTAAATCAAGGTAAGAAGTTCAAAATAAAATTTATTGGAACGGTTTCTCCTTTAATTAAACAATCAATAAAAAACTATAATTTAGAAACTTTCACTGAATATATTGGATTCCTTCCTTATCGTAAAATGCTTGAAGAACTTAGTAATGCCGATTATCTATTAGTTTGTGCAAGTGAAAAAAGACATTTGCCAGGTAAATTATTTGAGTATATAAGAATAGGAAAACCAATAATTGCATTTGGTAACGATAACGCGGAAGTTAAACAAATTCTTGATGAAACTAAAAGTGGCTGGTTATTTAGTTATAATGAGGAATTAAAAGGATTATTTGATATACCATTTGATAAAAAGTTTAATATAGATTTAGTAAAAAAATTTGACAGAAAAAATATTGCAAAAAGATTGAAAGAAATATTAACTGGAAATGATAACTAACTTTTTTTTTAATTTTATACAATACACTCAAGTACTTTTACTGACTTCGACATTTTTTTCATAAATTATTGTTCTTCTATGACTTAAATTTTTCAGAATAATGATTATTGCAACTTGAGGGACTATTTTGAGAGATTTTTGCTCAAATATAAACTAATTTCTTTTTAATTTATTAAATTTTTGATATTGTTGAAAATTCCCATTTAAACTCTAGCTTTTTTTTTATAAAATTAACTAACCTTAATAAGCACTTGAAATCATTGAAAAATAAAATTGAAATTAATCAAATCATAATTTTAAAAATAGAATAAAGTCAAATGCTTCAAATTCTATAAGTCGATTTATTTACCACAGTAATAATAGAGATAAAAATGCAGATTCACACAAAAAGCGGGATAGAGTTATTACGGATATAAAGGACTTAAAGGAATTGATGGAGAAAGTGAATTTATAAAAACTGTAAAGATCACCAGAGCAATTTTCCAAAATAAAAAAATTTTACGACAAGGGGTAAATTATATGAGGAAACAATTTATGCAGACAAAAAATATGTTATTCAACAGAGGCAAGAAAAATTCAAAAAGAAGAATATATTTGATGGAATATTATCCAAAGCATATAGTAATAAATCATTGACTAAAACAGAGAAAAAATAAATTAGGCGCGCCCAGAATTAAGGAAAAAAGTCGAAAGACCTTTTAAATATGAGAACAATATTAAACTTTCATAGGTACAGATATTAAGATTTAATGTGGAATAGATTTGAGTTTATAAAACCATAAATATTATAAAGTATCGGGAAATTGATAACAGGAAGGGCTTAAAATCTCAAAACAATCAAATAAAGCAGTCAACAAAAAGCCAAAAAGTTACAGATATCTGAAGCAAATATCTCATAAAAGAAGAAATAAATAAATTCAGATGAAAATCAACATATTAAAAAAAATTATTAGAATGACTTATTAAAAGTAGATTTTAATTTTCTAGATATTTATAATAAATAATTAAATCAATCCCAACCAAAATACGCAACAAAAGATTTATTCAAAAATAAAAATTTTTCATTAAATATTTTTGCTTCAGGGAATAAAATTTTCAGTTCTTTTTTCTTAAGAAGTTTTATACTATTTATTATTTCCTCAGCATCAGTCATATTTTTTTGTTTAGGGAACCAACCGAGGTTAAGTTTCATTAATAACCACACCCTAAATTTAACTGGTAACCAATGAAAGAATGGCATTAGAAAATGTGGTTCAAAAGGAAAGTAATGATTAGGTGTTTGAACCCACTATCTTTTTCCAACTCTTAGAATCTCTCCTGACATTTTAGCTTGTTCAGAAAATGAAGTCAAATGTTCTATAACTGAATTTGAAAAAAACACATCATAAGATTTATCTTCAAAAAATTTCATATTAGTTGCACTACCTTTAATATAATTAAAATTTGGTAATGTAACTAATTGTTCTTCAATATTTAATAATGTTATTTTCACATCACCTTCAGAGTAAAATTCTGCCATTTCCCAAAATTTTTGTGTGCCTCCTACATCTAAGATTTTAATTGGTTTTTCTAATGAATTAAGTAATTCCCGAAAAAAATAAAATCTCTTTTTTCTCATAAAGTTTGATAAAGAACTATTATTATATGTGTCAGCAAGGAACCTTAAAAATCTCATAAAAAGAATATGTTGTTAAAACTATCTTTTACATCAAAATCATTGTGGTTAAACCAATAAAGCAATAACAAAATAATTGCTAAATTTCTTAATTAAATAATAATTAAGTGATAATTATTTTTTATTTTTCGATATAAAAATAATTTTTTATAGAAATTTATGAGGACAAGTAATCAAAAATCAATAAATAATAGCGTAATTTATTTTTTTTCGGTTAGATCAATTGCTTTTCAATTTTTATTGATATCATTAGGAATAATTATACCAACAATATCACACATAATTGGACTACCTGTTAGAATGTTACTTCCGATGCATTGGACAGTACTTTTAGCAGGTTTAGTTTATGGCTGGCGAGGTGGTTTATTAGTGGGTTTGCTATCACCTATAGTTAGTTATTTAATTTCAGGATATCCTAAACCTTTAATTCTACCCTCAATGATTTTAGAATTAACTACTTATGGTGTTATAACAGGTTTATTAAGTGAATTTAAAAAACTTAATAGATTTATCTCTATTTTGATAGCAATCATTATTGGTAGAATTGTTTTTATAATCTCAGTATTATTAACAAATTCATATCAGGGAGAATTTTTAATTTATCTTAGAGAAGCTTTATTACCTGGGATTTTCGCTGGACTTTTGCAAGTCATTCTCTTACCATTTATTGCTAATTGGTGGATAAATAAAGAGTTGAATAATTTTAATAAATACTAAAATTATTTTAAAGATATTCAAAAAGATTATAAATTCAGCAATACTGTCCAAAATAGATTTAAAAAGATTCGATAAATCCTGATTTTAGTCAGTGCTGTCTAAATAAACTTAAACCTTATCAATAAACTCTGATTTTAGTTCAAAGTAATGAAAGAAAATAAATTCATTTTTATTTGAATCCCTTATAAAAATGTATTACTCTCTTATTATTAGCAGGTTTTAATTAAATATGACTAAAACCTATAAAGTCCTAATCTTTATATTAACAGTTGAATAAATCCAACTGCAATAGGTAAAAAACTTATCTAATGATTATTGATTGCAATTCACTTTAGTGTACCCCAAAAATTAAAATGAAAGGAGGGCTTTAGTCTTAAAATTAGATTTATATTGACAACTGTGATATTGATGCATAATTCGGGTCGAAATAATTTTCAATGTGTTTATTGTACGTGTGGTAAATAAATTTTCCAATCACTTAGATAATAATTGCATTCCTACGGAATCTAATATTTTTATTGTTTTTTTTACAAATATTCTATTCTACAAACCACTTTGTGTTTTAATTAAGAATTATTTTCTTAGTGGCGAATAAATTTCTTTGCAACTAGTAACCCATAAAAATCACATTCTACATTCTAAATTCTACATTCTTCATTCTACATTATAAATTGTAAATTGTTAATTTTTCCATTAAAGTTTTCACTATTCTCTCGGAAGCTTTACCGTCCCATAACTCTGGAACTTGACCTTTCTTATAATCACCATTTAAAACTTTCTCTGCAAGTTCATAAGCTAAATCTAAATTATCACCTACTAAATAATTTGTTCCAACTTCAATGGTTACTGGTCTTTCAGTTGTGTTTCTTAAAGTAATGCAAGGAACACCTAAATAAGTTGTTTCTTCTTGAATGCCTCCACTATCAGTTAAAACCAGTGCTGAATCTTTGATCAATGAGACAAAATCATTATAACCTAAAGGTTCTGAAATTATTGTTTTGTGATTAAGTGAATTAAATAAATTAAATTTCTCTAAATTGTTTTTAGTTCTTGGATGAATTGGAAAGATTACTTTTTTAATTTTAGAAACATTATTTATCAAATCAATTAATCTTTTAAGATTTTCATAATTATCCACATTTGAAGGTCTATGCAATGTAACAACACAATAATCACCTTTATCCAATTCATAAATAGAACGAATATTTGATGTTTGAATTATAGGCATAAATTTTACTAATGAATCAATCATGACATTTCCGACAAAGAATATTTTATCTTTGCTAATACCCTCATTTAATAAATTAGTAATACCACTTTTTTCAGTTACAAAAAGGTAATCAGATATAGCATCGGTTAGAATTCTATTTATTTCCTCAGGCATAGTTCTATCAAAACTTCTTAACCCGGCTTCAATATGAGCAACTTTTACTCCCAACTTAACTGCTGTAAGACTACAAGCAATAGTTGAATTAACATCACCGACTACAATTACTAAATCAGGTTTTTCATTAAGTAGAACTTTTTCAAACTCAATCATAATTTTTG
>Ga0308420_1002152_pt1 | contig 10244 bp, 8 predicted proteins | sample HotsprSampleMS55_FD_203802 | JGI IMG/M metagenome (GOLD analysis project Ga0308420, IMG submission 203802) | Hot spring phototrophic mat microbial communities from Mushroom Spring, Yellowstone National Park, Wyoming, United States - 20090730_MS55 ...
TCGCGTGTGGACGTAGGGTTTCAGCAATTTCGGCTCGTTGAAGAGCACTGAAACTCGACTGGTTCCCGCTCGGGCAGCCGCCAAACCAACATTTCAGCAATTTCGGCTCGTTGAAGAGCACTGAAACATTACACACGACCGTCCACCAACCGGCACCGGATGATTTCAGCAATTTCGGCTCGTTGAAGAGCACTGAAACTTCACAGGAGGGGACAATGACCACACCGACCACACTATTTCAGCAATTTCGGCTCGTTGAAGAGCACTGAAACAGTTTTGCGACGGTCGATGTGCGTTTGCGCCGGTTGATTTCAGCAATTTCGGCTCGTTGAAGAGCACTGAAACACCACACTGCAACGCCGCGCATTCGCCGCCGCACTACATTTCAGCAATTTCGGCTCGTTGAAGAGCACTGAAACGCGCGGCATGGTGGCCGCGTACCGGGAATTCGTGTCGATTTCAGCAATTTCGGCTCGTTGAAGAGCACTGAAACGGACAAAGGAGCAGCAATCCTCGGAAAGTGGCGATGGTTTCAGCAATTTCGGCTCGTTGAAGAGCACTGAAACTCGTCCGGCAGGCGCTCACTGCGCAGATCGGCATTGTCATTTCAGCAATTTCGGCTCGTTGAAGAGCACTGAAACCTGTACTTCACCGCGTCGTGCGTCAGGCCCGACGCTTTCAGCAATTTCGGCTCGTTGAAGAGCACTGAAACTGCCTGATGTATGCCTGAGTCGTGGCTTTACTTCCGTTTCAGCAATTTCGGCTCGTTGAAGAGCACTGAAACTCAGCACCTGCTCGATCTCGTCAACGATCACGAGAATTTCAGCAATTTCGGCTCGTTGAAGAGCACTGAAACGGACTCATCTCAAGTCGCTACGTTGCGGTGTTTAACGATTTCAGCAATTTCGGCTCGTTGAAGAGCACTGAAACCCTTATGTTAGATGATTGTCGTACCAATACTCTACATTTCAGCAATTTCGGCTCGTTGAAGAGCACTGAAACCCAACCACTGTGTTTTGCCGGTGCCCTTCGGCGATTTGAATTTCAGCAATTTCGGCTCGTTGAAGAGCACTGAAACTTTCCAGCAACGCGCACGACGCCCCAGCCATCAAACATTTCAGCAATTTCGGCTCGTTGAAGAGCACTGAAACGGATGTCGTGACCGTGCGCAGCGGCACGTCCAGCGTCTGATTTCAGCAATTTCGGCTCGTTGAAGAGCACTGAAACACAATGCGCAAGAAATCAAGCCACTGGCCACCACCGATTTCAGCAATTTCGGCTCGTTGAAGAGCACTGAAACGGCAAAAATTCGGCGCGCGACTGGCAGGAGTCTTGCATTTCAGCAATTTCGGCTCGTTGAAGAGCACTGAAACGGGAAAGGTTACTGATAAGGCAGGTGTTGATGATCATTTCAGCAATTTCGGCTCGTTGAAGAGCACTGAAACTTTTGTACGTCGCAACGTTACTTTTGGTCGAGACGATTTCAGCAATTTCGGCTCGTTGAAGAGCACTGAAACGCCCGCAACGCGGTTACGCGCCATGCCTCATTATCCATTTCAGCAATTTCGGCTCGTTGAAGAGCACTGAAACAACCAGTCGACGATCCAGCGCAACTGGGGATTAGACGATTTCAGCAATTTCGGCTCGTTGAAGAGCACTGAAACGTTTGTCAAGACGGTGTTGCGACAATGCCGACAAACAATTTCAGCAATTTCGGCTCGTTGAAGAGCACTGAAACCGCTTCTTTATCGTAAGGAAAGGATACAGAAATGGTAGATTTCAGCAATTTCGGCTCGTTGAAGAGCACTGAAACCCTTAGTGCTAAGTGCTTATCGATTACGGTTATACTATTTCAGCAATTTCGGCTCGTTGAAGAGCACTGAAACTGATCTTCCGCTTCCGCAGCCTGGCGGAAGCGGCGATTTCAGCAATTTCGGCTCGTTGAAGAGCACTGAAACTCGGGAAGCGTGAGCCGCTTGAAATCACGCTGACGTATTTCAGCAATTTCGGCTCGTTGAAGAGCACTGAAACACGACATCGGAACCTGGAACGCAGTCAACATCAATATTTCAGCAATTTCGGCTCGTTGAAGAGCACTGAAACTGATGTCGTAGCGCTCGCTCTGCGACAGCACCAGTTATTTCAGCAATTTCGGCTCGTTGAAGAGCACTGAAACCCGACACAAACACCAGAACCGCCGGACGCGCGTCCGGATTTCAGCAATTTCGGCTCGTTGAAGAGCACTGAAACGGGTTGGCAGCAGATCGTTGAGAATCCGCGACTGAAATTTCAGCAATTTCGGCTCGTTGAAGAGCACTGAAACGATTGTCAAGCCCGAAAATTCACGGCGAAATCTCGAAATATTTCAGCAATTTCGGCTCGTTGAAGAGCACTGAAACATATACTTCAGCAAGTGGACATGAGCAAACGTGGGATTTCAGCAATTTCGGCTCGTTGAAGAGCACTGAAACTCGCGGCGAGGGGATGATCCCGCCCGCGACCGCGCGAGATTTCAGCAATTTCGGCTCGTTGAAGAGCACTGAAACCCTTTTCCAGTTCCGAGTTCTGCACTGCGTCGATACGATTTCAGCAATTTCGGCTCGTTGAAGAGCACTGAAACCTAGCCGCCATCAGTCCAAAGTCAACGTGAATGCCTATTTCAGCAATTTCGGCTCGTTGAAGAGCACTGAAACACTGTCGGGTATCGAGTGCAGCGCAGAAGGCGGACCTGATTTCAGCAATTTCGGCTCGTTGAAGAGCACTGAAACTTATGGACGAGATCGGGCGACGGGAAGTCAAGATGCTATTTCAGCAATTTCGGCTCGTTGAAGAGCACTGAAACGGGCGCACCGGGTCGTTGGTGTACGTTTCGTTCAGCAACATTTCAGCAATTTCGGCTCGTTGAAGAGCACTGAAACGAACGCGGCTTCAAGGCGCGGGTACAGCGTCTGGAACATTTCAGCAATTTCGGCTCGTTGAAGAGCACTGAAACGAAGCGATAACCGTTCCAGTCATCGGGTACAAGTACAATTTCAGCAATTTCGGCTCGTTGAAGAGCACTGAAACACGACCGACGGGGGGCGCGCGCCCGTAGTCCCGCTCGATTTCAGCAATTTCGGCTCGTTGAAGAGCACTGAAACCTCGTAATCGCACAAATATAAGTTTTCGTTATAGCCCACAATTTCAGCAATTTCGGCTCGTTGAAGAGCACTGAAACTTCGTGTGTGGGACGGGTTCGTATCGACGGTTGACGATTTCAGCAATTTCGGCTCGTTGAAGAGCACTGAAACACGCCGTCTGCGTCGACGGTACAAGCGCAGCGCTCAGATTTCAGCAATTTCGGCTCGTTGAAGAGCACTGAAACTCTCGACGATAGACCGCCGGGATGTGAGTGTCGACATTTCAGCAATTTCGGCTCGTTGAAGAGCACTGAAACGAATTCTACTGCCCGCGCGTCCCGATAGTGCGGATGAATTTCAGCAATTTCGGCTCGTTGAAGAGCACTGAAACCTGAAGAGAGAGAGAGGAGTAGGAGGGCATCACGTGAAATTTCAGCAATTTCGGCTCGTTGAAGAGCACTGAAACCCCTCATCTAACAGGGTGGTAGAACGTCTGTTCAGATTTCAGCAATTTCGGCTCGTTGAAGAGCACTGAAACAAACGCGGGCTGGTCGGGTTCACCCGCCGCGCGAACAATTTCAGCAATTTCGGCTCGTTGAAGAGCACTGAAACTTCGCGGTCTACGTGCGGTGGGTTGACGGTCTCAACGATTTCAGCAATTTCGGCTCGTTGAAGAGCACTGAAACGCGATTGCCCGTTGACCGTATACAACAGCGTTTCGATTTCAGCAATTTCGGCTCGTTGAAGAGCACTGAAACATCACTGCCGCCTCATTGCTGCGGACGATCTCGCCGAATTTCAGCAATTTCGGCTCGTTGAAGAGCACTGAAACCAACGGGGCTGCGGGATCGCGCAGCAGATATGCCGCATTTCAGCAATTTCGGCTCGTTGAAGAGCACTGAAACATCACTCAGATGACGGATACGACGCTCATAGCATAGCATTTCAGCAATTTCGGCTCGTTGAAGAGCACTGAAACCCCAAAACGATCACCCCCGTCACCGACCCCAAACGCATTTCAGCAATTTCGGCTCGTTGAAGAGCACTGAAACATCATCATGATGAACTCGATACCGGGCACGGAATACAATTTCAGCAATTTCGGCTCGTTGAAGAGCACTGAAACTAATGGATGCAGTGACCGCTATTGCCGATCTTGCAAAATTTCAGCAATTTCGGCTCGTTGAAGAGCACTGAAACCGCCTTGCACGCCGCGCCCGCCCGACGCGCGCGCACGATTTCAGCAATTTCGGCTCGTTGAAGAGCACTGAAACGTGGGAGTAATTCATACGATCTCGACGTTATCGGTGAATTTCAGCAATTTCGGCTCGTTGAAGAGCACTGAAACCTTCTTACTGACTTCGTAGGCGATTTTACGGATTCGCGATTTCAGCAATTTCGGCTCGTTGAAGAGCACTGAAACCTCTTTTAGTGATAGGAGTACCACAATGCGCATCCGTATCATTTCAGCAATTTCGGCTCGTTGAAGAGCACTGAAACTTAGCCCGCCGCCACGCAGCGCGGTAAATGCCTTTTCCGCATTTCAGCAATTTCGGCTCGTTGAAGAGCACTGAAACGTCAAGCAACGTCGTGTAGCCGCACTAGGTCACACAATTTCAGCAATTTCGGCTCGTTGAAGAGCACTGAAACTGCGTTGCGCAACCTGATGTATATGCGCGACGCTCTGATTTCAGCAATTTCGGCTCGTTGAAGAGCACTGAAACGGTCGAATCGTACAGCATCTCTACGAATATGTCAAGATAGATTTCAGCAATTTCGGCTCGTTGAAGAGCACTGAAACTCGTTCGGCATCTCCCCCGATTCGGCGCTCTTGTTGTATTTCAGCAATTTCGGCTCGTTGAAGAGCACTGAAACTCATCAGGCGTTTCCCCCGATTCGGCGCTCTTGTTGTAATTTCAGCAATTTCGGCTCGTTGAAGAGCACTGAAACTCAAATACGAGACTCTCGATAGCCTTCGCTACGTTTCAGCAATTTCGGCTCGTTGAAGAGCACTGAAACTCCGTTCTGGGAAGTGCAGTATCAGCGACGCTAGCGCTTTCAGCAATTTCGGCTCGTTGAAGAGCACTGAAACTTTCGGTGCGGCGGCTGCCCGAGCGGGAACCAGTCAAATTTCAGCAATTTCGGCTCGTTGAAGAGCACTGAAACCCAAACCAACACGGCGAGCCGGACAAAGGAGCAGCAATATTTCAGCAATTTCGGCTCGTTGAAGAGCACTGAAACACCATCAGATCGCCAAACACCGTCAAGACCCTGAACAATTTCAGCAATTTCGGCTCGTTGAAGAGCACTGAAACGTCGCCGGATCGGTGTATCGGGCCAATTTCCCGCGATTTCAGCAATTTCGGCTCGTTGAAGAGCACTGAAACTCCTGTACACAACCGCCACACATCGCGCGCACCTCAGATTTCAGCAATTTCGGCTCGTTGAAGAGCACTGAAACATTCGCCTGAACATACGCGGACCGCAGCACGATCGGGATTTCAGCAATTTCGGCTCGTTGAAGAGCACTGAAACCTGGCGTGCATCGAGCACGCGGGCAATGCTCGACCCATTTCAGCAATTTCGGCTCGTTGAAGAGCACTGAAACAGGGCGGTTGGTACGGATCGCGTGTGGACGTAGGGTTTCAGCAATTTCGGCTCGTTGAAGAGCACTGAAACTCGACTGGTTCCCGCTCGGGCAGCCGCCAAACCAACATTTCAGCAATTTCGGCTCGTTGAAGAGCACTGAAACCCATACTCGTTACCGCGCGTTGCGCTTACGTTCTTGCGATTTCAGCAATTTCGGCTCGTTGAAGAGCACTGAAACCGCAACGCGTGAATGCGTGTTCAGCGTAGTCATCACGATTTCAGCAATTTCGGCTCGTTGAAGAGCACTGAAACAGACGCCTCACGGCGCCGCATGTACCAGACCGCCGCGATTTCAGCAATTTCGGCTCGTTGAAGAGCACTGAAACAAAATTCCTCAATAGATACCGACGTCGGTATGCCAAAATTTCAGCAATTTCGGCTCGTTGAAGAGCACTGAAACGATCGTCGAGTTGGATACTCGCATCACCGCCAACCAAATTTCAGCAATTTCGGCTCGTTGAAGAGCACTGAAACCGCGCAGATAGTTGACAACGTAGCCGTCGAGGTCGATTTCAGCAATTTCGGCTCGTTGAAGAGCACTGAAACCGCGCGTCAGCAGCGGGAGCGGGGCTAACCCTTCCATTTCAGCAATTTCGGCTCGTTGAAGAGCACTGAAACCTTGCGCCGCGACGCGCGACGGCGAGCGGATGCCTAATATTTCAGCAATTTCGGCTCGTTGAAGAGCACTGAAACCCCTGCGCGTGGGCCGTGAGCTGATTTGGATCGCATTTCAGCAATTTCGGCTCGTTGAAGAGCACTGAAACGGCGGCGGAGGCAACTGCGACGGGCGGTAGAGCAACATTTCAGCAATTTCGGCTCGTTGAAGAGCACTGAAACTTGAGGTTGTCGCTGAGGTCGAGCGCGCTCAGTAGCCCGTATTTCAGCAATTTCGGCTCGTTGAAGAGCACTGAAACGTCAATTGCTCCGTCGCTCATCTGGACGATTACGAATTTCAGCAATTTCGGCTCGTTGAAGAGCACTGAAACGCTTGGCGTGTCATAGAAAGAGATGTCAACGAGGTATTTCAGCAATTTCGGCTCGTTGAAGAGCACTGAAACGCATACGCGACGTAATCGACCAGCATGTACATCAGAATTTCAGCAATTTCGGCTCGTTGAAGAGCACTGAAACTTGTCGATGTTGAGACGGAAATAGCCGCGATACTTCAATTTCAGCAATTTCGGCTCGTTGAAGAGCACTGAAACGTCGCCGTCGCGCTCGCCGAGCGCTGGTCGCAGGTCGCATTTCAGCAATTTCGGCTCGTTGAAGAGCACTGAAACCGCAAGCGCGCCACGCGCGCCCAAGGAAAAAACCGTTAAATTTCAGCAATTTCGGCTCGTTGAAGAGCACTGAAACAATTCGGGACGGTTTCGCCGGTTCGCAGCATCAGTATTTCAGCAATTTCGGCTCGTTGAAGAGCACTGAAACACGTGAAATATGCGAACGTCGCAGGCAACACGACGATTTCAGCAATTTCGGCTCGTTGAAGAGCACTGAAACACGCTGTATTTCCCGCCGACGTAAGGAAACAGTTGACATTTCAGCAATTTCGGCTCGTTGAAGAGCACTGAAACCTTCGAGGCGCGGATACAACGTCTGGAACAGCGACGAATTTCAGCAATTTCGGCTCGTTGAAGAGCACTGAAACGTTCGCAGCATCAGTTCGTAGCGCGAATTGTCGAGTTCATTTCAGCAATTTCGGCTCGTTGAAGAGCACTGAAACTGTGGTAAACTACAAGCGTAATCGCAATTTCATAAATTTCAGCAATTTCGGCTCGTTGAAGAGCACTGAAACTGTAGCGTGATTACGATTACGCTTGTAGTATACCAATTTCAGCAATTTCGGCTCGTTGAAGAGCACTGAAACCGGTCGGTGTGCAGTGCAGTTTCCGCGCCAGTCCGACATTTCAGCAATTTCGGCTCGTTGAAGAGCACTGAAACCCTGTTTGTTAGTGATTGATTACTGTGACTATACTAATTTCAGCAATTTCGGCTCGTTGAAGAGCACTGAAACTCAACCTCGATACGACCAACCCACGTCTCCTCCGCTAAATTTCAGCAATTTCGGCTCGTTGAAGAGCACTGAAACCTACGTCTACAATACACTCAACGATGCGTGCGCAAACCTATTTCAGCAATTTCGGCTCGTTGAAGAGCACTGAAACGTAATGTGTGTTACACAGAAAGCACACTGCGGCGGTAGCATTTCAGCAATTTCGGCTCGTTGAAGAGCACTGAAACACGTGAAATAGGCAAACACAGCCGGCAGCACGACGATTTCAGCAATTTCGGCTCGTTGAAGAGCACTGAAACCGGCACCGGCGTGAACTCAGGCCGTGCGAGCATATCGATTTCAGCAATTTCGGCTCGTTGAAGAGCACTGAAACGATCTCGTTGTTTGCGTGATGCAGGGTGCAATGGTGATTTCAGCAATTTCGGCTCGTTGAAGAGCACTGAAACTAGGACGGCGCGCGCGCGGTACGGGTGTCGGGATGATTGAATTTCAGCAATTTCGGCTCGTTGAAGAGCACTGAAACCGTGCTGGACGGGTTGCAAGCCCTAGGACGCTACTTGATTTCAGCAATTTCGGCTCGTTGAAGAGCACTGAAACCGTGCAAGAACAATGTTCCATTGACTTTGTGGGAATGATTTCAGCAATTTCGGCTCGTTGAAGAGCACTGAAACTTACCGCTATAGAAGCGCTCGCTTCGGCTTTTGTGTCATTTCAGCAATTTCGGCTCGTTGAAGAGCACTGAAACGCAAAATCGCGGGAAAAATCCCGAAATTGCCTATTGAATTTCAGCAATTTCGGCTCGTTGAAGAGCACTGAAACGGATTGGCGTCGGGATCGAGGGGAAGCAGCAGCGGCGATTTCAGCAATTTCGGCTCGTTGAAGAGCACTGAAACCCAGTAGTTGGAATATCTCATTGATGTCCATCCCGATTTCAGCAATTTCGGCTCGTTGAAGAGCACTGAAACCGATGAAGCGCTTCCTGGACGACCTGCTGAGCGAGGATTTCAGCAATTTCGGCTCGTTGAAGAGCACTGAAACGGGCAGCGGGAAGCGCAGCCCGTGCGCCGCGTCAAGCATTTCAGCAATTTCGGCTCGTTGAAGAGCACTGAAACGGCGAGATGACGACAAGGAGGACGACGATGAACGCCAAGATTTCAGCAATTTCGGCTCGTTGAAGAGCACTGAAACGTCGTCCAGCGCGCGCGTCGCGTCGGCGGCGGTGGATTTCAGCAATTTCGGCTCGTTGAAGAGCACTGAAACTCGACCAGAATCAGCCGCCGCGCGCGCGCGCAGGCGATTTCAGCAATTTCGGCTCGTTGAAGAGCACTGAAACGCGATACAAGAGTTTGCCCGGCCTTCCCGCCTGTGTATTTCAGCAATTTCGGCTCGTTGAAGAGCACTGAAACGCTTGCTGTTGCTGGATCAACCGGATGATCTGATCCAATTTCAGCAATTTCGGCTCGTTGAAGAGCACTGAAACCGGTCGGTGTGCAGTGCAGTTTCCGCGCCAGTCCGACATTTCAGCAATTTCGGCTCGTTGAAGAGCACTGAAACACCTCACGGCGCGTCTGCTCGTCGTGCAGCACGAGCTTGATTTCAGCAATTTCGGCTCGTTGAAGAGCACTGAAACTACCGAATTGTATCGATTATTCCACTCACGTTGAGCAACTGATTTCAGCAATTTCGGCTCGTTGAAGAGCACTGAAACACGTCGGCGTCGGAGAGGATAATCAGACGCGCATTGATTTCAGCAATTTCGGCTCGTTGAAGAGCACTGAAACTGGCAAGCATCAGACGGGTGCCCGCGGATGGTATGGATTTCAGCAATTTCGGCTCGTTGAAGAGCACTGAAACGTACTTCGACACGAAGCCATTCCCCGCCTGTTATCGATTTCAGCAATTTCGGCTCGTTGAAGAGCACTAAAACGACAGGGATACGGTCGTGAACGACAATGGGTTGTACATTTCAGCAATTTCGGCTCGTTGAAGAGCACTGAAACAACATTAACTGTATTGTCTGCGACCCGTACAACTGGTATTTCAGCAATTTCGGCTCGTTGAAGAGCACTGAAACGGCGGGTATGCTGCGATTGCGCCCTCTTCGACCGGTATTTCAGCAATTTCGGCTCGTTGAAGAGCATTGAAACGTAACAGGACTGAGCACATCAGAGAAACCGAACTGAACAGTATTTCAGCAATTTCGGCTCGTTGAAGAGCACTGAAACCGCGCCTGAACATACGACCGACGCAGGTGCGCAAACATTTCAGCAATTTCGGCTCGTTGAAGAGCACTGAAACGGGCGAAATCGTAGTTATCCCACCAGCGAGATAGCACATTTCAGCAATTTCGGCTCGTTGAAGAGCACTGAAACGGGCGAAATCGTAGTTATCCCACCAGCGAGATAGCACATTTCAGCAATTTCGGCTCGTTGAAGAGCACTGAAACGAAACAGACCGAGCGT
>Ga0308420_1002154_pt1 | contig 10235 bp, 10 predicted proteins | sample HotsprSampleMS55_FD_203802 | JGI IMG/M metagenome (GOLD analysis project Ga0308420, IMG submission 203802) | Hot spring phototrophic mat microbial communities from Mushroom Spring, Yellowstone National Park, Wyoming, United States - 20090730_MS55 ...
TGCTGCTTTTAATGCGAGCGGTCCGTTCGCTGCGACGTACAGAGGAATAGGGTCCTGCAGATTCAGGAAACCGAGGTCCTGGTGGAGAAAGCGGATTGTGCGTGTGACCCCGTGCAAAGTGTACTCGACCTCCTCACCACGCAGGAGAGTCTTCACGACCCGCAGATACTCACGAAATTCTCTGACCCGCATCGGTCCCATACCCATCACGCGCATAGCCGTGTGTCCGGTGCCGATCCCCAAAAAGGTCCGTCCGGGGGCAAGCTTGTTGATAGAGGCGATAGAGTGCGCCGTCACCGGGGCGATACGTGTCCCGGGGATAGCCACACCGGTACCGAGGTGAATACGTGACGTATTGTGTGCGGCCAGGGCCAGGGTCGCATAACAATCGGACCAGATCATCTGCGAGTCCGGCACCCAGGCGCGGTCATAGCCCAAATCTTCAGCATATTTAATGAGCTGCCAATCATCGATTTTCGTTGCGACGGTCACACCAAATTGCATCATCGACCTCCTGTCTCGTCACTGTCCCTACCACACCGTCACGTGCCGTACAATCGCGTGGCCGGTGTCAGCAGCTACGTCGCGGCCTTATTTACACCGCCCCTAGGCGGCAAGCTGGTCAGAGCTCAAGAAATTTGGCAAGTTTACGGACGAGAATACGCAGACACAAATCCGCGCATGCGTGAGTTCCTGCTATGAGAATTCCTTCTGAACTCTATCGTCCCTCTTTGGCGCTGTTGACCGATCTCTACCAACTGACCATGGCGTACGGCTATTGGAAGTCCGGAGTAAGCAACAAGGAAGCCGTTTTTCACCTCTTTTTCCGCGAGAACCCCTTTCATGCAGGGTTCAGCATCGCGTGCGGTCTAGGGTATGTCGTTGACCTACTGAGTACTTTCCATTTTGACGCAGAGGACCTCGCTTACTTGGCGGAGCTCAGCGGGACCGACGGAGCTCCGCTCTTTGACCGGGACTTTCTCGACTACCTGGGCTCTATGGATTTTTCCTGCCAGGTGGACGCGATTCCTGAAGGAACAGTTGTCTTCCCACGTGAGCCTCTAGTGCGGGTGCAAGGTCCGATCATGCAATGTCAGCTGCTCGAAACTGCTCTGCTGAACCTGATCAACTTCCAGACTCTCATCGCCACTAAAGCCGCGCACATCTGTTTAGCGGCCGCGGGTGAACCGGTGTTAGAATTCGGCCTGCGCCGTGCACAAGGCATCGATGGTGCGCTCGCGGCCAGCCGGGCGGCATATATTGGCGGCTGTGCTGCGACGTCCAATGTCCTGGCCGGAAAACTCTTCGGCATTCCTGTCCGTGGCACCCACGCCCATAGCTGGGTGATGGCTTTTGATGACGAACTGGAAGCATTTCAGGCATATGCGCAGGCGATGCCCAACAACTGCATCTTCTTGGTAGACACGTACAACACCCTCGAAGGAGTTCGTAAAGCGGTACAGATTGGTCAATGGCTCCGCTCCCAAGGACGCGAGATGATCGGTATCCGTTTGGACTCGGGCGATTTAGCGCACCTGAGTATCGAAGCCCGGCGGATCCTGGATGAGGCAGGTTTCCCACAGGCGATTATTATTGGGAGCGGGGATCTGGATGAAGAGGCGATCAAAGAGTTGAAAACCCGAGGAGCGAAGATCAGCATCTGGGGGGTCGGGACAAAACTGGTGACAGCGTATAATCAACCAGCGTTAGGAGGGGTCTACAAACTGAGCGCCATTCGTACCCCTGGCGGTCCGTGGCATGATAGGATCAAATTGTCGGAAGAACCCACCAAGATCTCCACCCCAGGCATCCTGCAGGTGCGACGCTACTACACAGCACATCGGAGATTTCTCGCCGACGTCATCTACAGCGAAGCAACTAAACCGCCAGACAGGTGGACGCTAGTCGATCCGCTCAACCCCAACAACCGGCATACTCTTCCACCTGACGCGCCGTTCTCGGATTTGCTCGTTCCAGTCTTCCGCGACGGCAAAGCTGTCTACGTCTCGCCCTCCTTACATCAGATCCGTCAGCGCACGCAAGACCAACTCGCGTGCCTCCCTGAGGAAGTGAAACGGTCAACCATCCCTGCCCCTTATCCGGTCGGTCTGGAAGAGGGTCTGCACGAACACGAACTGCAATTGATCTCACAAGTGCGCAAAGCGGCGAGGTGAGGGCTGGGTCATGGCGCGGACAAAACAAACATAGTATACGAGGAGGAACAGCTATGGAGCTCACCGACCTTCTGTACGACAAACGCGGCCCCGCCGCCTGGATTACCCTGCATCGCCCGCACACGCTCAATGCGATCACTCCGGAGATGATCCGCAGCCTCAAGGCGGCAGCAACCGACGCCCAGATGGATGACCGGATCAAAGTCCTAGTCATCACCGGAGCAGGACGCGGGTTCTGCGCTGGTGCCGATATCCACCTGCTGCACGGCGCCGAGGTAGGAGCTTTTCGCAACTTTCTGCTGCAACTCACAGACGCGTGGTCGTTTATTCGGACTTTTCCCAAACCGACAATCGCCGCCATCAACGGGGTCGTTGTCGGTGCCGGGTTCGAATTGGCTCTGGTGTGCGATTTTCGTATCGCCGTCACCACAGCACGGCTCGGATCCGCAGAGGTCCGTATCAATCAACCCATGACCAACGGCTCGACCTACCTGCTGGCACGCTTGGTGGGCGAGGGGAAAGCCAAAGAGCTCGGCATGGGCGGCGATATGCTGGACGCAGCCGAGGCGCATCGCATCGGGCTTGTCACTGCGGTCGTGGCACCCGCGGCGTTGACCAGCAAAGTGGAAGAGCTGATTCAGAAACTGACCAGCCGTGGTCCGCTTGCCGTGGCTTGGGTCAAACGCTGTATCGCTCGCAGCTGGGACCTCGATATCGAGTCCGCTATTTTATTCGAGAATGAAGCCGCGACCGCTTGCTTTGCTTCTACAGACCAGCAAGAAGGGTTGCGGGCGTTTCTCGAAAAGCGAGAGCCACAGTGGCAAGGGAAATAATACGCGCGCGATGGAGAATGCCAGGCCCAGAACACAATCGACACCGTGCAAAAGGAGGATAGCATGAAGATCAGAGGCACGTCGCACATTGCCATCGGCGTCAGCAACATGGAGCGTTCGCTGCGCTTTTATCGCGATCTGTTAGGCTTACGAGTGACGTTGGACGACCCACAGGAAAACCCGGGTGGCCTTTTGTCCCGCGTATCTGGTCAGCACACGCGGCACGGTGTGTATCTCCGCTGGGAAGACGGCCCGGATGCTACATTCATCGTGCTCTCCCAAGATCATCCGACTTCCGGTACTCCCCTGCAACTGCATCAAGTCGGCATCCATCACTTCGCCTTTTGGGTCGATGATCTGGAAGAAACCTTCGAAAAAGTCAAGGCGGCTGGAGTGCCGATCGTACTCCCGCCAACGGTCGTCGACACCGTTGCGTACGGCGAGCCGCCAGGTGGGAAGGTTATGACGACCCTCTTCAAGGATCCCGACGGGACCATCATCCAGCTTGACCAGCGGGTATCTTGAATCACCTGACAAGGAAAACCCTAGGGGCTCGGTGCAACTGTCCCGCCACACCTGCGGCACGTCCACGTGAGCGTCCCCACGCTCCACGGTGGGATCCACCGCTCAGTTGGGCGGCGAAGCTGCCCCCTGTAGCGACAGCCTGTTACCACTGGCTGAGGGGCAAGACACAGCCTGAGCCATAGAGCATGGAAGGGAAAGTGTCGGTGCTACCCTGCCCGCACCGGTTAATACCCCGCCGCGTCATAGGGTCCTAAGCCGCGCTTGTAGATGAGTAGATGCCGTTCAAAAGAACAAACTTCTTCTCCACGCTGGTTGACCGCACGCGTTCTGATGTGCAGGATGCCTTGGGTTGGACGCGACTCGGAGTCACGCTTCCCTAACACCTCCGATTCCGCATAAATCGTGTCCCCCACCCGCACCGGGGTCGGGAAGCGTACCTGCCGCCAGCCCAGATTGGCGACCACTTTATTGAACGTTTTCGTCGTCAGTGCGGTGACGACGCCAAGCACGAGCGTCTCGCTAATGACTTGGTCGCCGCCGTACACCTTTTCGTTGAAGACGGCATCGACGGAGCGTGCTGACAAATCCGCCGCACGTAGCGCGTGCAAGCGATTGTCTTCGGCAGTGAACGTTCGCCCCGGGCGATGCTCAAAGATCTGCCCCACCGCAAAGTCCTCATATTCGAGGCCTGCGATCTCGATATACACGTCCTCCGCCAATTTGCGATGCGAATAAAAGGTCCTCATAGGGATTCTCTGTTGTCGGGATTAGTAGTTCGCCTGCGCGAACGGCACGGCGTCCCGTTTGTACACCAAAACGTCATACTCCATGGAACACACCACAACTCCGTCCTGGTTGATTCCTCTAGTAACCACCGTTAGGCGTCCGCAGGACGGATCCCCGTCGTCGTACTTAGCCTTGATCTCACTCTCCGCGTAGAGAGTATCACCGCCAAACACCGGGCGGGTCATGCTGATATCGGCCCAGCCGAGGATCCGTATACGCTTGTGAAAAGTTTTCCAGGTCAAGCCAATCAGGCGTTGCAGAGTTAAGGTGCTGACCACCAGGGGCCGTTTCCACTCTGTCTGTGCAGCGTAGTGGGCGTCAAAATGGAGCATCGCTTGATTCAAGGTATCGAGCGCGGCTTCCACGTTGTCCTGCTGTGAGATGGTCAACCCCGGACGGTGCTTGAAAAGCTGCCCTACGGCAAAATCTTCAAAGTCGAGACCGTATCGCTCCCTGTAACGGTTCTCCCCGACGGGCACGTGTGAGGCAAACGCAAATTCCGCCATTTCACTCCTTTCTCGCATCTCCACTGGAAGAGGCCCGGGAAGGCGCCTGCACACAGCGTACTCCCATGGGTCCCTTGTTGGTCTCTGTGGTCGGCGTGTAACACCGCGCCAGTGCACCTGACCGTTTATAAGGATTGACGAGCCCTAGTTTCTTGCCATACTCGCGCATGGCGGGGATGAACGTAAAAACTCCGTTTACGCACCACATCATTTTCCAGCTCCCGGTATTTGGTTGGCTCTACTGCCGGATCATAATGAATGATAGGCGCGCTCGGTAAACCACAAAAAATGCATTGTATCTACTCCTTACTGTGAGTTAGTGAGGATGTCTCTTATAGGGAGAAATGACTGCCCCGGTGGTCCACGCAAGAATCGGCCATCAGTGGCGTTTCTCCGTTCCCCCGACATACCTATCTCATGGTCACGCTGCCACACTTTATCAGCCTGTTCCCCTTCTCTAGGCCGGACCTCAGCCGCCACGCAAAAGACCGGCCGCGCCCTCGTAAACTGACACATCATGCGCTGTGGATCAATGATGGCCGTGAACACAGGCGACTACTGAAACGTTTGTCGTTTGCATCCACACGCAGCATAAACCAGCAAGGAAACAATTTGTTCGCCACGGCATGTTCGCTCATCGAGTACGAGATGCAAACCCTCGCCCCTGCTGACATAGACACCAGCTGGAATGCTCATCGCTGACCATCTACCCCCTTGCTACCCCCACCTCGTTGGTAACCCACACACCCGAGTGGCGTGCCCACAGCAATCCCCACCTGGTGTGGTACGCCTTAGGATGATAAATCACAGAAAATAGTGACTTCCTGCCAGCACCCAGAAGTGCCACAGACCTCTCGCCGGGAACCCCCGTGCATTCGGCGAGAGCGACAGCACTATCGGCAAGGCGTTCTCTAGGGGTGGACCGTGTCGGCAGAGATCACAATAGAAGGAGAAGCAAAAATGTCCTCTACCGTTCTTCTCTTCTTTTGCTTCGTCTTGGTTTGCACCCTGCAGCCATTGCCCGCTGCAGCAAACACGGACCGTGCTCTAGTGCACGAGCAGCTTCGTGACGTGTTTTATCCTTACCGCCAGGGACCACCGAGAGTGAACGGCATCATCCCTGGAATGACCATTGATGCCACCAACGCTCACCTCGCTGCGCACGTGCTCCCAGCGGACATTTTTACGTACCTACAGGCTGGGGACTTTACCATTACCGTGCAGGACACTACAAACATGCCGCTACGGGAAGAGTACATCCAGGCCACCCTGGCGTACTCGGCCCAAGTCGAGCTGGGCGACGGGGAACTGAAAAACTATGTTGCCGGGCTGCCCTTCCCCCTCATTGACCCAAGCGATCCGCGCGCCGGCGAAAAAGTCGCTTGGAACCACCGCTATCGGGACCGCGGAGATACCGTGCAGTACTGGCCGAGTAACGAGCTACGCAACAACAGTGGCACTATAGAACGGGCCGACCGTTTCTACATCGCCTTTCTCTTCGGTACCCACCGGACGCAGCCCGAGCGGAACCTGCCTCAGTGGGCCCAAGAGGGCATCTACTCCAAGGCGTATATGCGTACGCTCGCCCCCTCTGATGTCGAGGGCAACCAGACTCTCACCTATACCTTCAACAACGATACCCTCTCCGAGGTCTTGTGGCTCTACGATGTTCGGACCCGGCGAACCCGCAAGCTTGTAGACAACCCCTATCAGGCAGGTGGTGGGGGAGAACTGTTGATGGAGGACCGCGGCGGCTTCTCAGGCCATATCCACGCGTACGAATGGACATATCTCGGAGAGCAGGTCTTGCTGGTCCCTGGCCCGATCCAAGCGCCGGAATCGACTTGGGGAGGCCGTGGCAATTGGTACCCCCTGGACCCTTGGGAACTACGCCGGGTGCTGGTGGTCGAAGCGAAACCCAAGGGGTCACACCCGATGTACAGCCGCCGCGTGCTCTACATCGACCTGCAAACCTGGGTTACCCTGGTAGCCTTAGCTTACGACTTGGCAGGCCATCATAAACGTACGTTTTTGATGACCTACTTCCACCCCCAGTTTAACCCTTGGCAGAATCCGGTGTGGACTCCCCAAACCGCTTCTCAGGCCTCGATTGACTACCAACGGCAGCGCGCCTCGATCTTCCAGACGCACCGGGTATTGATAAATCACCCCCTCAACCCGCATCGCTTCAGCGTCGTGGGGCTGATGCTGTATGGCAAATAAATATCGTCACCTCGCTCTGTGGCCTCTGCCAGAAGCACTACAAGAGTCGATACTACGGGAGCGTTACCGGCCAGAGAGCGGCAGCTCTGGCCGGTGGGTGTACTCCGACCAGTCCCCACCGCTTATAGAGCTACACGACAGCCCTGAGTTGGTCCCACTGGATCTGTGCCAAGGACATTCGAGACTTCCTGCGGGACGATGAGAACGGCCTGCTGCGCACCCCCAGCCCTGGCGCGCGTTAGCGCTGAGCTCCCGGGCTCGAGAAAATAAAGCCTCACACCTGCAGAGTCGCAGCTTCTTTGCTCTTCATCATCGACGGCTCTTCATTTTCCTCCGCCGCTCGCTCGCTCCCATATGTGAACGTCAACCCATTCTCACCGAGATCAATTTTCACCGTACCCCCACCCTGCAATTTGCCGAACAAGATCTCGTCAGCGAGCACCTGCTTGACCTCTCGCTGGATCAACCGCGCCATGGGCCGCGCTCCGTATGTGGCATCATAACCTTTCTCTGCCAGATAGCGGCGCGCCTCCGGTGTGAGTGTGATCACCACCTTCCGTTCCGCGAGCTGCTGGACGAGCTCGTTCATGAACTTATCGACCACCCGCTCGACGGCCGCAGGCGTTAATGAGTTGAACGTCACAATAGCATCCAAACGGTTGCGAAATTCCGGAGTGAAGAGTTTCTCCAACGCCTGCTGCCCTTTTCCTGTGTTGGAACGCTCCCCGAATCCGATCGCCGCTGCAGCCATCTCGCGTGCTCCAGCGTTGCTCGTCATGATCAGAATCACGTGGCGGAAGTCAGCTTTTTTCCCGTTATTGTCGGTCAGCGTCGCATGGTCCATCACCTGCAGGAGGATATTAAAGAGGTCCGGATGGGCTTTTTCGATCTCGTCCAACAACAGGACCGAGTGCGGATTGCGGGTAATAGCTTCGGTCAAGAGCCCACCTTGATCAAAGCCGACGTATCCCGGCGGTGCACCGATCAGGCGAGAGACGGTGTGCTTCTCCATGTACTCGCTCATGTCAAAGCGCAAAAACTGTAACCCTAAGGTCGCCGCCAGTTGTTTGGCCACTTCGGTCTTGCCGACGCCGGTCGGACCAGTGAACAGGAACGACCCCACCGGCTTTTCCGGCGAGCCGAGACCGGCCCTGGCCATTTTGATCGCCGCCACCACCGTCTCAATCGCTTTGTCCTGTCCGAACACGACCTTCTTGAGATCGCCTTCGAGGTTCTGCAGTCGCTCTTTGTCAGAGACGGACACGCTACGCGGCGGGATGCGGGCGATCTTGGCTACCACCGCCTCAATATCGGTAGCGCGCACGATTTTCTCTTCCGTCGCCGGGCGGAGTTTAAAGGAGGCACCCACTTCGTCGATCACGTCGATCGCTTTATCCGGCAGGAACCGGTCGTTGATATACTTGGCCGAGAGCTCGGCCGCAGCGCGGATGGCCTCAGGGGTGTAAGTGACCCCGTGGTGTTTTTCGTAGTGCGACTTGAGCCCTTCTAGGATCCGCACGGTATCGTCGATACTCGGTTCGTGCACCTCGATCTTCTGAAACCGGCGGGCGAGTGCCCGGTCCCGCTCGAAGTAACTGCGATACTCATGATAGGTGGTCGCACCGATACAGCGCAACGCGCCGGACGCGAGCGCAGGCTTTAAGATATTCGACGCATCCATGGAGCCGCCACTCGTCGCGCCCGCACCGACTATGGTATGGATCTCGTCGATAAACAGGATTGCGTTGGGCTGCTTCTTGAGAGCGTTGAGCACCGCCTTCAGGCGCTCTTCAAACTGGCCGCGAAACTTCGTCCCGGCCAAGACTGCACCCATATCGAGCGAATAAATCACTGCATTTTTCAGGGCATCGGGGACCTCACCTTTGGCAATCTTTAAGGCTAAGCCGTCCACGATAGCCGTCTTCCCCACCCCTGAGTCCCCGACATAAATGGGGTTATTCTTCCGCCGCCGGCACAACACGTGGATTGTACGTTCGAGTTCCGTTTCACGACCGATCAGCGGATCGATGAGGCCCTCTCGGGCGCGCTGTACGAGGTTGGCGGCAAACGCCTCGAGCGGGTTGCGCACCGGGCGCGGCTCGTCCTCGTCCTCGGCCGGTCCGCCGTCGGCCCGAGAGGCGAATTCTTCCTCCTCGCCCGTGGGGATTTTCGAGATGCCGTGAGAAATATAGTTGAGCACATCCAGCCGGGTGATTCCTTGCTTCTGCAACAGGTACAGGGCGTGACTATTTTCCTCGTGGAACAGGGCCACGAGCAGGTTGCGGCCCTCGATGACATCTTTCCCACTCGATTGCACATGAGCCGCCGCCCGCTGCAGCACGCGTTGGAAGCCGAGCGTCTGTATCGGCTCCACATCTTCACCCTCCGGCAACTGTTCCAGATGCTCCTGGAAAAAGGTTTCCAGGTCGCGCTGCAGGGCTTTAACATTTCCACCGCAATTGCGCACGATATCCGCCACGTCCTCATCGAAGAGAAGAGCATATAAGACATGTTCTAAACACAAGTACTCGTGACGGCGCCGCTTGGCCTCTTTGATGGCGAGCGTGAGCGAGATTTCCAGCTCTCGGCTGAGTCGCATGCTCCGTTTCTCCTCATCCTTGGGTTATGCTTCTTCCATGCTACACCGCAAGGGGAATTCGTACTTACGAGCGAGCTCATGCACCTGATTCACCTTGGTCTCGGCTACCTCATAGGTATACACCCCGGCCACGCCAATTCCCTTGCGGTGGACATGCAGCATAATCTGCGTGGCCTTGGTGAGAGGGTGATGAAACACTGCCTGGAGCACGTAGACGACAAATTCCATAGTAGTGTAATCATCATTGTGTAATAACACCTTATAGAGCGGGGGTTTTTTGAGTTTTTTTTCGGTTTCAGTGACGACCCCACGATCAAGATCGGTATCGTACTCATGCCGGTTGCTCATAGCGTCCTCGCTGTCCCCTACATGACTCTTTTGTTTTCATACCGCGATCGCTGGACAGGGTCAATTGAAGACGCGCCTGTCGGGCTCTTTTCTCACACCTTTGCCAATTGTATTGTGTTTCTGATATGTGTGGTACCGCAGCGGCAGCGAACCGCTGAGAGCTGAACGCTTTTTTCATGGAGCCCTTATGCCAGACACACGCACATACGGAGCGGTTGCGCCGGATCACTCGTACAAGCTC
>Ga0308420_1002160_pt1 | contig 10220 bp, 11 predicted proteins | sample HotsprSampleMS55_FD_203802 | JGI IMG/M metagenome (GOLD analysis project Ga0308420, IMG submission 203802) | Hot spring phototrophic mat microbial communities from Mushroom Spring, Yellowstone National Park, Wyoming, United States - 20090730_MS55 ...
GACAGCGTTGCCACAGGTGAAGGCCTGGAAATCCTCTTCCCACATGCCCTTCCTTCACCAACCTCACACCGACTCTTCGCTCAACGATGCCGGCTTCCCAGGCGCTTTCCAAAACTCGACCGTCGGCTTCAACACGCCAAGCTGTCGCAGCGCCGTGACCGCACCTCAAAAAGTGGCTTCGCGTACGATCTTTCCGTTCTCGTAGGTGTGAAACGTTATCCCGCGTACGATCGTCTCTTTCCCCGCCGCCGGGACACCGAGAAACTTGCCGACATGCCGACAGCGCCACACCCACTCAATTACCCCATGCTGCGCGTCGCCGGTGTAGCGCAAAACATCAAAGATGTTCGTCCCCGCCGGGCCGGGGGGATCAGTGTTCTCGAAGACCTTGAAGGCGCGACGCAGTTCTTCTTTGTCGGTGATTTGCTGGCCGAGCAGCAAGTCCTCGAACAGAAACGGATCAGCGTACAACTCCACCACTTTGTCCACATTCTCGGCAAAAGCTTGAATCCACATATGCGCCCACGCAAAATTCATAAGCCTCGTCTACAGATAATGCGGCAAGATTTCTTTACCGAACCGTTTGCGCATGTGCTTGACTTGGTCAAGCGGCAAATAGCCCTGGTCCGATTGCCAGATGAACCACTGAGGATTCGCAGTGCCCACGAGCAGATCCATCTCGCGAGAATGTCACTAGCAGTTCCAACTAAGGCGAAATGCGCCTTTTCCAAGCGCTCCATGGTGCATTCAGCAGGAGGCAATTGTCAAAGGTCCTGCCTCGCGTCTCCGTCGGGCCGTGGTGACACAAACATGTGAGCCGCCGGGGCGTTTCCCCGCGAGGCTTGACACGGGCGCGCGCAGTTGAAGGGGACGAAAGCCGCCGCGTAAGGCGGCGTATCCACTCAGGGACCGGGAGAGAGCCCGTGGGAGAGCGGCAAAAGGCGGCGACCGTGCCTCGCTCCTCCGCGGCTCCCTCTTTCCCCAGGTCGCCACTCACAACGCGGAGGTCGCATGCCACGGATCCCGCTCGTCGAACCCGACCACGCATTGCCCGAAGTCCGCGCCCTGTACGAAAGTTTGTCAGGGGATGGCCTGCCGGTGATGAACAGGATGAAACTCTTCGGCAACAATGTCGATTTTCTCGCCGCGCTGACCCGCGAGAACCGGACACACGCCCCCTTCCGCACCGACGCGGATGATGCCACCCGGGCACAGGATCGGCGACGCGCCGTTCTGTCCCATCGGGCGCTCAGCCCGCCCGGGAGACGCTCGTCACTTCCCTTTGCGCAGCAATTCCATTAACTCAAAGCGCCGGGGGGACAGCGCGCGCCCGAAGGCGAGCCGATCAGCGGTCATCCGGTAGGCGTGGCCCTGCGCGAAATTCACCCACGTGGCGCCCAGCGGGACCGGCAGACGGATGCCGTTGGCGCCGGGCACGAAATCCGGGTGGCCGTGCACGATGAGCGAGAGACGGGTGAACACGCCCTGACGGTCGTAGCTGAGTACACACAGGGGCGCATAGGTTTGGGCATCGAAGTAGAAGAGGCGCCTGCCGTAGGGGTGCTCCCCTTTCGCCGTTGCTTCGACCACCACCACGCGCCGCACTTCCCAAGGTACCTGGGGGTACCACTTGTTCTTCCCGCCGAACGTCACATGATCGGCGCGCAGAAAGCCAGGGACGAGCGCTGTCTGCTCACCCTTGTAGACCCAGTAGTAGTCATACACATAGCCGCTGAAAAAGAATGGCGGCTGCTCTTCTTGCAGCACGTCAAAGCGGCCGCCACCCATCCGCGCGAGCATATTCACGTAGCTCTTGCGGGTGCGCCGGCTTTGTGGGGAGTAGACGACGTCGACCGCCGCTTGCTGCTGGTCGTCGTAATAGGTGGTGATGCGCATGGTCCCTTCAATATCGGCCGGGGCGAACGCCTCGAAGGAGGCCTTGGTGCGCACGCCTTGGCGTGCCCACTGTTGGTCGTTCGCTTCAGCACCGACCCGATCCATCCCGGTGCGGACACGGATGCGGCCGACACTGGCCCGGTCAACGACGCCGGTATTGGTCACGCCGTCCATGGTGACGCGCATCTCCAGGGTGTCGGGCACATCGCGGTAGCGGAAATTCCAGGCGGCCTTCTCGCCGGCCCGCGGGTCGGCGGGATCAAGAACGGGGAACGGCCGCCCGCCGGTGTACTGATGAATGGCGTAGCCGCTGTCCAACGAGACACCCAAGGACCGTTCGACCGTCGCCGCGATGTACGAGTCGCGGGGCGGGAGGTCCGTGGTCTCCTGCACCGTGATGGTGAAATCACCAGCTTGTATTAACCGCAGCACTTCCGCCGGCAGGAGGTGGGCCGCACGCGCGGAGCTGTGGGCGTCGATGACCATGCCCGGCGCGACCCCCTCGCGGGGGAGCGCCTCGGCGCGGGCGGGCGAAAAACTCAAGCGGAAGGCGTCGAGCGTGGGGACGTCCGCCCCCGCGGGGGCGGCAACGATAAGCAACGCGCACAGCGCGACGCGGCGAAGGCACCGAGGCGGCATATGCGACTCTCCGGACTGGCGGCGAGGGGCAGTGAAACTCATTTTTGCAACCAATATCTTTCGGTATATTTATGAGACTATTTAGTAATCTGAATAGTACAATAATAATACTTAAGAGTCAACCATAGCGCTTGCCCACCTCGCCCACTTCACGTAAGAGCCCTGTATGGCTGAACAACGAACATGCACGGAACGCGACGACTGTTTTCACTGCGATGGACTGGAGGACGACTGGTGGGCGACCGAGACCGCATGGTTCTCTCTCTGTCACACGGAGATTGTGAGCGAGTCCTCCGCTTTGATCGTGCGTTCGTGCGGCGGCTCTTCGAGGGGCGAAGCACAAGCAGAGGGAGTTTTTTCAGCCGAAGAGTTGGCGAACTGGTGGGCGCAGCTTGAGCAGGCTGAGGCCGCAGGGCAACTGTACTTGGCGCTCTTTGGGTTCGTAGTTGGTGGTCGAAAACCTCAGCTTGTCTACGCATAATTCGGACTAGGTTTATTCTTCCCGAAAGTGTCCACCTCGCGAACGGCTGGATTCCCGTTTTCATGGGAATGACGGCATGCCCGCCTAGGCGGGCATCCAGGAAAACAGGGCCGCAGAATTACGCGCAAGCTTCAGCTTATCTACCACATCCTTCATCAGGATGACCTCCTCCCCAGTCTCTTCGCAGACATACTCGTCCGGGGGACTGCCAAACCACACCGTCAGTGTGTTGCCGGTTTGCTCGTAGAAGCCTTTTCCTGCGGCCATCCTTGGATCCCTGCTTTCCTGGCCTCGGTCGGATAGGCCGGCATCAAAAACCCCTCGCCGTTTAGTCGCGTTTAAATGCTGGGATCACTGCGGCTCACACCGACTTCTTCGGGCTGTCCGAGGGGCCCTTGAACAGCGCTTCCCTGGCCCGCCATCGTTGGGTGTTTGATGGAGACAATCCGTTGCACGTCACACGCACCGAAAAACCCATCTTACGCGGAAGCCTCGTCGGCCATGCGGCATATTGTAGAGATGAGTTGGCTAAGAGGTGTATGAGGAGGTGCCCCGACGGCAGCTAACGCTCAGCCTCAGTGCGCTGCAACCGGTCGTCATGGCTTGCTTTGCCATTCACTGCCATCCTTCTTCACCCTTCATCCGCCTCTTCTTCTTGTGTTATTGTCCCCATCTGCCATTCCTGTTCAGCCATTAAATGGCGGGGGAAGAAGGCGATCCCAGCGATTAAGGTCGGCACTACAGCGCTCGCAATAACCGCTGCGACGAGGAAAGAATACTGCGCCTGCGTCACGATCTTGTGTGACAGGCCGTACAGGGCCGCAATTGTTCCAAACGTCAACCCTGTGGACATCATGAGGGTGTAATACCATCGCTCGTCTCGTCTACGGCGAAACTGGCTGATAATTGGGTAAAGTCCGAATATCTTCGATACTACTTTCCCGCTCAACAGCAACAAGAAAACAAAGGGGGCTGATACAAGGGCTGGCAGGGAAACCAAGGTTCCCGCTCGGAGGAAATAGAACGGGGTGAGAAATCCAACGGTCAACGTCCGAAGTCGACGAATCCAGAACGTGTCTCCGTTCGAGAACTCAGCCAGAACCATACCAACGAGGTAGGCGGGAAGGACTGCCTCGCTCCCGGACCAAAGCGCCAATGCACCCAAGCCGAAGAGGACGAGGATGACCCATTTCGTTCGTATCGCGGCAGTCCGATAGGCATAAATTCGCGTCAACCAACGGCTGGTGAAAGGCAATATGGCTAGTACGAGGACTGTCACCACGATGAAGATCACGGTCTTGGAGGTGAACGGGGCGAACAATAATCCCAGCGCGATGACCGTGCCGAGATCGTTGATGAAGCAGGCGCCGAGAATGCCTTTGCCAAAATCGGTTCTGTTGAAGCCGGTTTCGAGCATTACCGCATAGACTACCGCCATCGAGGTGGTCGAAAGCGCGACGCCGCAGAGTAGGCTAGCCTGGAGATCCCAGTCGAGCACATACCGGGCGATGATTGCACATCCCAAGAACGGGGCGAGAAAACCGACAAGACCCACCACCGTTACTTCTTTCAGTTTCCGTTGAATCACCTCCGGGTCAAGTTCGGCACCCGCTAGAAACGTGAGTAGAACGGCTCCCGATGCGGCCAGAAACCGGATCCATTCCAGGTTGGAGCCAAGTCCATCGGTTTTGCCAAAATAGTCGGCGACTGCGGCTGCAATCACGCCAACACAGATTTCAACCAGTGCAATGGACACCCTCAAGTGATAGGCAACCACAGCACTTAGGACAGCGAGTGCAAGCCACAAGGCAGCGAGGGCGTAGGTATGTTCCACGATGAAGTCCCCCTTGCGTGAACATGTTCCAAACCAACGTGCATCAGTGTGCGCAGTAGGAGTCATCAGCCTGGTTTGGGCGGTTTCACGGGGGACCCCATCCCCAACGTTGTCCGCTTACCTTATCTGCATTTGAGGTCATGTCAAGAGCAGGTACCCACTGCGGCCCGGTTAGCGGCTGACGATGAGCTGTGCGACATTTCGCTTGTCCGGATTGCAATCGAGATGGACGATCGAGCACGGCGGATCCGAGAGGTGGTGGCGGCCTTCGGGTTAGAGCGCGCAAGCCGGCGCTATTCAGAAGCACTTCGCAAGCAGGCAGTAGAGTACCTTAAGGCATCACTGCTTAGGTGCTGGGTGCACAGGGGTAGTGCAAGGAGAGGGCAGCCGGCACTGCTTCCGGTTGTGGTAAGAGGCGACTCGCGGACCGCTCTTTCAGTCCCACACCCGCGGGCAGCGCACTGTGATCGCTGCGGCCATGATCACCAACCACCATGGCTTTCCGTACCCGTTGCAGTACCACTCGCCAGCACCCACGGACGCGCGCCGTCCACTCCTCTCTCGCCTCAGCAACTCGGTGATCTCCTCCTCGAGGAGGTGCTGAATCCGCCCCAGGGTCTTCACTCACGCCTACTTCTCGGACGCCGCCCACTGCAGCTGCCCCTTCTCCTCCTCACGTCTTGACCTCCGACGCTCCGCTCTGCTTTGTCCCTTCATAACGGGCGGGCCGCGAAGCGCCGTCCCTTGCACCCGGTCGTTAGGCCCCCCCTCACGCCACCGCCCATGCTGCGGAGAGCACCTTCGCCTGTTGCAGCACTGTTTCTGTGACTTTCTCCTGCTTGTCTGGCGGATAGCCATATTTCCGCAGGATGCGCTTGACCAGACGGCGCAGGTGCGCCCAGACCATCACCTCGCATCCCTCACATACCGCCTCGTCCAGCGTCCGCCGGTTGGGTTGCCCTCACCCGAACCATCTCTTGCCCATGGGGCCGGTGCCGGTAACGTGCACATTTTCACGCTCCAGATGCCAGCGCAGGGGATTGGTCAGGATGTATTCGCGGACGTGTTGTCGTTCAGGTTCCCACCCGATATCATCCTACCGCATTTGCGTAGGGGCAACCCCTGTGGTTGCCCCATCGGTGGCCGCGGTTCCCCATTTCATCAGGGCAGGCACGGGGGCCTGCCTCTACACCAACCTTACTTTCTCCAGCCGTGCCCGCACCAGCTCGACTCACAACGTGCGGCTGCCGCCTCCAATCAACGCGGCGTGATCCGCGGGCCAGTTGCGCACACGGGAGGGTGTCTTTTTTTCATGCCGCTCATGCCGCTGATGTCTCAGCTCTGGCTATTCGTGCCACAACGTCCTTTCTCACTTTTCTAGTATGTCGTCCCCTACTTTGTCAAACAAATGGTTTCTTGGTACGCTACTTCATTAGGGGGGGCAACAGCCATGAACGTAGCAACACCACAACATCCACTGTTGGGGTTATGTCGGTCATGTGCCTATGCTCGCACAGTCGCGAGTGGTAAAATTCTCAGTTTCTCTACTGTCTACGTTCCGAGAGCGATAGGCGGTATGCACAATACCCTCGGTTGCCGGTGTCCCACTGCGCTGGGTACCAATTATAGCTCCGCCGTTCGCAGCAGGAACGAGTCCTAAAGGACAAAAGCAATTGGCACAACCATAGTAACGTGCCACAATGAGCGAGGAGAGAACCATGGTGCGATTGCCTCGTAGGACTCGTAGGAAAAGAGCATTCCGCTCTCGCTTCACCCCACGCTTTCCCCAGCCGTGCCCGTATAACCAGACGTCGACCAGTCACCCCTGGCGGTGGTATCGTGCTTCGTCCTCGCAGTCGATCAGCTTCGAGGAGTTTGCCAGCCTAGTGGCTGAAGCGCTTGATACGTTACCGGAGGAGATCGCCGAGAAACTCGAAAACGTTGCCGTCACGGTGGAGGAACAAGCCTCAGCCGACGTACTGGAAGAGATGGGGCTGACTAACCCCTGTGAGCTGCTAGGGGCGTACCGGGGCATCCCACGGCTATGGCGGTCGATGTTCGCCCCGCTCTCTGACTTTCCCGATAAGATCGAGATCTATTACCGGCCGATCGTGCACGCCTGCCCCTCCCCTTACGAGATTAAAGAAGTAGTGCGGCGGGTTGTCGTCCACGAAGTAGGGCACCACTTCGGCATGAGTGAGCAGCAGCTCAGGGCACTAGGGTACTAACATATCCAGTTCCAGTCCGCGCTCCTTTGACTCCGGCCCTCTAGATGCGGAAGGGCAGCCACTCAGGCAGTCGTCTCTTCCTGCAGGAGACAAGAGAGCACATAGCACTTGCAGGGGAGTGCGGTTTGTTATACCAGCTCAGTCACTACTGACAGAGGAGGGTCTACTCATGCCGCAAGACCTCGCACTCCTCGACGGTCTCGCCCAAGCTGAACTCGTCCGCAAAGGAGAAGTGACCCCGCTGGAGCTGGTCGATGCTGCGATTACCCGTATTGAGCGGGTCAACCCGCAACTCAACGCCGTGATCATTCCGCTCTTTGAGAAGGCCCGTACACAGGCACAACAAAATGATATCCCGAATGGTCCCTTCCGTGGGGTGCCGTTCTTGCTGAAAGACTTGGTGTGTGCCTCCGCAGGAGACCCTCTCCACAATGGAATGCGGCTCCTGAAGGAGGCGCGCTTTACCGCCCCCTACGACACCTACCTCGCAACCAAATTCCGCCAAGCTGGTTTTATCTTCCTTGGCAAGACGAACACCCCGGAACTCGGGCTCAATGGCACGACTGAGCCAGAGGCCTACGGTCCGAGCCGGAATCCTTGGAACGTCAACCATTCTACCGGCGGCTCGAGCGGTGGCTCTGCCGCGGCAGTTGCGGCGGGCCTCGTTCCTATCGCACATGCCAACGATGGCGGCGGCTCGATTCGTATCCCGGCGAGTGAATGCGGGGTGGTCGGTCTGAAGCCCTCACGCGGACGTGTCTCTCTCGGTCCCGACTTCGGCGATGTCTGGCACGGGCTGGCGATCGAGGGGGTCGTGACGCGATCCGTGCGAGATACCGCAGCTATGCTCCAAGTGATTAGCGGGATGATGCCTGGGGATCCTTATGCCACCCCCCTGCAGCTCCGCCCATTTCCTGAAGAAGTAGGAGCAAATCCTGGGCGCCTGCGCATCGGCCTTCTGAGGCGTTCCCCGGCCGGGGGCGCATCGCTGCACCCCGATTGTATCGCAGCGGTAGACAGCGTCGCCCAACTCCTCTCCTCGCTCGGCCATGTGGTAGAGGAATCTCACCCTGCGGCGCTCGATGAGCACGCATACATCGAGCATTTCAGCGACGTCGTTGCCAGTCACACGGTACAGACGTTCGCGCTATTGAGCCAGATTATCGGACGGCCGATCACGCAGAATGATGTGGAATTGTGGACGTGGGCGTTCGTCGAGAGGGGACATCGGCTGTCCGCTGGTCAATACTTAAGCGCGATCCATTGGCTACAGGTCTGGACACGTCGCGTCGCCCAGTGGTGGACCGACGGTTTCAACCTGTTGCTCACGCCGACGATCGCCGCTCCACCACCGCCGCTTGGTACGCTCGTCGCCAACCCCCAGAACCCCAGCGAGGGCTGGAATCGCTTGTTAGATTTGATACAGTTCACACCGGCGTACAACATCACTGGTCAGCCTGCGATCTCGTTGCCGCTCTATTGGAACGCCGAGGGGTTACCTATCGGGATTCAGCTCGTCGCTGCGTTCGGGCGCGAAGATTTGCTGATCCAGATCGCTTCCCAACTAGAGCAGGCGAGGCCGTGGCACGACCGACGACCGCCAGTACATGCATAGCACGACAACCGGCGGATCTCTCTCACAAAAGAAGGAGGACCCCGTATGCCACTCGATCCGAAAGCCAAAGCATTTTTGGATCAGGCCGCTGCAGCCGGTGCCCCACCGTTCCACACTCTCCCTGTCCCAGAAGCCCGTCAAATGCTGCTCACGTTGTTTACCTCCGTAGCAGATAAAGAACCGATTAAAGCGGTCGAAGACCGCCTGATTCCTGCCCCCGGCGTACGCCTGCCGGTGCGTATCTATACACCAGAGGGAACTACTCCTCTTCCCGTGCTCGTCTATTTCCATGGTGGTGGGTGGGTGCTGGGCGACTTGGAAACCCACGATGCGACCTGTCGCGCGCTCGCCAACGCGGCAGGGTGTATGGTGATTGCGGTCGGGTACCGTCTCGCCCCGGAGCACAAATTCCCCACTGCTGCAGAAGACTGCTATGCGGCGACGAAATGGGCGGTGCTCAACGCGGCTGCTCTCGGTGGAGATCCTACCCGCATTGCAGTTGGTGGGGATAGTGCGGGCGGCAACCTGGCCGCAGTCGTGGCCCAGATGGCGAGTGATCGCGGCGCCCCGTCGTTGGTGTTCCAGCTGCTCGTCTATCCGGTGACCAATTACGCCTTCGACACCGAATCATACCGTGCCAACGCGGAAGGCTACCTGCTGACGAAGGATGCCATGGTGTGGTTCTGGAACCATTACTTGCAGAATGAGAGCGATGGCCAGAACCCTTACGCCTCGCCGTTACGTGGGCAACACCTCCGCAACCTGCCCCCGGCGTTGGTGATCACTGCCGAATACGACCCGCTGCGCGATGAAGGAGCGGCGTACGCCGCCAAGCTACGCGAGGCGGGCGTCCCGGTCACCCACACCGATTATCCAGGCATGATTCACGGCTTCTTCAGCATGACCAAGGTGGTCGATCAGGCAAAACAAGCCATCAACGAAGCCGGTGCGGCGCTGAAAGCGGCGTTCGCGGCGAAACGGTAGAGCCCCGAAAGCGGTAAGGAAAATTTCCCATTTCTGCCCATCCCGGGCTATGTTTTTCTTGCCGCTAAGAAGCCACACCGGCTGATCCCCCCAAAAGCAACCCCGGCTCTCGGCATCAGACTTGCTATTCTCAGGAGCTGTGACCGTCAGGGGAGGAGTGACCTGAGCTATGAACGTCTCGCAGTGGATGACAAAGTCTCTTATCACCATTAAACCTCACGACACGCTGCGTCAGGCGCGCGAGCGGATGGCGAAACATCGCATCAACCAACTGCCGGTTGTGGTCAACGACAAGCTAGTTGGGATCGTGACGGACCGTGACCTCCGTGATGCCTATCCGTCGAGCCTACGACCGTTCCGCGGCAAAGATATCGACGAGTTCGGCGACTCGCATCTCGTGGAAGAGGTCATGACGTACAGTGTAGTCACAGTCAGTCCCCAGACTTCTCTGCGAGACGCCGCACTGCAACTGCGTCAGCAACGCTTCGGCGCACTACCGGTTGTGGAGAATGGCAAACTGGTAGGTATTATCACCCGTAGCGA
>Ga0308420_1002161_pt1 | contig 10219 bp, 8 predicted proteins | sample HotsprSampleMS55_FD_203802 | JGI IMG/M metagenome (GOLD analysis project Ga0308420, IMG submission 203802) | Hot spring phototrophic mat microbial communities from Mushroom Spring, Yellowstone National Park, Wyoming, United States - 20090730_MS55 ...
TCCCGTTGAGTAGCTTGGCTTCCATGACTCTCATACTGCTATTTTATCACAGGTGTGGCTTGATAAAACAGTCTGCGCCTTACATCCCTGCCCTAAAGTGCAGGGCTTTACGGCGTTTTTTCGGTAATTACCGTATATTAGAGCGCCCCTCTGTGATATTCTAACCTTCTGTATGTCCTCCGAGTACGCCTTAGAAACTAGCAAAACAGTTACAGAACAGCCCAACAGCGAACAACGCATTGCCGACCTGTTAGTTGAGCTGGCAGATTTGCGTCGCCAGGTAGCTGACCTGCAAGCGGAAAAAGAAGACCTCGAAATAGCCCTGAAAACCACCACAGAACACGGCGATATTGTAGAAGCGGAATTGGAACGCACCAACCGCAGACTGCAAAGGGAAATCGCTCAGCGAGAACTCGCCCAGAAGACCTTGCAGTCCATGCTGGAAATTCTCACCCGCGACAAAGCAGACCTCGAATTGATACTTGATGCCGTTATCCAACACGGAGACGCTGTAGAATACGAGCTTTATTCCCGTGCCGCCGAGTCCCTGCGCCGCAATGAGGAGCAATTCCATAGCATTGCCGAAGCCACTCCCATTGCCATGGTGCTTACTCGTCCCGACAGCAAGATTTATTACGCCAACACCACCACAGGTACAATGTTTGGTGCAGAAGCCCGTCTATTGGTGGATAGTTCCTTAGAAAGTTTCTTTTGCGACCCCTGCGACCTAGAAAACATCACTGCTACTCTCAGTAGCAACGGCAGTGTCAGGGATTTTGAAGTTAGGCTTCGCCGTTGCGATCGCCAAGAATTTTGGGCAATGGCCTCCGTTCACCCCCTGATTTTGTCTGGAGAGTGTGTATTTCTCAACACCTTTTACGACATCACCCGTCTCAAGGAATCAGAAGCCCAACTGCGGGAACAAGCCCAGCTTCTAGAAATCAGGGTACAAGAACGCACCCGCGAACTCCAGCAAGCCAAAGAAGCCGCCGAAGCCGCCAGCAAAGCTAGGGGAGAATTCTTAGCCAACATGGGGCACGAAATTCGCACCCCCTTGAATGCGATCATGGGCTTTGCGCAAATCATGAACCTAGACCCTAATCTCAGTGAGGAGTATAGGGAATACCTGCAGATGATTTACCGCAGTGGGGAGCACCTGCTAGCCCTAGTTAACGACATCTTGGAAATGTCCAAAATTGAAGCAGGTAAAGTCCCCATCAAATACAGTGAGATTGATCTACCTCAGTTCTTACAGATGATTAGGGACTTGATGTGGCTCAAAGCCAACAGCAAGGGGCTAAACTTAGCATTGGACATTGCCCCCCACACCCCTAGGCAAATTTGCACCGATGAAGGCAAACTGCGCCAGATTTTGCTCAACTTTGTCAGCAATGCCATTAAATTTACCACCACAGGCAGTGTAACTATTGCTGTAGCTCCCCAAGACCAGCACTATCTGCGCTTTAGCGTGATTGACACAGGGGTAGGCATTGCGGAAAAGGAGCTAGACAGCCTATTTACTCCCTTTGTGCAAACCGAATCGGGACGCAATTCAGGGGAGGGGACAGGACTGGGACTAGCTATCAGTCGCAAATATGTAGAATTGTTGGGAGGTCAGGTGCAAGTAACTAGTACTCCCCAAGTGGGTAGCATATTTAGCTTTACCCTTCCTCTCCAGCCCCAGAAAAGCACCAGCCATGTTTAACCCCACGGAAATTCTAATTGAGAAGTTTGTAAGCCAGCTACAGGTAGGCTACCACCGCACCTACGGCAGGTGGCACTCGGACTATGCGGAAATAATTGCTTGGGCAGGCACTATGGCGATGGAGAATATCGCCAACAGCGACGCTCTCTACCACAATGTGGAACACAGTATGTTGGTAACCTTGGTAGGGCAAGAAATTCTCCGGGGAAAACACATCAAGGAGGGGGGAGTCAAACCCGAGGACTGGCTCCACTTCATGATTTCCTTAGTCTGCCACGACATTGGCTATGTCAAAGGCGTGTGTCGTGGGGATGGCAATGGCAAATACGCTACTGGCAAAGGTACTTTTGTAGAACTTCCCCCCGGTGCCTCCGATGCCAGCCTAACTCCCTACCATGTGGATCGGGCGAAATTGTTTATCCAAGAGCGGTTTCTGGGAAACACTTTCATCAATCCCGAGGTCATTGCCCGTAACATAGAACTGACCCGTTTCCCTGTGCCCAAAAGTGATGATCACCAAGACACCCTAGGCTTCCCTGGTCTCCTGCGTGCTGCTGATCTGATCGGGCAACTCAGCGATCCCCGCTATCTATTGAAGATTGGCGCTCTATTCTATGAGTTTGAAGAAACGGGGGTCAATAAATTACTGGGATACAAGACCCCAGCAGACCTGCGGCGCCACTACCCCAAGTTTTACTGGAAAAATGTCTATCCCTACATCAGAGATGCCATTGGCTATCTATCTTTGACCCAGCAAGGTAAAGAAATGATTGCCCATCTCTATTCCAATGTGTTTATGATGGAGCACGAATCGGGACAAGTCCCTACAACAATCCCAACATCAGGCTAGCTCCTAGGATTGCCCCTGCTATCACCTGTAATGGTGTATGTCCCAGCAGTTCTTTAAGCGGGTCGAATTCCCCTGCACGGTTTTCGTCAAATACCTCAAACACAATTTGATTGAGCAGTTTAGCTTGCTTGCCTGCGGCGCGGCGAATTCCCATGGCATCGTACATCACAATTACGGCAAACACAGTGGCAATGGCAAAAATAGGGCTATTCCAACCTTGGGTGCGACCAATACCCACCGCTAGGGCTGATACCAGTGCTGCATGGGAACTAGGCATGCCCCCAGTTTCAAACAGACTCTGCCACTGCAACTGCCGCCCTTGCACCATGCCAGTAATGAGCTTAGCAATTTGGGCAATCAGACTAGCGGCTAGGGAAATAATCAGCACCCGATTATCTAGCACTTCGGCAATGGGATGTAACATACCGCTTTACGGCAACTCTGCACACCATCTAGTAACAACTTAACCCAAGAACTGCATCTCTGCAAAAAAATCCCTAACCTATCAGGCTAGGGAGACTTTGTTGTGGTAGGTTGTTGTGGGAATTCTTAGGGCAGGCAGTCGAGATAATTTTTCATATCCCAATCGGAAGTGGTTGCCAAGAACCGCTCCCATTCATCCCGCTTGTACTCCATGTACAGACGGTACATTTCCCCTGGCAGAGCTGACTTGATCACTTCATCTTCTGCTAGGCGATCCAGTGCTTCTCCTAGAGACATGGGGAGTTTTTTCACTTGTTTACCTGCATCCATTGCTTCGTAGATATTGCGTTGCTCTGGCTCCCCTGGGTCTAGCTCCCGTCTGATGCCATCGTCAAAGGCTTTGAGCAGTGCCGCCGCCATCAAGTAGGGGTTGACCATGGAGTCCACCGCCCGATACTCGAATCGCCCAGGGGCAGACACCCGCAGACCACAGGTGCGATTTTGGAAACCCCAGTCGGCATAGACTGGCGCCCAGAAGCCTGTATCCCAGAGACGGCGATAGGAGTTTACAGTGGAACAACCAATTGCTGTCAGTGCTCCTAGATGTGCTATTACACCACCGATGGCAAATAAGCCAAACTTGCCTGGTTTGTGGGAACTGGAATTGGGATCGGGTAAAAAGGTATTTTCCCCCCCTTTGCGATAGCAGAAGTTGTACTCTAGCCCTCCCAAAACTTCATTGCCCAAGGGATTGAGCTGATCCTCACCGCCAAACCACAGGGACAGGTTGTGGTGACACCCCGAAGCGGATACCCCCATGAAGGGTTTGGACATGAAACAGGCAATCAAATTAAATTCCCGCGCCACCTGAGCACAGATTTGGCGATAGGTAGTCAGGCGATCGCAGGTGCGCAGGGCATCGTCATAGGTAAAGTTCAGCTCCAACTGCCCAGGGGCGTCCTCATGATCCCCTTGAATCATGTCCAATCCCATGGCTCGCCCGTATTCAATCACCCGCAGGAACACGGGACGCAATTCTTCAAACTGGTCAATGTGATAGCAATTGGGTTTGGTTACCCCTCCCGCAGGCAAGCCATCAGCCCCCTTCTTCAGCCACATCATCTCTGGCTCGCACCCATGGCGCAAATGCAGACCATGGTGATCCCGCTGAAATTGCTCGTGAATACGCCGCAAGTTGCCCCGACAGTCCGCTGTCAGGAATGCCCCTGGATTGTCTGGTTCTTCCCGATTGCGGAAACAAGTGCAGAAAACCCGTGCTACTCGCTTATCCCACGGCAGTTGGCAAAAGGTTTCGGGATCGGGAATCGCCACTAGTTCCGAAGCCTCAGGACCATAGCCAATGTATTGGCGATGGCGATTCAAGTAGAGATTCACCATGGAGCCGTAAACTAGCTGAATCCCCCGCTCAGCGATCGCTTCCCAATGATCCGCAGGCACCCCCTTGCCTACAATCCTGCCCGTAATAGAAATAAATTGGTAATAAATGTACTGAATCCCTAGCTGTTTAATTTTTGCCCGTACCTCAGCCACCAGTTCAGCCCGTCTAGGCTGTTTTACATATTCAGTTATATCCATCTTTGACTGTTCCCTAAAAACCAACCTGCTTTACCTGAGTAAACCTGACTTGATATAACAAGTTGGTATCTTGTGCTACTTTTTAGGCGGATGCTGTTGCGAAACTAGCAAAACTAATGTTGTATCCTATGGGGCAACAGGTTAAAATCAGCTAGGATAGTTGTTAGCGATCAACCTAGGGGTCAAAGTCCTATGACAAACTTTAGCAATCTCTCCCGCCCAAGTGCCAACCTACCCGCCCTGCGCAACCGAGTAACCAGCAACAAATCCCTTGCAAGGCGCACAGGCAGAACCCCATTTGAAACCAAGCTAGTTGAGACGGGACAGGCTACCCCTGAACAATTTGAGCGCGCCCAAAAGGAAAGCGAAGAGAACAACATTCCATTTCTTAAAGCCCTAGAAAATGTGCTAGGGCAACCCCTGACCCCTGACCTCATCCGTGCCTACAAGAAACAGCAAATGTTTGAACTGCGGATTCTCTACGGCATGGAATCCGTTGACCCCGATGTGGATGTAACCAAGTTTGATATAGCCACTATCAGTAGCTTGATTGACAGCAATGTGGTGAGCATGCAAGTTTGTCGCGAGTGTGAAATACTGCCCCTAGAACGCACTGGTGCAGGCATTACCCTTGGTATTGTCTCCCCCACCAACCCCAAAGTCATCGCCGCCGTGGATCGCCTAGCCGCCACCAACCCCATCATCAAGCGGGTCATGGCAAAGGAAGACTTCGACCGCGTCTTTGACGAAGTGCTCAATCAACAGCACAAGCGCACCACCGAGAAAAAAGACACCATTTCTGATGAGCAGTTGCAAATGTCCGCCGAGGTTTTTGGCGTTACTGAAGAGCTAGGAACCATAGTAGAGCAGGACGAACTAACAGTTGACAAAGAGGGTACGGGCAACGAAAAGCCAATCATTGCCCTGGTGGACAACATCTTGATCAAAGCTCTCAAGGACGGTGCTTCTGACATCCATGTAGAGCCACAAGAAAAAGACCTGCGCATTCGTTTCCGCAAGGACGGAGTGCTCAAAGAGCAGTACTTCCTACCAGGGGAGCAGAGACTTCCCAAATCCATTGTCAATGCGGTAGTCTCCCGTTTCAAAATCATTGCCAACTTAAATATCGCCGAAAAGCGCGTCCCCCAAGACGGCAAACTGAAGCGCATGTTCCAAGGCAGACGGGTGGATTTTCGGGTTAACACCTGCCCTACCCAAAATGGCGAAAAAGTGGTGCTCCGCATCTTGGACAACTCCAACACCCAGTTGGGCTTAGACAAGCTAATCACTGACCCTGAAAGCCTACAACTTGTAAAAGAATTTGTCCGCCGTCCCTATGGCTTGATTCTGGTAACAGGTCCTACAGGTTCAGGTAAAACCACTACTCTCTACTCTGCCCTTGCCGAGTGCAATGACCCTGGGATCAACATCAGCACTGCCGAAGACCCTGTGGAGTACAACTTACCTGGCTTAACCCAGTGCCAAGTAATTCGGGAAAAAGGCATGAACTTTGCCACCATCCTGCGGGCATTTTTGCGACAAGACCCTGATGTGATCCTAGTGGGGGAAACCCGCGACACTGAAACTGCGAAAACGGCGATCGAAGCGGCGTTGACAGGACACCTAGTGCTAACCACCCTGCACACCAACGATGCCCCCAGTGCGATCGCTCGTTTAGAAGAGATGGGCGTAGAGCGGTTTATGGCAAGTACTGCCATCATTGGCGTACTGGCTCAGCGGCTCCTGCGGCGGGTCTGCGATGTGTGTCGCATTCCCTATCAACCCACCCAAGAAGAGCTGGATCGGTTTGGACTGCCCAAGAGTGACCTAGAGCGCACCTTCTACCGCGCCAATGTGGTGAATCGGGAGACCTTGCTCCAAGGGCAAAAGCTTTGCCCCAAATGTGGCGGCGCAGGCTACAAAGGACGGGTAGGGGTGTATGAAATTATGCGCATGACCGAGCGCCTGCAGAGTGCCATCAACAAAGGAGCTACCACTGAAGTCATCAAAGAAATTGCTGTCAAAGAGGGCATGAAAACCCTGATGGCTTATGCCTTTGACCTAGTGCGACAGGGGTACACCACCCTAGACGAAGTACTGCGTGTAGTCTACACTGACAAAGGACGGGAAGCAGAAGAGCGGGCACGCCGCAGTAAGAGTCTGGAGTGTACTAACTGCGGTGCTATACTGACCCCTGAAACAGTGGAATGTCCCTTCTGTACTACTCCCAGAGAATTCTAGGAGGTAAGCAACATGGTGCTGGACTACATCATCGAGGACTTGATGGAAGAGGTAATTGAGCGCAAAGGCTCAGACCTGCACATCTCCGCTGGACTGCCACCATACATTCGCATTAGTGGACGGCTGACCCCCACTGATCGCGATCCCCTCACGCCAGAGGAATGTCAGCGCTTGATTTTTTCCATGCTGAACAACAATCAGCGCAAAACCCTCGAGCAAAACTGGGAACTGGACTGCTCCTATGGGGTAAAAGGACTAGCCCGCTTCCGCGTTAATGTCTATAAAGATCGAGGCACCTATGCCGCCTGCTTACGAGCACTGGCGTCCAAAATTCCAGACATGGATGACTTGGGCCTGCCACCCATCGTGCGGGAACTCACCGAGAAACCGAGGGGTTTAATCCTAGTGACAGGTCCCACTGGGTCAGGCAAAAGCACTACCCTTGCCGCCATGATCCAGACCATCAACAAGACAAGGGCAGAACACATTCTCACTATCGAAGACCCTATTGAGTTTGTGTATGAGTCAGTCAAAAGCGTAATCCACCAGCGGCAGGTAGGGGAGGATACCAAGAGTTTTGCCAACGCCCTCAAAGCCGCCCTCAGGGAAGACCCCGATGTAATCTTGGTAGGGGAAATGCGCGACCTAGAAACCATTCAATTGGCAGTATCCGCCGCTGAAACAGGACACTTGGTATTTGGTACCTTGCACACCAGCTCAGCGGCGCAGACGGTGGATCGCATTGTCGATGTTTTCCCCCCTAGCCAGCAATCACAAGTGCGAGTACAGTTATCTAACTCTTTGGTGGCAGTGCTGAGTCAGACCCTTGTGCCGCGGCACAACCCCCAACCTGGACAGTTTGGGCGGGTATTGGCACAGGAAATCATGGTAGTAACCCCTGCCATTTCCAACCTGATTCGGGAAGGAAAAACAGCGCAGATTTACGGCATGATCCAAACAGGGGGCAAGGAGTCCATGCAAACCCTAGAGTCCGTGCTGGCTCGCCTCTACTTAGAAGGGGAAATTACCTTTGATGCGGCGATGTCCAAAACATCACGCCCCGAGGAGTTACTGCGTTTGGTTGGTCCCAATCCTGCCCCTGTGGTGAGGAAGAAGGGAACCTACGATCCCAAAGCGCAGGATATGATTAGGTCAAGGTCTATTAGCGGCTAATTGAGAGGTACAGCATATGCCCAGATACAAAGGTAACTTGCGCGATCGCACGGGTAAGGCAGTGCAGATGGTCATCACGGCAGAGTCCAGTAATGCGGCTCGCCTTGCTTGGTCTCAACAGGGGTTCAAGGTAATTGAAGTCAAGGAGCAAACGGGGGGCATAAATTTTGAGGAGATTGCTCTATCCTTCAGAAAAGTAACTGTTAAGGACTTAGCGCTGTTTTCTCGCCAATTGGCAACCCTAGTCAACGCTGGGGTGTCCATGGTTAGGAGCTTGGGCATACTGACCGATCAGTGTGCCAATCCCAAACTCAAAATTACTCTCAAAAAAGTGCTAGACGATGTCCAAGAGGGTACGGCTTTTTCCGATGCCCTGCGCAAGCACCCCAAAGTGTTTGACCGCCTCTACTGTGCCATGGTACAGGCAGGGGAAGCAGGGGGTGTGCTAGATGATGTGCTGTCACGGCTGGCGCAGTTATTAGAAGATGCGGCGCGCCTTGCTAACAAGATCAAGTCAGCGATGACCTACCCTGCGGTGGTTACCTTCATTGCCGTAGCCATCTTTATCGGTATGTGCAAGTTTATCATTCCTGTATTCAGTAGCGTGTTCCAGCAACTGGGTAGTGAACTGCCAACCTTTACGCAAATTTTGGTGAATATCAGTGATTTCTTGAATAGCTGGACATTTTGGCTATTGCCGGGGGGTATCATTGCTTTTATTATTGCCTACCGCTGGTTCTATTCCACCCCCTACGGCAGGCTGTACATGGATGGGGTCTTCCTCAAGCTCCCCCTGTTTGGCGACCTAGTGGTGAAAACTGCCGTAGCTCGCTTTGCCCGTACTTTTGGTTCCTTGACGCGTGCGGGTGTGCCCATTCTCAGTTCTTTGGAAATTACTTCAGAAACCGCTGGCAATGTGGTAATTTCCAATGCCATTGATGCCGCTCGGGAAGCGGTCAAAGAAGGAGGCATGATTTCCCCTGCGTTGGAAAAATCTGAGGTTTTCCCTGTCATGGCGATCCAAATGATCAGTGTGGGCGAGGAAACTGGGGAAATGGACAAGATGCTGATGAAGGTGGCAGACTTCTATGAAAATGAGGTGGAAGAGGCGGTAAAAGCTCTGACTAGCCTACTGGAACCTGCGATGATCTTGTTATTAGGAGGCATGGTCGGCAGTATCATTGTGGGGATGTACCTGCCAATTTTCACGATTATGGACAAGATCAAGTAGAGCATCCCATTTCTGCTGGGGATCGATCCAGATAATGCGGCGATCGCCTCGGAACCATGTTCTCTGCCGTTTGGCAAACTGGTAGGTACTGATCACTGCCTTCTCTATGGCGGTCTCTAAACTAGTCAGCCCTGCCAAGTAATCTGCGATTTCAGCGTAGCCAATGGTGCGCAGTAGGGGCAGGTTCTTACCGTACTTGTTTTGAATAAATTGAATTTCCTCTAACCAGCCCTGCTTGAGCATTTGGCGAATGCGCTCCTCAATCACCTGTAAATAGCAGGAGCGGGGGGGAGAAGCGATACCGATTTGCAGAATGGGATAGGTTGGTTGATTCACCGCTTGCAGGGCAGAGAGAGTCGTACCAGTAACATAGAAAACTTCCAGAGCGCGCAGGGTTCTCACCGCATCGTGGGGATGAATTTTGGCACTGCTAGCAGGATCAATCTGCTGTAATAGCTGATAGCAATAGCTCTGTCCTAGCTCAGTTAACTGTTGTCTCAGGGCTGGCTGGGGCGGTACGCGGGGAATGCACAACCCAGAAACTATGGATTTTATGTATAGCCCAGTGCCACCCACCAAAATTGGCGAAACTCCCTGTTTGTGAAAATCAGCAATTAACTGCTGGGCTTGCTGTTGATATTCCGCCAGAGTAAAGTTGTAATCAGGATCAACTAGGTCAATCAAATAGTGGGGTACGCCAGACCTTTCCTCTAATGTGGGTTTGGCAGTGCCAATGTCAAAATAGCGATAGACTTGTCGGGAATCAGCACTGAGAATGGGAGCTTGAAATATCTGAGCTAACTTGATTGCCAGAGCAGTTTTACCTACCGCTGTTGCTCCCACTATAACCAGCAGACAGGGGACATTCAGCATTTAGGAGCTTCCTCTAATCCAAGGAACACTGAACTATACTGAACAAATTGTGCACTGTATTCAGTATGAGACATGTATCATTTCGTCTTTAGTCCGAAAAAACAGTGATATAATAAGTTCAGTCTCT
>Ga0308420_1002163_pt1 | contig 10213 bp, 7 predicted proteins | sample HotsprSampleMS55_FD_203802 | JGI IMG/M metagenome (GOLD analysis project Ga0308420, IMG submission 203802) | Hot spring phototrophic mat microbial communities from Mushroom Spring, Yellowstone National Park, Wyoming, United States - 20090730_MS55 ...
CAGATAAGTGTAAACGAGGCCGATGACGGCGCAGGCGCCGATGACCCTTAGAACATCCTGGTTGAACTTCCATAGGGCGATGAAGGCGGCCACCGACATGAGTGCGTAGAACCATTCGAAGGCGCAGACGAAGCCGGCCAGCATCAGGGCATCCGGCCCAAAGATCGCCTTGGTCCAGGCGCCGACGAAGCCGACGAAGGCCACCACCATGATGAGCGGACCCGGCGTGGTCTCTCCCAGGGCCAGGCCGTCGATCATCTGCGGACCGGTCAGCCAGCCATCGGTCTCGACACCCCCCTGATAGACATAGGGCAGCACGGCATAGGCCCCACCAAAGGTGACCAGGGCCGCCTTGGTGAAAAACGCGCCCATGTCGGTCAGCGTGCCGTCCGGCAGCAGGGACATCGCCGCCGCCCAGAGGGCCACGAAGAGGATGACCAGGATGGCCAGGCGACCGGGGCGGAAACGGGTGTGCGGCGCGCGGGGGGTGTCGTCGTCGATCAGCGCCGGGCCGTAGTTCTTGTCGGATGCGCCGTGGCCGCCACCCACCCGGAACTTGTCCGGCAAGAATCTTCCGCCCAGGGCGCCCAGCAGTGCAGCACCGAGCACGATGTGGGGAAAGGACACCTTCAGGGCGAAGATGGCGATGAAGGACAGCGCTGCCATGGCCCACAACACCGCGTTCTTGAGGGCGCGTGTGCCGATGCGCCAGGCGGCGAAGACGACGATGGCGACCACCGCAGGCTTAATGCCGTTGAACACGCCCTGGACCAAGGTCACATCGCCGAAGACGAGGTAGATCCAGGTCAGGGCCGCCAGGATGAAGAGGGAGGGCAGGACGAATAGGGTGCCGGCGACGATGCCGCCCCAGGTGCGGTGCAGCAGCCAGCCGATGTAGATGGCCAGCTGCTGCGCCTCCGGGCCGGGCAGCAGCATGCAGTAGTTGAGCGCGTGCAGGAAGCGGCGCTCGCTGATCCAGCGCCGTTTCTCCACCAGCTCCTGGTGCATGATGGCGATCTGCCCGGCCGGGCCACCGAAGCTGATGAAGCCGAGCTTGAGCCAATAGCGAAAGGCCTCCCAGAAGCTGGGATGGGCGGGTCTGCTGAGATTGTTCATGCGTGCCTCACGAGGCTGCGGTGCAATCCGGATAGTGTTACAGCTTCGCTGGCAAGACGATAGGATGACTTCGTTGTGCCATCCCGATGTGCCGGCCCAGGCCACGGTCCGGGGTTCTTGCTAACATCTGACCCGTCTCAGACCAGCCGGCTGCCCGATCGATATCGCGTCCATGACCTGCGCCCTGCCTGACCCGCTCCTGTCCTTCCGATCCCTTTTGGAGAGACGGGGCTATGCCGCCGATGCCGTGGACAGACGCGTCGAGATGGCCCGGCGCATCCTGCGCGCTATCGACCCCGCCGACACCTCGGACCGGGGCTATCGTCTGGCCGTGGACCAGGTCGTCGGCAGCCTGGCCGATCCGGCCGCCGCTGCCCGTTACCAGCAGGTGGCACGGGAGTTTTTCCCCTGCTTCGTGGATGCGGGTCGCCGCCTCCCGCTCAAGTCGGAGGCGGTCCCTGTCCGTCCCGAGGCGATCGCGGTCCCCCTCCCCCCCCACCAAGGTCTGGACGACCTGATCCGCCAGGCCCTGGCCATGAAGACCACGCCGGTGGAGACGCAGGCCTTGAAAGGCTATGACGCCTGGCTGAAAAGGGAGGGGTTGGAGCGCAGCGCGCGCGAGCGGCGTCTGGCCATCGCCCGGCTCCTGCTGCTGGGCATGCGCCCGCTGAAGGCGGATGGCCGTCACTACCGGGCCCTGATCGAGCGGCTGCTCGCCCTGTTCACCCGCGATGAGACCCGCTCCTACTTCCTGGGGGTGGCGCGGGAGTTCCATCCCTACCTGCTGCCGCGGTCGCACGATCCCTGAGGGGCGCCGGCCCATACGCCAGCGCGATGTCCGAGGCGCCCTCGGCCAGCACCGCCAGCAACAGGGCCGTGGACAGCAGGTCTTTGTGGGCCAGCATCTCGCCGAGCCTGCCCGCCTTGCCGTGCGCGAGCCAGGCGCGCCAGACCGCGGGGGCGAGGGCACCAGGCAGATCATCCTGACGCTGCAGGCCCAGCAGGTCGGCTTGCAGCCGGCAGTCAGGCAGGCTGTGGCCATGGGCGCGGCGCAAGGCGTGCAACAGGTCGAGATGGGCACGCTGCCGCAGTCCATCTGGCCGGGGCGGGGACGGCGTAGAGATCGGGGCCGTCCGGGTCGTGCGGGTGTATGCCGGGGGGCCATCTGCAGGCACCGCGTGCCCCCTCAGGGAGCATGGCGTGCAGCGCCTCAGGGGGGCCTTTCATCTTGGCTCCTGTGATGGCGCAGCCCAAGCATGCACCCGTCAGTGGCTCATAGCGTGATACCGATTTCCCCGCGCCTCACCCCTCATAGCCCCATCCACCAGCTCTATCCAGTGCCGTACCGGAAACTGGCTGCCGCTCTCGAGATGCAGCAGACAGCCAATGTTGGCGGTGGCGATGAACTCCGGTCCGCCTGCCTCCAGGCTGGCCAGTTTGTCGTCGCGCAGCCGGCGGGCCAGCGCCGGCTGCAGCAGAGAGAAACTACCGGCCGAGCCGCAGCACAGGTGCGCATCTCGCACCGGGGTGAGCTCGAAGCCCAAGCGCGCCAACAAGGCCTCCACCCGGCCGGCGAGCTTTTGAGCGTGCTGCAGGGTGCAGGGGGCGTGGAAGGCCACCCGCCGGCCGGCGCCGTTTGCACCGAGCCGATCGAGGTCTTCGCCCGCCAGCACCTCCACCAGGTCGCGCACAAGCTCGCTCACCCGTGCGGCCTTGGCGGCGTAGGTCGGGTCGTCGGCGAGGAGCTGGCCATAGTCCTTGACCATCGCCCCGCAGCCGCTGGCGGTCACGACGATGGCCTCGGCGCCGGCCTCGAGGTGCGGCCACCAGGCATCGATATTGCGACGCATCTGGGCGCGGGCCTCGTCCTCGGCGCTCAGGTGGTGCGACAGTGCCCCGCAGCAGCCGGCCTGCGGCGCCGTGATGAGCCGCACACCGAGCCGGTCCAGCACGCGGGCGGCAGCGGCGTTGATGTCCGGCGCGGCGGCGGATTGGGCGCAGCCGGCCAGCACCAGCATGTTGCGCGCGTGCGGGTGGTCTGGCCAGGGGCCTGCCGTGCGGCGTGGGGGGACCCTGCGGCGCAACCCGGAGGGCAGCAGCGGCCGGACGGCCTGCCCCAGGGCGAGCAGCAGGCCGAAGCGGCCGGCATGCGGCACGATCAGGCGCAGCAGCCGGCGCGCCAGGCGTTCGCCGAGGGGACGGTCCACGGCCTGCTCGACCAGGGCCCGGCCGATGTCCGCCAGGCGGCCGTAGCGCACGCCGGACGGGCAGGTGGTCTCGCAGGCGCGACAGGTCAGGCAGCGGTCCAGGTGCCGCTGGGTCTTGCGGGTGGGGGCATGGCCCTCCAGGACCTGCTTGATGAGGTAGATACGCCCGCGCGGGCCGTCCAGTTCGTCGCCGAGCAACTGGTAGGTCGGACAGGTGGCGTTACAAAACCCGCAGTGCACGCAGGCGCGTAGGATGGCATCGGCCTCCTTACCCAGCTTGGTGTCGAGAAAGGTGTCGGCGAGCCGGGTCTGCATCAGAGTTCCGGGTAGAGCCGGCCCGGGTTGAGAATGCCCTTGGGGTCGAAGGCCTGTTTCAGGCGGCGATGCAGGGCCAGCAGGGCGGGGGTCAGGGGCTGGAACACCTCGCCGCGCCCGGCACGCCAGTGGGTGGCGTGGCCGCCGGCGTGGCGGGCGGCCTCCCACAACGGGGCATCGCTCCACACCCAGCGCTGGGCGCCGCCCCAGTCGATGCACTGGGACAGGCTCGAGTCCACCGGCGCGGCAGGCGGCAGGGACAGCCGCCACAGGCTACCGGGGCGTGCGAAGAAGGGGTGCCGCTGCTCGCGCACGGACGACCAGAAGGCCGCCCCTTCGGCGAGCACCTCGCCGCCCAGCTTCTGACGGGCGGCCCGGACCGCCGCCTCGGCGCCAGCCAGGCGCACATGGGCCCGCTCGCCGTCGTGGCAGGTGGCGGTAATGGGCAGCGGCTGGCCCGCCCAGGCGTTGAAGCGCGCCACGGCGGTGGCGGCGTCCATCTCCAGGGCCAAAGTCAGCTCGGCGGCGGGCCGTGGCAGCACCTTGAGGCTCACCTCCAGCAGCACCCCCAGGGTGCCCTGGGCGCCGGCCATGAGGCGCGCGAGGTCGTAGCCGGCAACGTTCTTCATCACCTCGCCGCCGAAGCGCAACACCTCGCCCTTGCCGTTGACGATGCGCACGCCCAGCACGAAGTCGCGGCAGGCGCCAGCATAGGGACGCGCCGGGCCGGAGAGGTTGCAGCCGACCGTGCCGCCAAGTGTGGCGGCCCTCTTCACCCTCTCCCCCGGCCCCTCTCCCCGAGGCAGGGGGGTGGCAAAGTGCGGTGGCTCGAAGGCGAGGCACTGGTTGCGCTCGGCGAGCGCCGCCTCGATCTCCGCCAGCGGGGTGCCGGCGCGCGCGGTGAGCACGAGCTCGGTGGGCTCGTAATGGACGATACCGCGGTGGTCTGAGACATCGAGGACCTCGCCCACCACGGGGCGGCCCAGCCAGGGCTTGCTGCCGCCGCCGACGATGGCCAGGGGGGTGCCGGCCAGATAAGCGGCGCGCACCCGTTCCGCCAGCGCCTGGGTCAGGTCCTGTGCCATGCTCAAAAGCGCGGCAGGTCCGAAAACGGCAGGGCGCCACCGTGCACGTGCATGGCGCCGAATTCGGCGCAGCGGTGTAGGCTCGGCACGGCCTTGCCGGGGTTGAGCAGCCCCTGTGCATCGAAGGCGGCCTTGACGGCGTGCATCTGCGTCAGCTCCGCCGGCGTGAACTGCGTGCACATCCCGGCGAGCTTCTCCACGCCCACACCGTGCTCGCCGGTGATGGTGCCGCCGACCTCGACGCAGAGATCGAGGATGCGGCGGCCGAGTGCCTCGGTGCGCTCCAGCGCCCCTGGCTGGTTGACATCGTAGAGGATGAGCGGGTGCAGGTTGCCATCGCCGGCATGAAAGACGTTGACCACCGGCAGGCCGTATTCCCGCGACAGTCGTTCGATGCGCGCCAGCACCTCGGGCAACCGCCGGCGCGGGATGGTGCCGTCCATGCAGTAGTAGTCGGGCGCGAGCCGACCCACCGCCGGGAAGGCGGCCTTGCGCCCTTTCCACAGACGCTGCCGCTCGGCCTCGTCCTGCGCGGTGCGTACCTCGGTGGCGCCGCTGGCGAGGAGCAGCTCGCGTACCCGCATGACCTGTTCGGAGACCTCATCGTTGCTGCCGTCCAGCTCCACGAGCAGGATGGCGGCGGCCTCGACGGGGTAGCCGGCGTGCACGAAGGCCTCGGCGGCGCGGATGGCCGGGTTGTCCATCATCTCCAGGCCGGCGGGGAGGATGCCGGCGGCGAGGATGTCACCCACCGCCGCGCCGGCTTTCGTCACATCGTCGAAGGCGGCGAGCAGGACCTGGGCGCGTTCCGGGATGGGCAGCAGGCGCACGGTCACCTCCACCACCACCGCGAGCAGGCCCTCGGAGCCGGTCATCAGGGCGAGCAGGTCGTAACCAGGGGCATCCAAGGCGTCCGAGCCCAGGGTCAGGCGCTCACCCTCGACCGTGACCACCTCCAACTTCAGCACATTGTGTACGGTAAGCCCGTATTTCAGGCAGTGCACGCCGCCAGCGTTCTCCGCCACGTTGCCGCCGATGGTGCAGGCGATCTGCGAGGAGGGGTCGGGGGCGTAATAGAGGCCATACGATCGTGCCGCCTCGGAGATGGCAAGGTTGCGCACACCGGGCTCGACCCGCGCGGTGCGCGCCACCGGGTCGATGGCCAGGATGGACTTGAGCTTGGCGAGTGACAGCAGCAGGCCGTCGGTCAAGGGCAGAGCGCCGCCCGACAGGCCTGTGCCGGCGCCGCGCGCCACCACCGGCACCTCGAGCCGATGGCACAGACGCAGGACCGCCTGCACCTCATCGACCGTGGATGGCAGGGCGACCACCATGGGCAGCTGGCGGTAGGCGGAGAGGCCATCGCACTCGTAGGGGCGCAGGTCTTCCGGCTCGTAGAGCACGCTGTCCGCGGGCAGGATGTCCAGCAGGCCGCGCACGAGTTCGTTTCGGCGGGCGTGGACGGCCGGGGTCGTACCGGATGCGCTCATGCGGCGAATTTCATCACGCCGCGGCGCGGATATCCAGACGGGCCAGACGCTGATAGACCACGGCCAGGGCGTCCTCGTCGCCGACATTGCCGGGGAAGATCACCACCGGTAGCTCCGGATAGCGGGGGTGGTCAGGCGGGCAGCGCACTACCGAGCAGCCGGCCAGGATCTGGCCCACCACCCGCGCCGTGCGCAAGGCAAGGCCGGTGGACAGTACGTCGTTGGAGGTGATGCCGCCCTTGCTGATGAGATAGCCCAGGGTCGGCGGCAGCCCCCGCACGATGTCCATCAGGGTGGCCGACACCACTTCGCCGAAACCCAGTCGCTCGGCTTGGCTGGCGAAGCGGCGTTCGCTGCGGCTGGTGTAGATGACCGGGGTGAGGCCGGCCTCATGGGCTTCCTGGGCCACCTGGCAGACGGCTGCCACCAGGCTTGCGCGTTCAGCCGGCAGGCGTCCGACGTCCAATTCGATGGGCGCCACCCCGGGCTGCGCGAGCAGTCTCTGCAGTTGGGCTGTGGTCTTGGCCACATGGGAGCCGACGATCACCGCCCCTGGCCGGCCACTGCGCACGTAGGCCGCCATCTTCGCCGCCGGCACCGGCTGCGGCGGCAGCCTGGCCAGCGCGGTCAAGAGGCTGGCGGCGCTCCTGAATAGGAAGCGCTTGCCCTGGCTTGCCGCGGCCAGCAGGTCGGCGGCGAAGCGGTCGAGGTCGGACTGACGCTCGGCGTCCACCACGCAGCAGACGTTGCCGGTAAGGCCCATGAGCCGGTCGAGACAGCCAGCACGCACCTCGGACAGGCTAAAGCGTTCGACCTGCGCGGCCTGGATGCGGCCGCGGGTCTTCTCTTCCACATACCGGGGCAGGTCGCTGTGCCGATAGCCGAAGACCGAGTCGCGGGCGAACTCGGTCTCGGCCACCGGCACGGGCGTGCCGTTCACCATCAGGTAATGCACCCCGTCCACGGTGATACGGCCACCCTCGAAAAAGGCGGGGATGAGGAAATGGGCGTCGAAGGGACCCAGCTCCTCCGCCATCACGTCGGTCTCGACGGGGTAATGGCCGCGCAGGGTGGAGTCGGAGCGGCTGACCAGGAGCGGGTGCACCGGCTGGCCTGCCCTGCTGCGCTCGTCCAGGGCCAGCCTGAGGTTGTGGCAGACCTCGCGCGTCACCGCCGCGGCGCGCTCGGCGTCCATCCCCCGCGTGTTGGTGAGCACGAAAAACAGCGGCGCCGTGTCGTCGAGTGCCTCCAGCAGGGTGGCCACGTCCCAGCGTGTGAGCAGCAGGCAGCTATGCACCGTCTGCGAGCCGGTGGGGTCGTCGTCCAGGACGATGATGGGGGGCAGAGGGGCGAGTGGCGAGTGGCGAGTGGCGAGGGGTAGTGGGGAGCGGGCAGTGGGCACAGATGGCTTAGCCGGCCAGTGTTATCACCCGTCTCGCCATCGCCTCAGCGGTGAGGCCGTTGTAGGCCATGATCTCCTGGGGGCTCGCCGTGGTCTCGCCGCGCCTCCAGGCGAAGGTGTCGCGCTTGGCCGCCCGGCTGCGCAGCAGCACCGGCTCGAGCGCAGCTGACGGGCCGCCGCTCACTGCCAGTAGCACGTCGCCGTCGAACAGGGCGTTGAAGTGGTCGTCGTCCATGAAGGCGTTGTCCGGCTCGGCCACCGTCTCCCAGGCAATGTCAGTGGGACGGTAGAGGCGGCGCGGGTTGACTACGGCGACGATGCGCACACGCCAGCCCTCGGCCTCCAAGCGGTCCTTGGCCGCGAACACCGGCAGCAGGATCATGTCGCCGGTGACGGCGAAGACCACCGTCCCCCGTGCCCCGGCGGTCGACTCGTACAGGATGGTCGCGCCCTTGTCCACCGCCGCGCGCGCCTCGTCCATGCTCAGATACACCGGCAGGGGGCTCTTGGAGGCGACGATCACCATGCCCTTGTTATAGCTTTGCGTGGCGTATTCGTATGCCGCCTGGATCACATTGGCATCACAGGGGAAGAGCAGATAGACGTTGCCGTTGCGCATCTGGGCCGCGATGTAGTTCTCGATCTCCGGCCGTTGATGGGTCCAGCCGTTGCGGCCCTGCTCTAGGGCGCCGGCGGTGAACATGCAGACGATGGACGGGGTGCGGCGCCGCAGCTCCGCCATGGCCTGGGTCACCGTCTGCACGATGGGCCAGCCGTTGATGGCGAAGGACTCGTACGATAACCACAGGGCGCGCGAGCCGAACAGGGCCAGCCCCGCCGCCAGCCCGGCGCAGGCGTCCTCGTTCAAGGGCTCGTAAACCTGGCCGGTGGGCGCTTGGTTGTAGAGGGGGTCCGCGGTGGGGTGGCGGATCTTGAGCGCATCGTTGATGTTCTTCATGCCGCTCGCCTCGTTACCGTCGGCATTGGTCACCACGAAGCGGGGATCCTGCCGGCCCACCCAGGCCACCAGCTCGCCCATGGCGGTAGAGGGCACGACCTTCTCGCCCTTGGCGTATTCCTTCACCGGAAAGGCCCCCAGGGGCGGGATCGGCAAAACGTGTTCGGTGACAACGGTCTTCACCGCTGGGCCACCACCGGCGCGGGAGAAGTTCGCGCGCACGATGGCCCAGGCCTCGGGGGGGAGCGCCCGGCGCTCGAGGCCCGCTTTGATGTGGGCGGCATCCAGGGTGTCGGCAGGGTAGAGGTTGTGCGACTTGGCGCCCAGGGTGTGCACGCCTGCGCCCTTGAGCTGCTTGACGACGAAGGCGGTGAGCTTGCCGGACAGGGCACTCTTGGCGGCGTAGTCCATCCCCTCCAGCACCGCCCGCATGAAGGCCATGCGTTGGGCGAAGGAGAACCGGGTGGCGTCCACATAGTCGCCGTCCTGACCGCTGTCGTCGAAGGTCTTGGCGTCCACCAGCACCACCTCGTCGAAGCCGTGACCGGCCCAGTAGGCGATCATCTCCGCGTTGCTCCAGCGCGAGACCATGCTGTGGTGCTCCTGGCTGTAGCCGTTCCAGATCAGCACCGGCAGGAAGTTGCTCACCTGCGGGTAGGCGGTGTGAAAGTGCATTATGGCGTTGAGCACATAAGGCTCGCCCATGCCGCCGTCACCGATGGTCACCGGGAACAGGGTGCCGGGGTGCAGCAGGGCACCGGCCATGGCGAAGTGCTGACCCTGACCGAGGGGGCCGGCGGGGGCGAGTAGCCCCGGGATGGCGCCGGACAGATGGCCCAGCAGGCCATGCCGCTCGCGGAAGCGGGCCATCATGTCGGCCATGGTGCGGATGCCCATCTCCTCCAACGAGCCGTCGAGGAACATGGCGCTGTAGAAGCCGGGGGCGTGGTGGCCCACCTCGGTGACGATGTTGGTGTGGCCCAGCATCACCAGCGCGGCGTAGGCCTCGGCGCTGGAGGCGAAGCCGCCCGGGTGGCCGGAGCCTTTCGACCCGCACACCTGCAGGGTCACGTAACGCAAGGCGTCGGCCATCAGCAGGGTCTGATACACGGCCTCGGGCGCGGTCGGATCGGCCACCGCCTTGACCCCCTCGGCGATGGCTGGGCGGGCGGCGAGGCGTTCGAAATCCGGCCATGGCTCGCCATAATACTGGATGCCCTCACAGAAGGCGGGGGGTGTGGAGTGCATCTTGTCGGGCATGGCGGCCATGTCGGGTTCCTCGTGGCGTAAATGGGCTTGTCCATACCCTACTTTTTTGATAGGAATTTCACAATACAGGATCTGTTTCGTATCGTGAAATCATGACCGCACCCCAGACCGCCATTCAGGTCATCGACCGCATGGCCTTTTTGCTCGACGCCCTGGCCCGTTATGCCGAGCCGGCCAGCCTCAAATACCTGACTGCCGACACCGGCCTGCATCCATCCACCGTCCATCGCATCCTCTCGGCGCTCGCCGAGCACGGCTATGTCGAACGGGTCGAGCCGGCCGCCTGGCAGCTCGGCACCAAGCTCCTGCAGCTGGGCCACCGCGTGCGCGTGGGTCAGGACGTGCGCCGGGCAGCGCGTCCGGTGATGGAT
>Ga0308420_1002164_pt1 | contig 10211 bp, 5 predicted proteins | sample HotsprSampleMS55_FD_203802 | JGI IMG/M metagenome (GOLD analysis project Ga0308420, IMG submission 203802) | Hot spring phototrophic mat microbial communities from Mushroom Spring, Yellowstone National Park, Wyoming, United States - 20090730_MS55 ...
TGGACGGACTTTGATGCGGCATTCTAATTGCACCAATGTGGGATTGAAATCCTATTGAATGCATCTGCAAGCCCTGAATGCATGCTATTCTAATTGCACCAATGTGGGATTGAAATTGGGTTGCTTGGGACTGCGTAGGCGCGAAGGTAATCATTCTAATTGCACCAATGTGGGATTGAAATATGTGAACTGGGGCACAACAGCCAACGTCGTGAATTGATTCTAATTGCACCAATGTGGGATTGAAATAAGATGGTTGCAATCAAAGCGGTTGCGCCTGTCAAATTCTAATTGCACCAATGTGGGATTGAAATAGCAGATTGAAGCAGCGAAGGCGATGGGCGCAACGGAATTCTAATTGCACCAATGTGGGATTGAAATTTTCAAAGACGCCGAGCGGGAAATACTTTGCGTCTGATTCTAATTGCACCAATGTGGGATTGAAATGTGCCAGTTTTCCTGCACAAAGCGTTTGGTTAGTTCGATTCTAATTGCACCAATGTGGGATTGAAATGAAGTGCGAGGGGTCTTCACGCACGCCGCCTCTGGAGAATTCTAATTGCACCAATGTGGGATTGAAATCTCAGCGAGGAAGACAAAGCGAAATTGCAGCAAAACGATTCTAATTGCACCAATGTGGGATTGAAATCTGAAGGTATTGGTTACACTTATTTTTATAGGAATCAATTCTAATTGCACCAATGTGGGATTGAAATGTAATCTCCTTCCACACTCTCCTAACCCACACGATGTATTCTAATTGCACCAATGTGGGATTGAAATAAAAGAAATACTTCATTGACAAATACTCACGCAGTGTATTCTAATTGCACCAATGTGGGATTGAAATTTTGGATTGATGATGTTCTTTGACATGCGTGTTCTATTCTAATTGCACCAATGTGGGATTGAAATTTCTTTAATCGCATTTGAATCTTTTTTGGTAATTCATTCTAATTGCACCAATGTGGGATTGAAATTCCCAAAGCTCAAGAAGCGTGGAGTCAAGCCCGGTATATTCTAATTGCACCAATGTGGGATTGAAATGGCAAAATGAACAACTGAGCAATCGGAGGTGCTTTATTCTAATTGCACCAATGTGGGATTGAAATAACCTAAAGGAGAGACAAAAATGAGTTACGGAATCAATTCTAATTGCACCAATGTGGGATTGAAATGCATTCTGGCTTCTGCATTCTGGCATGCTCTGAGAATTCTAATTGCACCAATGTGGGATTGAAATAACGGATAAAGAACAAACTTATTGAACTGGGAGGCAATTCTAATTGCACCAATGTGGGATTGAAATATTAAGGAGACAACCATGAAGTTCATCAATTTCACTATTCTAATTGCACCAATGTGGGATTGAAATAAGTTTGGAAGGAAGCCCTTTGTGCACTTCTCGGAGCATTCTAATTGCACCAATGTGGGATTGAAATACGCAAGGCATGCGTCAAAAACACCGCAGCGGGAATAGATTCTAATTGCACCAATGTGGGATTGAAATGTTGGATTTGACAGACCAATGTAGTTACCTGTATCAAATTCTAATTGCACCAATGTGGGATTGAAATCGAACGCCACGGTAACGCCGAAACCAAAGTGCCTTATCGCATCGAATTCTAATTGCACCAATGTGGGATTGAAATTGTGATTGCACGTTCTGGTAGTTTCCGAACGGTCGATTCTAATTGCACCAATGTGGGATTGAAATAACTCTGTTACGCCTTCCCTGAATTTACCTCCCCCGAATTCTAATTGCACCAATGTGGGATTGAAATAGACTTTGCGTCTGTCTTCTGAAAAGGGTGCAACCATTCTAATTGCACCAATGTGGGATTGAAATGTATCAAGCACAAACAATTTGTCAAAGTTGAAGTGTCCTATTCTAATTGCACCAATGTGGGATTGAAATAATGAGAGATGATTACCAGTTCGTCGTCGCGAAACTTCATTCTAATTGCACCAATGTGGGATTGAAATCCCGCCACAGCTTCCTCGCGGCGCCCTCGTTTTCAGATTCTAATTGCACCAATGTGGGATTGAAATTTCCTCGCTGTTTTGGAAGACTTACCCATACGACACCATTCTAATTGCACCAATGTGGGATTGAAATCATATGCAAGTTATTGAATTCTACGCTGAATTTGCATTCTAATTGCACCAATGTGGGATTGAAATAATCCGGACCTACATTGCCTACAAACTCCAGCACCATTCTAATTGCACCAATGTGGGATTGAAATTTCAATCACGAACGGTATAACTTAAACAGGAGACAATTCTAATTGCACCAATGTGGGATTGAAATATAAATACGGCTATCCGCTCCCGAAGAGTCGTTCTATTCTAATTGCACCAATGTGGGATTGAAATAACTTCTCCGAAATCGCCAATGACGACGGCGATACCATTCTAATTGCACCAATGTGGGATTGAAATATACTCATAACGGCGCCAGAACGCCGCTTGAACACGATTCTAATTGCACCAATGTGGGATTGAAATTCTCCTATTGAGGTGCTGAACGACATTGACAGTGAAGATTCTAATTGCACCAATGTGGGATTGAAATGTATTATATAATGGAAGTATTTATGATGTTATAATAATTCTAATTGCACCAATGTGGGATTGAAATGAACGTGAGAGCACCCCGGCGCAACCCGTTAAGCCACATTCTAATTGCACCAATGTGGGATTGAAATTCGCACAAATCAACGGATGGCAACTAAAATGCTACTATTCTAATTGCACCAATGTGGGATTGAAATGAGCGTTCAAAAAGAAGTGGAAAAGCAACTAAGTGAAATTCTAATTGCACCAATGTGGGATTGAAATCGTGATAGCAGTTTTTATCAAATCTGGAAAAAGAGCATTCTAATTGCACCAATGTGGGATTGAAATCGTTTTAGTGAGATTGTTAAAGAATTGATGAACAAAAATTCTAATTGCACCAATGTGGGATTGAAATAATATATTGCAATTGAAGACCTTGAAAATGAAAATAATTCTAATTGCACCAATGTGGGATTGAAATATTAGTCCGAACGCTAAATTCTTACGCAGACATTGATTCTAATTGCACCAATGTGGGATTGAAATTCTGCATCCACGAACGGGAACGCATTGATTTCAGCAAATTCTAATTGCACCAATGTGGGATTGAAATAATGTTTGCTTGCTCTAATAGAACTCTTATTGATTGATTCTAATTGCACCAATGTGGGATTGAAATAACAGATTCAACGCACGCACGCTCGGATTCACTGCGATTCTAATTGCACCAATGTGGGATTGAAATCACGCTTGGCATGTTGTTTTGCAGAACCTTCACCTTGCATTCTAATTGCACCAATGTGGGATTGAAATTTATTTTTGAATATCAACATTGTTTCCTCCATTTAGTATTCTAATTGCACCAATGTGGGATTGAAATGAAGATTACCGCAATATTCAGGAAGCACTTCTGCAAGCATTCTAATTGCACCAATGTGGGATTGAAATCAATGCAGGCGAAAGACATTTCATCGTAACGTCAAAGATTCTAATTGCACCAATGTGGGATTGAAATATTACACCTTTATTCGATGCGTTTTGGCTTAAAGGCGATTCTAATTGCACCAATGTGGGATTGAAATCTCAATCCCGCAACCGATTTCCATACTGAAAGGTATATTCTAATTGCACCAATGTGGGATTGAAATCCCCCATCACCACCAAACATTTCGCCTGCTTTGCCAAATTCTAATTGCACCAATGTGGGATTGAAATCTGGTTTGTGTGCCGTTGTCAATCCAGATATAGTATGCGATTCTAATTGCACCAATGTGGGATTGAAATCAAGTGGCAGTGAGAACAACGTTCAGCACAGCAAGCAATTCTAATTGCACCAATGTGGGATTGAAATTCTTTTCTCACACTTCACGGATTTCCCAAGACGTACATTCTAATTGCACCAATGTGGGATTGAAATAAGTGCAGCATGCGACCAATCGCCTTTATCGCACTATTCTAATTGCACCAATGTGGGATTGAAATGAAGTCAGAAGGCAAAAAGCGTCAAGAAAAAACAGAAAAATTCTAATTGCACCAATGTGGGATTGAAATACTAAACTCATAAACAAGGGAGACAAAACAATGGCATTCTAATTGCACCAATGTGGGATTGAAATACAATCTCCGATGCGAAAATCTGGCGACCCGAAAATATTCTAATTGCACCAATGTGGGATTGAAATCAGGAGTTTCGGGTTTCTGCCTTTTTTTAGCGCTTTATTCTAATTGCACCAATGTGGGATTGAAATACCTTTTGCTTACCGATGGAAGCTCCAGAGCTCACATTCTAATTGCACCAATGTGGGATTGAAATCATTGAACTTGGAAAAGTCTCGGAAGTCTTCCAGAAAGATTCTAATTGCACCAATGTGGGATTGAAATCAGGCGCCCAGAACACTGCTAACAGCAATGCAACTAAATTCTAATTGCACCAATGTGGGATTGAAATCGGAGCCCATCAATTTTTTCTTCAACAATAAATTTATTCTAATTGCACCAATGTGGGATTGAAATTCGCATCCTTCGCACACATGCGGCGGATGAGATTTAATTCTAATTGCACCAATGTGGGATTGAAATAAATATGTCTACTCCTGCTGTGCCTTGGTATGGAGCCAATTCTAATTGCACCAATGTGGGATTGAAATCCGCGATAGACCATTCGATGCCAAACCCGTTGGAAATTCTAATTGCACCAATGTGGGATTGAAATACTTGACGAAAACATAAAAAACCAAATTGAAAAAGGATTCTAATTGCACCAATGTGGGATTGAAATAACAACGGCGTTTATAACACACCGAACCCGTTTTGAGATTCTAATTGCACCAATGTGGGATTGAAATTTGTTTGCTATGCTTTTTAGTAAATGGATGATGAAAATTCTAATTGCACCAATGTGGGATTGAAATGTAGATTTTATCGCTTTTGATAATTCTTATTCTCATATTCTAATTGCACCAATGTGGGATTGAAATCTGAGAGACAAGTATGTGCAAGTGTTCTGTTCCTTTATTCTAATTGCACCAATGTGGGATTGAAATTTTTGCTGAGTAACAACAGTCATGAAATCAATGTTCCATTCTAATTGCACCAATGTGGGATTGAAATAAGAGTCGTTCTCGGGTGGTCAATGGTCGGAAGGTCATTCTAATTGCACCAATGTGGGATTGAAATAGTGATGACGAACTGAATATCTTTGGCCATAGCGGATTCTAATTGCACCAATGTGGGATTGAAATGATTGATGTTTGTATTCATTGTTGTGCCATGTTTTAATTCTAATTGCACCAATGTGGGATTGAAATTAAAAAAAATCCGTGTACCAACAATTCCGCAAAACAATTCTAATTGCACCAATGTGGGATTGAAATGTAAAGCGCATTGTTCGGTGTAACCGCCACAAGCAATTCTAATTGCACCAATGTGGGATTGAAATACCTTCGCCGAAATCATCGTCGGTCTGTCAAACATCCATTCTAATTGCACCAATGTGGGATTGAAATTTTTTCTCGTCCCAAGCAAAAACTTGAATCACTTCCATTCTAATTGCACCAATGTGGGATTGAAATCGCGTTGATGCGCAGGCGGGGTGAGTTAGTCTCCGTATTATTCTAATTGCACCAATGTGGGATTGAAATCTAAGTTGATTAATAAAAAGCGATTTAACATCATCTTATTCTAATTGCACCAATGTGGGATTGAAATTTTCTCTGGGTTTGCTTTCATCACCAACGTTACTACCATTCTAATTGCACCAATGTGGGATTGAAATAGAAATCGACCACTATCTTGCTTACGATGGCTTCTACCATTCTAATTGCACCAATGTGGGATTGAAATCCAGTTTAGTTTAGTTGCGCCGCGCCGAAATTGACGATTCTAATTGCACCAATGTGGGATTGAAATCCTGCACATTGATGCTCAGGCGGGATAGTGTTAGTTCATTCTAATTGCACCAATGTGGGATTGAAATGCATTTTCACCAGTAGAGATGGTTACCTCAAGATTGCGATTCTAATTGCACCAATGTGGGATTGAAATGATTTCTACTTTTTTCTGCACTTGCCTTCTGTAATCTATTCTAATTGCACCAATGTGGGATTGAAATTTGACCATGAGCGACCAATTAAGTTTTTTCAAGTGGTATTCTAATTGCACCAATGTGGGATTGAAATGACGAAACGCTACATGAAGTTCTCGAGACCGCGAAATTCTAATTGCACCAATGTGGGATTGAAATTGCTTATCGCGTCAAGTATTTGCACGGCAAGGATTGAATTCTAATTGCACCAATGTGGGATTGAAATAGGCTTGTTCAGGACTCAATTCACCTAAGCCTTTAATTCTAATTGCACCAATGTGGGATTGAAATTGAATAGTTGAAACTTTCTTCACGGTAGTTTGTTCTATTCTAATTGCACCAATGTGGGATTGAAATGAGAAGCAAATAAAGTCATATTTGTATTTTGGACAATTCTAATTGCACCAATGTGGGATTGAAATTCTTAATGATAAGATTGCCTATATCCCAGGCAATATATTCTAATTGCACCAATGTGGGATTGAAATGCCATTGTCAAGAACATCTTTTAAGCGTTGTTTACTAATTCTAATTGCACCAATGTGGGATTGAAATGGCTCCGGCTATTCTTCACCTCCAACTGTTATTGTAGAATTCTAATTGCACCAATGTGGGATTGAAATTTGGGAGCATCTTTGTTGATAATTCTCACAAGCCACATTCTAATTGCACCAATGTGGGATTGAAATTATACCGCCCATTTTAACGAATTGAAAGAACGATTATTCTAATTGCACCAATGTGGGATTGAAATGGATATGATGGTAACGAGGACTTTCCGATTTATTAATTCTAATTGCACCAATGTGGGATTGAAATTTGTGCTAACCACAACGGGCTCAGGCACAGAGACAGATTCTAATTGCACCAATGTGGGATTGAAATTCTGTCAAAGCCACGATAGCCTTAGCAATTTCATGATTCTAATTGCACCAATGTGGGATTGAAATTTGCGTTCCTGAGCGACAAGATTTCATGGGAACAAGATTCTAATTGCACCAATGTGGGATTGAAATACTGTCTCGCCTTTCTTAAAGCGGTTTTCTTCGTACGATTCTAATTGCACCAATGTGGGATTGAAATGGCAGAACAAGGAAAGGATTGATAAGAAAAAAATTTGATTCTAATTGCACCAATGTGGGATTGAAATTCTGTCAGGTTGTGCTGAGTGAAATTGATGAATTTCAATTCTAATTGCACCAATGTGGGATTGAAATGAACTATATTAGCTGGTTGAAGATTATGAGCTGCAGTATTCTAATTGCACCAATGTGGGATTGAAATGCACAACGAAAACGCTGTGGTCGTGCGAGACAAAGGCGATTCTAATTGCACCAATGTGGGATTGAAATGAAGTGTTCGTTGAACACTTACCCAAGGGAGCGTTTCTATTCTAATTGCACCAATGTGGGATTGAAATATTTCGTGAAGCAACGCTGGTTGTGCGTAATACCGCAAACATTCTAATTGCACCAATGTGGGATTGAAATATGTCATAGCGCGCCTTTAGAAATACCCGCAAACCATTCTAATTGCACCAATGTGGGATTGAAATGATAACCTAAAGTGCGTAGGATGGGGACTTGACACATTCTAATTGCACCAATGTGGGATTGAAATACAGGCACAAATGTTTTTGCTGTTTTAATGCAGGATTTATTCTAATTGCACCAATGTGGGATTGAAATTCAGCCTTAGTAGCTTTTTCAACTTTTGGCTTTGGAAATTCTAATTGCACCAATGTGGGATTGAAATAAAAGTTCGGCGTGCCAACACTTCTACTGGAAACAAACTTATTCTAATTGCACCAATGTGGGATTGAAATTCTTGTCTTCTCCCGTCTTCATCTTTTGTTGCTACGGATTCTAATTGCACCAATGTGGGATTGAAATTGTGAATCCGATATGATTTCTTTTTTATATTCTTTTATTCTAATTGCACCAATGTGGGATTGAAATGCTGGTTTATAAATGATTTCTTCATGCCAGCCTGATTCTAATTGCACCAATGTGGGATTGAAATTCCGATTTAGCTGTGAAACCACGGATGGGATGGGATGATTCTAATTGCACCAATGTGGGATTGAAATCAGACGAATACTCCTCTCTCGTAACCAGTCCGCTGATTCTAATTGCACCAATGTGGGATTGAAATTGAAGCCGCGGACGGATGGGATGGAAGCCGCGGATGATTCTAATTGCACCAATGTGGGATTGAAATTCAGGAAACTGCTTTGCTGGTGCGAGAAACGGCAAAATTCTAATTGCACCAATGTGGGATTGAAATTGTATAGTTGCATGTTCAACTAGTTTTCCATATGGATTCTAATTGCACCAATGTGGGATTGAAATCTGCGACACTAGTATGTGCAGGTGCTCCGTGCCTTTAATTCTAATTGCACCAATGTGGGATTGAAATTCTAGGAAGCTGTCTGAGCGTTTGGGGAATATTTGCAAATTCTAATTGCACCAATGTGGGATTGAAATTGCTGTTATGCAACGCCTAACAAAAGCTGGACTGCAGAATTCTAATTGCACCAATGTGGGATTGAAATCTGCGACACTAGTATGTGCAGGTGCTCCGTGCCTTTAATTCTAATTGCACCAATGTGGGATTGAAATTGCTGGGACGTGTCAATGACTTTGTAACCCATCGCCCGATTCTAATTGCACCAATGTGGGATTGAAATGGTTCTCTCAGCGGCTTCTGTCTGTAATGCAGCTACATTCTAATTGCACCAATGTGGGATTGAAATTCTTGTCTTCTCCCGTCTTCATCTTTTGTTGCTACGGATTCTAATTGCACCAATGTGGGATTGAAATGCACGCTGCATGCTGCATGCTGCACGCTGCACACAGATTCTAATTGCACCAATGTGGGATTGAAATAAAAAATGCAGAACGGCTATGCCAGTTATGCCACTTAATTCTAATTGCACCAATGTGGGATTGAAATTCTCATTTGCGCTGTCAAGACTACAACTCATGAACGCATTCTAATTGCACCAATGTGGGATTGAAATGTCGGTTGCAGGAGCAAGTGATGCAAAAGGAATGAGCATTCTAATTGCACCAATGTGGGATTGAAATTCGTAAATCGGATACTCTCTGAGAGCGCGGGCAATCATTCTAATTGCACCAATGTGGGATTGAAATGAGGAATTCTATCCGCTTCCAGCAACGCAAGTCTTTATTCTAATTGCACCAATGTGGGATTGAAATGGAGCATCCGACGCTCACTAATCCGACGCCTCTCTTCGATTCTAATTGCACCAATGTGGGATTGAAATCAAAGTAGATGCGGTCGCCACAAACAACCTGCAAATCCAGATTCTAATTGCACCAATGTGGGATTGAAATGTTACACTTATCTTTTAAAGAATCAAGGTTATTAATTCTAATTGCACCAATGTGGGATTGAAATAAGAGCTACAAAAGAAGCAAATCTAAGTTTGTCAATTCTAATTGCACCAATGTGGGATTGAAATTGCCCGGTTCTTTTGGCAACCGAAAGGTTACCATTGATTCTAATTGCACCAATGTGGGATTGAAATTCCCAGTAGTCTTCTGAGAACAATAACGCTTTCGATTCTAATTGCACCAATGTGGGATTGAAATCGCAATATTCGTAGTTAATTTCAAATTTAATCAAATTCTAATTGCACCAATGTGGGATTGAAATTTGGTTCAAAGGCTGGATTGATGACTTTTAAAGTCAATTCTAATTGCACCAATGTGGGATTGAAATTGAAGCGGTTCGCATTGCTCTGAAAGCCGCAATGCATTCTAATTGCACCAATGTGGGATTGAAATAAAATTAAACACACTTCTCGTATTTCTCACATCCAATTCTAATTGCACCAATGTGGGATTGAAATCTCAATTCCAAACTCAATCGCGTGCTTCATCTCGATTCTAATTGCACCAATGTGGGATTGAAATCAGCTTCCAGCGGCGCCCTTAGTTTCAGCGTTCGTGGAATTCTAATTGCACCAATGTGGGATTGAAATGCCTTCTCTGTTCTCGATTCTAACTTCTCCATCTGCATTCTAATTGCACCAATGTGG
>Ga0308420_1002169_pt1 | contig 10202 bp, 9 predicted proteins | sample HotsprSampleMS55_FD_203802 | JGI IMG/M metagenome (GOLD analysis project Ga0308420, IMG submission 203802) | Hot spring phototrophic mat microbial communities from Mushroom Spring, Yellowstone National Park, Wyoming, United States - 20090730_MS55 ...
CGCCTACGTTGGGCGCTACGATGTGAATGCGGGTTCCTTCATCGGCAATCGCTATTTCCTCCGCTACATCTCGGCACAGAAGTGTTGGTATGTTGACCTCGGATTGATCGAGAAGGTTAACCCGAACGAGTTTGAATTTCGCTTCCTCTTCACGCTGGTCGGTCTCAGTTCTTCTGGCCGTAGCGCGTTTTGAAAGCCGCGACTTGCTTGCTTTTTCTAGGGGCTTCGGCGAAATTGCTTCCTGAGGAGGAAAGAGAGATGATCGAAGCTGGCATTGTCGGTGGATCAGGCTACTCGGGGGGAGAGCTCCTGCGGATTCTGCTGCAGCACCCTTCTGTTCGCGTGCGCTGGGTCACGTCGCGCGGAGGAAAGCGACTTGAACACATTCACCGCAATTTTTATGGCATGGGCTTAGAGTTTATTTCTTTGGAAGAGGCTGACGGCGGCGATATCGTGTTCCTCTGTACCCCATCACGGGAGTCTATGCTCCATGCGCAGCGGTTTCTCCGCGGAGGGGCGAGAGTTATTGATCTGGGTTCTGATTTTCGTTTGAAGAACCGCGAAATTTTTGAAGCCGTCTACAAGACCACCCACACGTGCTGGGAACTGGTGAGTGAAGCCCCATACGGTCTGACAGAGTTGCGGCGGGGGGAAATTCGCCAAGCCCGTCTCGTAGCTAACCCAGGTTGCTTTGCCACCGCAGCAATTCTCGGACTCGCGCCGTTGATAAAAGAAAAGCTGATCGAGTTTGATCGCATTGTAGTTGATGGGATCTCGGGCACGTCTGGCGCCGGTGCGCAGCCTGAGACGCCGAGTCAACATGCGGAGATCGGCAATTCAATCTTCGCGTATAACGTCACCGACCACCGCCACACATATGAAATGGCCCAGGAATTGTCCGTCCTTGCAGGGGAGAAGATCGATATTCACTTTACACCCTTCTATGCACCGTTTTCTCGTGGGATTTTAGTGGCCTGTCACGGCTTCTTGACTGACCCGCTTGATCGAGGACAGGTACTTGACTTGTTCAAAGACTTCTACCAGGGCGAGTATTTTATACAAATTCTTGATATAGAAAAGGATGCAAAAGTCTCCTGGCAATACCTTCCGTATCCTAGTGTCTCTACGTTAGCAGGATCCAACTTTTGTCAGATTGGTATCGATGTCGATAACAAGCGGGGCCGGGTGATTGTTTTTGCGGCGCTTGATAATTTAGTGAAAGGTGCGGCCGGGGCAGCAGTGCAGAATATGAATGTAATGTGTGGCTTACCGGAAGAGACCGGGCTGACTATGCTTGGCATGCACCCATAAAGTCGGTGCCCAGATGGCAGCACAGCCTTTCGTCCCTTATCAAAAATACTTTTCCCCTGGAGAGCTGGCCGCGATTCTTGTCGACCTGCGCCGTGTGGGGAGGCGGATTGTCTTTACGAACGGTTGTTTTGATCTGCTCCACCCGGGCCATATCTATATGCTGACCCAGGCCAAGCGTTTGGGAGATGTGCTAGTTGTGGGGATTAATAGCGACGCTTCAGTCAAGCGGCTCAAAGGGGTGCAGAGGCCGATTTTCCATGAAACCGAGCGTGTGATTGTTCTTTCGGCACTTGCAGCGGTCGATTACGTGACGATCTTTGATGAAGATACACCGCTCGAAATCATCCGTCTTCTCCGTCCGCACGTGCTGGTCAAGGGGGGAGATTGGCCTATGGAGAGGATTGTCGGCAAAGAGGTGGTCGAAGGAGAAGGGGGGAAAGTCGTGGTGATTCCGTACCAGGCCGGCTTTTCCACCACGGATATTATCCGTCGTATTTTGGCAGTATCCTAGCGCATACGCACTCCTCAGTGACAACAGTCGCCTTGCGGCATCTGCTCTTCTGTGTTACTGGAAGACTCCCTTGAGGAGGACAATATGGCGCGTATTTGTGAAATCTGTGGGAAACACCCATCGGTGGGGAACAATGTGAGTCACTCCAACAACAAAACCAAACGCCGTTGGTTGCCAAATTTACAACGGGTCAGGGCAAAAGTGGGTGGGACGGTCAAACGTATCCGCGTCTGCACGCGGTGTATTCGTTCTGGATTGGTGCAGAAGGCAGCGTAGCAAACAGGTAATCGTTAATAGGGGAGAGCACGCAGAGATGCGAACTTGCGGAGAGAGCTGCGGAAAGCAGGCGCGCTATACTCGAGATCATCGATACCAGTGCACCAATGGTCGATTGCTTGCCACTCCTCTGGGCGTTTTACCCTCTCATTCGTTCCACTTTCACGACGCCGCGCACCCGTCCAAGGTTGCGCATCACGCGGTTTAAGTCGTCAGCACTCGCGACCATCACCTCGAAGACGTTTAAGGCGCGCTTGTCTGCAAGGGTACGTACATCCGCATTGGCAATATTAATGCCTGCCGTGCTGATCGCCTTGCTCATGGCTGCCAGTAAGCCTGGTCGATCTTCGCTCAGCACCTCGACTTTCACTGGTCTTTCTTGCCCGGCACCGTTGTCCCAGCTGACGGCGATGTGCCGTTGCGGGTCGCTTTCGAGGAGGCGCTTACAGTCGGCCGCATGTACGGTAACACCCTTTCCGCGCGTGATCACGCCAACGATCTGTTCGCCGTACAACGGGTTACAGCAGTGGCCGAAACGGATGAGCACGTTGTTTTCTCCACCGACCCGGACTCCCCCCCTGTTATCTCCACTCTGGCTCTTTTGCTTCATTTTCTCAAGTTCCGCAACGTCAGCAGCTTGCCCTGGACTTGGTTCTTGTTGCGGAACAAGGTGGGAGAGCACGCTCCCTACCGTGAGCTGACCATAGCCGATCGCTGCGAGGAGGGTCTCTTCATCTTTGAACCCGAACTCTTTCAGGATTGCTTCGATTTTATCCTGCTTACGTAGAGTGGCTAAATCGAGGCGGTAACGTGAAAGTTCGCGTTCGAGCAATTCGCGTCCTAGAGCGACACTCTGGGTACGCTGTTGGGATTTGATCCACTGGCGGATGCGCGCTTGGGCTTTTGAGGTTTTGACAAATTTGAGCCAATCTTTGCTCGGGGTTTGGTGGGTTGAGGTGATAATCTCAACCGTGTCCCCATTCTGGAGTTGATAGCGCAAGGGCACGAAGCGGCCGTTTACCCGGGCGCCGGTACAGTGATTCCCAACCTCGGTGTGCACCCGGTAGGCAAAGTCGATGACCGATGCGCCCTTGGGGAAACTAAACAGATCGCCTTTCGGCGTAAAGGCATACACCTCTTCTGTGAAGAGGTCTTCCTTGACGGTGTGCAGAAACTCTTGGGGGTCTTTGAGCTGCTGCTGCCATTCGACGAGCTGACGCAGCCAGGCGAAACGTTGAGCTTCTTCTAACCCCCGGCCTTCTTTATACGTCCAATGGGCCGCAATTCCTTCTTCTGCAACCTTGTGCATTTCATGGGTCCGAATCTGAACCTCGATACGTTCTCCGTAGGGTCCAATCACTGTTGTATGCAGCGATTGGTACATATTGGCTTTGGGCAAAGCGATATAATCTTTGAACCGGCCAGGGACGGGTTTCCAGTGGCTATGCACAACTCCCAAGGCCTCATAACACTCACGCACCGAATCGACCAAGATGCGAAACGCCACCAAGTCGTAAATCTGACTAAACAGCAGGTTTTGCGTCCGCATTTTCTGGTAAATCGAGAAGAAATGCTTAGGACGGCCATAGACTGCGGCTTGAAGACCGGCTTCAGCAAGCTTCTGTTTGAGAATAGCAATGACCTCAGCAATATAGTGCTCCCGCTCGGTCTTTTTCTTTGCCACGTCGCGCTTTAACTGCGCGTAGACTTCAGGGTGGAGGTAGCGCAGCGCATTATCTTCGAGTTCGCTTTTGAGCCAGTAAATGCCAAGGCGGTGGGCAAGGGGCGCATAAATTTCCAGGGTTTCTTCAGCAATTTCCCGTTGCTTGTCTTCAGGCAGGTAAGAAAGGGTGCGCATATTGTGTGCACGGTCCGCAAGCTTGACCAAGATGACCCGGATGTCACGCGCCATGGCGATAATCATCTTGCGAAAGTTTTCAGCTTGACGTTCTTCGCGGGTGGTGAAGTTCATCTGGCTGATCTTGGTCACGCCATCGACAAGATTCGCAATCTCGGCACCAAACTCCTTCTCAACCTGCTCTAAAGAGGTGAGCGTGTCTTCAACAGTATCATGGAGGAGGCCTGTCACTATGCTTGGCACATCGAGTTTCATGTGAGCAATGATCGCAGCCACCTCGACCGGATGCACAAAATATGGCTCCCCAGAGAGCCGCTTTTGCCCGCGGTGCATCTGTTCAGAGAATTGATATGCTCGAGCAATCAAAGCTGTGTCAGGCTCAGGGTGGTACGAACGGACTTTATCAATCAGTTCGTTAAGTGTGGTCATATCGACACCTTCCTCGACTCCCGGTCTGGAGGAAAGAGGGAAGAAGGGAGTTGTGTATACAGGAGCCGGGAGGTTCGAGCACGTTCAGCAATAATGATGCTCTGCAGTTGTGCCACTGCTCGTTCGACCTGATCGTTAATCAGCCAATAATCATATAATAATAATTCACTTGCCTCTTCGCGAGCGCGCTGTAATCGGCGGACGATGACTGCTTCGCTTTCCGTATTGCGCTTGCGGAGCCGGCTTTCCAGTTCGGCCCATGACGGCGGTAGCACGAAAACGGAAACTGCTTCCGCATACACTCTCTTCAACTGGCGGGCCCCTTGTACATCAATGTCAAGAAGGACGTCAGCACCGCGGGCTAACGCTTCGTCAAGCGGCGCTTTCGGCGTTCCATAGAAAAATTCGTGCACTTGTGCCCATTCCGCAAACATCCCCGCCGCGCGCAACTGCTCAAAGCGTTCCTCATTGACAAAATAATAATCTTTTCCCTCGATTTCACCCTGCCGCGGCTGCCGCGTGGTATAAGAGACGGATACTTGTAGGTCCGGGACCAGGCTGAGCAACCGACGGGACAAGGTGGTTTTCCCCGCCCCAGAAGGAGCGGAAAGAATCAGAAGGATGCCGCGGCGGGGAAAGGAAAAAGGACGGTGAGTGTCGTCTAGCATAAAGACTTCATTCTACATTCTGTGTCTGTTCCCGCAACTTCTCTACCTCCTCTTTTGCCGCAACGACAAGATGGCGGATGGCCGCATCATCGGCCTTTGCCCCAATGGTGTTGACCTCCCGTTGGAGTTCTTGCAACAGAAAGTCAAGGCGTTTTCCGACCGGTTCGTGCGTCTGCAAAAGTTCGGCGAAAGCATCGAGGTGGCTATGGAAACGGACGAGTTCTTCTGTGACATCCGTTTTCTGCACAAGGGTTGCTACCTCTTGCAGCAGGCGGCTCTGATCGATATCCGCGCCCTGCAGCAGGGTTTTCACCCGTTCTCGGAGCTTCCTGCGCAGAGTACGCTGAGCAGCGCGGCTGCGGGATTGAATCGCCCGTCTAATTTTTCTCAAGGTGCTCAGGCGTGCCCGCAACTCTCGCTGGAGAAACTTCCCCTCTCGCGTACGGTGTCGCTCTAGAGCGGTCAGTGCTTGTTGGAGTGCTCGTTTTGCCGCAGCCCATTCTTCCGCGGTGGGTTGTGCTCTTTCCGTTAATTGCAGTAGCTCGGTATGAGAGGTGAGCCAAGAACAGTCCATGTCGCCTGTAAGGCCTAGCTCACGCCGCAAACGAGTCAGAGCTACATAATAGGCCCGTGCCAGCTCGACGTTAGGCTGTATAGTATAGGCGCGTGGTGAACGGCCTGAAAAAGTGAGCGCCAATTCGATCCTGCCACGTTTGACCCGAGTACTGAGGAGATGGCGTACCTCCTGCTCCCAGGGAAGGAATTCACGGGGCAAAATTGTTTTCACTTCGAGAAAACGGTGATTGACTGCGCGTATATCTATGTGTACCCGTCCGCCGGGGAAAGAGGCGTCCCCACTGCCATAGCCAGTCATGCTCTTCATCGTTTTCGTAGTCCTAGCGCGGTGCATAGTTCTCTGGGGGTGACCGTGGCTGTCCCCACTTTTCCGACCACTACCCCAGCGGCGTGATTCGCTAAGATTGTTGCTTCTTCAAAAGAAGCCCCGGCGCCGAGTGCAACAGCACAGGTCGCAAGCACGGTATCGCCAGCACCGGTGACGTCGAAAACTTCGTGTGCCGTAGTGGGAAAATGTTGCACCCGGCCACTCCTTTTAAACAAGCTCATCCCTTCTTCCCCGCGGGAAACAAGCACGGCTTCAGCTTGCCAGAGCTCCAGCAGATGGGCACCGGCCTGGAGCAGGGCTGATTCGTCGTGGATGTCTGTGCCGGTGGCGAGCCCAGCTTCTTCCTTGTTCGGTTTCACGAGGCTCGCACCACGGTAGTGCGCGAAATTGCGCTGTTTGGGATCGATGAGGTAGACGAACGGGCATCGTTTCCTTAGTTCAGCGAGCAAGGCCAACAGTTCTGCATCAACGACCCCTTTGCCATAGTCAGAAACTACAATAACATCGAAGTCACCTAGATGTTTCTGTACGAAGGTTCGTATTTTTGCCTGCCCTTGACTGTTGCGCGCCTCGTGGGGCTCTCTATCGAGCCGCACCACTTGTTGATTATGGGCAATAATGCGGGTCTTGCTGATAGTCATAGACGCGCCGTCTGTCACGACACCGGCGACATTGACTCCTTGTGCGGTCAGCTCGCGCAACAGACGTCGTCCATCGTGGTCTCTCCCAATAATGCCGCACGCCACCACTTGTCCGCCGAGAGCGTGGACGTTCGTTGCCACATTGCCAGCACCGCCGGGGCTGACGCTCTCGCGCATAATGTGTACGACTGGGACCGGCGCTTCTGGTGAGATGCGGCGCACCTGCCCCCAGATGTAGCGATCGAGCATGAGATCGCCGATGACGAGAGCTCGCACGCGTGGGAAACTGGCGATGATACTGGCCAGTCTCTCTCGAGCCGATTGTGCTCTGTGATATGGCGATACACGGCCCATGCGCTGCTGTTACAATGCTCCACAAAGTCCGAGTACGTGGTAATATAGTGCTTCGTTACGTTTCGCCATGGTGTCTGCATCAAAGCGGATACGGGCGAGCATTTGGCCTGCTTGTCCCAAGGCTGCGGCATACGCAGGCTCCTGCACGAAGCGGTACAAGGCTGCTGCCAACGCTGTTGGATTTTGCGGGGGCACGAGCAGTCCGGTTTGCTGGTCCGCAATAAGCTCTGGGATGCCCCCGACGTTGCTGGCTATCACCGGTAACCCAGCGGCTAATGCTTCTATAACGGCCACACCAAGTCCTTCCCACACTGGGACGTGCACGAAGAAGTCCGCCGCCGTCAATATATGGGACACGTCAGGGTAGAAGCCGGTGAAGGAGACGTCTGCAGCGAGTCCCAGTCTCCGCGCCTGGGTTTCAAGCGCGGGACGCAGCTTCCCCTCTCCACAGATGAGATAGCGTAGCGGGAGACCCTGCGGTTTGAGTTGGTGCGCGGCTTGGAGCAACGTGTGATGTCCTTTCCTCGTCACTAGTGCGCCAACCGACACTACTAGCCGTTCGTGGCCGCTGAAACCATAAGAGTGGCGAATCCGTGCGCGCGCCTCTGGGTCCGGAGCAAAATGCGTCGTGCGAATGCCACTAGGGATCAGGTGGATAGAGGATACCGGCACGCCTGCGGCGAGCAAAGCGGTGCGTACCCGTGCGGAGATCGCCACGACGGCGTCAACTTGTCGCGTATACAAGAAGCGAGTCACCGGTCCTTTTCGCAATGGATAATCCATACGCCTCGTTACGATGCGTTTGACTGGCATCCCAGCGAGCCAGGGACTAAGAGCGTGAGCACGGGCCGTGTGGAAATGGACGAGGTCATAGCTGCCGGTTCGGACGAGGCGACGCAAGCGTACCCCAGCCAACGCATCGAGGTGGTGCCGTATCCTCAGGGCGCAAGCCGGTAAGCCTGCAGCAGCAAGACGGCGGTACAGCAGTCCGCCAGGATGGGCCGCCACGACCGAATGATGCCCAAAGCGAGAGAGGGCGGTGGTGAGTTCGAAAACCTGGACCTCACCCCCCCCCCATTGCACTTCCGGGTTGACATGGAGAATCTTGAGTCTGGGGAGCATGTTGGACACGAGTGATGCCTTCCCACATCTTTGCATACTTGAGGAATACGTAGAATGCCGAGGTGACAGCTACAAAAAAGCCTGGGACTCCTTCCCAGATACACCCTCGAATGAGATAAAAGCGGAAAAACCGCCACAGCGGCCGCAGCAGCAAATCTGCAATGTGGACCTGTCTCTCTCGTTGGAGGAGCGCGCGTGACGCGACCTCAGTCAGCGTATTCAGTGCCTGGAGGTGGTCAGCTATGTCCTCGTATGTGTAGTGGTAGAGAGCACCGTGTAAACGATCTGCATGGCCGCGGAGTAAAACCTTCTCATGTGGATCGATACCGCCCCAGCGCACTTTCGTTTTACGGAATAACCTGAGGCGGTACCCCGGATACCAGCCACGCCACCACCATCGCCCTAGATAGTACACGAGACGGGGGATGAAAAAGCCATCAACCGCTGGGTCATTCCGGCGGAGCACCTCAATAATCTCGCGTTGGAGCTCGGGAGAGACTTCTTCGTCGGCATCAATATTCAGGACCCATTCATGAGAGGCCTGAGCAAGGGCAAAACGTTTCTGTTCTACGTAGCCGGGCCAGGGGCGTTGAAGAATGCGACTGGTGTACTCACGACAGATGGCGACGGTCTGATCACTGGAAAAGGAGTCGACTACAATGATTTCATCGCACCACTTCACGCTTTCGAGACAGCGACGAATGTTCGCAGCCTCGTTGAAGCAGATGATACAACACGAAATGGGCTCTCGTGCGGAGGCGGTAGCGGCTTGCAAGAGCGCAACTCGTGCACCACTGTACTGCCCGGCCGCACGAGGCAGCAGGCATGGGCGTCGTGCTCGCCGCCGTGCATATTCGCGGTCTTTGCGGGTGCGCAAACGCATGAGACGACGGAGGAAAGCTTGCCGCTGTGCCCGAGAGGGCAAAGGATCACCGAAGTATGCATAGAGGAAAGACAGCCGCTCGCTGGAGCGAGCATTATGTCCCAGAGTCCGCTCAAGTTGGACGAGATTTTTGAGGCGACGCCGTTGTGTCAGGGAGGAAAAACGGCGGACGCGATCGAGATCGACTAAGTAAAACTGCCAATGTGAGACGCCGGCTTCTTCGACGAGGAGGTTCTCGTCCTTTAAGTCACCAGGGTAGAGCCCTTGCGCGTGCAACCTGCGCACAAACTCAGCCAAAGCACGGAGGAAGGTATATTTATGCCGACATGGCCATTGGGAGGATTGAGTGCGCCAGTATATGTGCAGCGGGATTTGAGTGAGGAGTGCTTCGCTAACATATATGCTTTCCCATACCACGCCGGCAGTGCGTTTCTCAAAGACGGCGAGGGGACGTGGCACCAAAAAACCGCCCGCCTGTAGGAGCTGTGCGCCACGCCAGGCGCGTCGCGCTGGCGAGCCACGGAGTACCGTATCGGCCCAGCGACGCCAACTCGTTGTGCGATAATGCTTGACCACGATGGCACCCGCCGGAAGAGACAGTAAGGTCACGGTCGTTCCCTTCCCCTGTTTGAGGACGTGGGGGAGAACCCCTTGAGCGAGGGTCCAAGACGGTAGGTGTAGCAGCTCTGGCCTCTCTGGGACACAGAAGAGGGTGGAAAAAGCGGTTGCCGCCACGATGCCCCCTTACATATACCCCAAGTCGGTGAGACGTTTTTCGATTGACACCTTCTCTTCGTCGCTCATCACACTGCCGGGATTTTCAGCGAGCGGCCCCTGCTGCAGAGCAGCAATACGACGGCGGTATTCAACCACGAGATCAGGCCGCTGCGCTGCCCGGTTATGGCGCTCCTGCGGGTCATCCGGCAGAAAATACAGCTCTTCGGGTAACCGGGGGTTTTGCGGGGCGTAGATATATTTCCATTCCTCGGTGCGCCATCCGACCCGCCGGTCGCGTGGATCGGAGCGTATGCGCAGAAACGCCTCCAGATATGCCTCAAGGTGGAGTGGTGTATCCAGAAGCAGAGCCGGTTTGAGACTCTGACCGTGAATAGCAAGTGGCACAGGCAGATCGAGGAGATCGAGGATGGTTGGTAAGACATCGATCTGCCGGACGAGCTGGGCTACCTGCTTGCCGGTGGGAAGGGAACCATCGCCGCGGAGCAGGGTGAAAACGAGCGGGACACG
>Ga0308420_1002172_pt1 | contig 10192 bp, 8 predicted proteins | sample HotsprSampleMS55_FD_203802 | JGI IMG/M metagenome (GOLD analysis project Ga0308420, IMG submission 203802) | Hot spring phototrophic mat microbial communities from Mushroom Spring, Yellowstone National Park, Wyoming, United States - 20090730_MS55 ...
AACAAATCACTTAAGCCAATTAAGGAAAAAACAATGTATTTTTGTTTGTTTTTTTTAAAAAAAATTTGGTATAGATAATCATTTTTACTTTTTAAAAATGAATTTTTTTTCTGTTTTGGAAATATTATTACTTTTATTATTTTTTTATAATTAATATTACAACTCTTTTTCCTCAGAAATTGAAAATTGTAATCTATTATATTTTTTAAATAAAAAAGATTTTCTTTATTATGATATTTATTTAGAGATTGAAATCTAAAATTTATTAAAAAAGGATAAACCAAATATGTTCCTAAATCTACTTTAAATTTATCTTTCATTTAATTTACCCAAAACAAAGCCATAACATATAACTTCATTTTCGTTCTCAATGTCAATTATCTCTTCAAAAATACTATTATTAGCAAACCCTAAAGCACAACAACCTAAATTTAACATTTCCGATAATAAATAAATATTTTGCCCCACATGACCCGATTCAATTAGTGAGAAAACACTCGCTAAATCACCATATTTAACTGCGCTTCTTTTAAAAAAAGAAGTTATTATAAGAATGACCCCGGGTTTTAAAAAATTAAAAAATTTTAAAAGAAACATTATTTTCTTGTATTTTTTTTCATCAAGAACCCACAAAAATTCCAATGAATGATTCAAAGGAAAATAGTGATATACTCCTTTATCTAAATCAGAATTTAAAGATATTAAATAACATTCGAGCGGATATAGGGCGCCAGCAGATGGATAGTACCGCTTATTTTTATCAAACAAACCAAAAGAATATTTTAATAATGAACTAATCTCAATGAGGCTGATTTTTTTATTAGAAAATATTCTTTTAGATCTTCTTTTTTTTAGTAATTGAATATAATAATTATCTAACTCTTTATTTGGTAAAAAAACCTCTGAAAATCTAGGATAGGTCTTAAATTTTGAAATTGGCTTGATATTTTTATTTACTAAAACATAATCGTTTGTATAATAATCAAGAGTATAGTCTGTCTTTTTTTTAAAATATTTAAATAAGAAATTAATATAATTTTTCATACTTAAAATGTTGGTAATTTATCGATTTTTTCATCAACAATGTTTTTATAAATATAATCAGCATTATTATAATTATTGTCTAAGTATTTTTTTAACTTGTTAAAATTAAAAAATTTTTTTAAGTTTTCTTGATTTAAAAAAAAACAATTAAAATCTGGTACTATAACTTTTACAACAAAAAAATTTTTCTTACTTAAAGATTGATTAAAAATATAATAAAAATATTCTAAATTAATATTTTTTTTGTTTTTTTTAATTTCTTTTTTAAATTTAAGCGTATTATTCTTTATTTTGTCTATTTTTTCTAACAATTTTATACCATTATTTTTTTTAGCAAAAAAGAATGTGGAATCACTTATATTTTCTATCTTTTCCTTTTTAAAGATTTGAAAACGTTTATGACTGTTTTTAATAGAAATTCTTGAGTGGAATGCTTCTAAAAGAGCCCCAATAATAGTTTTATTTAAATCATTGCCGCACTTATAACCAAAAGTCAAAAAAATATCGGAAAAATCATCTATAATAAATACTCCAACTACGTAAAGACCAAAATGGTTTTTAAATTGATAAACCTTAATTTTAAGTCTATATTGGTAAAAATAATCAATTAGATTTTTAACTTCTTTTGAAAATTTATTAATCTCAAAAATCCCTATATTAGATATAAAAGTATTAACTACACACTCCCTTTCAATAGCCTCATATAAAGCCCTATATAAAGCATCTTGTAAAGTAAAACCAAAAGATGATCCATTTGTGTTTGGTTCACAAACCAGTTTTTTTTCCTCATGTTTATCCAAAAAATTAAGAAATAGAAAAACGTATGGGATAAAAACTATCTCTATATTGCCATCAAACTTTTTAAAAAATCCTTTAACTAACGGGATATTTTCAATAAATTTGTTTTCTTTAAAAAATTCCTTAAAAGAATTATTTGTCATTTGCTTTTGTTTTTTATTCAATTCAGAAAAATTTATTAATTCTCTTTTATCTAGTAAATACTGGAAGAATCTTTCAATTGCTTCAGCTTTTGATTTTAATTCAGAAATCTTCTGAAATTTATCAAAAGAAAAACCAATAGCATTATATTTTGGTAGATATAGATAATCAATTTTTTTAAGTTTATTTAAAAACATTTCTGAAAAAAAAATAGTGGCGCTCATAAATAATTTTGGTTCATCATTAAAGGGAACTTTCTTACTTATAAATTTATCAATCAGTTTAAAATCTTTTATAAATGAGTTAATAATTTGCAATTTTTGATAGATATTCAAAGTCATTTTTTAATACTAATAAATAAACTTTTAGCAAAACATAAATATTATAACTAAATCCCCATTATTTTCATTATTAAAATTAAAAACTAATATTAATTTTATTTAAGCAATAAAATATAATAAATTACTCTTTTTAATTTCTTTAACAATTTTCTTCTTTTAAATTTTAAACCCTTTTTTATCATTTTAAAAATCTCAGCCGCAGTTTCGTTTATAAGGTGTAAACTACCGATTCCTCAGCATCAAAAATGACTGTTTCTTTGTCTATTTTTTGGATGATTAATCCTTTTTGTATTTGGTACATATTATTTTAATTTTACCCTCCGAATCGGAGGGTTAAAACTAATTTTAAAATGAATTATTAATTTAAAAAAATAATAATTTTAAAATTTAGAATTCGTTTAAAAATTTAGAATTTAAAATTTAAAGTTTTGAATAATATTAAAAAATTTTTACGCGAAATTCATAATAATTAACATAAAAAATGGACTTGTCAAGTCCATTATACATTGTGAAAACTCGTTAAGATTACCCATTTTTAAATACCATTAAACAACTAGGAATAAGGCTATTAAAATTAAAAAAATTTTAATTTTAATAGGGTTATTTTAAAAGTCGAGTGGTTTTTATTTTTTCAACACTAATATCTTCCTCTTTTCCAATTCCTTAAATAACTCTCTCACATCCTTTTCAACTCTTTCTTTTCTCACATCATATTTCTTTACCATTCTCTCAACAATCTCTTCTTCTTTTAGTCCTTTTTTAAGAAGACGAAAGATTTCTGAGGCGGTTTCGTTGAGGGTATAAAGCAATGATTCTTCAGCATCAAAAATCACTGTTTCTTTGTCTATTTTTTGAATAATTAGTCCTTTTTGGATCTGATACATGTAAAACAAACTACAAATTTTTAATTTTTAATTTTAAAACTGATTTTAAAACGATAAAACTAATTTTAATTTAAAAAAAAATAGTTTTAAAATTTATAAATTCGTTTAAAAATTTAAAATTTAAAATTTAAAGTTTTGAATAATATTTAAACTATTTTTACACAATATTTACACAACGTTTACACTATGTTTACACGTTTATACTACTTTTTACACTCCTTATTATCAATTTTAAAACAAAACCCAAAGATTTAATAACAATTTTTAAATCATACCAAAAACTTTTATTTTCAACATCCTTTAAATCCAACTCCATCCATTTTTTAAAATCATTATGAAAAGCACCGTAAGCTACCCAAGAGGAAAAAATACCAGGCAAAACCGAAAATCGCTTTTCATATTTTTTTGGAATTTTTTTGGCTTCATCTAAAGGAAACGGTCTTGGCCCAACAAAACTCATTTGCCCTTTTACAATACTTATCAACTGGGGTAGTTCATCAATGCCAATTTTTGCTAAAAATCGACCTATTTTTGTAAACCGTGGATCATCATAAACTTTAAATACCGGCCCATCAGCTTGGTTTAAATGTTTTATTTTTTCTTTTAAATCTTCCGCATTTTCCACCATCGTTCTTATTTTATAAATCCAAAACGGCTTTTTATTTTTTCCAGCCCGAAGTTGTTTAAAAAAAAATGGGCCTTGGGAGATGAATTTTACTAAAATGTATAAAATTACGAATAAAGGAGAAAGAAAAATTAATAGAAATAGGGCTAATAAGCGTTCAAGAAAGTGTAAATATAGTGTAAACATAGTGTGAAAATAGTGTAAACGTTGTTTATTTTTGTTTTTTTCTTAGATACGTAATTAGATTGCTTATTTTCGATGACAAACGGATGATTTTATTATTTAATTCGTCAAATTGATGTTTATTAATAAGCTCTAATCTTAAAGCGATATAAACTTGAGTTCTTAACTCTCCAATAGATCCCTTAGCGATGTTTAAAAAGTGTTTAAACTCGTTATTATTATTTCTTTCAAACCCTTCTGCAATATTTGAAGGAATTGAAATGACTGATTTCTTAATCTGTTCGCTTAAAACAAAATCTCTTTTTAAATCTGTATTTTTAATAAGATTATAAACTAAAACTACCAATTCAATTGATTCCTTCCAAATTTCAAAATCTTCAACTTTAATCACTTTCATAAACCTATTTTAACCTTTACACAACTTTTACACAACGTTTATACTATGTTTACACAATTTTTACACAACTTTTATAGTAAAATAAATCATACAATGAAAAAAACTTTAAAAAAAATTATTCATTTTCTCATCGATAACTACTTTCTCTCAATCTTTTTTGCCTGTATTGTCTTTGTTGCTTTAGTCTCAATTTATAAAATTTTTTTTGTTAAACCAACCTATGTTTATGTCAAAGTAAAGGTTGGTCAAGGTCTTTGGTGGGCTTCCACTCAAAAACCATCGATTTGGTTTGTAAAAAATTTCAAAAAAGGCGATCAAGAACTTGATTTAACTGGCAAGCCAATTGCCGAAATTTTCTCAGTCCGATACTATCCTTGGTGGGGGTCAAATCAATACGATGTCTATCTTATAATGAAGTTAAAAGTCAAAAAAATGGGATCTGGAAAATATAATTTTAAACGATCGGCGATTGGAGTTGGGGCGCCGGTTGATTTTGAGTTTCCAAAAATTCAGTTTTCAGGGACAATTATTGAGCTTTCAGAAAAACCAATTAAAGAAAAACTAACAATAAAAAATATTACTGTTGTTAAAAAATGGGCGTACCCATGGGAAGCAGAAACAGTAGTTATTGGTGACAAATATTTTGATGGAGAAGAAATAGTTTTCGAGATTATTGATAAAAAAATTGAAGATTCTCAAGAAGTATATAATCTTTCTGGTATATATTACCCGGTTGAATCAGAAAGAAAAAAAAACATTACCATAAAAGGAAGGATAAAAGTTTCAGAAAAAAACGGTAAATTTGTTTTCGGTGAAGAACAAATTATTGCACCGGGAAAAACTATTAACCTTGCCACCCAAAACTTTCAGTTTCAAGATTATTTGGTAGCAAAAGTTGATTAAAAAAACTCCTCTAAAAATCGATTGCGAAGATAAGAAAAAACATAAGTGGTCCAAAATGACTTTTGATCACTTGTTTGACCAAAAGGAGTTACTGAACCAGCCGCTAGCCACGCTTGATAATCATCTTCCAACTTTTCTAAAATAGTCGACCACCAAGCATGAAGATAGCGTTTAAATTCGTTAGGATTTAAACCAGAAGACAAAAGTTCTTTTTCTTCATAAAATGAAAGATTGATTTTCCCTTCAATCCAAAGTCTAATTCTTTCAATTGGAGTACTGAAAATTATCCAATAGCGCATTCTTTGGGTAATCTCATCTTCCCAGTAATTCCAAGCTTCATCAACCATTCTTTTAACTTGATCAAATCTTTTCTGCTTAATAAATTGAGTTAATTTTGCCTTTTCTTTTTCTGGTAAATAAGAAAATATTTCATCATCAGAAGAAACTAAAGTATAAACTTCACCCGCCTCTTGTCGCCGGCCAACTCGGCCTAAAAGTTGGTCAAAACTTCTTCTATATTTAAAAGGAGTTAAGGAAATAAGAAGAAAACCTCCTTCCTCAATTATGGCTTTATCTGGCCTTAAATCCACTCCTCGACCAACCATTTTGACACAGATTAAAATCTTTCTTTTTTCTTCTTTTTTTGAAAGCCATTGATATAATTTAGCATCATCTTTTTCATTTTCTGCTGAAAGAGAATCAATCGCCACCAATTCACTAAAAGAGTCTTCAATTGCTTTTTTTAGTCTTTCTGCATCTTTCGGGTTTTCCACCACGATTAAAGTATTTCTTGATACTCCAGTTTTTAAAATCTCAACCGCCCTTCTTACCTTATTTTCTGAACTTTCAAAAAATTCCATCGGGTTTTCTTTTCTGTTGGTTTCAAAGTGGGTTGGTAAAACGGTTGTCTCTAATCCATAAACCTCTCTTATTCTTTTAGCAACCGAGGTGGCTGTCCCAGTAAAACCAAAGATTTTGCTTCCTTGCTCAATGGCATTAACATAATAAGCTAAAATTGACATCCTATCTTTCTTTCCGATACTAATCGTTTCTGGTAACTGTTTAAGGCTTTTAGCATGTTTTATCAAAAGAAAAAGATGGGTTAAAAAATCGAATTGTTTACTTTTCTCAGAATATCCAGTCTGAACCGATAGAGGAACAATTTTTATCTTTGAAGTTAGAAAGATGAAAGGAAATTGGTCCATTCTTTCTATCACACTGATTTCTTCTACTTTATAATCCACCCCCTCCTTCATCAAAAACGCATTAACTAATACTCCTTCAAAATAGCTAAACCAAAAAAAAGATCGCCAGTCAGGAAAAATTTCTTTTAAAGCCTTTTTTTCTTGTTCTGACAATTCTTCATATCTTACTTCGGTTTTTTCTTCAAAAAGAGCAATTAAATGATGCCACATATAATTTTTAAAAATATCATCTTTCTTTTGCTGATCACTTATTTGTTTAAGATCTGGGTCTTCTTCCATTAGTCTTGATAAATGCTCAAAAATAGTTTTAATTCTTTGAAAAAAATCTTCTTCCTTCTCTATTTTTTCTTGAGTTACATGAAATAAATCGATTTTTTTTTCTCTAAAATTGAAACTAGTTAATTTTTCTTTTATTTCTTGTTCTCTACTTTTTTCTTCTTCATCAACTTCTTCTGATTTTGGTGGGTTGTTTATTTGTTCTATTAGACTATTGATTATGGAAACTGTTTTTTCTTCTTTTTCTTCGCCAATAACAGCTGGGACAATCGCTTCTTCATTTAAAAGGGGATCAACCTCATCTAAAATCATTATTGGCGGTTTTTGACCATTTTTTTCCTCGGTTAAAAATTGATGCTGACGATAGTGAATAAAATCTGCCCAGTAACCAAAAACAATTGGTTTTTTTCGCGCATGTTTTTTATCTTGATACTCTTCTAAAATCCCAACTTTTTCTTCAATTCCCAATGCTTTTGCAAATTCTAAAAAATGATTATAAGCGTTTTCTAGAAGATAGGGATTGACCTCATAGACTTCTACCCGTTCGCCTTTTAAATATAAAAAAGCAATCAAAAGAGGAGTTACAACACTACTTTTTCCTTCACCGGTGGCCATCTGAAAAATCTCACCTTTTTTTTGGGGATTTTTATAGGCTTCAATGGCTCTTATTAATGCCAAAATTTGTTGATCAAAAAGTTCTTTGGAAAATGTGTCAGAGAATCTTTCCATTAAATACCCCAAAAGCTGCCAATCGTTTTCTTTAATTTCTTCGGTTAACCCTTCATGTTTTTGTTGACTAAAATCTCTTACTGTTTTTATTATCTCCCCCTCCTTTTTAGTTGGTAAAGATAAAACTTGCCAATATCGAGGATCTTCTTCTTTAAGAAAATGGCTCGATAAACGATTAAGAATCGACCGTAACTGTTCTCGACTTGACATTTTTTGAAAAATATCTTATAATAATAATATTATTTAATTTAAATTATACCCTAAAATGGCTCTTAACGAAAAATTAAATAGATATCCAGGATTAAAAGGGGGAAAGGCACCAAAAGAAACAAAAATTCCCCCGCTGGCCCGTATTATAATAGGTGGTGGTTTAACTACCGGGGTTTTAGGTCTTTCTGGTTGTGGACCTTCTTCAACCGAAATAAGACCCACACCTACTCCAGAACCTGAGGCGCAACCGACTAATTTAGTTTTCACCCTTGCTAACGAAAAACAAAACGATCCTGATTTTCAAAGATTAAATCAAGCAAATACTTCTTTCTTCCAAGAATTTAAAAAAAGAAATCCTCAAAATCCTTGGCAGTTAGGTGAAACTGTTGCTTTGGGTGCTGGCAATGTTGATTATGCTTTAACGACAGTTGTTGGCCCAAATGGAGAACCAATTTCGGGAGTGGTTTCCTATCTTGATAAAGATGGTAAGCTTCAGTCGGGTTTTGCCATTGATTTTTTTACCAATATACCATCAGATGATGGTGTAAGAGCGTTTGGTGGTATTTATCCTTTAAAACCAGAAATTTCTCAATTATTACTTGAAGGCAAGACAGTTACTATCGATCCAAAAAAAGACACTCAAGGACCAATTTTTGGTTTTGTTTTAAACAAAGGAAAAAACTGGATAGATTTTTCCACAGCAATGACTCAAGCTACAACCGAAGAACAAAGAAAAGAAGTTTTTTCTATTTATGTTGATGAGATTTATTTACAAAAACCAGACGGAAAGACTCATCTTTTCTCAATTAGTAAATTATCACCATCTGAACAAACCCAATTGGTAAGTTATGCTCTTCCAACAGCTACCCCAGCAAACATCGAATTAACCCCAACTCCAAAACCATCACCAACTCCAACAATCACACCAACTCCACAAGCATCTCCAACGCCCGAACCAACCCCAATACCTACCATCGAAGTTAACGGACTTCAACTCCCCGACCCTCGCATCACTAACCCAGAACTTTTTGACCTGAAAAAAAAAGAAGCGCCAATCCCCCAGTTTGCCAATGCTTTAAAAAATGCGGGTATCGAACTCTCACCCGAACAAATCGCTCAAGGAATAACCTATGTTTCAACTAAAGAAGATGGCACGCCTTTGGTTGACAAAAATGGCAATCCTTTTGTCGTTGCCGTCTACAACCTCGACCCATCCCTTTTCCCCGAAGAATACCGCGACCTTGCCGGACCTGTTCCCTTGATGATTGCAATAAAAGGTGAAAATGGGTGGGGGTGGAGGAGAGCAAATCCTGATAATGTTTTTAATCTAGTTAACATTCCGGTCGGTGTTTATTTAGAACCAGGAAAAAACAATGATTCCATTAATAAAGTGGCTCTCCAAAACTTTAGTCAATTGTCTCTACCAATTTACTGGCACGTTATGTTTCCAAGAAATCTTCAAAATCCAAATTTTTCTTTACCGGACAGCATACAAAAACTGGCTAATCAGGGACAAAAACAAGTTTTTGGTGGATCTCTGGTATGGCAGAATACGAATTTTCTCCCTGATTGGGTTAAAAATAGCGGCATTACTCAAGAGCAAATAACCAGTATAATCGGTTTAATAGTTCGACATTACCCAAACAGCTCCGCCTGGATAGTTGTAAATGAACCATACGCAAGTGATTTTTTTGCCTCACGTTTAGGTTATCCTAATTATGTAATAGAATCCTTTCGTGTCGCTAGACAATATACCAGTAAACCTCTTATTCTTAATGATTTTGATATTGAACTGCCTGGACGTAAATATCAAAATACCATGAATTTAGTTAATACTTTAAGAAAAGAGAATCTTATTGATGGCATAGGTATCCAAATGCATATTAATCCACAAAATCCACCTTCTAAAAATATTCTTTTAGATAATTTTAGAAGTTGGGGCCTACCTGTTTACATAACTGAATTAGATTGTCCAACAACAAACGAACAATTAAAGGCTGAAATATTTAGTAATGTTGTTGGTGCCGCTTTAGAATCTGGAACAGTGACACAGATAAATTTTTGGGGTCTTGGGCCAGCTAGTTGGCAAGAGAATGCTACTTTATTTGATAATAATGCCCAACCTACTCTATCATATTATATAATTTTAGAAACAGTATTAAATTATTTACTTCGATAGCCTAATAAATATCTAGTTTTAATAATAATATTCCAAAAAATAATAAAAATACTTAAAAAATATCTCTCCCATAGCTTTGGTTCATTTATCAACCTAAACAACCATTCTAACCCCCAATCACCCATCCATTTTGGCGCTTGTTTTTTGACACCGGAAATAAAATCAAAAGCAGCGCCAATACAGACAATTGGTGAATTAACATCTAATTTCAAAGCTAACTGATGTTGTTTAGGGCTGCCAATTCCAATAAAAATGATTGCTTTTTTTAATTTTTTAA
>Ga0308420_1002173_pt1 | contig 10188 bp, 8 predicted proteins | sample HotsprSampleMS55_FD_203802 | JGI IMG/M metagenome (GOLD analysis project Ga0308420, IMG submission 203802) | Hot spring phototrophic mat microbial communities from Mushroom Spring, Yellowstone National Park, Wyoming, United States - 20090730_MS55 ...
TGGAGCGCTCAGCCAGCAGGCGATGGCGCTGCGGGGCGCCTCGATGCAGCCGGCGTTCATGTCTCTCCCTCCTCTCGGCGCCGCCTCCTACGCCTCTCCCGCGATCGCGACCCATGCGTCCGCCTGGCTGCCTCCAGGAGCGCCCGCGCCCCTCGGGGGGGATTTCGCGTCGGTGCGCCAGGCGGTGGTCCAAGGCTACAGCGGGCGCGAGGACCTGGTGGCCGTGCGCCGAGGGGCGGATGCGGCCATGGCTGCGGTGGCGTCCGACGCCCAGGCCAAGGCTTTGCAGATCCGCCACGCCCTGCGTCGCCACGCCGAGATCGGGCCCCGCCTTGAGGCCGCGATCCAGGCGGCGCGGACGGTGGGCGACGATTGGCGTGCCAATGCGGCGGTGCAGATGGCGCTGGCGGCCATTGACGACGAAATCCGCGAAGCAGAAGCGGTGCTGTTGGCCCTACACTCCTCGCGCGCGGCAGCGCGGGCGGTCGGACACCAGGGGCCGCAAGCAACGACGATGGGTGGTGCCGCGTCTCTCGAAGGCTCGGGCAGAGCTGGCGGGCGGCTCGATCGCGACGCTTATGTGGACACCATCGTGCGCCTGGAGAGCCGTCCGGGGGATCCGGGCTTTGCCCATCCGAACTCGACGGCCGTAGGACGGCCGTAGGCGACGGACAGTTCCTCCGCGGCACCTGGTTGGACTACGTTCAGGCCAATCCCGATCGCTTTGCGGGGATGAGCCCGGAGGATGCACTGGCACGCCGCGCCGATCCGATGGAGAGCCGGCGGGCGATCGCCTGGTATGCGGATCGCAATAGTCAGATGCTCGCGCGTGCAGGGATGCCGGTCAACAATACCACTCTTGGCCTCGCGCACCGGTTCGGCGCCAAGTAGGGCGACCTCGATCCTCCGCGCTGACCCATCGACCCCGATCGAGCACGCTCTGCCCAACGGTTGGTCGGTGCTGGCAGCCAACCCCGACCTGCGTGGACGCACGGTGGGTGATGTGGTGGAGCGGACGGCGCGGGCCTTCGGTGGGTGATCCCCCAGTGCACCTATATCCAGGCGAATATCCTCGTCCAGGATACCGCCTCATGATCCGTCCCCTCGCAATCGCAGCCCTTCTCGGCGTCGCTACCGACCATGCCCAGGTATGGAGCCCTCCGGCTGGTCAGTGCCTGCTGACGGCCGTGGCCGCGATTGCGTCCCGCACGATGGCAATCGATGTCCGCCCGGAGCAGATCGCGGTCGACTGCCGTGCGCTCGAGGCGATGCGGGCCCAGGGCGGCACGCTCGCCGCCCTCGGAGATCGGGCGCTCATCTTCGGTCGCCCCCTAATGGCGCAGCTGATGCCGAGCGACCTGCTACCTGCCGACATTGACTCCTTCGCCGACGCGCTGGCGCGCAACCTTCCCACCGGCCTCGCTCAGGCTTGGCCATCGGTTCCGGCGGAGGAGCGGGCCGGATAGAGCCGGGAGATGGCCGCTGGCCGCGGCGCCGAGCTGGCCGAGACGCTGGCTCGGCGCGCCATGCAGGATCCGCCGCAAGGGATCTACGGCGTCCTGCTTTCCCGTGCATCCGGCGAGATCCGCGTTCTCTTCGAGGATCCAGTCCAACGGACGCGGATGGTTGTGCGGATCCACCTCCATGAGGGGCGGATGGTCTGGACCATCGCTCTCTTACCTGGTTTGCCTACGCCTAGACCAATCTCCGAGGGCTTGAGCCTCCTCGATGCCGCGGCTCGTCCCGCGCCCTGATTTTCCTCGCTGTGCCGCGTTGCGCGGCGGATCCGTGGGCCTAGATACGCGAAGCCACTTTCCTGCCGGAGCCTTGCCCCATGCGTCGTCCCACTCGCATCACCTTCGCCTTCGCTGCTGTTCTCGGCCTGGCCGCCTGCAGCAGCTCGAACCAGCAGCCGCCGGTGGGCATCGGCCCCGGGATCAACGAGTTGCAGCGCAGTCCCTGCGCCTGCCTTGAGATCCCGATGGCGATCCCGGACAACCTGCGCCCCACGGCCTGATTCCTGCCCATGGCCGGCCCTCTCTCTCGCCGCAAGCCCGGTGCCGGCCCTCTGGACCTTCGCGGCTCCGAGGCTGACGCCGCAGCCGAACGCAGCACCCGGGATTATCCGGCTGGATACGATGTTCCCGGCCTGTCCGATCGCCGCGCTGCCTGGTCGGCGCGCTTGCTGGCGGTGCTACTCCTGGCCTCGACAATCCTAAACATCGTCCTCGGGATGACCATCGCCACGCTCCTGCCGCTGAAGGAGATCCGCCCCTTCCTCGTTCAGGTCGCCGACGAGCGCAATGTCTTCGTGGCGTTACGCCCCATCGAGGAGATCACGGCCCCGCAGGCCGACGGACGCCAGGGCGTGCCGATGACCGGGATGGAGTTGCTCACCCAGCAGCTCCTCGGCGAATACGTCCGTTACCGCCACGAGATCGTGCGCTCCACGTCCGTGATGGAGCAGCGCTGGCTACAAGGCGGGATCCTCTCGATGATGAGCAGCCAGGAGGAGTTCGCGCGCTTTCAGGCGGCGACCGCGCCGATCTTTCAGGAGATGCGCCAGAACGATGTGACGCAGGAGGTCATCATCGAATCAATCAACCTCCAGCGGCGCTTCACTCCGGGCGCCACGCCGCAACAATCCCAGCCCGGGGTCGCTCTCATCCAGTTCCGCCTCATCGGACGGGCGTCGGACGCGCGTGTCATCACCGACCGCTCGTGGAACGCCACCATCGAGTTCGGCTTCTATCCCATCGAACGGATCCCGGCGGCACGGCGCATGCTCAACCCCACCGGATTTGTGGTTACCAGCTACACCCTCGCCGAGCGCATCCCCAGCGTGCGTCCGCGCTGACGAGATGCCCCGCGTGGTCTCCTTCCTTCTTGGCAGGCGGGAACGGCGGCCCTATGCTTCGCCGCGACCGCGCCCTCCATCCCAGTCCTGACGACGGAGCCGCCGTAATGAGCCGCCTTGTCCTCGTCCTGCTCACCATCGCCGCGGGCGCTGCCGTCTCGGCTCAGGCCCAGATCCCTCCCCGCGCCCAGGCGCCCCAGGCGCAAGCCGGAGGCGCCCTCGTGCCTCCCCCCGTTGCGCCCCCGGGCGCTCCCGGCGGACCGACGCCCTTCGTCCCAGGCCAGGGCGGCCTCCCCGGCGGACCGACGCCCTTCGTCCCAGGCCAGGGCGGCCTCCCCGGCGATCCGTTTGCCCAAGGTGGCGTTCCGGGCATGCCCATGCCGCCGGCCGGCGGCGCCGGCGGCGCCCCAATGGATCCCGCTACCGTCGATCGCGCCGCTCGTCAGGCGCGCGGCGACTTCGGCGAGCTGCAGCGCTCCACCGGGATACCGCTCGGCATGACTCAGGACGCCTGGTCCCGACCCTTCCAAAACATGGCGCCGGGCCAGACGGCGCCGGGCGTCGTCCGCTTCCAGTGGTCGCCCGACCTCGTGATGCCGATCCGCCTCCGGGACTTCATGAACACCGCAATCGTGCTACCGGAATGGGAGCGGGTCGAGGATGTCTACATCGGCGAATCCTACTTCATGCAGGCCGCCATCGCGCGTCCCAACGTCGTGCTGCTGCGCTCGAGCCAGAGCGGCATCGACGCCACCGTCACGATCCTCGGCGCGTCCGGCAACCTCTATACCTTCTACACTCGAACCGAGGCCTTCAACACTCGCCGCATCACCGACATCCAGGTCTTTGTCCAGGCCCCCGCGCAGGCCGGCGGCGCCCAGTGGTTCCGCGGCTCCAACACCACCGCCCAGATGACCGCCGGGCAGGCCTCGACCGGCGCCGCCCCCGCCGTGGCCGCCCAGAATCGCCCCGACCACACCGCAGCCGTCTCCGGCGGCCTCGGCCAACCGGTCCCCGGCCCGACCCCCGACGGGCGCGTTGCCCCCGGCGGCACCCCCGTCTCGCAGGGCGATGCAGGCGACATGCTCGTTCCGCGGGACCGAATGATCTTCGACATGCAGATGTTTGAGGTCAATCCGGGCGACCGCGTCATCGCGCCAGACTATGTCTACACGGACGGCGTCTTCACCTACTTCCACTTCGGCACCCGCGCGCGCGAGATCGATCTCCCTGTCGTTTTCCGCGTGGTCGACGGCGTCGAGACCCGAGTCAACACCCGTACCGCCGGGCGCTTCGGCGAGGTCCTGATCGCCGAGGCCCGTGGCGACTTCACGCTCCGCGCCGGCGCCCGCGCCGTCTGTATCCGCCGCCAGGCCGGGGCCGCCCGCTGACCTAGAGGAGGCCTCCCATGGCCCGTCGCCCCGCCCTCCTCGCCGGAGCCGTCCTCCTGGCACTGGTGGCCTGCGACGAGCAGCCAACCCGCCGACAGGCGCAGCAGCCAAGCCAGGTCACGGTCGACACCTCCCAGACCGCCCAGGCCAACGACGAGCTGCTCCGCGCCATCCGCGCCCGTCCCACCTCGCCCGGCCGCCTCGCGCCAAGCGAGACGCAGATCTTTCTCGATGTGATAGCCGGACAGGAGGTCCGCCACGTCCTCACGCTCACCAACCGCGACGGCGAGGACACGCGCCCGGTACGCATCGTTTCAGTGGCTCCCACCGGAGCCGCCCAAGGGCTCACGCTAGGCGGCACCTGCCGCGCCGGCGTCGAGGTCTCCCCCGGCCTCTCCTGCGAGATCGTCATCGTCTATCGCGATCTCACCGGCCGTGACCTCGACGTTCAAATTCTCGTCCGGATGGAGAATGCCCGCGAGCCGCAGATCGAGATCCCGCTGCGCTTCTCCGTCGTCCAGCCACCCCCGCCGCCACCGCCGCCCGCGCCCGTCGTCCAGGCTCCACCCCAGCCGCAAGGGCCCGATCCGCGCTTTCTTGCCGCGCTCGCCGACGCCCAAGCTCGCCGCTTCGGCGGCCAGGCCAGCGGCCAGGTCATCACGCCCAGTGCATCCGTCGCCGGACAGCAAGGGACCTTCGCCCGGCCAGAGATCGTGCGCCGTACCCAGGACCCGCGCTACGATCCCGAACGCCTCCCGTGGACCGAGAGCACCCTACCCGTCGACCGGACCCGGATCCTCACCGTCGATCGTGTCATTCCCGCCATACTCGAGACCCCAGTCTCGTCGCAGCTGTGCAACCAGGTCATCGCGGTCGTCAGCCAGAACGTCTTCGCCCCAGACAACGTCAATGTCCTCATCCCCCGCGGGACCCGTGCGGTCGGCCGATGCCAAGCTTTCTCGGACGAACGCGTCGCGATCCAGTGGCACCGGATGATCACACCCAACGGTGTCAACATCTCCTTCCAGAACCTTCTTGCCGACAGCGCCGACGCCTCCGGCATTGGTGGCGTCCCCGGACGCGTTCGCGAGCGCGCCTTCGACCGCTACGCCGCCCCCATCATCGCTTCCCTCATCGACATCGCCTCGGTAGCCGCCCGCGCCGCTTTCGGCGAGAATCAGACCACGAGCATCGATCCAGTCACCGGGCGCGAGACCAACACCCGCTCGCGCTGGGACAGCGCCATCGACGACTTCAACAACACCGCACGTCAGACGCTGCAGAACTCCGTTCGCGGCCTCCTCGACACCCGCCGTGCCATCATCGTGCCCGGCGGCACCCGGATCGAAATCCAGATCCAGGAAGACATCTACTTCCGCAGCCCCACCGACGTCGTCCGTCTCGCCGACTTCGAGTATGAGCTGCGCCGCGACCCCCGCCGTCCCGTCGCCGTCCTCGAGGCCGCCCCTCCCATCTCCCTCGCCCCCAGAGTCGATGGTGGACGCGCCGGCTCCGGCGATCCCTTCACGGTGCACATCGACGGACGCACCTATCGCCTCCAGCCGGGCCAAGCGCCCGAGAGCCAGACCTTTGCCCCCGGCACGACCCCAGTTACCCCACCGCCCGAGGGCGCCCTTCCCGGCCAACCAGGCGGCATGCGACCAGGCACCAGCGGACAGAATCAGTTCCTCCAGACCCCCAATTACGCAGCCCCTCCGCGCACCGGCGGCTGGCAAGGCGGGGGTGGCCATTGGCAGGGAGGCGGCGGCACCTGGCAGGGCGGACGCTGACCGCATCCGCTTGCTGGAGCGAACGGGCGGCCTATCTCATCCCCGTCCCCCGAGCGCCTCCAGAGCCTCCCCCCCGATGACCGACGTCTCCCGAGCCGATCACCTCGCGCTCCAGATCCTGAAGCCCCTCGCCGTCCACTACCTCCGGCCCGAACTGGAGGAGGTCGTCATCAACCGGCCCGGCGAAATCTGGTACAAGCACCGCCAGGGCGGAGGCTGGGAGGCGGTCGAAGATGCCAATCTCACCTACGACCGGATCGCCAAGATCTGCCGGGTGCTGGCCAACATCAACGGCGCCCGCTTCAACGAGACCGACCTTCCCGTCGTCTCCTGCGAGCTTCCCGGCCAGCCCTACCGCTTCCAAGCGCTGATGGGCCAGAACGTCCGCTACAATCTCGGTGACCGCAAGGGCGTGGGTGTCGCGATCCGCTCGCTGGCCGCCCCCTTGCGCGACTTCGACGCCTGGCGTCCCGACCAGCGCGCGGGGGGCAGCGACGCCCTCCTCGTCGAGCAGGCCCGCCTCGAGGAGGACTTCGCCGCGCCCGACGACGTCGTTGATGGCCTCCGGATGGCCATCGACCGGGGGGAGACGATCCTGGTCTCGGGCGCGACCTCCACCGGCAAGACTTCCTTCACCAACCGCATCATCTCCATCATCGAGCGCGACGCTCGCATCGTGACGGTCGAGGACACGCGCGAGCTCGCCGTTCCCCATCCCAACCGCCTCCACCTTATCGTCCCGCGCAACCGAGGCTCCAACGCCTTCGGCTGGAACCAGGCGGTCGATAGCCTGATGCGCCTCACCCCCGACTGGATCGTCTGTGGCGAGCTCAGCGTCGCCAATGCGGCCACGATTTACAACCTCATGGGCAAGGGCCATCCCGTCATCACCACCGTCCATGCCGGCTCCGCCGAGGAGGCGATGCAGGCCTTCGTGAACAACATGAGCGCCGATGGCTCAAACCTCGATCCGCGCTCCACCCTCGACGACCTCCACGCCAAGATCGGCTGCATCGTCCAACTCGACCGCCACAACGGGCGCCGGCGCATCTCCGAGGTCGCCTTCCCCGCTGCAGAGCGCCGCCGCGAGGAGGCGATCCGCCGCGCCGAACGCCACAAAGACCTCGCTGGGCGCGTCCGCCGCCTCGCCGAAGCCGCCCGCTGAGGAGCCCGCTGTGCCGAAGGAATTCCGCACTGATGAAGCCCTAAAGGACGCCGGCGCCTACAGCGAGATGGAGGCGCACTTCGCCTACCGCCGCAAAGGCATTATGACGGCCGTCGTCTTCGCTGTCCTCACCTTGCCCTTTGTCTGGCCGCTCACGATCCTGCTACATCCGGGCGTCGTCGACACGACCACCGGTGCCTCCGCCGACTGGGACGCGCGCGTCGGAGCGGTGGGGATGTACTTTGGCGCGATCTGGCAGATGCTGACCCTCCAGATCCCCCCCTCCAGCTTCTTCAGCCCGTTCTTCGGGGACTGGATCAAGGGAATGATCAGCGGCGCGTTCGCCGGGCAGTGGATCGGCATCGTTGCCTGGGCTATCACCCCCTTTATCATCGGCGTCGGGCTTACGGCCAAGAACCCCTACCGTAAGACCCCTAACATCTATGGCGATGCCCGCTACGCTGACGCCAAGGACATCGAGGCGATGTCGAAGCGTAACCTAGTGGGCTTCGACAAGTCCCTCTTCATCGTCGGCAAATGGCGGGAGAAGGGGCAGAAGGGCGAGCGAATGATTCGGATGGGCGAGACGCTGTCGATCCTGCTCCTCGCGCCGCCGGGCACCGGCAAGTCGATCGGCTTTATCGTGCCATCGACGGTTGAACTCGATCGCGCGTCGCTCTTCATCCACGACCAGAAGCCAGAGCTGTTCGACATGACAAGCGGCTACCGCGCATCCATCGGTCCGGTATTTCAGATCAAGTGGAGCGCCCAAGACGCGCCCGAGGGCGAGTGGCTGAACGAGGAACAGGTACGCCTCATCAATCCCGACCTGCTTGCCCGAGATGCGGCGGGCAAGCCAATCCGCGACGACATGGGACGCTACAAAACCAAGCCGATCTTTTATCCCTGCTGGAACCCCCTTTCCCCCAAGTCGATGCCGGGGCCGGGCGACCGGCGCGACCTCTACATCGAGCGCCTCGTCAACGTGCTCTGCCCCGACCCTAAGGGAGGCGGTGACAAATTCTGGACCTCCAAGGCCCGCGCAGCCCTCGTTGGCCTCATCCAGTTCCTCGTGGCCAAGGTCGACTATGCCACCCATCCCCAGATCCAGGGTGGATGGGACGGGATCCCGGCACACTGGCACGGGCGCGAGGCATCCTTTCCGATGCTCATCGACTGGCTGACCGAGGCCCAATCCAAGTTCGACGACGGCTCGGACGACCCGATGCGCCAAATGTTCAAGGCCTGCATCGACGAGGCCAGGCGGATGGACGAGCGCTTCGAGCAGATCCTCGGCCAGCGCGTACTGAACCGTGCGATGGCCGAGCTCGTGCAGCTGATGAACTCACCCGACAAGACGCGCGGGTCGATCCTCCAGACCGCCGACGAGGCGCTCGGCCCCTTCAAGAACGCCGCGGTGCGCCAGCGCACCGCCTCCTCCGACTTCGCCTTCTATGAGCTGCGCGGCATGCCCATTCCCGAGGCTCGCGCGCGGGAGCAAGAGAAGGTTAACCGGGCCTTGGCGGAGGGGCGCATCTACAAGCCCCGCTATGCCAAGGAGGAGTTTCGTCCAGTCACCATCTTCATCTCGGTCAATCTCGAGGACGCCAAAACCTTTGCGGCACTGACGGGCATCTTCGTCGATGCTGCCAATGCCTATCTCGTCGCCAACGGGCCGAACGCGATCGACGATCAGGGTAACCAGTGCGGCCCCTACGACTTTGGCTTCCTTCTCGACGAGGCGCCGCAGCTTCCCAAGCTCGATACTGTCACGAACGGCCCCGCGGTCGGCCGCTCCAAGCGTGTCTTTTATGTCATCGTCGGCCAAGACTTCGGCCAGTTCGAGGAGAAGTACTCGAAAGCTGAGGTGGAGACGTTAAAGTCGACCACCGCCATCAAGGTGATCCTGACGCAGAACAACGAAAACTCCGCCAAGCAGGTCGCGGCAATGGTGGGGAAGACCACCATCGTCAAGCACTCCTACTCCAAGGACAAAGGCCCTCCGAAAAAGGGGTTGGAAGGCTTTATCAGCGACTTTCTACCCAAGAAGGACAACGTATCGGAAAGCCTCGAGGGTGTCGACTTCATCAAGCCCTCCGACGTGATGAGCATGCCCGAAGGTCGCCATCTCGTCATCGTCCAGAACTACGCCAACCGTCCCATCTATGCCTGGACGCCACGCTTTTTCGAAACCCCTTCGATCGCGGCCAAAGTCTACAACCTCCGATCCTACAGTGGCCCACCCCCCACAACCCCCATGCCCGTCTTCCTGATGGAGGAGGCCGCCAAGCGCGCTGCCCAGAGCCGCCTGGCGGCGAAGCAGCAAGCGGAACTGCGCCAGCGCGCCAAGGATCCCCGCGTTGTCGCCATCGTCTCCCCCGAGGACCTCCAGGGCCTGACGCGCTCGGAGTTCAGCGAGATGGCCGCCCCCGGCCGCGCTTGGTCCTTCGCCCCCCTCGACTGGCCGGAAGACGCCTCCTACCTGACTATCCCCGATCCCAGCACGATTCTCACAACCGAGGACCCCGCCGAGGCGGCGCGCTTCCTCCGGGGCGGACGCACGATGGCCTTCGACCGCGCGACCTTCGACCGTCTCAACACTTGGCTTCAGGATGGCGGCCAGGCCGCTCTGTCTGCCGATCTGTTCATCTCGCTCGCCGACCGAGCACGCGATGCTGGCGAGGAGCCGGGCGGCTCTCTCTACCATCTTGGCTACCAAGGCTCCACGCGCCAAGAACTCCCCGAGGATCCCTCCAAGGTTACTCCCCACCTCGCGATCGCGTGGATGGTCAACATCATGTGCTTCGTCCTCGGTGTGGAGGAGCAACGCCGTCTTTTCGACATCTCTTGATCCCTTCCTCCTGAAGCCCGTCCCCGACTCTCGCAGGGCTTGCGGGTGCGCCGACCCCCCGAAAGGCCGTCTCAAGCGTCGACGACGTCGTTCTCATCGGCCGCATCGCGGGTCGCCATCCTTGGCGTGGTCGC
>Ga0308420_1002176_pt1 | contig 10181 bp, 8 predicted proteins | sample HotsprSampleMS55_FD_203802 | JGI IMG/M metagenome (GOLD analysis project Ga0308420, IMG submission 203802) | Hot spring phototrophic mat microbial communities from Mushroom Spring, Yellowstone National Park, Wyoming, United States - 20090730_MS55 ...
AGTCTTTTTAATAAGTTTTGAGTATCCCAACTCTATTGAATTAATGTATTCTGGATTTAATTCTGGATTACCATAAGAAATATTTAATGAGTCGGACCTATCAATATAAGGGTTTAAGATTCTATTATGAGGCCGTTCAACTCTTCTACTATAACTTAATTGTATCTTTTGAAAATTAGGTAAAGATTGAACTAAATGAATAGATGGATAAATTGAAAAATAATTTTTACTGAAACCAGAAGAAGAAATTTTCTCAAAACCACTAACTTTTGATTGTTCCAATCTAATCCCGATTTGATATTTAAATTCTTCATAATTATTAGAATAAATCCCATAGATAGCATAGATATTTTCTTTGAAGTCAAAATCAGTTCTTCTTGTTACATCTGATATCCAATTATTAATTAAATAATCATAATTCAAATAATTGTTCTTTGACTTGAAGTTTTTCAAAGAGATATTAAATCCAGTTTCAATTCTTCCAATATTTTGGATTGGATTAATGTAGTTTGCTTGGATTGTCCATTGAATATTATTATTATCGGAAAGCCCTTTTTGAAGAAGTGGATTTGATAAAGGATTCATATTCAAATCAAAATTCGTTTGATTGAATTTTTCATCTCTTTTCAGTGTAAATCTTCCAAGCATAACATCAGCAGTCAATTCAACACCTTTTTTTGAAAAAGTTCTTCGATAACTTAATGTGTTTTGTAATGCTTTCATTCTTCTATCGTTATCACTATCTCTTTCAAAATATCTTTCCATTTGTTGATTCGAGTTGAAAGTTTTGTTTTTTACAAAACTGTTATTGTCAAAGCCTCCATTTCTGAACCTTGAGGAAAAAGTCAAAGTATTAAAATTGTCAATTACATAATCAACACCTGCAGTTATATTATTTCCAAAATGAGAGAAAACTCCCTCACTAACTTGATTAAGAAATGCATTGTTATTACTTAATGAATTAGTTCTATTTGTGTTACCATAATTTTCAGAATTATTATTTCGTGGGTCATAAGAAGCAAAGAAGTTTAATGAAGAAATTTTATAGTTGAAATTGAAAGAGCCATTAAATTTATTCCCTGTTCCACCGGTTAAACTTATTACTCCATTTAATCCATCATCTCGTTTCTTTTTTAAGATTATATTTAATATTCCACCTGTTCCTTCAGGGTCATATCTTGCTGAAGGATTAGTTACTAATTCAACAGATTCAATTTGAGTTGCAGGAATGTTGGATAAAACATCTCCACTACCCAATCCTAAAAGTTCACTTGGCTTTCCATCAATTAAAATCCTTATACTTTGATTACCTCTGTACTTTATATTGCCATCTGCGTCAACTGTTATTGAGGGTATATTTTGAACAACATCAACTGCAGTTCCGCCTACAGTGGTTAAATCTTTTTCAACATTAATGACTTTTTTATCTAAGTTGTTTATGATTACATCTTTTTCACCAACAACTATTATGTTACTCAAATCGATTGTTTTCTCATCAAGAGCTATAATGCCTAAATCAACATTTAAATTTTGAGGGAAAATTCTAATTGAATCAATAATTCGAGAATCGTAGCCAATATATGATGCTCGTAATCTGTAAAAACCTGGAGGAACATTTTCTAATATAAACTTGCCTTCTTTATTGGTAATTGTCCCAGAAACCATACTTGAATCTCTAAAACGAATTAGAATAATATTACAATATTCGATTTTCTGTTTTGTTTGTGCGTCAATAATTTGACCACTAATTGAACCTCTTATATCAGGATTTCTATTCCATTGCATATTGGGATTACGACCTTGTGCATGAATATTTACTATAAGTAAAATATAAAAGAAGGTAAATAATGATATTTTAATATTTGGCTTCATTATAACTCGAAATTTTTAATTTAGACACAATATTAGAATTTAAAGTTTAACTAAAAATATTATTTACTAAGTCTAATTAACTACTTAATAATTTTAATATAATAATTGCGGATGAGTTTTAAGAGATATTGAAATATTTAACTGCTGATAGAAAAAAGAAATATATATTCATCATCCATTAAGTATAACATTAAAAAGAATCTTTTAGTTCTAATAAATATTTTCTTCAACAGAAGCAGAACAATAAATCCTTTAATTAAAATAAGCTAACAAGAAATTAAAGACAACGAATTTTATTTAAGTGAATTAACCAGTAACAAGCTAATTTCAGGAATATTAGTAATTAGAATTAAGGCAATTATCAAAATAACGGTAAATGGAATGGTTGATTTAATCACTTCAAAAATACTTTTTTCGAATATACTTGAAGCAACAAATAAATTTAATCCTAAAGGTGGAGTTAAATATCCAATTTCCATATTAACAATAAATATTATTGCAAAATGAATTGGGTCAACACCGAACTCAACTGCCATCGGTCCTAATACAGGACCTACAATTAAAATTGCAGACATTATGTCCATAAAACAGCCGAGAATTAAAAGAAAAATATTAACCATAATTAAAAATAAAAGTGGAGAGTCAACCAGTTCTTTCATTATAAGTGCAGCTTGATTTGGAATTTTTTCAAGTGCTAAGAACTGATTAAAGCTAATTGCAATTACAATGATAAGAAATAAAGTTCCCATCATTGTAGTGCTTTGTATTAAGATTTTAGGCATTTGTTTGAGACTTAATTCTTTGAAAATAAATACCTCAATAATAAATGCATAAACCACTGCTACAGCTGCTGCCTCTGTTGGAGTAAATAAACCACTATAAATTCCCCCTAAGATTATAATTGGTATTAATATAGCAAGAAAACCTTCACTAATCGATTTTTTTAATTGGTCAAAAGAAAATGGGATGTGAACAATAGTATCCAATTTTTTATGATAAAAATACGAATAAATAATTAATAGTAATCCAATCAATAAACCAGGTATTACTCCTGCAATAAATAAATCTGCTACAGAAATAACTTCACTTGGTGTTGAAACAACAATGGCATAAATAATCATAGGAATGCTCGGAGGAATCAAAATTCCTAATGAGCCCGCTGATGTTAGTACCCCGATAGAAAATTTTTCACTATAATTTTCTTTAATCATTAAGGGATACATCATAGAACCAATAGCAATTACCGTTACAGGCGAAGAACCTGAAATAGCGGCAAAAAAAATACAGGCAACAATAGATGTAATTGCTAATCCACCTTTTATATTTCCAACTATTGCGTTTGAAAAATCAACGAGTCTTTTTGAAATGCTTCCATGAGTCATTATCTGACCAGCAACTAAGAAAAATGGTATTGCAAGTAAAACATCTTTATTAACTGCATTAAACATATCAGATATTATCTCTGTTAAATATCCATCACCTAAAAAGTAAATTGAAGAGATTGTTATTATTGCCAAAACTACGAACAGAGGGGTTCCAATAACTATACTTAATAATGCAAATAAAATAATTAAATATTCCACTATAGCTTCCCTTTTGAAAATTTATTAACCTTGTTTTGCCCCAGCACCAATGGATGTAACCTTTCCTTGTAAAATTAGAATTGCAAGACTGATAAACCTGATGGATATTATTACAAGTGAAATTGGAATTATTATTTGAACAATCCATAAAGGAATGTTGAGTAATAGAGATGTTTCACCTATCTCTTTAGTCTCTTGAACATAAATAAATCCTAAATAAGCAAGAAAGATAGTCACTATAAAAACTATTAAATTAACAAACAAAGAAACATAAGGTAGGATTCTTTTAGGAAAAAGTTTTTCGGGAATACCAACAACTAAATGCTTGTTCTCTCGAGTTGCATACGAAGCTCCTATAAAACCAACCCAAATCATTAAGAATGCAGAAAGCTCTTTCGCCCAAACGAAACCTGAGCCAGTTATTTCTCTTAATAGAAAATCAAAAAATATTATAAGAATCATTAATGATGTCGCAGTAATTAAAAAAAATTTTTCAAATTGATGAAAATAATCGCTTATTTTAGATAGAATTTTAATCATTTATTTGAGACCTTTTTCCTAAACTCGTTTAATGAATTAATAACCTTATTATAAAGATTTTCACCAACAATTTTCTTAAACTTTTGATGAACTGATTTTGAAAGCTTTGCAAATTCCTGTTTTTGTTCATCAGACATTTTATGAATTTTCACTCCCTCATTTTCCAAAATTTTAATAATTTCTGGTTCAATCTCGCGAACGCCTTTCCTACCAGCTTGTGCTTCTAATTTAGGTTGCCCTAAAACAATTTTTTGTAAATCTGGAGGTAGTGAATCAAAGAATTTTTTATTGTAAACAATTAAACCTGGCTGATACATATGAGCCGATAGGACAAAATGGTCAATTGCTTGATACCATCCAGTTGCTGAAGTAAATAAAGTAGAGTTATCAAATCCATTAACAAGTCCTGTTTGCAAAGCGCTCATTGTTTCAGGAATGGAAATTGGAACAGGTGAAGCGCCAAAAGCTTTCCACATTTCTACATGTAATTGGCTTTCCTGTGATCTAACCTTTAATCCTTTCAAATCGTTAGGTTGAAAAACTGGCTTTTTCTTTGAAGCAAAATGTCGCCAGCCATTCTCATTCCAGCTATGTAAAATCAGACCTTTTGACGCAAGCAAATCTGAATAGGGTTTGAATACCACTTCATCAAGAATGTAATCTACTTCTTTTTCATTCATAAATAAATATGGAAACTCAAGTAATTGTAACTCAGGCACGAGGGATGTAACAGCACCATTGCTACCACCCCAACCTTGAATTCTTCCACGCTGTAAGGATCTCAAAGTTTCTAATTCTCCGCCAAGTTGTCCACCAGTATAAATTGAAAATTTTATCCGACCATTACTCTCCGATTCAATCCTTTTTTTCATTGCTTTTAATTGATCCGTCCACGGTGTTCCCTCTGGTGCTATAGTTGCGAATCTGATTTCGATAACTTTGTCTTGGTTTTTAATGCTATTTCCATAAAAGATGAAAGATAAGAATATTAAATAGATAATAAATTTTATTTTATTTGAAGAATTCATCTATTCTCTCCAAAAGTTTTTTTGCATATTCTTGTTCATATTTGTTTTCAGGTGCAATTTCGGGAACTATATCATAAGGTGTATTGATTACATATTCAAGTTGTCTGCGAAAAGTTTCAACATCTTGAGCTTTTGTTGCATAATATTCTGCATATAAGGTTCTTGTACCAAAATAATTAGGAGCAATTTCAATCGATTTTTCAAAATGAAATTTAGAAAGGTTAAGGTCACCACCAGGAACACGGGTTGGTAAAGCACCGAAAAATCTATCGGCTGCACCATAGAAAAAATTTCTATCCAAATCAAAAACTCTTTGGTTATATGCTTCTATTTTAGATTTATTGCCTAATCTTACCAATAAATTCTTATCGGCAGCCCATTTGCCAAGATTAGCACCAGTCCAGTAAAGTAATTCGATATTTTCTATTCCTACAGTTGCAATAGCCTTTTTGAGATCGCCAGTTTCTTGATAAACTTTTCTAAATTCAGGAATCTGACCTAAACCTCTTTCGCCAACTTCCAGTCCTGCCGTAAAAAGTTCATTTTTCTTTTCGGGATCGGTTTCAACATAATTTGCAACTAAATAATAAGCTCTGGTTAATCGAGCAGCAAGAATTAAATCGTTAGGTTCAAGTTTGTAGGCTTCTAAGTATGCGGCTAACATCTCTCTGGCTTTATCTGGTTCGCCTCTCAAATTCCAGAGAGAATCTGCTATCATTCGTGGAGTTCTAATTCCTTCAACAATTTCTAAATTCTTATTTTCTGGTGGGAAAATTTGTTCCTCTAAAAAAACTGCTTTTCTACCAGCACAAGAAGTTAAAACAAAACTAATTAAAAAAATAAAAATTACTTCTGCCTGACTATTTAATCTTTTGCTCATATTAACACCAAAATTATTTGTTCAATTTATACTTAAAATTATAAAAAATAAATTAAAAGAAAAAACATTATTCAATGATGTTGAGAAAGTTAAAAATTGCTAAAGAGAAAAAATATTTGTTATAAGTAATGAGATAATTTGAATTTAAATCAATTAAATTATACTAAAATTTAGAAACATAATTGATATTTAAAAATTTGAAGCTGTTATGCAAATTGAATAATATTTAATTAAAGGAAAGAGTTGATATTTAATAAATCTAATTGATAAGTAATTTTTATTTCCAAATAAATTATACAAAATAACATTGTATGCTAGTAAAGTTTTGCATTATGTGAAGAACTCTTTATAGACTTAACATTTCTTTAAATTTAATTGATTGTCTTCTTGATACTTCAACCTTTTGCCCGCCTTTTAATTTGACAAGCAGCCCACCATTAAGCCATGGTTCAATACTTTCAATCCATTTGAGATTTATTATATGTTTTCTATTAGCACGAAAGAAAGTTTTAGGATCTAATCTCTCGTCAAGATAATTGAGAGTTCTAAGTATTAATGGTTTATGCTCATCAAAATATAAGCGAACATAGTTCCCTTCGGATTCAAACAATCTAATTCTTTCAAGTTTAACAAACCAGCATTTATCTCCATCTTTGACAAACACCTGAACGTCAGAAGTTAAAATTCTCTTTGGTTCAGTTTGAGAGTAAATTATTTTATTTCTACTTTCTATCAGCTTTCGGATAGATTCTTCAAGTCTTTTGAGTTCGATAGGTTTAAGCAAATAATCTAGTGCATTGTATTCAAAAGCTTTCAAAGCATATTCGTCGTATGCTGTTGTGAATATAACTTTTGGTACTTTATCAAGTATTTCAAGTAAATCAAAGCCTGACTTACCAGGCATTTGTATATCGAGAAATATTAGTTCTGGTTCAAATTGACTAATTTTTTCAACTGCATCATCAACATTTACTGCTTCAGCAACAACTTCAATTTCTTTGTATGGTTCAAGAAGACGTTTTAATTCTGTTCTTGCCAATCTTTCATCATCAATTATTATAGTTTTCATTGTTGTAATCTCCTAATGGAATTTTAACAAAAGTGTGTACAGTTTGTTCATTCATATTTTTAATTGAAAATTCTGCTTTATTTTCATAAATAAGGTTCAGTCTTTGCCTGATATTTTTTAAGCCGAAACCTTTTGAATTATCTATTGAATTTACTTCAATTATCCCAGGATTATAAATGTCAATATTTAAGAAACCATTATCTAATGAAATTTCAATTCTAATTTTGCCACCCTTTGAAAATTTAGATATACCATGTTTTATTGCGTTTTCAATTAATGGTTGAATTAACATTGGTGGAATTTCAATTTTTTCAACTTGATTGTTGATAATAATTTCATATTCAAGTCTCTCTTCAAATCTTATTTTTTCAAGTTCGAGATAGTCTTTGATGGTTTCAATTTCCTCAAATAATGTAACGGATTCAGTTCTCTCAATCTTCAGAGCATATCTCATTAAATTCGAAAGTTTTGTAATGGCATCTTTTGCTTTTTGTGGATTTTCTTCTATTAATGCTCGAATACTATTCATTGCATTAAAAATAAAATGGGGATTTAATTGAGACTTCAAAGATTTTAATTCAAAGTCTTTTGCTGCTGATTCAAAAATCAATGATTCAATCTCTGCTTTTTTATAATTTTCAAAAAAGTGTATTGCGAAATAAACAACAGACCACATAAAAAATATTATCGTAGCATTCAGTATGAAAAAAATAATGTTAACAGGATTATAATAATCGTGAAGCCTTACTTCAAAAGTTATATTGAACCAAATAACGGTAAATACTAAAATTGAACCTTTGATAAAGTTCGCAAATAACACGCGAGGAACCAATGTTTGAATAGAAAGTTTACTCCAACTATAGCTTTTAATAATTATTCTAAAGATGTGAGAAAGAATTAAACCTAAAATGCCAGTGATTGTTAAACTTAAGATATATATTTGTTTGAAGTCTTTTTGTGTTGATAGAAAGATGGAATTTAATAAAATATAAGTCCCCCAACCACCAATTTGACAAATCCAATAAATTAAGTCTCTATTCAATCTTTGAAAACTCATCTAATAATCAAACCAATTTAATTTTATAAATAATAAACTTAAGTTTTTCTAATTGAAATTGACATAAAAAATAAATAAAAGGGAAATAAGAATGATAAATGGGATTATGTTTTAACTCTTTAGCCATTTGAGTAACCAATCTTTTCTTAACATATCAACTTCTTTTCTATGACTTTTAAGAAAATGATCACCGCCCTCAAGCATAACTAATCTGAATGCTTTTTTGAGTTCTAATAATTTATATGATAAATCAATCGAGTCGTGAGGTAAAACTCTTTCATCAGAATTTCCGTGAATAATTAAAATCGGAGTTTTTGTAGAAAGTCTATCAGGAAAGTTTATAATTGAACGTTCATCACATTTTGAGAAAAATTCTTCAGTGTTGTATTTCCCCAAAATATGTTCATACAAACGTCTCATAAATTTACTTTCAGAAGAATTACATCTTAAATTTGCAACTCCGCCAAGAACAATAGCACATTTAAATAAATCAGTTTTTGTTAAAGTCAGATAAGTCATCATACCACCGCGAGACCAGCCTTCTATTGCCCAATTTGAAGTATCAGCAAAAGGAAATTCATCAGCTAAAGGAATCAAGTTAAGAACATCATTTAAATCATTTCCACCAAATTCATCAAAGCCTTCCCCTCCATCATTACCACGATATTGAGAAGCAAAGACACAGTATCCCCAACTTGCAATCTGTCCAAAAATTCCTCTTGCGTTGAATTTATCAATTGCTCCTGCATTTCCTATTCCGCCTCTGCACCAAATAACGCAGGGATATTTTTTTGATTTGTCTATAGGATAGGCAATATATCCCTTAACACGAAGACCATCGGATAGATAAGTAATTTTCTCGACGATTGTATTTTCAATTACATCCCCACCCCAACCACTAATTATCATTTTTTCTTGTTGAGGTGAAAGATGAACAATTTCTCTTTCCAATATCATAACAACTCGAATGAGTTAACTCTTTTTAGAGCGGATTTATACTCTTGCAACAAACGATTAAAAAGAACATCAACAGTTGGAATATCATTTATCAATCCAACAGCTTGCCCTGCTTCCATAGCACCTTCAATTTCATCTCCTTCAAAAATTCCAAGTCTTTCTCTTTTTGAAGCGAGTAATTCCTTTAGTTTTTTTTCATTCCATCCTTCTTTTTCAGCTTGAACAGCTCTTTCAGCGAAATTATTTTTAATCATTCTCATTAAACCGATTTTAGAAAAAGCGAGTACAGTATCAGTATCTTTAGCTTCAACAATTTTGCGTTTATAATTTTCATGAGCTGAAGATTCAACAGTTGCAGCGAAGCGAGTTCCAATTTGCACACCCGAAGCCCCGAGACTTAATGCAGCTAAAATTCCTCTTCCATCGGCAATTCCGCCAGCCGCAATAACAGGAATTTCCAAAGCATCTACCAATTGAGGAATTAAAGACATTGTAGTAATTTGATCAGCACCATTATGACCGCCAGCTTCAACACCTTCGCCAACCACTGCATCACATCCTGACTCCTGAGCTTTTAATCCGAATTTTATATTTGGTACAACGTGTATCAGTTTTATTCCATTTTCTTTCAAAACTTGTGAATACTTTTTAGGATGACCTGCTGAAGTAAAAACTATTTTAACTCCTTCTTCAATTGTAACTTTCACTAATTCATCAGCATCGCCACGCAGCAATGGAATATTTACACCAAAAGGTTTTGAAGTCGCATTTCTGCATTTAATTATATGTTCTCGTAACAAGTCTGGTTTCATTGAGCCGGAGCCAATCAAACCAAGTCCGCCGCAATTAGACACTGCTGAAGCAAGTTTCCATCCTGATACCCAAACCATACCTGCTTGAATAATTGGATATTCAATTCCTAAAATTTCTGTTATTTGTGTTTTCATAGTAATAAATAGAGAGTTTGTTGATTTTATAATAATTGTATTTATAAGATGTTCAAAAATAAATCTAATTCTATTGAAATTGGATTTGGGAGTTGTATCTAAAATGATAAAGAGACCAGAACCTCATCTGTCCATGATAAATATATTTTGTAGCTAAAGCCTGCCTGCTTTTAATTTTTTTCAGTTCACTGAAGTATAATGAAATAAATGCTGATTAGATTTTTTTTATCTATTGCAGTTGGATTTAT
>Ga0308420_1002182_pt1 | contig 10167 bp, 10 predicted proteins | sample HotsprSampleMS55_FD_203802 | JGI IMG/M metagenome (GOLD analysis project Ga0308420, IMG submission 203802) | Hot spring phototrophic mat microbial communities from Mushroom Spring, Yellowstone National Park, Wyoming, United States - 20090730_MS55 ...
TCGTAGCGAGCCGGGTGGGAGAGCGAGGACAGTTTTGCACGATTTCGAGGCGCATAGTGGGACTATGCAACGAGAAATCGGGGAAAAATGGACCGCTCTTCCCACCGGCGCAGTAGATCAGCCTCAAGTCCGACAGGCTCCTAGGCTCATCACCTCAAGATCGAATCCGGTGTACAGGGCGCTTAAGGCCTTGGGTGAAGACAAGCGCGTGCGTCGCGAATCGGGCCAGACCCTGCTCGATGGCGAGCATCTGATGCAAGTGGCGAACCAGGCCGGTGCCCGGTTCAGTCGGATCGTGGCCACACCTACTGCGGCCGCCAAGTTGGCGGCCTGGTTGGATGCCTGTCCGGAGGCAGAGGGGGTGATCGTCGCTGCAAACCTGTACAGGGCGCTGGTGCCCACCCAGACCCCCAGCGGCATCCTGGCCGTGGTCGACATCCCGCAACCGCGCGACAGCTTGCCGGAATTCGCCGTCCTGCTGGAGGAGATCCAGGACCCTGGCAATCTCGGCGCCCTCATACGTTGCGCGGCGGCGGCCGGTGTGCAGGCCGTTTATCTCTCGCCGGGCTGCACCGAGGCCTGGTCACCCAGGGCCCTGCGTGGCGGGCAGGGGGCGCAGTTCCTGGTCGATGTCCACGAGCAAACCGACCTGGCAGCGGTGGCCCGCAGCCTGCCCGGCGCCTGTTACGCCGCCGTGCTGGGCAGGGCGCCCTCGTTATACGAGTTGGACCTGAAGGGACCGTGCGTCTTTGCCTTCGGTAACGAGGGGGCGGGCCTGGGGGAGGCCCTGCTGAGGGTGTGTCAGCCCTTTACCATTCCCATGCCGGGTGGGGCCGAATCCCTCAACGTGGCCGCTGCGGCCGCGGTCTGTCTGTTCGAACGGGTCAGGCAGCTGGCCGCTGCTGTCTGAACCCCCACGAGGGGGCGGGCGCAGTCCGGCCCCAGGTGCGCTATGAGGTCTTGACGCGGTTGCGATATTCGCCGGTGGCGGTGTCGATCTCGATCTTGTCACCGATTTCGACGAAGGCGGGGACCGATATCTCGATGCCGGTGGGCTTGATGCGGGCCGGTTTCATGACCTTGCCCGTGGTGTCGCCCTTGACCGCCGGCTCAGTGTATTCCACCTCTCGGACCACCGTGCTCGGCAGCTCCACGGCGATGGCCTTGCCGTTATAGAAGACCAGTTCGCACGGCATGCCGTCCTCCAGGTATTTGAGCGCATCGCCCATGTTCTCCGCCTCGACCTCGTACTGGTTGTAGTCGGCATCCATGAAGACGTACATGGGGTCGGCGAAATAGGAATAGGTGCACTCCTTGCGTTCCAGCACGACCACCTCGAACTTTTCGTCCGCCTTGTACACCGTCTCGGTCGCGGCGCCGGTGAGCAGGTTCTTGAGCTTCATCTTCACGACCGAGGCATTGCGGCCGGATTTGCTGAATTCGGCCTTCTGCACGACCAGGGGGTCTTTGCCCACCATGATGACGTTGCCGGCGCGAAGTTCCTGTGCGGTTTTCATGCGGTTACCTGTAAAACGGAAAATAATTTAGCCTTTCATTATAACCTTTCATGGCAGAACCGCACCAGGTTTCCGGCCAGGTCATCCAGTCCGATCAGCTGCTGCCTCCACCGTTTGGTATGGGCCTGCAGGGCCTGGCGATGTCGCCACCAGCCCATCCAGTCGAGGCTGACGGCATCGGCCGCATTCCAGGCGGTCCAGAACGCCCGCAGATCGTTCGCCACGGCAGCGGGCAGGCCCGCGCAATAGCGTGCGAGGAAGGCCTCGATCTTGGCCCAATGGGCCCCCTGCGCCTGCGCATAAGCCTGCCAGACCATGGGTTTGGCGGCCCATTGGGCGCGCACGAAGGAATCCTCGCCGCGCACGAAATTGCAATCGCATGCCCAGAGCAGGCGATCGTAGCGATCCTGAGGCAGCATGGGCAGACAGTACACGGTGAGGCTCCCGCGTTGCAATGGGTGTGCGGGCGCGAGGTCGGTGCGGCCGAAACAGTGCAGCACGTCCTCCAGGAGCCTGCCGGCCGGGACCAGGCACGCCACCGGCTGCGGGGCATGGCTCCATTGCCGGAACAGATCGGCGATGGCGCGGTTTTCGTAGCCGAACAGGGAGATGCGGACTTCGTCTGCGCGCCTCGGCGGCAGCCCCAATTCGTGCCAGAACGCGGCCTGGCGCTCCGGGCTTTGCTCGAAGGCGCCGATCGCTTCCAGCAGCCCCGCCTCGCGCAGCAGGCCCCCCGTACCCGCTGTGAACCCAGGAAAGAAGAACCACTTGGTCAAAGGCAGACGGGGGTGGGGCGAGGGCAGGCCATGACAGCCTGCCACCCAAGGCTCGGCGCTGAGGTATTCCAGATTGACCCACACCGGTTTCGGCTGCCTGGCCGCCATTGCGCGGACGTGCTTGTCCGGCAGGTTGCAGGCGAAGGTCTCGATGACCACGTCGGCGGGGGCCACATCCGGAAACGGTGTCGCCCAGCGATGGATCTGCACGCCTTCCAATGACTGGTTGAGACGGTCCGGGTCGACTTCCGGACGCAAGGCGTGGAAGCTGACCAGGTCGTCCACCCACAGACGCACGTGCAACCCGTGTTCCTTGGCCAGCTGTCTGGCCAGGCGCCAGGCGGTGCCGATGTCGCCGTAGTTGTCGACGACGGTACAGAACAGTTCCCATGTCGGGGAGGCAGGGGCGGCCATGGCGCGATTATGCGGCGGGTTTGAGTCCGCCGTGCAGCTCGGTTATAAGACGGCATGAGCAAGGACAAGACTGTGTATGTCTGCCGCGAGTGCGGCGGTCAGACCAACAAGTGGCAGGGGCAATGCCCGCACTGCCTGGCCTGGAACACCCTTGCCGAGACCGTGGCGGAACGCAGGGGCACGCGCTTTCAGGGTCTGGCGACGGCAGGCGGCATCCAGCGCCTGACCGAGATCCAGGCGCGCGATACGCCTCGCTTCGCCACCGGCCTGGGCGAATTCGACCGGGTGTTGGGCGGGGGCATGGTGGAGGGTGGGGTAGTGTTGCTGGGGGGGGACCCCGGCATCGGCAAATCCACGCTGCTATTGCAGGCGCTGGCGTCGATGTCGCGCGGGCTCAAGACGCTTTATGTCAGCGGCGAGGAGTCCGCCGACCAGGTCGCCCTGCGTGCCAGGCGTCTGACGCTCGCTGAGGCGGACATTCCGCTGCTCACGGAGATCCGTCTTGAGGCGATCCTGGCCGCGCTGGAGGCGGAGCAACCCCAGGTGGCGGTGATCGATTCCATCCAGACCCTCTACACCGAGCAGTTGCAGTCCGCCCCCGGCAGCGTTGCGCAGGTGCGCGAATGCGCCCAGTCCCTCACACGCCATGCCAAGACCCGTGGCACCGCCCTGGTGCTGGTCGGCCACGTCACCAAGGAGGGGGCGCTGGCCGGCCCGCGGGTGCTGGAGCACATCGTCGATACCGTGCTCTATTTCGAGGGTGACCCCTCCTCCAGCTTTCGGCTCATCCGTGCCTTCAAGAACCGATTCGGCGCGGTCAACGAACTGGGGGTGTTCGCCATGACCGAGAAGGGGCTGAAAGGGGTGGCCAATCCGTCCGCCCTGTTCCTCGCCCGCGACGAGCGCGAGGTGCCCGGTTCCTGCGTGGTAGTGGCCCAGGAGGGGACACGTCCCCTGCTGGTCGAGATCCAGGCCTTGGTGGATAGCGCGCACACGCCGACCCCCAGGCGCCTCACCGTCGGCCTGGACCCCAGCCGCCTGGCCATGCTGCTCGCCGTCCTGCACCGTCATGGCGGCATCGCCTGTTATGACCAGGACGTTTTCGTCAATGCCGTGGGGGGCGTGCGTATCAACGAGCCGGCGGCGGACCTGGCCGTGCTCATGGCGGTGGTCTCCTCCATCAGAAACAAGGCCTTGCCGCACGATCTCGCGGTGTTTGGCGAGGTCGGGCTGGGGGGCGAGATCCGCCCCGTCCAGCGCGGGCAGGAGCGCCTCAAGGAGGCCGCCAAGCTGGGTTTTACCCACGCCCTGGCCCCGCGCGCCAACCTGCCCAGACACCCCCCCGCTGGCATGACGCTCAGGGGGGTGGCGACCCTGGCGGAGGCATTGGACTATCTGCGCGGGTTGTGAACCCTGCGACCGACGCGAAGATAAGTGGGTCGCCAGGCGCAGGGGTTCAGGGTTGGAAGGACAGGATCTGGCCGCGTGTATCCCGTCCCTCGGGACCCATGAGCTGCAACAGCAAGGGGCAAAGCGCCTCAGGTTCCGGCAGCGCGCCCTTGTCCTCGGCCGGATGCGTCCTGGCGCGCAAGGGCGAGCGAATGGGGCCGGGGATGACCAGGTTGATGCGCAAATTGGGCAGGTCCGACCACTCGTCGGCCTGGATGCGGAAATAGGCCTCCAAGGCCGCCTTGGAGACCGCGAAGCCACCCCAGTAAGCAGCCGGCGCATGGCCATGGGTCTCGCCGACCAGGATCACCGAGGCATCGGCGGATCGTTGCAGCAGGGGCATACAGGCCCGGTTGATGGCGAAGGGGGCGACGGTGTTGACGCGAAACTGGATCATCCACTGTTCCACGGTCTGCAAGGACAACGGCGACAGACTGGCAAAGGCGTTGGCGCAGTGCAGGATGCCGTCCAGGCCACCGAGCTGGCTGGCAAGGGTATAGGCCAGGGTCTCGAAGTCCTTGTCCTGGGCGGCCGCCAGGTCGGCCGGCAGGATGGCCGGCTGTGGGCCGCCGGCGCGGACGATCTCGTCGTAGACCGCCTCCAGCTTGGCCACCGTGCGGCCGAGCAACACCACGGTCGCCCCCTGCGCGGCGAAGGCCTTGGCGGCGGCCCGGCCCAAGCCCTGGCCGGCGCCTGTGACCAGGATGATGCGTTCGTTCAGAGGCTGGCATGCAGTCATGGGGGATCATCGACTGGCGAGGATGGAACGGGCGCATTCTACGCCGCTGCGCACGGCCCCCTCTATGGTGGCGGGGTAGTCGCCACGGGTGTAATCCCCCGCCAGATAGAGGCCGGGCAAGGAGGTGACGGGTTCGGGCCTGAACAGGCCCGGTGTGCAGGTATAGGTTGCGCGCTTTTCGACGATGCACCTCCAGTTCTGCAAGACCGGCAGCTCGCCCAGCAGTGCCCGCAGACGGGCCAGATGGCGATCCCGTAGTACGGTATTCGGCACATCGAGGTGAGGGCCCTCGGCGCTCACGACCACGCTCAGGAGCCCAGGGGCCAGGTCGTGGCGATCGAAGACCCAGGGGCTCGCCCCGTCTCCCAGGGCCAACATGGGATAGGGCAAGCGTACCGGGGCGGCGAAGCGCAGCCAGGTCGTGTGGATGGGTTGCCAGCTGTAGCCGCCGACCTGGCGGGAGACGCTGGCCATCTCCGGAAGGCGGGCGAGGAGCGCAGGGAGCCGGGCCGGATGGACGGCGAGGATGACCCGCTCGGCGTGGAGGTCGGGCCCCTCCAGGAAATAGCCGGCATGGTCGCGGCTGATGGCCTTCACCCGCGTGCGCAGGCGCACTTCGCCACCCTGACGCTGGAGGTAAGCGGCGGCCGGTTCAGGAAACAGGGCATCCAGCTCGCCACGGTTGAAAAGGAGGTCGCTGTCGGCGCGCGCGCCGCCCAGGCTATCACGCAGGACATTACAGAAGACCTGGGCCGAGGCTTGATCCAACGGCGTGTTGAGTGCCGCCACACAGATGGGGGCCCAGAGCGCGTCGATGAGCCGGGACGGCTGTCGGTGCTGCGCCAACAGTGCCGCTGCCGTGATGTCCTGCGACAACTTGAAGCGACGTCTTTGCAGGCGGAGCATGAAAGCGGCGGCCGCCCCCTTTTCCCGCAGTGTGAGCCCCTTGGCCGACAGCAGGCCCCAGGCCAGGTGCCATGGGGCCGGCAGCCCGGGCAGGCGCAGCCCGAAGCCGGGCAGGATCAGCCGCAATGCCCGCCGTTCCAGGCGTTCGGCGCTGCCGACCCGGCGCATCAGCCGCAGCGTCTCGCGGTAGGCGCCGATGAACAGGTGTTGGCCGTTGTCGATGCGGATGCCGTCCCAGTCGACCGAGCGGGCACGACCGCCGAGCTGGCTGGCCGCCTCCAGCAGGGTCACGGGCCGGCCGTGGGCGGCGAGCTCCACGGCGGCGGCCAGTCCGGCCCAGCCGCCACCGACCACGGCGATGGATTGCGCGCGCTCCCGCCCAATCAACCCAGCACCCAGGTCCGCCAGGCGAGCCACAGTTTGCGCATGGGGGGCAGCGCAATGCGATGACGCAGCACCTGAAAACCGTCGCGCCGGATCTCCTCCAGCAAGGTGCGGTAGATGGCGGCCATGACGAGCCCCGGTCGCTGGCTGCGGCGATCGGCCGCTGGCAGACGGGCGAGGGCCTGCTCGTAAGTGGCGATGGCACGCTCATACTGGTATTCCATCAGCCGGCGGAAGGCCTCGGTCTCGCGGCCAGCGAGCACGTCGGCCTCGCTCACGCCATGCGCCTGCAGCTCGTCCAGGGGCAGATAGATGCGGCCGCGGCGTGCGTCCTCGCCCACGTCGCGGATGATGTTGGTGAGCTGGAAGGCCAGCCCCAGAAGGGTGGCATACTTGAGGGTCGCCCGCTCCGTGTAGCCGAAGATTTGGGCCGAGACCTCCCCCACCACCCCTGCCACGCGATGGCAGTACAGGCGCAGCGCGCGGTAGTCGGCATAGCGCGTCTGGTTGAGATCCATCTCCACGCCGTCCATGATCTCCAGCAGCTGCTCCTGGGCGATGCCCATATCCGCCACGACGGGACGCAGGGCCTGGGTCACCGGATGGCTCGGCTTGCCACCATACAGGCGGCCGACCTCCTCGCGCCACCAGGCGAGTTTGATGCGGGCCACGCCGGGGTCGCGGCATTCGTCGACGATATCGTCCACCTCGCGGCACCAGGCATAGAAGGCGGTGATCGCCCGACGCTTCCCGGCTGGCAGAAAACGAAAGGCGTGATAGAAGCTGGAGCCACTCGCAGCCGCTTTCTCCTGACAGTATCGGTAGGGGTCCATGTCAGCCCTGGCCACCGCAGCCACCGCTGCCACAGACCTGCGCACGGGACTTCCGCCTGCCCGGCAGGAGGGCGCGCCGCAGCATGTACAGCCAGTCCGGCAGACGCAACACGGGACGCTGGTTGAATACGTCGCCCTGGACCGCGTGCAGTTTGTAGAGGATGCGTTCCGCCCCAAGCACGATCAGGCGCACCTCGACTCCCAAGCGGCCGGGCAGGGCGCGGCCCAGGGGGGCGCCTGCGGCCAGCATGCGGCGTGCCCGCTCGATCTGAAATTTCATGAATTGCTGCCAAAGGGCGTCCACGCGTCCTTCGGCGATCTGCCGCTCGCCGATGCCGAAGCGTTGCATCTCGTCCTGCGGCAGGTAGATGCGCCCCTTGCGGTAATCGACCGCCACGTCCTGCAGGAAGTTGGTGAGCTGTAGGGCCGAGCAGATGCCGTCGGACCAGGCCTGGTGGCGCGCATCCTCGTCGCCGAACAGGCTGAGCATCAGTCGGCCGACCGGATTGGCGGATTTGCGGCAATAGGCCATGACCTCGCCGAAATGGGCGTAGCGGTGCTTGGTCACATCCTGGCTGAAGGCGTCCAGCAGGTCGTAAAAAGGTTGCAGAGGCAGACGGTGGTTGCGGATCGTCTCGGCCAGCTCGACCAGGAGCGCATCAGTGGGTGTGCGCCCGTGTGCGATCGTATCGAGCCCCTCGCGCAGGGCCTGCAGGCCGGCCAGGCGCTCGGCCGGCGTCAGGTCGCCTTCGTCGGCGATGTCGTCTGCAGTGCGGGCGAAGCGATAGATGGCCCGTACGGGTCTGCGCAAGGCTGCGGGCAACAGAATGGAGGCGACCGGAAAGTTCTCGTAATGGCCGGCATGAACGATGCCGTTACGATGAACGTCGGCGTGCGCCGACTCACGCAGCACACCCCCCTGGGGGAAGGGGCTGGGGAAGAGGGAATCCTCATGACCGGCACGTTTGCTTTCATCTGCCGGGGTGGCCAAGCGGTCATAAGGGTTACCAAGGGTCATGTTCGCTATCGCAATCAAAGGCGTTATGGTTGGGGCCGGTCGGGCCGGCTGACACGGCTCATGGCGCTATATTACACTTCGAGGTTTACGCGAAAGTGGCGGAATTGGTAGACGCACTGGATTTAGGTTCCAGCGGGCAGGCCCCGTGAGGGTTCGAGTCCCTCCTTTCGCACCAGTTCAGACTAGGATCAAGGACGACCGATGCAAACACAAGTTGAAACCCTAGAAGGGCTGCAGCGCCGTATCACCCTGCAGCTAAACATGGCCGACGTCGAAGCGGAGGTCGACAAGCGTCTGCGGCAGTTGGTGAAGACGGTGCGCATGTCCGGTTTCCGTCCTGGCAAGGTCCCGCTGAAGATCGTCGCCCAGCGCTATGGCGGCGAGATCCGCGGCGAGGTCATGGGCGAGGCCTTGCAGCGCGGCTTCACCGAAGCGGTGCGGGCGAACAACCTGAACGTGGCGGGTTATCCCCGCTTCGATCAGGGTGAGGCTGGCGAGGGGGCAGCCGCTTTCACCGCCACCTTCGAAGTCTTTCCCCAGATCGTGCTGGGGGATGTCAGCCAGATCAAGGTGACCCGTCCCGTGGTCGAGGTGACCGACGCCGACGTGGAGCGCACCCTGGAGGTGCTGCGCAAACAGCGTCTGCACTATCATGCCGTGGATCGTGAGGCGAGGGCGTCCGACCGGGTCCACGTCGATTACATCGGCCGGATCGGTGGCGAGCCCTTCCCGGGCGGCGAGGCGCATGACTACCCGGTCGTGTTGGGCGAGGGGCGCACCCTCAAGGAGTTCGAGGGGCAGTTGCTGGGCATGCGGGTCGGTGAGGTCAAGACCTTCGATCTCACCTTTCCCGACGACTATTTCGCCAAAGAGCTGGCCGGCAAGACCGCCACCTTCGAGGTCACGCTCAAATCGGTCCATGCGCCCCATCTGCCCGAGGTCGACAGCGACTTCGCCCGCAGCCTGGGGATCCACGACGGCGACGTGGCGAGGCTACGCGAGGAGATCGCCGCCAATCTGCGTCGGGAGGCCAAACGGCGCATCCAGGCCAAGGTCAAGGAGCAGGTGATGCAGGGCCTGCTGGAGGTCACCCCCTTCGAGGTGCCCAAGAGCCTGATCGCCATGGAGCGCCGGGCGCTGCTGGAGCGGGCGGTCAATGACCTCAAGGCGCGTGGGCTGAAGGAACACGACATCCATCTCAAGGAGGAGGTCTTCGAGTCGCAGGCCAAGCGGCGCGTGGCCTTGTCGCTGCTGCTCAACGAGATCGCCCGCACGCAGCAGATCAAGGCGCAGGCCGACCAGGTCAAGCGACTCGTCGAGGAATTCGCGCAGAGCTATGAAGACCCCGCCGAGGTGGTGGCGTGGTACTATCAGGATGCCAACCGTCTGCGTGAGGCCGAAACGCTGGTACTCGAAGACAATATCGTCGATTGGGTGCTGCAACGCGCCCAAGTCACGGATGAGACCACTACCCTGGAAGCCTTGATGGGGAACGCCTGATGTCGAACTGGACCCAAGACCCCGCCATGCTGGGGTATATCCCCATGGTCATCGAACAGAGTGGCCGTGGCGAGCGCGCTTACGATATCTATTCTCGGCTACTCAAAGAGCGGGTGGTCTTCCTGGTGGGGCCGGTCAACGACACCACCGCCAACCTCGTCGTAGCCCAGCTGCTGTTCCTGGAGTCGGAGAACCCGGACAAGGACATCTTCCTCTACATCAACTCCCCGGGCGGCTCCGTGACGGCCGGCATGGGTATCTACGACACCATGCAGTTCATCAAGCCGGACGTCTCCACGCTATGCATCGGCCAGGCCGCCAGCATGGGTGCATTTCTCCTCGCCGCCGGCGCCAAGGGCAAGCGCTTCGCTCTGCCCAATTCCCGCGTCATGATCCATCAGCCCATGGGTGGGTTTCAGGGGCAGGCCTCGGATATCGAGATCCATGCCAGGGAGATCCTCTATCTGCGCAGCCGCCTCAACAGCCTGTTGTCGCAGCACACGGGACAGCCCTTGGAGGTCATCGAACGGGACACCGACCGGGATTTCTTCATGGCCGCCGATGCCGCCGTGGAGTATGGTCTGGTGGACAAGGTACTGGCCAAACGCAGCGACAGCGCTTAAACTTGACT
>Ga0308420_1002185_pt1 | contig 10163 bp, 10 predicted proteins | sample HotsprSampleMS55_FD_203802 | JGI IMG/M metagenome (GOLD analysis project Ga0308420, IMG submission 203802) | Hot spring phototrophic mat microbial communities from Mushroom Spring, Yellowstone National Park, Wyoming, United States - 20090730_MS55 ...
CCGCCCCGGCGACCAGGCCTATTTCGACATCATCCACTCCTTCGTCGGCTACCGCACCTGCTACTACCGCACGTTCGCGGTCGGCCGCGCGACACCGGCGCAGGTGGACGCCTACCGGCGCGCGCGCGAGTGGATGGACAGCGCGATCTCGATGCTGCGGCCCGGGGTCGGCACCGACGAGGTGGCAAAGAGGTTCCCGCCCTGCACCGAGATCGGCTTCGAGACCGAAATGGCCGCCTTCGGGCTCAACTTCTGCCACGGCTTGGGTCTCGGCCTGCACGAGCGCCCGCTCGTCTCGCGCCTCAACTCGTTCGCCGAGCCCTACGAGCTGAAGGCAGGGATGGTGTTCGCGGTGGAAACGTTCTGTCCGGCGGCCGACGGGGTGTCGGCGGCGCGCATCGAGGAGGAAGTGGTGCTCACGCCCGAGGGCGCGAAGGTGATCACGCTCTATCCGGCGCAGGAGCTTCCGGTCGCCGATGGCGGTTGAGCGCGCGACGATCGGCTGGATCGGTACCGGCCGCATGGGCTACGAGATGGCGGCGCGGCTTGCGCGCGCCGGGGCCGACCTCACGGTCTGGAATCGCACGCGGGCGAAAGCCGAACCGCTCGCCGCCCTCGGCGCCAAGATCGCGCGCGAGCTCCCGGAGCTCGCCGGGCGCGAGATCGTGTTCTGCATGGTCTCGACCTGGGACGACGTCCGCGAGGTGATGGAGCGCATGCTCGAGGGAGCGCGCGCCGTGCCACGGCTGGTGGTCGAGTGCTCCTCGATCTCGCTCGAGGGCTCGGCCGAGTTGCGCGCGCGGCTCGGAGCGCGGGGCATCGAGTACCTCGCCGCGCCGGTGTCGGGCAATGCGAAGGTGATCCGCGCCGGGAAACTTTCGTTCGTCTGCTCCGGTCCTCGGCGCGCGTTCGACGCGGCGCTGCCGTACCTGCGCATGATCGGACCCGCGGCGAGCTGGGTGGGCGAGGGCGAGCTCGCGCGCATCGTCAAGATCTGCCACAACGTATTCCTCGGCGTCGTCACGCAGTCGCTCGCCGAGGTGACGATCCTCGCCCAGAAGGCGGGGGTGCCGCGCCACGCGTTCCTCGACTTCATCAACCAGAGCGTGATGGGCTCGACCTTCACCCGCTATAAGACGCCGGCGTTCGTGAACCTCGACCTGCACGTCACGTTCACGCCGGAACTCCTGCGCAAGGATCTCGATCTCGGGCTCGATGCCGGTCGCCGCTTCGAGGTGCCGATGCCGCTCGCCTCGGCGACGCGCGATCTGGTGCAGTCGCTGATCGGGCGCGGCTTCACCGGACAGGATTTCGCCGCGCTGCTTTTGCAGCAGGCGCAGGCTTCCGCACTCGCATTGCAACCCGAAAACGTGGAGGTGGACGATGGTCTTTCGTAAGGTGCTCGTTTTCGCCGCGGCTGCCGCGCTCGCCGGGGTGGCCGCTGCGCAGGGTTATCCCACGAAGCCGGTGCGGCTCGTCATCTCGTTCACGCCCGGAAGCTCGACCGACATCATCGGCCGCGCGGTGGCGGCGAAGCTGCAGGAGATGTGGGGCCAGCCGGTGGTGGCCGAGAACCGAGTCGGCGCCGGCGGCACCATCGGCTCGAAGGCGGTGGCCGATGCCGCGCCCGATGGCTACACGCTGCTCGCCAACTCCTCGGCGCACGCGGCGAACCCCGCGCTCTACGCGAGCCTGCCGTACGACACGATGCGCGATTTCACCAACCTCGCGCTTCTCGGCGGCGGCCCGAACGTGCTGATCACCTCGCCGGATTCGGGCATGCGCACGCTCGCCGATTTCATCGCGCGCGCGAAAGCGAACCCGGGCAAGCTCGATTTCGCCTCCGCGGGCATGGGCAGCGGCACGCACTTCAATCTGGAGAAGCTCAAGATCGCCGCCGGCGTGGACGTGGTGCACGTGCCCTACAAGGGCACGCCCGAGGCCATCTCCGACACGATCGCCAACCGCGTCTGCTGCTACTGGGCGCCGATCAACGCGGCGTTGCCACACCTGCAGGCGGGCAAGGCGGTCGCGCTGGCGGTCTCGAGCCAGCGGCGCTCGAGTCTGCTACCGGAGGTGCCGACGGTGGCCGAGCAGGGATTCCTGGGCTTCGACTACACGCTGTGGGTGGGCCTCTGGGGGCCGGCGAAGATGCCGGCCGAGATCGCGCAGAAGATCAACCGCGATGTCAACGCCGCGCTCGCGAGTCCCGATCTGCGCGGCCGGCTGCTGAAGCTCGGCACCGAGCCCGGCAACCTGACGATCGAGCAGTTCACCGATTTCGTGCGCCGCGAAATCGAGGAAGCGCGCAAGGTGGTGCGGGCGGCCGGAATCAAGCCGCAGTAGCGCGGGGACAGCGGCGTCTTGACCGCCGGCCGCTCGCCTCGCGCCGAAAACCCCTGGGCGCAGCCGACTGCGCGGTGCGGGTCGCGGCGGCGATGAGCCGGCCGCGCGCGTTCGACCTGCAGGGCCATCGCGGCGCGCGGGGACTCGCGCCGGAGAACACGCTCGTCGGTTTCGCGCGCGCGCTCGCAGTCGGTATCTCGACGCTCGAACTCGACGTCGGCGTGAGTGCCGACGGCGTGGTGGTGATCGCGCACGACCGCCGGCTCAATCCGGACATCACTCGCGGCCCCGACGGGCGCTGGCTGGAGGAACCGACGCCTGCGGTGCACGCGCTCACCTACGCCGAGCTCCAGCGTTACGACGTCGGGCGCATCCGCCCGGGGTCTGCGTACGCGCGCCGCTTCCCCGAGCAGCAGCCGTACGACGGCGCCCGCATTCCGCGCCTCGCCGATCTCTTCGCTCTCGTCGAGCGCGCAGGAAACCGCAGCGTGCGCTTCAACATCGAGACCAAGTGCTCGCCACTCGCGCCGCAGGAGACGCCCCCGCCCGAGGCGTTCGCGGCCGCGCTCGTCACGGTGGTGCGCGCCGCGCGCATGCAAGCGCGCGTCACGGTGCAGTCGTTCGACTGGCGCACGCTCCTCGCGCTGCGGCGCCTCGCCCCGGAGATCGCGACTTCCTGTCTCACCGCCGAGCAGCCCTGGCTCGACAACGTCGGCCGCGGCCGCGCCGAGCCCTCGCCCTGGCTCGCCGGCCTCGAGCTGCGCGCGCACCGCTCGCTGCCGCGCCTGGCGAAGGCGGCCGGGGCGGCGATCTGGTCGCCGTACCACGCCGAGCTTCGGGCCGAGGACGTGCGCGAGGCGCACGCGCTCGGGCTCGCGGTGCTGCCCTGGACGGTGAACGATCCGGACGACATGCGCCGCGCGATCGAGCTCGGTGCCGACGGCCTGATCACCGACCGGCCCGATCTTGCGCGCGCGGCGATGGCCGCGCGCGGCATGCCGCTGCCGCCGCCTTCGCCGGTCGAGCCCTGAGCGCGCGCGGCTTCAGCGCTCGCGCGCGGGCACGCGGGCGAGATCGGCGAGCCAGACCGCGGCGTTCGCGTCGGAGGGCGCGCGCCAGTCCCCGCGTGGGGAGAGCGAGCCGCCGGAGCCGACCTTGGGCGCGTTCGGGAGTGCGCTGCGCTTGAATTGGCTCGTCTCGAAGAAGCGCACGAGGAAAACGCGCAGCCACTTGCGGATCTCGGCGAGGCGGTAGCGACCGCGCCACGCGTGCGCGGCGAGAAACGCCACCTTCGAGGGCCGATAGCCGAAGCGCAGCGTGTAGTAGAGGTGGAAGTCCTGGAGCTCGTAGGGCCCGACCACCGCCTCGGTGCGCTGCAACGGCCGGCCGCGGCGGGCGGGCACGAGCTCCGGGGTGATGTCGGTCGCGAGCACGCGTTCGAGCGCACGGCGCACCTGCGGGTCGAAGCCACCCGAGCGCGCGACCCAGCCGACGAGGTGGCGCACGAGGGTCTTCGGCACGCTCGCGTTGACGCTGTAGTGCGCCATCTGGTCGCCGACGCCATAGGTGCACCAGCCGAGGGCGAGCTCCGAGAGGTCGCCGGTGCCGACCACCAGCGCCCGGTGCTGGTTGGCGAGCCGGAAGAGATGGCTCGTGCGCTCGCCCGCCTGGACGTTTTCGAAGGTGACGTCGTAGACCTCGCGGCCGCGCGCGAAGGGGTGGCCAAGGTCTTTCAGCATCTGCAGGCAGGAGGGTCGGATGTCGATCTCGCCCGCGCTCGCACCGATCGCGCGCATCAGCTGCCAAGCGGTCGAGCGCGTGCGCGTGCTGGTCGCGAATCCGGGCAGGGTGAAGGCGAGGATGTTCCGGCGCGGAAGGTGAAGCTCGTCCATCGCGCGCGCGCAGACGAGGAGCGCCTGGGTGGAGTCGAGCCCGCCGGAGACGCCGATCACGAGCTTCTTCGTGCCGGTGGCGCGCATGCGCGTCGCGAGCCCCTGCACCTGGATGCGGTAGACCTCCTCGCAGCGCGCATCGCGCGTCGCCGGATCCTCGGGCACGTAGGGCAGGCGCTCGACGCGGCGCTCGAGCGGGAGCGGGCCGCGCGGCAGCCGGAGCGAGAACTCGACGGTGCGGTAGCGCGCGATCTCGGCGCGATGCCGGCGCGCCGACTGACCGAAAGTGCCCTGGCGGATGCGGTCGGCGAGGAGCCGGTCGAGGTCGACGTCCGCGTACGTGATCTGCGGGCCAGCCGCGAAGCGGCGCGATTCGGCGAGCAGCGTGCCGTTCTCGTGCACCATCGCGTGCCCGTCCCAGGCGAGGTCGGTGGTGGACTCGCCGGCGCCGGCGGCGCTGTAGAGATAGGCCGCGATCGCGCGCGCCGACTGGTTGGCGGCGAGCGCGCGTCGGTATTCGTGCTTGCCGACGAGCACGTTCGAGGCCGAGAGGTTGGCGATCACGGTCGCGCCGGCGAGCGCGGCGAAGGAAGAGGGCGGCGCCGGTACCCAGAGGTCCTCGCAGATCTCGGCGCAGAGCACCAGCTTCGGCTGCTCGGTGTGGCGGAACAGGAGATCGGTGCCGAAGGGCGCACGGCGTCCGGCGAGCCGGATCTCGCGCGCGGTCGCCTGCTCACCCGGCGCGAACTGGCGCAGCTCGTAGAACTCGCGGTAATTCGGAAGGTAGGTCTTCGGCACCACGCCGAGAAGCTCGCCGCGCGCGAGGAGCGCCGCGCAGTTGTACAGCGCGCCGTCCACCGCCACCGGCAGGCCGACGAACGCGGCGAGCGGCAGATCGCGCGTGCGCGCGAGCAGCGCGGCGAGCGCCTGCTCGGCCGCCGCGACGAGCGCCTGCTGGTGGAAGAGGTCCTCGCAGCTGTACGCCGACAGCCCGAGCTCGGGGAACACGCACACCAGCGCGCGCCGGCGCGCCGCCGCGCGCATCAGCGCCGCGGTCGCCTCGGCGTTGTGCGCCGGATCGGCGAGCCGCACCGCCGGGGTCGCGACCGCGACGCGTACGAAGCCGTGCGCGTAGAGGTTGAAAAAGTCGCCGGCGCCGGCCATCGCGCCATTCTACGCGATCCCGGTATATGGTATGTTGCACCATATGCGCTACCAGGAACGGCACGTGCTCGCGGACGGTCGCCTCCTCGAGATGCGCGTCACCGCCGAGCGGCGCTACCGCCTGCGCTACGGCCGGCCGGGAGCCTGGCAGGTGCGCTACGAGGACGGTACGCGCCGCGCCCGGGGGCGCAGATGGCGCTACGAGTTCCGCTCGGTGGAACAGCTGCGTTACGACTTCGAGCGCGATGTCGCGCACGCTGCACCTGAGACTTAGCGCGCGCGAGGACGCGCTCGACCGCTTCGAGGCGGCCTGGCATCTCGCGACCGGGCGCGCCGCGCCGCGCGCCCTCTCGGTGCTCTCCTTCGCCGACCTGCCGCGCCTGCTCGCCGAGCTCAGCCCGGCGCGCTGGCGCCTGCTCGCCCGGCTGCGCGCCGAAGGGCCGCTTTCGGTTCTCGCGCTCGCGCGCCGCCTCGGGCGCGACTACAAGAACGTGCACGGGGATGTACGGCGGCTCGCCGAGCTGGGACTGGTGGCGCGCGGCGCCGACGGGCGGGTCTCGGTGCCGTGGGACGCGGTGCGCGCCGAGCTGCGGCTCTGAGCTTCCGCGCGGCGCTTCGCCAGGCCGTAGAATGCCCTCCTTCCCTGCGGAGCCGCATGCCTGCACATCCGGAGATCAGCCGCCGCGCGAAAAGCCTGGGCACCGAGAACGCGTTCGTGGTGCTCGCCGAGGTGAACGAACTGGCGCGCCAGGGCCGCGAGATCCTCAATTTCTGCATCGGTCAGCCGGACTTCTCGGCGCCGCAGAACGTGCAGGAGGCGGCGATTCGCGCGATCCGCGAGGGCCGGCACGGCTACACGCCTTCGGCAGGAATCGAGCCGCTGCGCGAGGCGGCGGCGCGCTATCTCGCGGCGATGCGCGGCGGGCTTGCGGTCCGCCCCGAGGACGTGGTGATCGGGGCGGGCGCGAAGCCGTTCATCGCCTACGCGATCCTTTCCACCACCGACCACGGCGTGGGCGACGAGGTGATCTATCCCAATCCGGGCTTCCCGATCTACGAGTCGCAAATCGTCGCCTGCGGCGCGGTGCCGGTGCCGCTCCACCTGCGCGAAGCGCGCGACTTCGCGTTCGATCCGGAGGAGCTCGCGCGCCTCTTGACACCCCGCACGAAGCTCCTCGTCCTCAATAGCCCGCACAACCCCACCGGGGGCGTGCTCCCGCGCGCCACCCTCGAGGCGGTGGCGGAGGTCCTGCGCGCCCATCCGCAGGTCTGGGTGTACGCCGACGAGGTCTACTCGCGCCTTTGCTACGCCGGAGAGTTCTTCTCGATCGCGCAGCTTCCGGGGATGTACGAGCGCACGATCCTCTCGGACGGTGCGTCCAAGACCTGGGCGATGACCGGCTGGCGCATCGGCTTCGCTGCCAATCCGCGGCTCGCGCCGGTGTTCACGCGCTGGGTCACGAACACCGATTCCTGCGCCTCCCAGATCTCGCAGTGGGCGGCGCTCGCCGCGATCGAAGGCCCGCAGCAGACGGTCGAGGCGATGCGCGCGAGCTTCCTCGAGCGCCGCGACCTCATCGTGCGGCTGCTGAACGAGGTGCCCGGGGTGCGCTGCCGCACCCCGGGCGGCGCGTTCTACGTCTGGCCGAACGTGACCGAAGCCTGCCGCATCGTCGGTGCGGACGATTCGGAGGAGCTGCGCAAGCGGCTGCTCTACGAGGCGGGCATCGCGGTGCTCGCCGACATCCATTTCGGCGCGCGCGTGCCGGGCGAGGGCCAGCACCTGCGCTTCTCCTACGCCGCCTCTGCGGCGGCGATCGAGCAGGGCGTCGCGCGCATGGCCGATTTCATCCGCAGGAACGCCAAGCGCGCGGCATGAGCGCCGGCGCGCGGCCCGCGGTCACGGTCGCCGCGGTGATCGAGCGGCAGGGCCGCTTTCTGCTCGTCGAGGAAGAAGAGGAGGGCCGCCTCGTGCTCAACCAGCCGGCGGGCCACCTCGAGGCGGGCGAATCGCTGCTCGAGGCGGTGGTGCGCGAGGTGCGCGAGGAAACCGCGCACCGCTTCGAGCCGGAGGCGATCGTCGGCGTCTACCGCTGGCACGACCGGGCGAAGGAGGCGACCTTCCTTCGATTCTGCTTCTGTGGTCGGGACGCAGGCCCTGTGGCGGCGGGCGCGCCGCAGCGTCCCATCCGGGCGTTGCACTGGCTCAGCGCCGAGGAGCTGCGCGCGCGCTCGCCGATGCACCGCTCGCCGCTGGTGCAGCGCTGCGTAGACGACTATGCGGCGGGCCGGCACTTTCCGCTGGCGATCCTGTCGAAGGATTTCCCGTGACCGAGCGCATCGTCGTCGGCTTTTCCGGCGGAGTGGATTCCGCGGTCGCCGCGCTTCTGCTCAAGCGCGCAGGGCACGAGGTCGTCGGCGTCTTCATGAAGAACTGGGAGGACGACGACCGCGACGGGCACTGCCCCGCGCGCGAGGACCTGGTGGACGCGGCGGCGGCGGCCGATGCCATCGGGATCCCGCTCGAATCGGTGAACTTCTGCGCCGAGTACCGCGAACGGGTGTTCGCCAGCTTCCTGCGCGAGATCGCGGCGGGACGGACCCCCAACCCGGACGTATTCTGCAACGCCGAGATCAAGTTTCGCGCCTTCCTGGAGTACGCGCTCGCGCTCGGCGCCACCCGCATCGCCACCGGCCACTACGCGCGCGTGCGCCGCCGCGACGGGCGCTACGAGCTCCTGCGCGGCGCCGATCCGGCGAAGGACCAGAGCTACTTCCTCCATCGCCTCGGCCAGGCGCAGCTCGCACGGGTGGTGTTTCCGATCGGCCACCTGCGCAAGAGCGAAGTGCGCCGCATCGCCGCCGAGGCGGGGCTGCCGAACCACGCCCGGCGCGATTCGACCGGAATCTGCTTCATCGGCGAGCGGCCCTTTCGCGCCTTTCTCGAGCGCTACGTCGCACGCACCCCAGGGCCGATCGTCACGCCCGAGGGCGAGCGCGTCGGCGAGCACATCGGGCTCGCGTTCTACACCGTCGGCCAGCGCCGCGGCATCGGGCTGGGCGGCCCCGGTGCACCGTGGTACGTCGCCGAAAAGCGCGTCGCGACCAACGAACTCGTGGTGGTGCGCGGCCACGATCACCCGCTGCTTTATCGGCGCTCGCTCGCTGCGCTCGACGCGAGCTGGGTCGCGGGCGAGCCGCCGTCCGTCGGCCCGGGCTATGGCGCGAAGACCCGCTATCGGCAGGCCGATGCTGCGTGCACCGTCACCGCGACCGCAGGCGGTCGCCTGGCCGTGGAGTTCGCCGCGCCGCAGCGCGCGGTGACGCCGGGACAGTCGGTGGTGCTCTACGACGGCGAGACGTGCCTCGGCGGCGCCGTCATTTGCTGAGTCGCGCTGCGCCTCAGGCTCGCAGGCACTGGCTCATGAACTGCTTGCGCTCCTCGCCTTTGAGCCCTTTGTCGGCGGCCTGCCGGTTGCACGCCTTCATCCTTTCCTGCTGCGCGGCTTTCTTGTCGGCCTTGTCCGGGTCCTCGCCTCGCAGGCAGGCGCTCATGTAGCGCTTGCGCTCTTCGCCTTCGAGCTTCCGCGCCGCGGCTTTCTCGTTGCAGGCGCGCATGCGCTCCTGTTGGCGCTTCTGCGCCTCGGTCGGCTCCTTCTTCGCCGCCTCGGCCTTTTTCTCGGCGGCGGGGGCGCCTTTCTTCGCTTCACCCTGAGCCTTGTCCTGCGCCCAGGCGGGCCCGAGCGCGAGCGCGAGCGCCGCGAACACCCCGATCGGTCGGATCATGACGGTCTTCCTTTCGGTCGTGCCGCGCCCCGATGGCGCGGTCTCGAGCGATGCAACGCACCGCCCGGCGCGAAGTTGACCGAGCTGCGCCGGCAGGCGTTCGGTGCGCCTCTATAATCGCGCGCCATGCCTTCGCCGCTCGCCGCGCTGTCGCCGCTCGACGGCCGATATGCCGCGGCGGTCGATTCCCTGCGCCCGTACTTCAGCGAGCTCGCCCTCATCCGCTACCGGGTGCGCGTGATGCTGCAATGGCTGCGCGCGCTCGCCGCCGAACCGAGAGTCCGCGAGCTGAAGCCGTTCGCGCCCGCGACCGAGGAGGCGCTCGACCGCATCGTGGCCGAGTTCGGCGAGGCCGACGGCGCCGAGATCAAGGCGATCGAGGCGCGCACGAACCACGACGTCAAGGCGATCGAGTACTGGTTGCGCACGAAGCTCGGACGAAGGCGCGAGCTGCGCGCGGCGCTCGAGTTCGTGCACTTCGCCGCGACCTCCGAGGACGTCAACAACCTCGCCTGGGGGCGGATGCTCGCGGACGCCCGCGCCGGGGTGATGCTGCCGCGCCTGGACGCGTTGGTGGAGGCGCTGCGCACCGCCGCGCACCGCCACGCGGCGCAGCCGATGCTCGCGCGCACGCACGGACAGCCCGCCTCGCCGACCACGCTCGGCAAGGAGTTCGCGAACTTCGCGCACCGGCTGCGCCGCGCGCGCGAGGCGATCGCGCGCGTGGCGCTCTCCGGAAAGATCAACGGTGCGGTCGGCGCCTACCACGCGCACACGGTCGCGTATCCGGAGATCGACTGGGAGGCGTTCTGCCGCCGCTTCGTCGAGCACCTCGGGCTCGAATTCAATCCCTACACCACGCAAATCGAGCCGCACGATTCGTACTGCGAGCTCTTCGACGCGTACGCGCGCGCGAACGCGATCGTGCTCGACCTCGACCGGGACCTCTGGGGATACATCGCGCTCGGGTATTTC
>Ga0308420_1002187_pt1 | contig 10159 bp, 7 predicted proteins | sample HotsprSampleMS55_FD_203802 | JGI IMG/M metagenome (GOLD analysis project Ga0308420, IMG submission 203802) | Hot spring phototrophic mat microbial communities from Mushroom Spring, Yellowstone National Park, Wyoming, United States - 20090730_MS55 ...
AGTACCAGGGTCGTGAGGGTACCGAGCGCGAAGAGGGTTGGCAGACAGAGCTCCCACGTCACATAGCGCGCAAGCGTGTGGCCAAGGCGTCGGCCTGCGACATCTCCCCGCCGTTCCTGTGTGGCGGTGCGCGACACCACCACGAGTGCCGGAGAGGCATACATGGCGCTCGCGCTTGAGGATGTAGTTCTGCTTGATTCGTTCACTGCTTTTTCTTATACCGGCACGGAAGAGAACCCCTGTTATACCTCCCCTTGACCCGCTATACAGAAGTGGGTGGGAGTGCAAGGGGGGAGGACCCATGCAGGTCGATTTTATCATCATCGGGGCACAAAAATGTGCCACAACCAGCCTTGCTTATCAGTTGCGACAACATCCGCAGGTGTGCTTCGCGAAACGCAAAGAACCCCACTTTTTTAGCAAAGCGCAGGACTGGCAGGCACGCCTGTCCTCCTACCATCGGCTATTCTCACCGCGGCCTGGACAGCTGTGTGGAGAGGCGTCAACGTCGTATACATTTTTGCCGGAGTATCCGCATACGCCTGCGCGCCTGTTTGCCTATAATCCGGCATTGAAACTGATTTACCTCATGCGAGACCCGATCAAGCGGATTGAATCGCATTATGCCCATCGGATCTTGTACGGACGCGTCGAGCGACCGCTCGAAGCCGAGGTCTTCGCCAATCCGATTTACCTTGACAGAAGTCGCTACGGAGTGCAGATCAACGCCTACTTACAATTCTTCCCGCGCACGCACCTCCTGCTGCTGATCTTCGAAGAATACGTCGCCGATATCCATGGCACCTTGGGAACCGTCGCGCAGTTTCTTGGTATCTCTCCCAGCGGCTTTGCCGGCATTGATATTGCTCCGCAAAAAGTTTCTGACCGGCGCTTGAAGCCGGCCTTTCGCTTCCTACGAAAAGTGATTCACCGTGCTCCACCGCTGCTTCAACACGTGGCTCACCGCTTCCTCTTCTATACCCTACCGCGGCGGCCCGTATGTTCCGAGCCCCTCAGGTCCGCCCTGTGGACACATCTGGAACGTGACGTCGCTTGTATCGAAGACCTCCTGGGTCGTCGCCTGACAGCTTGGCGGTGCGGCTATGAATAGGGGAAGGAACAGTGTGGGTCTGCCTGGTCGTCTGGACTTTTCCCAGGGGTGCTTTTAAGGTGTGTCTACCTCTGGGGAGGGAGAGCGAGGGAAAAGACTGATCCTATGCGTCTATTGCTCGTCTTTGCGCGTGCATATCCCGGACACAGTATCGTCGCGTTGGCATGTCTGTGCTTTGCTGCTGTGGCCGAAGGAATTGGACTGGCGAGTGTGCTCCCGGTTCTGAGTGTCGCCACTGCCACCTCTGGTGGTCTACCAGGAGCGGCTGGAGGAGGGGGCTCGAAGCTGGTCCAGTGGCTAGATGCGTCTCTGGCCTGGGTTGGTCTCCCAGCAAGTTTTGGTCTCTTGTGTGCGCTCATCGTAGTAGGGATGCTCGGGAAAGCAGGGTTTGTGCTACTGGCGCAACGACAGGTTGGCTATACCGTGGCTCATGTTGCCACTGACCTGCGACTGGCACTGCTGCGGGCGTTGCTGACAGCACGATGGGAGTATTATATCCGCCAGCCGGCGGGTCGATTTGCCAACGCCTTTGCTGCTGAGGCCTCGCGGGCTGCGCAGGCGTACCTCCACGGCGTCACGATCGTTGCGCTGTTGATCCAGGCTCTGCTCTACTTTTTCCTTGCAGCGATTATCTCCTGGCGTGTGGCCCTCGTGGCCATGCTGGTAGGTCTCGTGATCGCGGCGGTGTTAGGCCGACTGGTCCGTAGTGCCCGTCAGGCAGGAAGGCGACAGACAAAGTTGTCAAAAATCCTGCTGGAACGGCTGACTGACGTGCTCTACGTGGTCAAACCGCTGAAGGCGATGGCGCGCGAGACGCTGCTCGGTCCCTTACTGGAAAGAGAAATCCAACGGCTCGACCATGCTCTGCGACGTGAGGTCTGGAGTAAAGAAGCGCTGCATGCGCTGCAAGAACCGCTGCTCATCGCTGCTTTAGTCGCGGGTGTCTACCTGGTCTTGGTGTGCTGGCAATTATCGCTGGATACGGTGCTCATGCTCGTGCTGCTATGTGAGCGCACGCTGGGGAGTTTCAATAAAGTGCAAAAAGAGTATCAGCGTATGGCGGCATGCGAGAGCGCATTTTGGTCATTGCGCAGGACGATCGACCAAGCCCAGACGGAACGAGAGCTTGCGCACGGGGCGGCAGTTCCTACGCTCAGACGCGAGATTGCCTTACGTCGTGTGAGTTTTGCGTATGGCGAGCAGCGCGTATTGCACGACGTGTCGTTGCGCGTGCCAGCAGGGCAGTGTACCGTGTTAGTCGGTCCTTCCGGTGCCGGGAAAACGTCGGCCGTCGATTTGATTGTTGGCCTTGTGCGGCCCCAGGAAGGGGACGTGTGGATCGACGACCTGCCATTGCGTGCGATCGATCTGCAGGGGTGGCGCCGGACGATCGGGTACGTCCCGCAAGAAACTCTCCTCCTCCATGAAAGCGTGTTTATGAACGTTTCACTCGGCGATCCCGCGCTCACTGCCGCAGACGTGGAGTCTGCCCTCCGTACTGTGGGGGCGTGGGATTTCGTTGCTGCCCTCCCACAGGGGATGTATACGGTGGTGGGAGAACACGGTGCCCGTTTTTCTGGAGGACAACGCCAGCGCATCGCCATCGCGCGTGCGGTGGTCCATGCGCCTCAGCTCCTGATTCTCGACGAGGCGACGGCTGCCTTAGATCCGGATAGCGAAGCGGTGGTCTGTCAGACGATCCAACAGTTACGAGGGAAAATGACGATCCTCGCGGTGTCTCATCGGCCTGCGCTGGCCGCGGTTGCTGATGTCGTATACCGCTTTGAGGGCGGCAGGGTCAAAGAAGTGGAGCCAGGAAGGGAGCGCCTGCCGCGGTACGTCACGGCTCTGCAGGGAACCAGGCTGTAGGGGTACACCGTGACGCGCGCTGGCAGAACAATCGCTTCTAGGGCAAAGTTGAGATGACCTTGTTTGCAAGATTGTCCGCGATAACACAATATCCCCTCCATATCCGACGTGCTGCGTACGGCGTACGTGAGCAGCCGGAACGTATTGTCCTCGGCGTGCGGGATGGGACCAGACCCGGGGTGAAGCCGCCGGTGCGCATCTTCGTGGGGACCGAGCCGGCGCAGTATCGCGCCGAGCGGATCTTGTTGTGGTCGATCGAGCAGGTGCGGGATCCGTCGCGGGTCTATGAGATTTATCTCATGAAGAACTTGGCAGGCTTTGACCAGCGCCGGTGGCTCACGGGCTTCACCAACTATCGCTTTGCGATTCCACATTTCGCCGGGGGAGCGGGACGGGCAATCTATAACGACGTCGATCAAGTCTATCTTGCTGATCCAGGTGAGCTGTTCGACACAGACCTGGGCCATCACGGCTTTCTCTCGCTTTCTGTATACGACACCTCGGTGATGCTGCTTGACTGTGCACGCATGGCGTCTGTCTGGACGCTGGCGGCCGCACGCGGTGAGCGCAGAAAGCGCTTGGAGGCACGAGCCGGTGCCGTTCCTGGCCTGTGGGGACCGCTTGATCCGCGCTGGCATGCGCGCGACGGGGAGTATGAGGCTGGACGGACGAAACTGTTGCACTACACCACAATCCATATGCAGCCGTGGCGACCGTTCCCACGACGCTATGCCTACCAGCGGAATCCGGTTGCGCACGTATGGTTTGATCTCGAACGTGCTGCCGATGCCGCAGGTTATCAAGTGTTCACCGCTGCTCATCCGAGCGCGGCATATACCGCTCTGCTCAATGGAGTCACCCGTGGTGATCCTGCAGACCGCCTTCGCAGCGAGCTACTGTCGCCGGGTCGGAGAATGGGGGAAGTAATCGAGAGTGTACAGGACCTGATTGGTGCCAGTGGAGCGCGCTCGATCCTCGAGTATGGGTTTGGGGAGAGGTTGGAGGAGCAGCGCTTGGTCCACGCTCTGCAGAAGCGGGACGGTCGTCTAGTGGTTGCATACGCCGACCTGACAGCAGCCACCGCAGGTGAGCGGCCTGCTCAGCAGTACGACGGTGTGGTCTGTGTGGACGTCATCACATACCTGCCAGATGAAGATGTGCCGTGGGTGCTTGAAGAGCTCTTTGCGCACGCCCGGCAGTTTGTGTACGTCACCGTGGCTCCCCGCTCCGTACCCCGGCCGTTTGCCAAGGGTCTTCTCCTGTCGGGCCAGACCCGTGACGAGGCGTGGTGGCTGACCCACTTCGCGGCGGTGAGTGCACGCCATCCCGCGATTCACTGGCGGCTGGTAGTGCATACCCGCACGATCCTGGGGCACGCAGAGGTCCGGGTTCATGATGGGGGACGCCGCCTGGGCGGTCCACCCACGGTCTGGGTCCTGACGGATGACAAACCTGGCCACACCAGCCAATCTGTTGGTTTGGCCGAAGCGCTAGGCTGGCCGTATGAAATCAAAGCGTTACGCTTTACCATCCTCAACCGCTTAAGTAACCACCTGCTCGGTGCCAGCCTGGTGAGTGTGGACAAAGCTCGCTCGGCGCCTCTGACCCCGCCATGGCCGGACTTAATCATCGCGACGGGACGACGGTTGGCACCAGTCGCCCGCTGGGTGAAAAAGCAGAACCAAGGTCGCACCCGCCTCGTGCACCTCGGGCGAAAAGGGGGAGAGCGGGCAGAGTTGTTCGACCTGGTAGTGTCCTGCGCCCACTTTCGGCTGCCGCCCCATCCACGGCGGATTGAAACAGTGGTTCCCTTGAATCCCATCATCTGCCAGAAGCTGACTCAGGTGGCTGAACGCTGGGAAGCGTTGTTTGCGGATGCTCCGCGCCCGCGCATCGCTCTGCTCGTCGGCGGGACGTCGGCGACTCATCGCTTGGATGCAGAGACCGCGCGACGTCTCGGGGAAGAGATTCAGGCTTTTGCCCGCGCGGCAGGAGGGAGTCTGTTTGTCACCACAAGTCCGCGCACGGGACCAGCAGCAACCGTAGCTTTGCGCTGCGGACTTGGTGAGGTGCAGATGTTTTATCGTTGGCAGCCCGGCGCTCACGATAATCCGTATCTGGCGTTTTTAGCCCTCGCTGATGTATTGGTGGTCACCGGGGAGAGCGAATCCATGTTAGCGGAAGCCGCGGCCAGCGGGAAACCGCTATACATTTACCCTCTTCCTCAGCGGCCGTTGGGGCTGCGGGCGCGTTGCAAAGATTGGATTGTTGCCTGCGCGCAGACGCCCCGCCTCAACCAACGCGGGACCGCACGACCGCAAAGAGGCTGGCAGTACATCTGTGCCCGCTTGATCGAACGTGGGTTCGTCCAGCCACGGCGCGATCTCACCGTCCTCCACCATCTACTCATCGACCGCGGGGTTGCGCGGTTCTTCGGCGCGCCGCTCACAACAGCATTCACCCCCCCTTTGCGGGAAATTGACGAGGTGGCTCATCGCGTGCGAGCCCTCATGGGGATGGGTACTGGAGCATGATTAGGTTGGTCCTTCTCCGGCATGGTCAAAGCGTGTGGAACCGTGAAAAACGCTTCACGGGCTGGACCGATGTGGGATTGAGTACACGAGGAGTGGCTGAGGCGCAGGCAGCCGGTGCCCTGCTACGGGTCAGCGGATACGTCTTCGATGTCTGTTTCACCTCGTACCTCAGCCGTGCTAGCGAGACCCTAAACGTGGTCCTCAAGGAGATGGGGTTACTCCATGTTCCGATCCAGCGCAGCTGGCGTCTCAATGAGCGCCACTATGGAGCGTTGCAGGGACTGCGCTGGCAGGAAGCGGTCCGCGAATATGGGCTGAAGCAGGTTCTCGTTTGGCAGCGGCATTTTGCGGTCCGTCCCCCTGCGCTTGACCCCACTGATGCCCGGTTTCCGGGGCACGACCCGCGTTACGCCGACCTTGCGTCAACAGAACTGCCCTGTACAGAAAGCCTGTGCGACACGTTGACGCGTGTCCTGCCATATTGGCACGAGACCATCCTTCCCGCGCTCCGCCAGGGGAAACGCACTCTCATCGTGGCGCATGGGAATAGTCTCCGCAGCCTGCGCAAATATCTTGAGAACATCCCCGATGCACTCATGCCTCAGGTCACCGTTCCGACGGGGGAGCCGCTCGTGTACGACCTTGATGAGGCTGCGAGGCCGCTGCGCTGCTACTACTTGCGTCCCTCTCGGGGCTGGAGGCAGTGGATCCAATCGCCAGTGGGGTGGTGGGTGCAGAAGAGAGCAACACAGGGGCAATGATGATCTACCTTGATCACACCCGACTTGCCGCCATTGATGCTGCCGCCTTTCGGGCGCAAAAGCCGTACCCTTGGGTCAATCCGAGCGGGCTATTGACCGAAACCGGGTACCGGCGGTTGTTGCAGACCTTGCCGGACGTGTCGCTCTTCACCCCTTTCTTCGGCGTCCGGCGAGCGCACGGGCAACAGAGCCATGACCGTTTCGTGCTCGAATATCGCAATGACCTTGCTGTTGCCGCCCCGTGGCGGGAGTTTATTGCGGAACTACGAGGACGCGAGTATCGAGCATTTCTCCTCCGGCTCCTGGGGGTGCGTGCAGTCACGCTGAGTTTCCACTGGCACTACACGCCAGCTGGTTGTTCGGTCTCGCCGCACTGCGATGCCAAACATAAGCTTGGTTCTCACATCTTTTACTTCAATACCCCCGAGGATTGGGAACCCGCTTGGGGTGGGGAGACGCTCATTCTGGACGATGAGGGACGCTTTGACCGCAGATCGGCACCGCGATTCGAGGATTTTTCTTGTATCTTTGCGGCGGAAACGCTCGGGAATCGCAGCCTGCTGTTCGCGCGCACTGCCCATTCTTGGCATGGCGTGCGCGAGCTCCGGTGTCCGCCAGGGGCCTTACGGAAGGTGTTTATCGTAGTGATCAATCGGGACACCCCCCTCGATCGGCTGCGCCGGCTCCTTGGTGGCGCCGCGCGGGGCTATGCAGGGTGACGGAAACGATCAAACAGGGCTGGTTTGACGTACCGCCATTTCCGCTGCAGGAAGGCCTTTTGGGTTTGCGCGGCGAGCAGGGCGAGCTCGACAAACGGGAGGTACGCCTGGAAGTTCGGCACCGGTTTTTGCGCCAGGTGGGCAAAGAAGACATGCCGGAAGGCGCCGAGCTGGCGCATGCACGCCTTGACCATGCCTGTGCCGATCAGTTGGTAACTGCCGAGACTTTCTACGTCCACGGCGCAAACGTGCTCGCCCTGTGGGGCAAGCACAAAGTTTTTCAGTACGGGGTCGGTATAGTCAAAACCAACCCACACGTGCGCTGGCGTGAGTCGGACAGCTGCCGCCGCAAGATCCTGATAGGCCTCATCGGTGAGTACACCCACTTGATGGAGAAAGCGCAGGTGCTGCTGTAAACGGCGAGGGAAGGGGGTAGCGGCCGCTGCTACTTGCTCTGGAGCGCGGGTGTACACGGCGGCATAGAAATCGGCGATCTGCTTGACGATGCGTTCGTCAGCTGTTTGGATGGGCGTGCCGTCGATGAACTCGAGCCAAATTTCGTTTTCGTGGCGGGCGATCAAGGCGGGAAAATATTCACTAGCGCCGAAGCGTTCCAAGTTCCGCTCGATCTCCGCCGCGATATAGGTATCGCGCAAGATGAGGCGCTTAAACCGCTGCCCGTTGATGGTCACGAAGTAGAGACGCTGAGACTTCAACAGCCGCGTACCGAAGATGCGAGCGAGGAGGTGCTGGATACGTTTCTTGAGGGGGAAATAGAGTTGTTGCTGTGGCAGCCGCCGGTACGACCGCGCGGCACGCAGGAGAAGGGTTTGCAATTTCCTATTCCACCACTAAACGGGAAGATGTTCCTCCTCTTGTATAACGAGTATTGGCTGCGGGACGCAAGACAGTCCTGTGTACCCTATGACCACGACCGACCACCCGAGAGTAACAGTTTTTATCCCGGTGTATAACCGGGAGCGGTATATTGGCGCTGCCATCACGAGCATTTTGGCGCAGAGCTTTACCGACTACGAGTTGCTGTTGATCGACGACGGGTCAACAGACCGGAGCGTGGAGATCATGCGCTCCTATAGCGATCCGCGCATCCGCGTCGTCTGCAATGGAGCCAATCTCGGTATACCGAAAACGCGCAATCGCGGGCTACAGTTGGCACGCGGCGAGTATATCGCGCTGTTAGACAGTGATGATGTGGCACACCCCCGGCGCCTGGAGAAGCAGGTCGCCTTTCTCGACCGTCATCCGGACTACGCTCAGGTGGGGAGCTGGGATCGGGCAATCGATGAGCAGGGGCGACTCTTGAAGAAAGTCAAACGGCAGCCTGTTCGCCCCGATGACGTCCACGCTCAACTACTCTTCCGCTGCTGTCTGAGCAACCGTTCGATCATGGCCAGGACTGCGATCCTGCGAGCGTATGGCTATCGTGATGATTACCCCCGTTGTCAAGACTACGAGCTGCACGTCCGCCTCGCCAAGCGTTACAAGCTCGGCAATCTGCCGGACGTGTTGGTCTTCGGGCGCGTCCACCCACAGCAAATCACCCGGCAAACGGCGGCGTTGGGGGACGAGAAAAAGCGAGAGATCATGGGGACGTTGCTGGGCGAGCTGGGTGTATCCTTTAACCCAGCCGATCTCGACGCTCACCTAATGCTTTCCCGTATGCGCAAGCTGCGTTTCGTGCCTGATCGGACGTACGTAGAGTGGGCAGAGGCGTGGTTGTGCAAGCTGCAAGAAGCCAACCGGCGCACGCGCTGTTATGCCGAACCAGCTCTTGTCCGCGCCGTCAGTGAGAAATGGTTCCAAACCTGTTGGGCTGCCAGCGCCGGTATGGGGTGGGCAGCGTGGAAATATTTCTGGCGTTCCTCGTTGTGTACAGGGATTGGTGCGCGCTTGAAGCAGGAACTCTTCTCCCAGTTTGCTTTTCGCACCGGCTATTATTAAAAGCCGCCCCTCTTTGTATCTTCTTGCAGGTCCCGGCACTGAGGGGTCGCGCGGCCAAGCATCTACCGGTAGATCCTGCCAGGTAGCTAGGGGCTTATATGTAGGGGCCAGCATCTGCTAGTAGCAACGGGGGGAAAGCAGCCTCAATTTACGTTAGCCGTTTTCATGGTCGTGAGGCTTACGCTGAGATACACTCACGGATGCGAAAATCTACGAGCTGCTGTGACCAGCCTTGCGCAGCTCGCACAACCTTACGTATGCCCTGAGGAAGCGAAGACAGTGAGCGAAGTCGTTCGGCAAGAACCCTGTCTACTAGGCTAAGCCAGGGGGGTCGGTGGCTGTTCTGTATCAGCATAGCATTCCCGGATAGGCGAGGGTATCCGGTCACGGCCCGCTCGGCGACGCTTGGAGAGGGGCGGCGTTTCAACCGCGACCCTGGTTGCGTCGGGAACCGGGATGCATCTATGGTGTCGGTACCGTTCATGAGCGAACACAACGCCGCACATCTTGCACTTTTTATTCCCTCGCTGGCGGGCGGGGGCGTGGCCCGCACCACGCTTCACTTGGCCGAAGCCTTCGTCAACCGCGGCCACCGAGTTGACCTGGTGCTCTACCGAAAGACCGGTCCGTACCTCGGGCAAATCCCGACAGGAGTCAGGGTCATTGAACTGCAAGCGTCTCCGGGTTGGCAGGGGCGGCTGTGGGCACTGGTGGCCGATTACACCGCTTTTGGCGCGCTGCTCTTGCCGATTCTGCTCCCGTACAAGTCTCAACAAACCGTTCCTTATCTGCCAGCGCTGGTGCACTACCTCCAGCGCAAGCGGCCGACCGCTTTGTTCGCCGCGAAAACACCAGCGAACCTTGCCGCCCTCTGGGCCCGCCGGCTCGCCGGGGTGCAGACGCGCGTGGTGATCTCCGAACGGACGAATCTCTCCCGTGACGTGCGCGGAGCGAAATGGAAAAAATGGCGGTGGCGTTTCATCGCCCCGGTGATTCACCGCGTCTACCCCTGGGCGGATGCTATTGTCTCCGTTTCCCAGGGGGTTGCGGAAGATCTGTCGGTCGCGGCGGCCCTACCGCGTGAGCGGATTCGTACTATCTACAACCCGACCGTGCACCCGAAGATCGCGGAAAAAGCGCGTGTGCCGCTCGAACACCCGTGGTTCGCCCCCGGCGCCCCGCCGGTGCTGTTGGGGGCGGGCA
>Ga0308420_1002199_pt1 | contig 10131 bp, 6 predicted proteins | sample HotsprSampleMS55_FD_203802 | JGI IMG/M metagenome (GOLD analysis project Ga0308420, IMG submission 203802) | Hot spring phototrophic mat microbial communities from Mushroom Spring, Yellowstone National Park, Wyoming, United States - 20090730_MS55 ...
CGAGGTCGGCTAAACCTTCCATCGTCGTTGCCAAGTTGTTGAGACTGACGGCCACTTCTCGCGCCCCTGGAGCGAGCGCGCGTGTCTCGATCACCAGGGCTTGCTCATACCGGCGCCGCGCGCCCTCTGTATCGCCCGCGTCCTTGAGGAAAAGGGCAAATTGGTTGAGGCTCGTAGCCACATTGGGGTGAGCAGGCCCGAGGGCATTCTCCATAATAGCCACCGAGCGCTCGAACAACGGCCGCGCGGCCTCATACTCCCCGATCTGGTGCAGCAGGGAGGCGAGGTTGTTAAGGCTGACCGCGACGTTCGGGTGGTTGGGCCCGTAGGCTGCTTCGGTGATCTGCAGTGCTCGCTCGTAGAGGGGACGGGTGGGCAACACCTCCCCACTCTCGCGCAGGACGAGCGCGAGGTTGTTGAGACTGACCGCAACATGGGGATGAGCAGGACCGAAGTGTTGTTCATTGATGGTCAACGCTCGCTGATACACTGCCTTTGCAGCAGCATAGTTGCGCATCTGGTAGAGCAACGAAGCCAGATTGTTGAGGCTTGTAGCGACAAGCGGATGCGTCGGGCCGTAGGCAGTTTCATAGATCGTGACAGCCCGTTCAAACAACGGACGGGCGGCGGAGAACTCCCCGGTCTGGTAGAGGGCGGACCCCAGGTTGTTCAGGCTTTCTGCCACGTCGGGGTGCATCGGACCCAGCGCAGCTTCACGCAGGCGCAACGCCCGTTCGTGTAACGCACGCGCCTGCGCGTACTCTCCCATGTCCCGCATGAGCACCCCTAGCGCGCTGACACTCTCTGCAACGAGCGGGTGTTCCTTGCCGTAGACTTCCTCAGCGATCGCGATCGCACGCTCCAACAGGGGCCGTGCGGCCGCGTATTCTCCCTGTTCTCTGAGCAAGGCGGCGAGGTCGGTGAGTGTCAGCGCCACTGCCGGGTGTTTTGGTCCCAAGGCCCTCTCCTGAATCGCCAGTGCGCGCTCAAGGGTGGGGCGGGCCGCGGCGTACTGTCCCTGGTCCTTGTCTAACGCAGCAAGATTGTTGAGGGCCACGGCGACGGCCGCGTGGTCTTGTCCGTATGCAGTCTCGGTAATAGTCACCGCCCGCACGAGGAGCGATCGAGCACTGTCGTATTGCTGGAGATCTTGGAGGACGAGTGCGAGATTAGTGAGGCTGCGCACGATACCCGGATGCTGAGGGCCGAGGTGTGCCTCATCGATACGGAGGGCCCGCTCTAAAAGGGGGCGGGCCTCTGCCCCCCGTTGGATTTTTTGCAGGATGAGAGCGAGGTTATTAAGGCTCTGCGACACCAACGGGTGGTCAGGGCCGACGGCCTGCTCCATCAGCGTCACGAGCTCCTGCGCGGGAGCAACTGCCTTCTGGTAGTGTCCGGCGTCGTACAAGCTCCGCGCCTCCGCCGAGAGACGCTGGAGGCGTGCCGGGAGACCTTCTTCCGCGTCGGTTACAGCTGCCGGGAGACCGTAGAGAAAGCAGAGGAGGACAAGATACCCCCGCTTCCACGTTCGTCTCACCAACGGCCAGCCCGCTCCAGACTGGGATCGTGCGGCAGGGCACATGCTCAGCGGGGCACGCGCAGCGGGGCCGAGGGCGTCTCCTGAGGGAGAACTTGAGCGGGCTCCGCTACTGCCAGTGAACCGGGAAGATGATACGACCCGTTTTTGAAGAGGGGCAGGTGGGAATAGTAGGAGCGGTGGTAGTAGCAGCCAAGGCCTTCGCCCGGCTCGACCGGCTCATTGCTATTCTCGACAAGGATTGGTGGCTCCTCGAGCTGAGATGCGGCCGTCCCCCTTGCCTCCATACCGGTGATGAACACCGGGCTTCCTCCCAACGGTGCGCTTTGCTCCGCCTGTTGTTTAGGCTTCTGCACCCCTGGAGAGATTGTGTGTTTCTCGAACTTGTCCAACCATCGATACAGAACAGAGGACACCTGAGGAGATGTCTGGGCACCTGCCACAGGGATGACACTCATAGAAAAGATCAGACACAGCAAAAACATGACGTTGCGTTTCATACTGTGTACTCCGGTTCTCTCAAGGGTGCAGTCTTTGCCAGGCGAGAGGTCCCCTCGTGAGTCTGCCTGCAAACCACACCCTCCGCTGTTTATCGGTGCAATTCGGTGAGGCGGTTGAGGTCGTAGAGCTTCGTAATAAAGTCTACCGAAAAGTCCGGCAACCCCCCACCATACTCGCGCCACAGGTTGCCCCGCCCGTTCTGGATGTCCACCGTATCTACATTGCGCCAGTGGATGGCACTGCGGCCATGGTTCATCTCCACGAACCGCTTGGCGTCATCGCTCCACGCATACCCCCACTGCCAGATCTTCCATAGCTTCCCCTTGCGGTCGAAGGCCACCATGGTCCAGCCCTCCCAGCTCTCGGCATCGATGGTCATGAACACACTGGCATAGGGATGGCGGGGGTCTTTGGGAAAGCGCTCCAGTACCAGCATCTTGCGTAGCTGCCACACGTCGTCGTTGAGCCAGCCGTCCGGCCCGCCGTAGCGTACCCCGTCGTCGTCCCACTTCGTCTTGGCGTGCACGGCCAGCATGTCTTTATACCCGTGGAACTTCCACTCCCATTCAAGCGGACGGCCCGAGAAGGAGTAAAAGTCTTCCAGCGTGTGTTCGGTGCCCATCAAGGAGTCGGACTTCACCTCGGCCGAGATGCGGCGCACGCGCCGTAGGCTAGGCACATACGCCCATCCGTCATCCGTCCGCCGGGGGTCATTATAGCGGGCGATAATGAAGGCGGTACCGCGCACATCGAAGGGAGAGAAAAACCCGGTAAACTCCTTCCAATACACCTCCGCAGCATCGGCTACCCCCGGTAACTGGTAGTTGTTGTGTGCAAACATAGGCAGATGCGAATAGTACGCCCGATGGTAAAAGGTTCCTAGGCTACGCTCGAAACGGCCGCCGCCGCCATAGATTGCCGCCGTATCAAATTTCCAATCCTCCGGCTTGATCGGGTACTCCGTCCCCCGCCAGCTCTCAGGCGGCAGCTCCGGTTCAGGTGGGGTATGCGTCCCGCCGAACCGCAGCCACGTGGTCAAGGCATTCATTACATAGTAGCCGCGCCAGTACCAGCGCTTGTCATAGTTCCAAGCCGCCTTGAGCCCCGCCTGCGGATCCCCTTCCTTGATGTCCTCGTTGGCAAAGGGGTAGCCACAGACGTAGTTCTCTAGGGCGCCGTCCGCCGCCAGTTTCACCTGCTTCTGATACTTCTCGTTGCACTCCAGCACCATCTTGTGGGGGGTGACATGATAGGTGGGGACCACCTCAATCTTGACATCGGTCCACTTCTGAAACTGCTCGAAATAGCCCGGCAACATAAAGGGCCGCACCTTTTCCAAGTCAGCATGCGTGAGGACATCGCCCGGCTTAAACTCCGGCTTGGCATCTTTATATTTGGCAAACCAGTCGTAGAAGGTCTGCTGCGTATACTGGGTGACATCCGCACCTTGGGCTCGCACCCCGGCTGCCCACCCCAGGAGCCCGCAGGCCGCGACTAGCGATATCGCCGTGAATCGTCTCATAGCGCCTCCTTTCAGGGGAATAACAATTTTTCGCTCATTGTTTCCTTGACACGCCACCATGATCAATACTGCTGCAGGGGGTATTTTTGTACTCCCTCTGTCAGGGCTAGAAGCGATACCGGACCCTCCCCCAGAACTCATTCATCTGGTTGCGTTCCGCGCCGCCCGCCTGCATATGTCCGATACCGAATCCAGTTTCACTGACAGGTCTACCGTCACCGGTGAACCCGCCAAAGGGGCCTAAGCCATGCTCCTTGCGCTCTCCTAAGAACGCCGTGATGCCTAACTGCACCGACCAGTTGTTGGTAATCAAATACTCGATATTGCCACCCAAGGTGGCGTCATTGCCCGTCGTCCCGTAGGCACCGAACAGCAGATAGACGAGCTGATCGCGCATAAACTGGTTTTGCACGAAAAAGGTAAAGATGAAGTTGTTGTTCGCACCTTGCGGGATACCAAAGCGACCGCCCCGTGCATCCGGGATATGGGTCCCAAAGGCCTGAAAGCTCAGAAAGAAGCTACGCGTCGGGTTCAGGAAGCGGATAAACGTCGGCCGATCGATCCCGAGCACCCAGCGGTAGACATTGGTATCGGCAAACAGGTCTGGTTTGGACAGATCAGAGGTCAACAAATTGGCAGTCCACGAAATTTCGGTGCGGATAACAAACCCCGTACGCGGTTCGAACCAGTCCACTGACAACCCCAAGGTGTTGACCTTACGGTAATCCGCGATGAGTTCGCCGGTGAACCCACAACGCGCGATGTAGAGAGCCCGTTTCTGCTCCAGCGTTCTTGCATCAGCCACGGCAGCAGCCTGGCTCATGCGAATCCGCCTGGGGTCGACCCGGACTCGCACGGGCAAGCCGGTGATCGTGGTCGTATCAAACCCGCCTTCACCACCCGGCTCTGGGAAGATCGAATTTCCGTTCACGTCCTGGCGGCAAGCCATCGGTGTCCCCGCGAATGGCCCGATGAGCGGAAACTCCACGAAGTGCATGCGGGGAAAGCCAAACGCCGGCACATCTTGGAAGGCGAACCAATCAGTGACCTGAATACGGAAGTTGCCAAGGGTTGCCTCCCAGCGGGTCCCAATTCCCGAATTCTTCAAGTTCCACGCAGGCCGGCGATCATCGAACAATGCCACATTGAGCCCTTGGCCTGGGAAAAGGGCTTCGGCAAATAAATCGTTCCCCAACGCAAAGGCGTCGATGGTTTTGCCAAAGCCGATCGCCCACGGCTGGGCAGGGTGACCAAAGCCAAGCGAGGTGTAACGATCAAAGACCCAGACGATGCTGCCCGCTACGTCTTTGAACGGCCCGACGGCGCCGAAACGGTGCTCGAAGAGAGCTGACCACAGCGGCACCCGCGTGTCATCGAACAAATCGATAAAGAAATGGTCAGAGAAGTTGACCGGGTTGACAATATCCTGCAGGCGGAAGAAATCGGCTTTCCCCCAGACGTGTTGCTGTTTCCCCAGCCGCAACCAGTTGCGGCCACCAAACGCGTCAAAAAAGAGGTCGAAATAGGCTTCGCGAAACGGGTAATACAGGTCAAAGTTCGTGTCCCGTAGCATACCGAACCGCAAATCGTTCTGGCTTTGGTCAAGGCCAACGTAGGCGGTTTTCCGGGTGTTCTGCGGACGGTTGGGGATACCGTACGTACTGCCGGGCACGAGGCTGTAGGGGATGAGAAGGTTTGTCACGGGCCAGAATTCAGCAAACTTATGAGGGTTCAAGCCGAAAGCTTCCAACAGCGCTCTATTGCGGCGCGGGAACCGTCCGCGCCCGGAGACCGCAATCGTATCCGTGTTGCGGCCCCGGCCAAATCTCTCAGTGAGATCATAGACCGACTCGTATTCCGGCCGTAACTCGATGAAATACTCAAACCGATTGAAGATATCCTGCCAGATGCGCAACGGACCAGACAACTGAATACTGGCACGGTAGCGGGATGATGCAATGTGGTAGTCTTCCTTAAAGGTGTCGCTACGGAGAATGGTAAAGTTATCGATGTACCCATGGACAGCCATGTCTTCGAGGCTGCCAATTAAGCCGGTTTTTGGCTGCCCCCACACCGGGGTTGTTGTTAAGGCCACCCCCAACAGTGCAGCCAACCGCAACCATCTCCCCTTCCAGACCTTCCTACATGCCCCCTGCATAAGACACGTCCTCCTTCCTTATTCCCCTCCGTAAGAGAGGGCGTTGTTGCTCCGTCAACAACTCATCGCCTTCCAGTCCCTCTTGCTCACACCGCTTAATGGGTCGTCTGCAAACGCGGCGCCTGCATTGGCATCGGCTTGGGTTCCTCCACTAACACTCCCTCCCCTCGGGCAAACTTCGGCCGGAAGAGCGCAAACATCGCCGGCGTGAGCAGCAGAGCCGACAGCCAGTGCGTCACCAGCAGAATGGCTAAGAGCAACGCCATTTCCGCCGAGAACCGTAAACTCGACAGAAAATACCAAGGAATGATGCCAGCGATCATCGTAGTCGCCGTAAAGGTCACCGCCATCCCGGTCGTCGAGATCGCACGTCGAATCCCCTGCATCATATCTCCGCCTGCGAGCGGGACCTCACGACGGATGCGGTCTACCACGTACAAGATGTAGTCCACCCCGATGCCCATCCCGACTGCAGTCACTGGCAGGGAATTGATATTCATGCCGATGCCCATGAAGGAAATATACATGTAGCTCGCCACCCCGGCGGCGATGAGGGCGATCATGACCATATTGGCGGCCACAAAGGACCCATAACTCATCCACACCAAAAGATAGACAGTCAGGATCACGAGCATGGCCGCCTGTTTCTCGGATTTATCAATTTCCTCATTCAGCGCCGCAGTCGTGCCGATGAATCCCCCGGCCAGACGCATCTTTACCCCAGGGATGGGATGCTCGGCGATAAATTTCTTCGCCCTCGCAATGGCCTCACGCACGGTGTCGCCTTTGGCATCTTTATAGAACACGACAAACTGGCCGTTCTTATAGACCAAATCGGTATACTCCAGAATCACGCCGGAAATGGGGGCTGATGCTTCGTACACAAAGATTAGATTCCCAGTCGTCGCCAGGTCTGGCGGGATTACCTGCCAACGCGGATCGTTGTAGTGATAAAGGCGGTTGAGGCTGCGCGTCAATGTATACAGTTCGCGTGTATCCCCGGCCTCCGGCTGATCGAGCATGTAGCGTCGCATCTCCTCGATCGTGGTGAGCACGTAGGGCTCTTTCAGAATGTGCTCCCGTTCTCCCTCCAAATACACGACCAACTGATTCGCACCGGCAAAGCGCTCGTTAATCGTGCGGGCGGAGACATTATAGTGAGAATCCTGCCACAACAGCGGTGACCCCGCTTCTTGCTCCCCGATGGGGATCGTGAGGGCGGTGTGCACACCAAATATAATAATAACGACGTTGGCAAGAAGGATCGCCCAGCGCCCCCCGACATTAGTGGTTAACCTACCGACGAACGTTAGCGTGACTTGCATCCAGTGCGGGACAAAGTGCTCGGTCTTTTTCGGCGTCGGGAAGTACGACAAGAGAATGGGCATGAGGTGGGTAATGCAAAAGAGGTTGGAAAACGCCCACCAACTGCCATAGTAGGCCAATTTCTGAATCAACGGGATGGTCGCAATGCTCAACACCAGAATACCACCGGCATCGCTGAGCACGCCGGTGAAGCCAGGGAGGAAGAGGTCGTTCATACAGGTAAACGCCGCCCGCTCCTGGTTCTTTTGCACCTCGAGCTCCTCGAAATACCGTTCGATCATCTGCACTGCATGGCTCACCGAGCGGGCCGTAATCAGCAAGGGAATCACCAAGATCAGCGGGTCGAGATTAAACCCCCAGAACCCGATAAACCCTAGGCCCCAGATCCCTTGGATCGAAGCGCCAATCAGAGGGACGACAATGCCATAGGTACGGCGGAAATAGACGATGAGCGCCGCGATCACAAAGAGACCGGTAAAGGTGAAAATCAGAAAGATCTCGTTGGTGAAATACCATACCCACCCTTTGAGCATCGGCTCGCCAGCGACAAACAACGAGGTATTCTCGTCCTCGACCTCTTGGCGGATGCGTGAGATCTCCCGGTGAATTTCACGATAATCAAGCCGGTCCTCATTGAACCCGGCGAAGATCAGCGCTGCTTTCCCATCCTCAGACACGTATTTATTCAGCACGATGTCGTTGTTGAACATCTCGAACTTCAGGGCCTCTAGCTCTTTGGGGTCGGTGGGAATATCGACCGGCAACACGGGATAGGAGCGCACCATGCCGCCGGGGAGGGTTTTAATATTGCGGATCTTGACGTGGGAAATCGACGCCACCTGGTTATGGTCTACCCCGGTGATCTGGTCCACTTGGTCCGTCACGTAGCGGACCTTCTTTAGGGTTTCGGTGTTGAAGATATCGCCCTCCTTCACCTGTAAGACCAGGGTCACGACGTTAGCGCCGCCAAAGGTTTCGCGGTGTTGATTGTACGCCTGAATGTAGTCATGCCCTTGCGGGAGCAGGTCGGCGAATTGGCTGTACATCTCGACCTTGCGCGCGTGGTACGCCCAGAAGACTGTAATCGCCAAGATAACCACCAAGACGCTGGGTCGATGGCGCCAAAGAAAGGTCACATACGCTTCTATGATGCGATCGGTTAAGCTCTTCTGCTGCGTCTCACGTGCCATACTCATCTCCTAGGAATGGGAGTGACTTCACTCTCACCGTGCACGGCTCCTCATGCCGTCTTTTCCGGGGTCAGCACTGCAGCTCGTCTGAGTTTGTCTTCCCCCACTCGTTTCCACGTCCTGCCCCCGTCACGGGTCAGCAGCACCGTCCCTTTCCCGCCAACCGCGATGCCGAAGCGCCCGTCCTTGGCAAAGCTCGCATCACGGATCCAGGTGAGGACGTGCTCACGCACATCCTGAATGAGGCCCCACTGCCCGTCATCAGCCACGGCGATCGTGCCAAGGATCCCGGTCGCGACCCCTTGCCCAGTAGGGGTGACGAGGACGGACAGGAGGGTATTAAAGCTGCCACTGGGCACATTCGTCCATGTCTGCCCCGCATCCTCGGTTTTCAGCAAAATCCCGCTTTCAGCCGCGATATAACCTTCTGTGGGGGTACGGAAGTTAACCGCCACCAGAAACAGGTCTTCGAGGTACAAGGGAGGAACGCGCCGCCTGAGAGCCTCCTCTTCGCTCAGTTCTGGCCGGGTGTACTTGGGCAGATGCAGCACATTTTTCTGTTCTTCCCAGGTCTTGCCCCCGTCGACCGTATGCAGGATGGTGCCGAACTCACCGACTACCCACCCCTCCGTATCGCTGACAAAACTGACCCCATTTAACGTGACATCCCGCCCGAGGGAGAGATTCTGCCAGGTTTCACCGCTGTCCTCTGAATGAATAACAGTTCCGGCCGGGCCCACCGCCCATACTTTGTTAGGGTCTGTCCCACGGCTCATGGAAAAGATGTGCGGCTGCGCTACCTGCCACTCTTGCAAAGGGAGTTCTAACTTCACTTGCTTCCAGGTTTTCCCGCCATCAGCGGTCTTGAGGATGAGTCCGTCCTGCCCGATGGCCAGACCGTTCTGCAGATCAACAAAATCGATATCATAGATTGCCTGCTCCACCCCGGTCGGGAGCAGGGTGATATTTTCCCCCTGATTGGCGATATGGAGGATCACGCCGCGATTGCCGACCGCCCAGGCGTTGTTTTCATCAAGGACAAAAGCTCCATAGTAGTCTTCTCTGTTCGGGAAGACCGGGCCTTTGGACTTCCCCATGCGATCCAGTTTTTCTGTAATTTCGGCCTCCGCCCCACCATGGCCACACCCCCCAGACACACCCAGCAGGGCGACCATCCCTACTACGACAATTATAGAAACCCCTGTCCGATACAGCGGTCGTACCAAGATAACCTCCTGTGACCTAACCAAGGATTGATCGCAGCAGTTCCCCTATGCTCTTTTGCGAGGTGCGTCAAGATCTCTCCCTTGCCAGAAGCAATTTCTCACCTGGGATATCACCCTGTCCGTACACTGTTGCACGCCTGCTTCGCGCCTACTCCCTTCATCCCAGGGGCTATTTATATCGAATGGCAAGGCCAACCACCTGAAAAGCATACTCGGCCGTGCTCTGGTAATCTCTATCTGTACTGTAGCCGAGATGAGTGACAGCAATTGTATCTGCGAATTCTCCCTCCTTGAGGGGTTGAACGATCACCGCCTGCGCACCAAGGGCACAGGCTTCGCGATGTAAGGCCTCATGCATAGCGGCTATGCCCGTACCAGGATTCCCGTACGTCTTCACTCTTGCAATGACATCATACGGCTGAGACGGAGGCTGAGAGAGAAGTGGGATGCTGCAGTGGGGGGAAGAGAACTGTACCGGCAGCTCGCCGACTTGTTCTGTGAGCACGAGCGGCTTGGTGGGCCGGTTAGCGCAGTGAGTCATGGTCAGTGCCACGAGTAAAAGCCGAACGAGCGTTATAGCAGCATGCACCATTTCCTCCTTGTGTGCTTCGGAGCAGCCTGGCGAGGTGATACCGAAGCCCCCGCAACTTCATCACTCAAGAAGACAAACT
>Ga0308420_1002215_pt1 | contig 10096 bp, 8 predicted proteins | sample HotsprSampleMS55_FD_203802 | JGI IMG/M metagenome (GOLD analysis project Ga0308420, IMG submission 203802) | Hot spring phototrophic mat microbial communities from Mushroom Spring, Yellowstone National Park, Wyoming, United States - 20090730_MS55 ...
TGTTCCCTGTTCCCTGTTCCCTGTTACCTGTTACCTGTTACCTGTTACCTGATATGTTGCGATTATTGGTCCTGATGTCGATATGGCTGCTCGCCTACCCGGTATGGGCCAGCGGCCCGGTGGTGCTCAATTTCGTCAATGCCGACATCGACGCCGTCATCCGCGCCGTGGGCCAGATCGCCAACAAGAACTTCCTCATCGACCCGCGCGTGAAGGGCACGATCAACATCGCCTCGGTGAAGCCGGTGAGCCCAGAACTCGCCTATCAGATCCTGGTCTCGGCCCTGCGCATGCAGGGCTATGCGGTGGTGGAGGAGCGCGGGGTGGTGAAGGTCTTGCCGGAGAGCGAGGCCAAGCTGCATGGCGGTCGCATCTTCGGGCGCGAGATCGGTGTGCGCGGCGATCAGGTGGTCACCCAGGTCTACCCCCTGGCGCATGCCTCGGCGGCACAACTGGTGCCGGTGCTGCGGCCGCTCATCGCGCCCAACAACGCCATCTCGGCCTATCCCGCGGCGAATGTACTGGTGATCACCGATTATGCCGAGAACCTGCGCCGCATCAGTCAGATCATCGAGGCCATCGACCGCCCGAGCGAGGCAGAGCTGGAGGTCATCCGCGTGGAGCACCTGTCGGCCATCGAACTGGCGCAGCAGCTGACACGCCTGTTCACGGAGAGCGCCCAGCCCGGCCAGCAGGCCGGCGCTGCCTCTGCCCTGATGCTGGCGGCCGATGCCCGCAGCAACAGCCTCCTGGTGCGTTCCGACCAGCCGGGGCGCATCGCCGCCGTGCGCGAGTTGGTGCGCAAGCTGGACGTGCCGGCCAGCGGGGCCGGCCAGTTGCGCGTGGTGCATCTGCGCAACGCCGATGCGGTCAAGCTCGCCGAGACCCTGCGGGCGCTGGCCGGCGCCGAGGCGAAGGCCGCGCCGGCGCAAACGGGGGGTGCTGCTGCCCCGGGTGTGGGCAGCGGGCCGGTGACCATCCTGGCCGACGCCGCCACCAATTCCCTCGTCATCCATGCCCCGGAGCACCTCTACAACGCCTTGCGCGCGGTGATCGAGCGATTGGACACGCGCCGGGCGCAGGTCTTCGTCGAGGCCCTGATCGTCGAGGTCACCAGCGACAAGGCAGCCGAGTTGGGCATTCAGTGGCAGGGCCCGCTGGTGCAACGCACGGGCGATTTCGCCCTGGTGGGGGGCACCAATTATGGCGCCGGCGGGAACAACCTGTTGGGTCTGAGCTTGGGGATCGCCACCGGCCAGGCCACGCAGCTGCCCGGCGCCGGTTTGAACCTGGCCCTGTTGCAGCGCATCACCTTGAACGGCAAGACCTATGACGGGTTGACGGCCTTGGCGCGCGCGCTGGAGAAGGAGGCCGACGCCAACATCCTGTCCACGCCCAATCTGCTCACCTTGGACAACGAGGAGGCCAAGATCGTCATCGGCCAGAACGTGCCCTTTCTGACCGGCAGCTATGCCCAGACCGGCGGCACGGGGACGACGGTCAACCCCTTCCAGACCATCGAGCGGCGTGATGTGGGTCTCACCCTCAAGGTCAAGCCCCAGGTGTCGGAGGGCGGCAACGTCAAGCTCAATATCGTGCAGGAGGTCTCCAGCGTGAGCGATTCCACCCAGCAGGGCATCATCACCAACAAGCGCGCCATCGAGACCACCGTTTTGGTGCGCGATGGCGAGGCCATCGTGCTGGGCGGACTGATCCAGGACGACCAGCGCCAGGGGATGGACAAGGTGCCCGGCCTGGGTGACCTGCCGCTGCTTGGGGGCTTGTTTCGCGCCGAGTCGCGCAAACGGACCAAGACCAATCTGATGGTCTTTCTGCGCCCGGTGGTGGTGCACGATCAGTCCGCGCTCGCTCAGGTCACCGATGACCGCTATGCCTACCTCAACGCGTTGTTGATCCAGCAACCGGCACGCAGCAGCCTGCTGGGTCAACGGCCGATGCTCGGCCTGCCCGATCTCAAGCTCGACCGCATGCTCGTGGGCAAACCCATCGCGGCCGAGCCGGCGCCGAGGCGCGCCAGCGACGCGCCGGCGAGCGCGCCTGCAAGCGGTTGGTTCGATTGATGCTGGCGATGGAGGCCCCCGCCGACCCCGCCGTGGTGCGGCGCATCCCCTATCATGCCGCGCGCGCGCTCGGGGTGCTGGCCTGGACCGAGCGCGATGGCGTCATCGAGCTCAAAGTGCGCGAGGATGCCACGGCAGAGGCCCTGGCCGAGGCGCGCCGTGCGCTGGCCCAGCCGCTGCGTCCGCTCATCCTGCCCGCGGAGGTCTTCGAGCGCCTGCTCACCCAGGCCTACGCCCAGGATGACACCCAGGCGGTGCAGCTCATGGACGACTTGGGCGAGGCGCTCGATCTCACGGCGCTCGCCCAGGAGATGCCCACGGTGCAGGACCTGCTCGAGGCGCAGGACGATGCGCCGGTGATCCGGCTCATCAATGCGCTGCTCGCCCAGGCCCTGCGCGAAGGCGCCTCCGACATCCACTTGGAGGCCTACGCCGAGCATTCGGAGTTGCGCTTTCGCATCGACGGGCTGTTGCGCGAGGTGATGCAGCCGCCGCGCGCCTTACACGCCGCGCTGGTGTCGCGCATCAAGGTGATGGCCAATCTGGACATCGCCGAAAAGCGCCTGCCCCAGGATGGCCGCATCGCGCTCAAGCTCGCCGGCCACGCCGTCGATGTGCGGGTATCCACCCTGCCCACCGCCCATGGCGAGCGCGTGGTGTTGCGGCTTTTGGACAAGCGCCAGGGCCGATTGCAGCTGGAGGCCTTGGGCATGGCGCCGGATACCCTGGCCGGTGTGCAGGAGCTGATTCATGCCCCGCATGGCATCCTGCTGGTGACCGGTCCCACCGGCTCGGGCAAGACCACCACGCTCTATGCGGCGCTTTCACGTCTGGATGCCGGACGGCTGAACATCGTCACCGTCGAAGACCCGATCGAGTACGAGCTGCCCGGTATCGGTCAGACCCAGGTGCAGCCGGGTATCGGGTTGACCTTCGCGCGTGCACTGCGCGCGATTCTGCGCCAGGATCCAGACGTGGTGATGATAGGCGAGATCCGCGATCTGGAGACGGCGCAGATCGCCGTGCAGGCCTCGCTGACCGGTCACCTGGTGTTGGCCACCCTGCACACCAACGACGCCATCGGCGCGGTCACCCGGCTCACAGACATGGGCATCGAACCCTATCTGCTCGCCAGCAGCCTACTCGGGGTGTTGGGGCAACGCCTGGTGCGTCGCCTGTGTCCGGTCTGCCGCGAGGCGGTCAGCCCCGACCGCGCCGAGCGCGAGGCCCTTGCCGGTCGCAACGTCGAGCGCCTGATGCGGCCGCGCGGTTGCCCCGAATGCAACCAACTGGGTTATCGCGGCCGCACCGGCATCTATGAGTTGTTCGTGGTGGACGAGATGGCACGGCAGCTCATCCACGATGGCGCCGCCGAGGCCGAGCTGCGCCGTGCGGCCCAGGCGCACGGTTGGCGCAGCCTGTATGAGGACGGCCTGCGCTGGGTGGAAAGCGGTGAGACCAGCCTCGAAGAGCTGCTGCGCGTGGCGCGTGAATAGGCATGGCGGGTTATCGCTACGAGGCGGTGGATGGCGTGGGCCGCAGCACCCGTGGGGTGTTGGAGGCCGACAGCCTGCGCCTGGCGCGGGCCAAGTTGCGCGCACAGGGCCTGTTGCCAGTCGAGGTGGCGCCCCTGCACACCCCCAGCCGCAGCCGACTGCCCGGTGGGTGGCCGTTACGCGCCGTTTCCGAGCAAGAACGGGCCCTGATCACGCGCCAGCTTGCCACCCTGCTCCAGGCCGGTCTGCCCGTCACCCAGGCCCTGGATGCCTGCATCGAGCAGACCGAGGCGCAGCGGGCGCGGCAGGTCCTGGCCAGCATACGCGGCGACGTGTTGGCCGGCGCGCCGCTGTCGGCCGCCATGAGCCGTCATTCGGCCAGTTTCGATGAGCTCTACCGCACCCTGGTGGCTGCTGGGGAGGAGACGGGCCGTCTGGCCGAGGTCCTGGGCCGTCTGGCCGATCACCTGGAACGGGCGGATGCCTTGCGCCGGCGCGTGGGGGCGGCCTTGATCTACCCGGCGCTGCTCACTGTCGTCGCCTTGTTCATCGTCACCGGCCTTTTGACCTATGTCGTACCGCAGGTGGTGTCGGTGTTCGAGCAGACGCATCAGCGCCTGCCCTGGCTGACTGTGGCCCTGATCGAAGTGTCCACGGCAGTCCAGGCTTACGGTGCAGGCGTGGGCCTGTTGACGGTCATCGCCGCAGGGCTGGGCTGGCGGCTGCTGCGTCGGCCCGCCTACAGGAGGCGCTGGCATGCCCTGCTGTTGCGTCTGCCCGTGCTCGGGCGTCTGCTGCGGAGCCTTCAGACCGCACGCACCGCCCGCACGCTCGCCATTTTGGTCGGCAGCGGCGTGCCCCTGCTGCGGGCGCTACAGGCCGCCCGCGGGGTGATCACCCTGCTGCCCATGCGCCAGGCGCTAGAGCAGGTGGCGGAGAGGGTGCGCGAAGGCGGCAGCCTCAGCCGCGCCATTGCCGCAACGGGCCTGTTCCCCCCCGTGCTGGCGCATCTGGCGGCCAGCGGCGAGCACAGCGGACGGCTGGCGGAGATGCTCGAGCGCGTGGCCGACATCCAGTCGCGCGAGCTGGATGCGCGCGTGCAGACCTTTACCGCCCTGTTGGAGCCCCTGCTCATCCTGTTCATGGGCGCCGTGGTGCTCGTCATCGTTTTGGCCATCCTCCTGCCCGTGTTCGAGATGAATCAGCTCTTGCGCTGAGGGCGCAGTCGCTGTGTACGATCGTGATCGGCAGGACGCAGAGCTGGGTGCCACCGTGCGAGCGAAGCCTCGCTCGTGGCAGCCGCTCAGAGCAGCCAATAACGGCGCACCAGGATGGACAGCAGCAAGAGGGCGGCCAAGGCCAACCCGCTTTTGACGACGTAGCCGGTAAGCCGCAGCCAACGCCTGTCGCGGCTCATGGCATAGCCCAGCAGGCCGAAGACGATGAGGACGCCGCATAGGATGAGCAGCGCGCGCAAGGCGAGCATCAGGCGGCGAGGGGATGCAGCTTGAGGATGGCGCGCGGCGTGCTGGCCGCGTCGGTGAAACTGACCCACTCCCAAGCCGTGGCGTCGGCGAGCAAGGCGCGCAGCAGCCGGTTGTTGAGGCCGTGTCCGGACTTGTAGGCGGAAAACGCGCCAATGATGGGGTGACCGGCCAGGTACAGGTCGCCCACCGCGTCGAGGACCTTGTGCTTGACGAACTCGTCGGCATAGCGCAGCCCGCCCTCGTTGAGCACGCGGTATTCGTCCATCACCACGGCGTTGTCCAGGGTGCCGCCGCGGGCCAGCCCGGCGCTGCGCAGGCTCTCCACGTCGCGCATGAAGCCAAAGGTGCGCGCACGGCTCAACTCCTTCACGTAGGACTGCTCGGCGAGATCGATGCTGACCTCTTGCCCGGAGCGCTGCAGCACGGGGTGTTCGAAGTCGATGCGGAAGGTCAGCCGATAGCCGTCGTGCGGGGAGAACTGGGCCCATTTGTCGCCCTCCTCGACCCGGACGGTCTTGCGCACACGGATGTAGCGCCTGGGGGCGGCCTGTTCCTCCAGACCGGCGGACTGGATGAGGAACACGAAGGGGGCGGCGGAGCCGTCCAGGATGGGCACCTCGGGGCCGCTGAGATCGACGTACACATTGTCCACCCCCAGCCCGGCCAGCGCCGACATCAGGTGTTCGACCGTGGCGATCTTGACCCCTTCCCGCTCCAGGGTGGAGCACAGTCGTGTGTCGGTCACGCGCTCGGGGGCAACAGCGATGTCCACTGGCGGTTCCACGTCCAGCCGCCGGAAGACGATGCCGGTGTCGGGTTGTGCCGGGCGCAGGGTCATCTCGACCTTGCAGCCGGTGTGCAGCCCAACGCCGGTGGCGCGGACGAGGGTCTTCAACGTGCGTTGTCGGATCATGCCCTCATTTTAACGGCCGGATGCGTGCTGAGGCGGTTTTGGCACGCCACTGGCCGGGGAGACAATGGCCTCTGTCAGCAGCAAACCACACCCCTAATCCCTACCTCCCCTTCAATCCGCCTGCTTGCGCAAAAAGGCCGGGATGTCCAGGGTGTCGATACCCTGCGCGGCGGCGGCGTCCACGGCGGCCGAGCTGCGCCGGGGGTTGATGCGGAAGCTGGTCGGGATGTCGTAATCCGCGCTGCCGTCGAAGGGGCGCATGGGCGCAGGGATGCCGTCGGTGCCGGTGCCCAGCACGGGGTTTTGCACCACGATGGTGGGCTTGGGCTGGGCCTTGGCGATGGGGTTGCCGAGCCCCGTGGCCACCATGGTCACCCGGATGGTGTCGCCCAGGGCGGGGTCCATGGCGGTGCCGACGATGACCGTGGCCTCCTCGGCGGTGAAGCTCTTGATGGTCTCCATCACCTCGTAGTACTCGTCCAGGGTGAGGCTGTCGTCGGAGGTGATGTTCACCACCACGCCCCGCGCGCCCCGCAGATCGACGTTCTCCAGCAGCGGGCTTTTGACTGCCGCCTCGGCGGCGGCACGGGCGCGGCCTTCGCCATTGGCCATGGCCGACCCCATCATGGCCATGCCCACCTCGCTCATGACCGTGCGCACATCGGCGAAGTCGACGTTGATCATGCCCGGGTTGCTGATGATCTCGGCGATACCGGACACCGCCGAATGCAGTACGTCGTTGGCCGCGGAGAAGGCGTCGGTGAGCTTGGTCTTGCCGCCCAGCACCTCCCTGAGCTTCTCGTTGGGAATGACGATGAGGGAGTCGACGTGCTCGGACAGGGCCTTGAGGCCTTGCTCGGCGGCGCGCGCCCGCTTGGCCTGCTCGAACGCGAAAGGCTTGGTCACCACCGCTACGGCGAGGATACCCAGGTCTTTGGCCACTTCGGCCACCACGGGTGCCGCCCCCGTGCCGGTGCCGCCGCCCATGCCGGCGGCGATGAACAGCATGTCCGCCCCGTCGATCAGTTCGGCGATGCGCTCGCGGTCCTCCAGGGCCGCCTCGCGTCCCACCTCGGGCCGGCCGCCGGCGCCCAGCCCCTTGGTGGCGCTGGTTCCGATCTGCAGCTGCACCGGGGCGCGGTTGCGGCGCAAGGCCTGAGCATCGGTGTTGATGGCGATGAACTCCACACCGGTCATGCCCTTCTCGATCATGTGATCCACGGCATTGCCGCCGCAGCCGCCCACACCGATGACCTTGATGACGGCATCCTGGCTTTGTACGTCTTCCAATTCGAACAACATGTCACACCTCCTCGTCACGCACGCAAAAAACGAAACCGGCGGGTTGCCCAGGGCCCCTCGCCCCCTAAAAATTCTGTTGAAACCATGCCTTCATCCTCTCGAACACCTGTTTGAAACTGGCCCCCTGGATCTTGGCTGCCTGGTCGAGCGCGTGTTTTTCCAGACCGGCGAGCAGCAGCCCCACACTGGTGGCGTAGCGCGGGCTGCGCACCCGCTCCGACAGCCCCCCGATGTATTCCGGCACCCCCACCCGCACGGGCATGTGGAAGACCTCCTCGGCCAGCTCCACCATGCCCTTCATGGCACTGGAGCCGCCGGTGAGTACGAGGCCGGAGGAGATCTGCTCCTCGAAGCCGCTGCGCCGCAGTTCCGCCTGGATCAGGCTGTAGAGCTCCTCCACGCGCGGCTCGATGACCTCGGTGAGGGTCTGGATCGAGAGCATGCGTGGTCCCCGCTCGCCGATGCCCGGCACCTCGATCATGTCGCGCGACGCGAGCTGCCGCAGCGCCACCCCGTGCCGGATCTTCAGGTCCTCGGCCTCGCGCGTGGGGGTGCGCAGGGTCATGGCGATGTCGTTGGTGATCTGGTCGCCGGCGATGGGGATCACCGCCGTGTGCTGGATGGCGCCGCGGGTGAACACGGCGATGTCGGTGGTGCCGCCGCCGATGTCGACCAGGCAGACCCCCAGGTCCTTCTCGTCTTCGTTGAGCACGGCGAGCGACGAGGCGAGCGGCTGCAGGATCAGGTCCTTGACCTCCAGGCCGCAACGGCGCACGCACTTGACGATGTTCTGCGCCGCCGACACCGCACCGGTGACGATGTGTACCTTCACCTCCAGGCGCACACCGCTCATGCCCTGCGGCTCGCGCACGCCTTCCTGGCCGTCGATGATGAACTCCTGCGGCAGCACGTGCAGAATCTGCTGATCGGTGGAGATGTTCACCGCGCGCGCGGTCTCGATCACCCGCTCGATGTCGGCATGGGTGACCTCCCGGTCGCGGATGGGCACCATGCCGTGCGAGTTGAGCGAGCGGATGTGGCTGCCACTCACGCCGGCATAGACCTGGGTGATCTTGCAATTGGCCATCAACTCGGCCTCTTCTAGGGCACGCTGGATGGCGGAGACGGTGGTCTCGATGTTGACCACCACCCCCTTTTTCAGGCCGCGCGAAGGGGCCGAGCCCATACCGACGATGTTGATGCCACCTTCTGGCGTGACCTCGGCCACCAAGGTGACGATCTTGGAGGTGCCGATGTCCAGGCCGACGATGAGGTCCTTGTTCTCGCGCATGTTAGGTATCAGGGATCAGGACATGGGTGGTCGTTGCGGTAAGCGGGCGGCGAAGCCGTTGGGGTAGCGCAGGTCGATCTGGGTCAGCGGGCCCAGGCGCGCCGTGGCGGCGTCGTAGAAGACGAGGAAGCGCTTCACCCGCTCCGTGTGCCGATCGCGGCCGAGCTCCAGGCTGACCCGTGGCGCCGGCTTCACCGCCGCCAGGGCTTGGCTGCGCTGCGGGGTTGCCGGGTCCAGGGCGAGACGCCAGGCGCCACGGGGGCTGACCTGCAGCGAGGCGATGCGCCAGCCGGCCGGGGTTACCAGAGTCTGGAACTCCGCCAAGCGAAGAGCCACCGGACGCTGCATGCCCTCCGGCGCGTGCACACGGGGCAGGGCATCCCAGGGACGCACGGGGAAGAGCTCGCCCTCGACGCTCAAGGTCTGCCGTCCATTCCAGGACGCTAACGGGACGTGTTCGCGCAACTCGACCAGCAGGCGGTTCGGCCACAGCCGGCGCACCGTGGCCTGGCGTACCCAGGGCAGCCGCTCGAACGCTGCCCGGGCGCCGTCCAGGTCCAGGCTGAAGAACCCGCCCTTCAGACCGCGGATCACCTGCTTCACGGCGCGTTGCGTCTCGACCTGCCGGGCGCCAATCACGGTCACCTCGCGGAAGGGAAACAGGCCCTCGGTCAGGGCGCGCGTGGCCACCACGCCGGCGGCCAGGCCTGCGATGAGCACGAGCCAAGCGCTCAGCCGGTTGAGCAGCCGGTGGTCATTCCACATCGGCGTCCCTCCGGGCCAGGGCCAGGATGCGCAGGCACAGCGTGTCGAAGTCCATGCCGGCGGCGCGTGCCGCCATGGGCACCAGGCTGTGGTCGGTCATGCCTGGGGCGGTGTTGATCTCCAGCAGCAGCGGGTTGCCCGCAGCGTCGAGCAGGACGTCCACCCGTCCCCAACCGCGGCAGCCCAGCACGCTGTAGGCCTGCTTTGCCAAGTCTTGCATGCGCGCCTCGGCCTGCGGTGACAAGCCGCAGGGGCAGAGATAGCGGGTGTCGTCGCGGAAGTATTTGGCCTCGTAGTCGTAGAACTCGGTCGCCGGGACGATGCGGATGACGGGCAGGGCCTCGATTTGCGCACCCTCACCGAGGAGGGCCACCGTGTATTCCCCGCCACTTGCGCAGGCCTCCGCCAGCACCAGGCGGTCGTGCTTCGCCGCCGCCTGATAGGCCGCGGCGAGATCATCGACGCTTTTGACCTTGCTCACGCCGACGCTGGAGCCCTCGCAGGCCGGCTTGACGAACAGGGGCAGGCCCAGCTCGCGCGCCACGGCATCGAAATCGCTGTGCGCGTCGAGCAGACGCCAGTCCGGCACCGGTAGCCCCGCCCCCTGCCAGATGAGCTTGCTGCGCCACTTGTCCATCCCCAGCGCGGAGGCCATGACCCCGCTGCCGGTGTAGGGGATGCCCATCAGTTCCAAGGCCCCCTGCAGGGTGCCGTCCTCGCCGCCGCGGCCGTGCAGGATGAGGAAGACCCGGTCGAAGCCG
>Ga0308420_1002216_pt1 | contig 10094 bp, 9 predicted proteins | sample HotsprSampleMS55_FD_203802 | JGI IMG/M metagenome (GOLD analysis project Ga0308420, IMG submission 203802) | Hot spring phototrophic mat microbial communities from Mushroom Spring, Yellowstone National Park, Wyoming, United States - 20090730_MS55 ...
CGGAGGATGTCGCCGATCGCATTCTTTTTGACCGCATCAGGTTTGACAATGGATAACGTACGTTCTTTCATCAGGGTTTCCTTCTCGGAATACGAAACAGTGTAACGGTGAGCCAGTAGAGGGTCAACGAGGCCAATACTGACGTGCCCAGCTTGCTTACGGAATATTCAACGGCGGAGGGAGAGGGGGGAAATGCAGGCCACAGTGGCGATAGGCCTTTCTCACCGCTCGCCAGTCCGGAGCAGGATCCACTAATGCCAGTCCGGTAAGCGCATGACACGCCTCCACACGGTAACCGTAGCGCCGGGCTAAGGCTAGACTGCGAGTAAACATGGCGCGAGCCGATTGGGTGTTTCCGCGCAAGAGGGCTAACTCCCCTCTCCCGAGATGACAATAGATAGCGCCGCGGTGATCTTTAGTCTCACGGAAAAGGGCTTGTGCTCGTAAGAATGCGGCAAGACTGCGCTCGTGGTCGCCCACCATCTTATACACGGTGGCCATTGCCCAGACGGTATAGGCAAAACTGGCCTTCTCGCCGATCTGGGCGTAGAAGGTTTCGGCCTTTGCGAACAGCCGCATGGCGCGGTCGAACTCGCCGCGCATCCGTGCCGCATTCCCTAAGCCGCAGTAGGAGTACGCCCGCCCGTACAGGTCGCGGGTTTTTGCGAACAGCTCGTTTGCTTCCTGGTAGTACCGTTGCGTGTCGGCAAACCGCCCCATGAGTCGCGAGGCGCCGGCCAAGCCACACAAGGCATAGCCGATTCCCTGCATATCCTCCCGCTCCTGGGCGAGTGCGAGCGCCTGGTGGAAATACTTCACCGCTTTCCGTAAATCCCCGCAAAAGCGATAGGTGCTCCCTAAAGCCCACAAAATGAACCCTGCTCCATCCTTGGTCTGTGTACGTCGGCAGAGAGTCCACGCCGCGCACAAATAGGGCAGTGCCTGCTCCGGATTCCCTCGGGCGCGCAAGCTGAGTGCGATCCCTGCCAGGCTCTCAGCTTGCCCTTCCAGGTCAGCAAGCACCCGCGAGCGCCGTAAGGCGGCAGTATATGCTCTCTGGGCTTGTGCGAACCGTCCAAGCATTCGCAAACAATCCCCTATCCCCAAGAGAGCATTGCGTTCGCCTTCACGCTCGTTCGCTGTGTTGTACGCGTGCCGGGCGCAGCGGTAGAGGATCAACGCTTCACCAAACTGGCTTCTCCAGCGAGCACGTTCGGCCTGGCGGAAGAGCTGATCAGGGTGGTCCTCTCGTTGCTGAGGGAGGGGATTCACAGCCATAAAAACGAGAAAGGGCACGGTATCGGCCGCGCCCCGACACTGCCTTACATCCTCCCAAGAGCTTTCGCCATGGTGATACCCATCTCAGCCGGACTGGGAATGATGTGAACGCCAGCTTCTTGAAACGCTTGAATCTTCTCCGCCGCCGTGCCCCTGCCGCCAGCGATGATCGCTCCAGCGTGCCCCATGCGCTTCCCTTTCGGCGCGGTCTGGCCAGCGATGAAGGCGGCAACCGGCTTGGTTACGTGCGCTCGGATGAACGCGGCGGCTTCTTCTTCAGCGGTGCCGCCGATTTCTCCGATGAGGACAATGCCCTCGGTCTGCGGATCCTCCTGAAACATACGCAGGATGTCGACGAACTCGGTCCCTTTGACTGGGTCCCCGCCGATTCCCACACAGGTGGACTGTCCGATCCCCAGTTGAGTTAACTGATGGACAGCCTCGTACGTCAGCGTCCCGCTCCGCGAGACCACTCCGACGGTGCCTGGCTTATGGATATAACCGGGCATGATGCCGATCTTACATTCACCCGGGGTAATGACACCTGGGCAGTTTGGACCGATCAGACGTGAGGGTTTACCATCCAGATAACGTTTGACGCGCACCATATCGAGGACGGGAATCCCCTCGGTGATGCAGACCACGAGCGGCACCCCGGCGTCGACTGCTTCCATGATCGCGTCGGCGGCAAACGGCGGCGGGACATAAATCACCGACGCGTTCGCTCCGGTCGCCTGCACTGCTTGTGCGACCGTATCAAAAATCGGGATGCCTTCGAAATCAGTCCCCCCGCGCCCCGGGGTGACACCAGCGACCATCTGGGTGCCGTAGTCACGACACGCCCGCGTGTGGAGCTGACCGGTCGCCCCAGTAATCCCTTGCGTCACTACCTTCGTGTCTTTATTGACTAGAATGCTCACGTTTTCCCCTCTTGCCCAGAGACCCCAACGGCAAGCCCCCTATCTCGTCGCTTCTACCGCTTTCTTCGCCGCATCCGCAAGATCGTGCGCCGCGATAATGTTTAGCCCGGACTCAGCGAGGATTTGTTTGCCGAGCTCCACGTTTGTCCCTTCCAGGCGCACGACCAAGGGGACGGAGAGTTTGACTTGTTTGGCGGCCTCGACGACACCCCTGGCAACGACATCACAGCGCATAATGCCGCCGAAGATGTTGACCAACACCGCTTTGACTTTGTGATCCGAGAGAATGATCTTAAACGCCTCGGCCACTTTCTCCTTGCTCGCACCGCCGCCGACGTCGAGGAAGTTGGCCGGTTCAGCGCCGTAATGTTTGATGATATCCATGGTCGCCATCGCCAAGCCAGCACCGTTAACCATGCAGCCGATGCTGCCGTCGAGCGCAATGTAGCTGAGATCGAACTTTGACGCCTCGACCTCTTTGGGATTCTCTTCCGTGATATCGCGCATCTCGCGAATATCAGGGTGGCGGAATAGGGCGTTATCGTCAAATCCCATCTTGGCATCGAGGGCGACCAGATCCCCACTCTTTGTCAACACGAGGGGGTTAATCTCGATGAGGGAGGCATCGGTCTCGGTAAAGGCACGATACAGCCCATGCATGAAGGTCACAGCTTTGTTCACCGAGCCCTGCGGCAGCCCCAATCCGTACGCGAGCTTGCGGCCCTGGAAGTCCAAGAAGCCCACTGCCGGATCGATCGCCTCACGCAAAATCTTCTCCGGGGAGCGAGCAGCGATCTCTTCGATCTCGACCCCCCCTTCGGAGCTCGCCATCACCGTCACCCTGGACGTCGTGCGGTCGACAACCATCCCCAGGTAATATTCCCGTGCAATGTCACACCCCTGCTCGATAAAGATTTTTTGCACTTCTTTCCCCTCGGGTCCGGTTTGATGGGTCGTCAGTTTTTTGCCTAACAAGGTCGCAGCATAATCACGCGCCTCCTGAGGAGTCTTCGCCAGTTTGACGCCGCCGGCCTTCCCTCGTCCGCCAGCATGGATCTGCGCCTTGACGACGCAGAGCCCACCCCCAAGTTCCCTCGCCACCGCTTCCGCCTCTTCAGGGGTCGTCGCGACTTTTCCCTGCAGGACTGCCACACCATATTTTTTGAGAATTTCTTTAGCCTGATATTCGTGAATATTCATAAGGAGGCCCCGCTCCATTGAATGGTCGACACCAACACGGCCGCAACCCTGCGGACGCAACTACGCGGGGATGGTCCGCGGCCTGTCTCGGCTATGCCTTTCCCGCAATCTTCCGCCAGAGCCACAGAAACGGATCGTAATATTCGTCTACAACCCGCTCCTTCAGAGGAATAATAGCATTGTCTGTAATACGAATATCTTCCGGACACACTTCAGTGCAACATTTAGTGATGTTACAGTATCCCAGACCGGCTGTGGACCTAATAAACTCCCGTCGATCACCGACATCGAGCGGATGCATCTCCAGCGCCGCTAGGCGAACGAAGAGCCGCGGTCCAGCAAAGTACGGTTTGTTCTCCTCGTGGTCGCGGATCACGTGGCAGACGTTCTGACACAGGAAACACTCGATGCATTTATGGAACTCCTGCACCCGATCAACGTCCTCCTGAAACATCCGCCGCACACCGTCTGCCTCTTGCGCCTTGAGCTGTAAGGGCGGTATGGTCTTAGCCTTCTCGTAGTTAAACGAGACGTCAGTGACGAGGTCCTTAATGAGCGGAAACGTCTTGACAGGGGCTAGGGTCACGGGCGCCCTCGTGTCGAGCGTGTTCATACGGGTCATGCACATAAGGCGCGGCTTGCCGTTGATCTCCGCGCTGCACGAGCCGCACTTGCCAGCCTTACAATTCCACCGCACGGCGAGGTCCGGTGCTTGCGTGGCCTGGATAGCATGTACCACATCCAAAACCACCATCCCCTCTTGCACTAGGACCTGGTAATCTTTGAACATGCCACCGGTCGCGTCGCCACGCCAAACCCGCATTATCACTTGGGTGTCGGCCATTACTGCTTCTCCTCAAACAAGGCTTTCAGTTCCGCAGGCATCTCCGGAAGTGGTTCGCGTGTCAGGCTCCACTCCCCATTCTTTTTACGCAAGACGATATTCACTTTGCCCAACTCCGGGTCCGGATCCGGATAGTCCTCGCGAGCGTGACCGCCACGACTTTCCTTGCGCTCCAGAGCTCCCAATGTCACTGCCTCCGCCACAGAGAGCAAAGAGCGCAAGTCCAGCGCTAGATGCCACCCTGGATTATATTGTCGGTTGCCCTCCACGCTCACCCGCGTGAGCCGCTCCTTCAGTGCCGCGATCTGGTCCAGCGCCTGTTTCAACTCCTTTTCGGTACGGACGATGCCAACCAAGTTCTGCATACAATCCTGCAGCGCCATGTGGATAGCGTAGGGGTTTTCGCCACCGCTGTTGTTGAATGGCGCCAACAAGGCAGCGGCAATCTCCTCGATCTGTCCAGAGTCAACGGTGAGCCTCCCTTCGCAAGCTTTCGCATATTGTGCGGCGTAGAGGCCGGCGCGGCGGCCAAACACCAGCAAGTCGGAGAGCGAATTCCCGCCCAGACGGTTGGCTCCATGCAACCCCGCCGCGACTTCACCAGCAGCAAAAAGGCCGGGGACAGTCGTGGCAGTTGTCTCGGCATCGACCCGCAGCCCTCCCATGATGTAATGGCACGTCGGGCCGACTTCCATCGGCTCCTTGGTAATATCGACATCGGCTAATTGCTTGAACTGGTGATACATAGATGGCAGGCGCTTCTTGATGTACTCCGGGCTACGACGCGACGCGATGTCAAGAAAGACGCCGCCGTGCGGACTGCCCCGTCCCGCCTTGACCTCGGCGTTGATGGCACGCGCCACTTCGTCACGTGGCAATAAATCTGGGGTACGGCGGTTGTTCTTTTTGTCCTCGTACCAGCGGTCGGCTTCCTCCTCGTTATCCGCCGTCTCCGCTTTGAAATACTCCGGGATGTAGCGAAACATGAAACGCTCCCCAGAGGCGTTCCTCAGGGTCCCTCCGTCCCCTCGCACCCCCTCGGTCACCAAGATACCGCGCACGCTGGGGGGCCAGACCATGCCGGTGGGATGGAATTGCACCATTTCCATGTCGATCAGATCCGCGCCGACATCGGCCCCCAAAGCAATGCCATCACCGGTGTATTCCCAGGAGTTGGAAGTAAATTTCCACGCCTTGCCAACTCCACCCGTGGCAAGCACGACCGCTTTGGTCTTGAACACGACAAACGTGCCACTCTCGCGCCAATATCCGAACGCCCCGCACACACGGCCACCGTCCATCAGCAAGCGCTGGATATTGCATTCCATGTAAACATCGATCCCTTTGTGGACCGCATGGGTCTGCAGGGTTCGGATCATCTCCAGACCGGTGCGATCGCCCACGTGCGCTAGGCGTGCATAGCGGTGGCCGCCAAAGTCGCGTTGCAGAATGCGGCCATCTATGGTGCGGTCGAACAGGGCTCCCCACTCTTCTAATTCGCGCACCCGGTCCGGCGCTTCCTGAGCGTGGATCTGCGCCATACGCCAGTTGTTCAGCATCTTGCCCCCACGCATGGTGTCGCGGAAGTGCACCTGCCAGTTATCCTCCGGGTACACATTCCCCAGAGCCGCAGCGATGCCTCCCTCCGCCATGACGGTGTGCGCCTTGCCGAGGAGGGATTTACAGACCAAGGCGGTTTTCACCCCTTGCGCTGACGCTTCAATCGCCGCACGTAGCCCTGCCCCCCCGGCACCAACAACAAGAACGTCGTATTCGTGGGTCTCGTACTTGTCGGCAGCCATACTAGAAAATCCTCACGTCTGAGATGTACCCCATGGAGAGCAGGCGGACGTAGAGGTCTGTGAGCATCACACCGACCAAGCTCACCCAGGCATACTGCATATGATGCTCGTTGAGGCGACTGACGATCCGCCACAACTTATACCTGACCGGAGCGCGGGAGAGGACGTCGAGGCCCCCACCACACAGGTGACGACAGGAATGGCAAGAAAAAGAGTAGAGCGACAGGAGGGTAGCATTGGCCAGCAACACCAGCGTGCCTACGCCTATCCCGAACTCGTAGCGCCCCTCACCCATCGGGAAGCGGAACGCCAAGATGACGTCCCACCACAGAAACAGAACAATGAGGGTAGCGCAATAGAAAAAGTAGCGGTGCAGGTTCTGGAACAGCAAGGGGAAGCGCGTCTCCCCCGTGTAACGCCTATGCGCATCACGTACTGCACAGGCAGGAGGTGACCACCAAAACGAGCGGTAGTACGCCTTCCGATAGTAGTAACAGGTCAGCCGAAAGCCAGCTGGAGCCCAGAGAATCAAGATAGCAGGAGAATAGGGCCAGTCGAAGAGCGCGATAGTGGCATGGGCACAATAGGTACTTAAACAGGGTGAGTAGAACGGGGAGAGATAGGGGGCCACATAGTAATGCTCATTCACCAACGCTGCCCAGGTCGTGTAGATAATGAAAAGCATGAGCATTGCGACAGTCAGAGCAGGTTCGATCCACCACGTATCTTTCCGTAGGGTTCTCACCTGCTGGTAGAACCCTTGTGCTCGTTGTATCGTCTGTACCGTCACCGCTTGATCATTCATGACGAGGTCTCCTTATGACTGGCCGTGCGTTGCGCGTACGCATAGGCTGCAGAGCAAGACAGCTATCAGATAACGGCGCGAGATCTACCGTAGAGGCTAAGCAGCCGCGAGCACTTTATCCATGGCGGCCACAAGTTCGCGCACATGGCTGACCGATACCTCCATCTCTCGCTTTTCCTTCTCACTCAGTTCGAGCTCGATGACGCGCTCGACCCCGCCGGCGCCGATCTGTACGGGCACACCGAAGTACACCCCCTCAATGCCATACTCCCCTTCCAGGTACGCCGCACAGGGCAGAATCTGCTTTCTGTCGTATAGATAGGCTTCCACCATCTGGATCGCAGCAGAAGCCGGTGAGTAGAACGCCGAGCCGGTCTTCAGCAGCGCAACAATCTCACCCCCAGCCTGGCGCACCCGCTGTTCGATCTCATCGAGCCGCTGCGCCGGAATCAGACGCTCAACCGGAATACCGGCTACTTGACAGTAACTCCGCACCGGTACCATATCATCACCATGCCCCCCCAGTACCATCGCCGTCACATTTTGGACCGACACCCTGAGCTCCTGGGCAATGAACGTACGATAGCGCGAGGAATCGAGCACCCCAGCCTGCCCAACGACCCGATGTTTGGGAAAACCCGTGACCCGTTTCGCCAGCGTCACCATGGCGTCGAGTGGATTGGTAATGACGATGACGAAAGCATGCGGGGCGTAATGCCTAATGTTCTCGGAGACCTCACGCATGATCTGACAGTTGATGCCAAGCAGGTCATCGCGACTCATCCCCGGCTTACGCGCCACACCAGCGGTGACGATACAGACGTCAGCACCCGCAATATCTGCATAGCTTGTGGTGCCGATCAGGTTCACATCATATCCTTCGATCGGTCCGGCTTCGAGGAGGTCCAGTGCTTTCCCCTGTGGGAGCCCGTCGATCACGTCATACAAGACCACATCGCCGAGTTGCTTCAGGGCGCATAGATGGGCGAGCGTTCCTCCGATGTTGCCGGCACCGATGAGGGCGATCTTCTTTCGTGCCATGTCTTTTTCTCCGCGGGGCCTCTTTTCAGGAAAAGAGAGGGTAGATACCCACCGGGGCCGAGCAGAACGACCCCTTCACTGCCATACTGAAACCCGAGGGCAAAATGCCAAAATCCGCCCAACCTGTCTAGGGGAGGTTCTTCAGCCCTTTCTGGGTTGCCTGTGGCAGTCTAGCGTCCGGCGGGCGGACATAAGCTGGCTCAAGCGTGTAGAGATCGTCAGCGTCTCCGCGCACGAACCGCTCCCATGCTAGTTTTGCGATCACTTCCCCGAGCAGCGGGCGGGAGGCAAGCAGGAAGACCGGCGCACGTGCTCGACAGGAGGCCTGGATTGTGGTTCCATACCGCTCAAGGGCATCACCAACCAACGCGCACGGCGCCGTCACCTGTCGACAGAGGGCCTCCGGTGTAAGGAGGAGATCCTGCGTGAGTCTTTCTTGCTGACCATCGGCGCCGCGACGGAACAATGCCGCGTACACCTCACCATTGCGGGCGTCGAGGAGGGGACAGATCAGTCCATCCCAAGCAGTCACTAGTTGCGCTAAGGCGTCGAGGGTAGGAATTCCTGCTACTTGGCATCCCAGGGCATAGGCAAGACCTTTCACGGTACTGAGCCCAACGCGCAAGCCCGAGAACGATCCAGGACCGAGAGAGACCCCAATACCATCTATCGCGGTGAGCAGCTCCCCGACTCGGTCGAACAGAGCCGTCACCAGGGGTAATAGGGTTTCCCCATGTCCTGACGCTACCGGACACGACTCTAGAGCGACAGGCTCGCCGTCACGCACGAGCGCGACACTGGCGGCTGCTGTGGCTGTATCAACACCAAGGACGAGCATACTGTCTTCTCGCCTACCCCACTAAACGTGCAATATCGTTGTAGAAGACCAGCACGATCAGCATGACAATCACCAGAAACCCAACCCTCCATACCATCTCTCGTGAGCGCAAGCCGAGAGGACGACCACGCACCAGCTCGATGAGAAAGAGGAGAAGATGACCACCATCGAGAACCGGAATGGGTAAGAGATTGAACACCGCCAAGTTAACGTTAATGATCGCGGTGAAGCGAAGCAAATAATCCAACCCGAGACGCGCCTGTTGTCCTGCCACCTGCGCAATGAGGATGGGACCACCTAACTCTCTGGCAGACACTGCTCCAGTTAACAACATAGCTACGCTCTGGACGATCAATACCGTCCATAACCAGGTCTGCTCAGCTCCGAGCTGCACTGCTCTACCGACAGAGACCTCTTCTGAGCGGAAAACCCGCTCGATCCCGATGACATAGTTCGCCTGCCCAGTCACCGGATCACTACGGCGTTCAGGGGTGATGGTCACATCCACTAGCCGGCCATCCGGTTTTTTCACCGCCAAGGAAATAGCCTTGCCCTCGCTCTGTTGAATACGTCGTGCGAGTTCTTCCCACGTGCGTACTGGTACCCCGCCGACCTCCACCACCTCATCGCCGCTCTCGAGACCGGCTTTTTGGGCCGGCAGGCCAGGGACCACTCCGCCCACCTTGGCCTCATCAACCGGTACATTCACCCCAAAAGCAAAAAAAGTCACGCTAAAGACCACAAAAGCCGTCAGGAAATTGGCAAACGGTCCGGCGAGCACGATAAGAAACCGACTGGGCAACGGCTGGTGCGCAAATGACCGCTTAACATCGGCCGCACCGACCTCTTCTCCTCCATCCTCGCCAATCATTTTCACATACCCCCCAAGGGGGATCGCACTCACCACATACTCTGTCTCGCCGACTCGCTTGCCGAACAGTTTGCGGCCGAAGCCAAACGAGAACCGCTCCACACCGACACCGACCCACTTCGCAGCGAGAAAATGGCCAAGCTCATGCACAAAAACGATCAGGCCAAAAACAAGAGCGACTTTGAAAATCACGTCCAGGGTGGCAAGGTCCATACCATACTCCTCAGTCAAAGACGATCAGCAGATCACGGCCATAGCACCACATAGTAATAAAGAAACGGGCCTGCGAAAAGCAAACTATCGACGCGGTCGAGCACCCCCCCATGCCCAGGGAACAACCAGCCTGAGTCCTTAGCGCCATAGGCCCTTTTGATAGCAGATTCGCAGAGATCTCCGACCTGTGCCAAGAACCCTGCTACGAGAGCCACACACAACATTTCTCCCACCCCACGCTGCGGAAAGAGCCACCACCACGCTACCCCCCCCGCGCACAGG
>Ga0308420_1002222_pt1 | contig 10076 bp, 8 predicted proteins | sample HotsprSampleMS55_FD_203802 | JGI IMG/M metagenome (GOLD analysis project Ga0308420, IMG submission 203802) | Hot spring phototrophic mat microbial communities from Mushroom Spring, Yellowstone National Park, Wyoming, United States - 20090730_MS55 ...
TTTGTTGTAGTTTTTGGGCTTTTTGGCTACAGTCGAAAGTGTAAGATCCTGTGGATGTAACGTCGTTTCCCAAAAATCTGCTGAATTAGTCGGGGTCTTGAGACATCGGCTGAAGTAACTCCAAATACCGCTTTCTGGATATCGATAAAGTCCGCCAAAAGCGACAAGTCTAGCTCTACTAAAAAGCTAAACAACCAACAACGAGAAACCCCACACCCATAAGCAAGGATTCCCAACTCAAACCAGTCTGCATCATCCGGCCTAAAACAAAACTTTTGTAAATCCAAACCTTCCTCCTGGTATGTCAACTTTGGTTTCTCTTGAAACGGAAGATATCCCCTCGCTAGCATTCCTCTATACTTATCTAAAAGCTTTTTCAAACCATCTTTAAATTTATAAGACCTCTTCTTAGTTTTAGAATTTTCTACATAAGGGATAACTAAATCTAACTTCTCTACCAAATGTTTAGGAATAAGCAAAGTTGACACAGTAGACTTTTCAAACTCTGTTAAATCTACTTTCTTATCATGTTTTCGATAAAAATAGCTTATCATAAAAAAATCCTCCATATTAATATGCAAAAAACAAAGGATTTAGTTTGAAAATTTTACTATTTTTATAAAAAAAATTCGATCTTTTTAAGGATAAGTTTTCAAAAGAGAAGGTTTATTCCACAACATCAAATAAATAAGTAAAAAACTTTTACTATTTACAATTCTTAATTAGGAAAAATTTTTGTAGAAGTTTAAGAACGCTTACTTAAAAGTAGGATTTACTTTTTCTATAGCTGCTTTGACTTTTTCTAAAATTTTTTCTCTTTTGATGGGCTTTACATAGTAATCTACTGCTCCATTTTCTAAAAGACTTTTGATAACACCCGGAGAGTTTTCTTCTGAAATAAAAAAGATCTTAGGCAAAATAGGACTCATATCTTTTAAGTCGAAAAACAAAGCATAGCCATCTATGACAGGCATACAAACTTCCATAATAATGAGATCTACTTGTCGATTTTCTTTATACATATTTAGAAGTTCTTTGCCATCTTCTGCAATTCCTATAATTTTGTAACCTTCTGACTCCAAGATCTGTTGTAATTGTTTAGACTGAAACTTAGAAGGCTCAGCGATTAAAATAGTATAAGGTCTTCCAGAAGGTGAAATTCCTTGTGGTTGATACAATTGAGGCATATTAACTCTCCAAAGCCTTTTCGATTTCCTCACCCATTTGTTGAGTAGAAAGTATCTTAGAATCTTTTTCGGCTATATCTCTGGTTCTTAAACCATTTTTTATTACTTCTCGAACAGCTTTTTCTATCTTAGAGGCTTCTTCTTCTAATCCATAAGAATATCTTAAAAGCAAAGCAGCAGATAAAATTTGAGCAATTGGATTAGCAATTCCTTTTCCTGCTATGTCAGGAGCTGAACCACCTGAAGGCTCATAAAGTCCAAACCCTGACTCGCTTAAAGAAGCTGAAGGTAACATTCCAATAGAACCTGTAATAATAGAAGCTTCATCTGAGAGAATGTCTCCAAACATATTTTCACAGAGTATAACGTCAAACTGAGAAGGTCTTACAATGAGTTGCATAGCAGCATTATCTACATATAAATGATTGAGTTCTATTTCAGGAAACTCTCGCTTATGTAAATCAATCACTACTTCTTTCCAAAATACAGAGGTAGTTAGAACATTTGCCTTATCAATACTTGTAACTTTCTTACGACGTTTTTTAGCACTTTGAAAAGCAACTCTAGCTACTCTTTCAATTTCTCTTCTAGAGTATTTCATGGTATCGTATGCATACTCTTCTAAACCACTTCCTTCTCTACCTTTAGGCTTTCCAAAATAAATTCCACTGGTTAGTTCTCTGACAATTAAAATATCTAATCCTTCTCCTAGAATTTCTGGTTTTAAAGGTGAGGCTCCAACTAATTCTTTGTAGATAATAGCAGGACGTAAATTAGCAAACAAGTCAAAATGTTTGCGAAGAGGTAAAAGTGCTCCTCTTTCAGGTTGAAGGTCGGGTGGGAGACTTTCCCATTTAGGTCCTCCTACAGAACCAAATAAAATAGCTCCCGAATTTTCACAAAGTTTTAAAGTTTCTTCTGGAAGTGGTTTTCCAGTAGCATCAATAGCTGATCCTCCTACTAGAGCCTCTTTAAAAGCAAATTCATTTACTTTGTTTCCTAAAGCCTTTTTTAATACACGTAAGGCAACTTCCATTACCTCGGGACCAATTCCATCCCCTGCTAAGACAGCAATTTGTTTATTCAATTTTTACTCCTGAAAGTACATTTTCTAAAATTTCCATAGCCTCATGGATTCTTTCTATGCTTGTGTTGAGTGGAGGCATAATACGTATAAACCTCTCATTTGTAGAGTTAACTACTAAGCCTTTCTGTAAACACTCTTGAACTATAGGCTTAGAAGGAATAAATAACTCAACTCCAATGTGAAGTCCAATTCCTCGAATTTCTTTTATGATTTTAGGATAAGTTGCTTTCATCATCTTAAGTTTGCGAACTAAAAATTCAGACAAAGCAGGGACGCTAGCTAAAATGTCTCTTGACAAAATGACGCGTAACGTCTCGTAAGCAACTCTAGTAGCTAAATGATTCCCACCAAAAGTAGAACCATGTGCTCCTACTGGTAAATATTCTGTAAAATTATTTCCTACAACTAAGGCTCCAATAGGAAAACCATTTCCAAGCCCCTTAGCTAAAGTCATAAGATCGGGTTGAATAGGATAGTGCTGATAACAAAAAAGTTTACCTGTACGACCTATTCCTGTTTGAATTTCATCTAAAACTAAAATGGCCCCATTTTCTTGGGTAAGTTTTCTCAATGCTAAAAGAAAATGTTCTTCTAGTGGAATAACTCCATACTCTCCTAATATGGGCTCTGCAAATACCCCCACTACCCTACCTTTATATTTAGAAAAAAGAAAATCTAAGTGAACAGTGTCGTTTTGTTCAATGTAGTCTACACCTGGAACTAAGTCCCCAAAGCCTTCGTGGATTTTAGTCTGTCCTGTAAGACTCATAGAACCCATAGTCCTTCCATGAAAACTTCCCTTGAGAGTCAAGACGATAGGTTGTGAAATTCCCTTAGCTACAGCATACTTTCGTATAAGTTTAAAAGCTGCTTCATTAGCTTCTGTCCCAGAATTACAAAAAAAGACTTTTCCGGGAAAACTATTTTCGACAATTACCTCTGCTAAATTTGCCTGCTCGGCAGAATAAAATAAATTTGAGGTATGAAACAACTTATCAGCTTGATCACGTAGTGCATCAATGATATCAGCTTCTGAATGTCCTAAATTGGTTACACTAATTCCACAGAGAAAATCTATGTAACGTCTGCCTTCAGTATCTAAAAGGAGATCTCCTACTCCATACTCAAAAGCAACAGGACTACGAGCATAGTTTCCTAAGAGGTACTTTTCAGACTTAGCTTGAATTTCTTGGAACCTGGTTCCTAGTTTAGTATCACTCATCTAATCCCGCCATTTTTAAGAAAAGCTTTTCTGCTTCAAGTATTTCTTGTTTTAATTCTTCTTGAAGATGAGAAAGCTCTGCTTTGGATTCGGGGTGTACTAGAGATTGAAAAGAAGAATAGATCTTTACTTTTGGCTCTGTTCCCGAAGGGCGAATAGTAAGCTTTCCATTTCCTGAAAGAAGCATTTGTATGACATTAGAAGATGGTAGCCCACTAAACACAGAAGTTTTAAAATTTCCTTGGGTAGTTTTGTTTTTATAATCTAAAACCCCAATGACTTCTCTTTTTCCTACTCTAGTTCCAATCCAAGTTGTAGAACGAAGTTTATCTAAACTAGCTTGGATTTTTTGTTTTCCAGCTTCTCCTTCTAAGTTAATGGATTTTAAGGACTCTAAAAAAAGTCCATACTTTACGTAAATTTCATCTAAATAATCTAAGAGATCTTTTTTATCTACTAAAATTTCTAGTAAAAGTAAAGCAGAAGAGAGAGAATCTTTATCACGTAAAAAATCTACAGGCAAATATCCATAAGACTCCTCTCCACCAAAAAGAAATTTTTTCTTTTTATCTTGTTCAATTTTATTCATTTCATTGGCAATGTATTTAAATCCAGTAAGGACATTTTTTAATTTGAGCTTATTTTTTTTAGCGATATTTTCTTGTAGATCAGTAGTGACAATAGTCTTGATGATATGATATTCATATTTAGGCTTGGGATCTGCACTAACTTTTTCTGCAAGATAAGCACATAAAATACTTCCAATTTGATTTCCGTTGAGAAGTACATATTCACCTTCTTTGTTTTTTACACCAAGTCCTAAGCGATCGGCATCTGGATCTGAGGCTATAAAGATTTCAGCATCTTTTTCTCTAGCATATTTCTCACACAAAACTAAGGCTTCTTTTTCTTCAGGGTTAGGATATTTTACAGTAGGAAACTCACCATTGGGTTTTTCTTGTTCAGTTACAAGAAAGACATTGCTATAACCTGCTTTTTTGAGTAAACCCTTCATATATTCTGCACCTGTGCCATGTAAAGGAGAGTAAACAACTTTGAGGTTAGCTCTTTGTTTTTTAGGAATTTTAGGATTGTAAATAGGAGAGTTTAAAACTTGCTTGACGTAAGCGTCAAAAACTTCTTTTCCAACTAGAGTGACATTTTTTTTATATTTAGGATGAGTTTTATCAATAAATTGAATTTCATTCCAATCAGTAATAGAGTTAATCACAGAAATAATTTTTTCATCATCAGGAGGAACTAACTGCCCTCCATCACTCAAGTAAGCTTTAAATCCATTATATTGAGGAGGATTGTGAGAAGCAGTAATCACTACCCCGCCTTGAGCTTTATAATATCGAATAGCAAAGGAAAGCATAGGTGTTGGAGCAACTTTAGGAAATACTTTAACTTTCAGACCTAAGTTTGCTGCAATTTTTGCTGTTACTTCGCAAAACTCTTTAGATTTTCTACGAGAATCATAGGCAATGACGATAGTTGCTTTGTTATATTTTTTTAGCAAATATCTACAAAAGCCCAGTGCCGCACGCCCTACAGTATACTCATTCATGCGACCTATACCATTTCCAATTACTCCACGAATCCCACCTGTCCCAAATTCTAAAGGAATAGTAAAGGCTTCCACTTCTAGCCCACCTTCTCCTTTATCAAATTTTTCTAATACTTCTTTAGCTTGTTCACATATTTCTTTAGAAAAAGGAGGTTGAGTCCAGGCTAAGATATAATCTCTAGGGCTTAAATTTCCGTTTTTTTTCTTTGTCATAAAGTAAAATTCTCCTACTATATAAAAACTATTTCTTGAAAAGGTTTCTTTTTTTTATCTTTTCATATATAAGTTTTTTTTCTACAAAAAATTTTAGTTTTGTTTTTGTTATTCATTTAGTTTAAAAAATGGATATATGAGTTATATTCATTCAGTTGCTAAAGCTATTCCAAATAAACTTTCTCAAAAACAAATTCAAAATTATGCAAAAGAAATTTTTTCAAATTCCAATCTTCCTTTAGATAGACTTTTAACTGTATTTGAAAATGCTCAAATTGAATACAGACCAGTACTGGAAAAATTAGAATGGTACAGTACTTCTCATAGCTTTGTAGAAAAAAATGAGCTCTTTTTAAAACATGCTTTAGAACTTGGAAGCTTAGCTTGTGAGGAAGCTTTAAAAAAATGTAGTTTACACCCAAGTGAAATTGATGCTTTTTTAGTAATTACAAGTTCTGGATTTGTAACTCCTACTTTAGATGCTAGGCTTATTGATATACTAGGTCTTAGAGAAGATGTAATTCGCCTACCTTTTACAGGACTAGGCTGTGCAGGTGGAGTATTTGGACTAGCTAGAGCTAGAGAACTTAGTTTAGTTTATCCAAATTGGAAAATTTTAGTTTTAGCAGTAGAAACTTGTACTATAACCTTTCGACCCTCAGATAAATCTAAAACTAATTTAATTGCTTTTTCATTATTCTCAGATGGAGCTTCTGCTTTAGTCATTTCTAATCAACCTAAAAAAAATACCATTCAACTTTTACACCATAAGACTTTTAAATTTCCCAATAGTCTACGAATTATGGGATGGGATGTAGAAGCAGATGGTTTACAAGTTGTATTTGACCGCTCTATTCCAAGTATTATAAATTCTGATTTTATAAAATATTATAAATTATTTTATCAATCTTTTTCTTCTGATATACATTTCAAACATTACTTATTTCATCCCGGAGGGAAAAAAGTTTTAGAAGCTTTTGAAAATGTTTTAGGTCTTAGTGAAAAAATTTTTTTTTACTCTTACAAGGTTTTAAGAGAATGTGGAAATCTTTCTTCTCCTACAGTTTACTTTGTCATAGAAGAGTTTTTAAACTCTCGGGATTTTTTAGAAGGTGAGTATGGGCTTATGGTAGCTATGGGACCGGGTTTTTCTTGTGAGTTCCTTTTGTTTCAAACCACATAGTTTTTCAGAAAATTCTATACATGCAAAAGCCTTTTTTCAAATTGGTAGTATGGACTTATTATCGAATTTGAGACTTGGTTTCAGTGGAGCTTTACGAACCTTAGACTCAGGTAGGGTTTTTACTACTAAACTCGGTCAAGTTCTCATAGAGTTTGTCAAAGGAAATCGTAGACCCGAACTAGCTGTACGCATAAGAGAAGCCTTTGAGGAATTAGGTGCTACTTATATCAAGCTTGGTCAGTTCATTGCCTCTGCTCCTTCTTTGTTTCCAGAAGAGTTTACAGAGGAAATGGAAAAGTGTTTAGATTCAGTGCGTCCTCTCCCTTTTTGGGAAGTGAGAAAAGTTGTGGAATCTGAACTAGGCGGAAGCCTCAGTGATTACTTTCAGTCTTTTGAACAAACACCTATAGCTTCTGCTTCTATAGCTCAAGTACATGGAGCTATTACTAAGTCAGGATTTGATGTAGTAGTAAAAGTTCAGCGTCCTGATATTGAATCTACTTTACAGACAGACATGAGTTTAATTTATCTAATTGCAGTAATTTTAAGTAAGGTAGATTCTGCTTTTAGTAGTTCAGGTCTTTTAGATATTGTAAAGGCATTTCATGATTCTATCCTTCAGGAAACAAATTTTTTACAAGAAGCTAAGAATATTGAAGAATTTGAAGAATATTTAATTTCAAGCAGTGAAACTCGTGCCAAAGTCCCACGTGTATTTCACGAATATACTACCAAAAGAATTCTAACAATGGAAAGACTCTATGGAGTTCCTCTAACTAACTTAGATGCAATTCGTAAATATTCTTCTAATCCTCAAGAGACTTTACTATATGCTTTAAATGTATGGTTTTCTTCTTTAGCTAGTACTGGAATGTTTCATGCTGACGTTCACGCTGGAAATTTATTATTGCTTAGAGATGGAAAAATTGGATTCATTGATTTTGGGATTGTAGGTCGTATTTCTAAGGATACTTGGAAAGGACTCATGCTCTTTATGAATGGAATTGGAATAGCTGATGCTACTATGATGGCAAAAGGATTAGTATTAATGGACTCTACTGCTAAGGGAATTGATGAAAAGCAGTTTGCAAAAGATTTAGATAGAGTTTTAAAAGAAATGGAAGAAATATCCCAACAACTACAAGGACAAAACATAAGTAGAGTAGATGAAGAAAAGCTCAATCGGATTATGTTTGATATTGCAGATATTTCTAAAAGAAATGGGCTAAAGATACCTAGGGAATTTGGACTTCTTATTAAACAAATGTTATACTTTGATAGGTATGTAAAAATTTTAGCTCCAGAAATAGATTTAATTCGTGATCAACAAAAATATCTTCCAAAATGAAAAAACTTTCTGAACTTCCTGTAGGTACTTTTGTAGTTTTAGAGTCTTTTAATCCTAATTTAAATCCTGACTTTCAAAAAGATCTTATGGACCATGGATTTCTTCCAGGAACTAAACTCAAAATCTACGAGAAATATTTTTCTGCTCAAAAACTTCTTGTCCAAGTAGGAGAAACTAAGTTAGCTTTGAGAATTTCAGACGCCGAAAACATATATTGTAAGGAGATAATATGAGTAGTCCTTATAGAATTTTAGTAGTAGGAAATCCCAATTGTGGAAAATCTTCCCTATTTAATAAACTTACAGGACTCAATCAAAAGACTGGAAACTTTGCAGGTGTGACAGTTGAAAAACATAGTGGATATATAAAATCAAATAATTTAGAATTAGAACTTATTGATCTACCGGGAGCTTTTAGTTTAAATGGTAGCTCTGACGAAAAAAAAATTGTGACAAAATTTTTAATGCAAAGACAGGCTACCGACAAGTTACTATTTGTAATGGATGCTACTTTAATTGAGAGAAGTCTTCAATTTTTTTTCCAAATTGTAGATTTAGGTATTCCAGTATTACTTGTCTTAACTATGAAAGATATATTAGAAAAACGTAATATTCCTCTTTCTATAAAAAAGTTAGAACAAGAATTAAACGTAAAATGTTATCTAGTAAATGCTAAAACAGGAGAAGGAGTCAGTAAACTTAAGGCAGATTTATTTAAAGTAGAAAATTTTAAAACTACAGAAAGAAAGTGGAAATGGGACCCTAAAAGGGAAGAATTTTTAAAAGAAATTGTTTATTCAATTGATTCAGAAAATCCAAGACTAGTAGAGTTTTTAGTCTTAAATACGTTTAAAAAACTTTCTGGAGAAGTCTTACAAGAAGAACTACCCGATGTAAGTATACTTTCTTTTGAAATAAATGATTTTGTCAAAAAAAAATTTTTAAGTAATGATTTAAAATATACGTACTCTGAAGAACTTATCTATAAATCTTTTACTATCAAAAACATTCTCTCAAAATGCTTAGAAAGAGAATATATTCCTAATGAATCTAAATTGGTAAAAAAACTCGATACATGGCTCATGCATCCTAAAATTGGACTTGGAATTTTTTTATTGATTATGGGTTTAGTTTTTCAAGCCCTCTTTAGTTGGGCAGAAATTCCTATGAATTTTATTGAAGCTATGTTTCAAAACTTAGGTGAGTTAATATCAAAAAATTTACCTGAAGGTCCTTTAAGTGATTTAGTTTCAGAAGGAATAATTGGTGGAGTGGGTTCTGTGATGGTGTTTATTCCTCAAATATCTCTGTTATTTTTTTTTCTTGGACTTTTAGAAGAGTCGGGTTATATGGCAAGAGCTTCATTTGTAATGGATAAATTTATGGGAAAATTTGGGCTTTCAGGTAAGTCTTTTATTCCTATTTTATCTTCTGCTGCTTGTGCTGTGCCTTCTATTTTAGGAACTCGTAGCATTGAAGACAAGTCTGATAGAATACGTACTATTTTAGTTTCCCCTTTAATTACATGCTCAGCCCGTTATCCTGTATATATCCTTGTAATAGGTACAGTTTTCCCTGAAAAAACTTTTTTTGGTTTTATAAGTTTACGTTCTCTAATATTGTTTGGTTTATTTTTTTTAGGTATGTTTACAGCTTTTTGTTTTGCTTTGTTATTTAAGAAAACTTTTTTTCAAAATGAGTCTTCTTACTTTATATTAGAAATTCCTAATTATCAAATACCTTCTTTAAAAAACGTAGCGTATAACGTCTATAAAAAAGTAAAAGACTTTGTAGTAAATTCGGGACAAATTATTTTATTTGCTTCTATCTTACTTTGGTTTTTAGCAAATTATCCTTATCGAGATATGGGAGAGGAGTGGAAAGGAAAAGAAACAGAATTTAAAGAACATGTCATTAAAAACTCTTACGCTGCTCTTATAGGACAAACAATTGAGCCTGTAATAGAACCATTAGGTTTTGACTGGAAGATTGGAATTTCTTTAATTACTTCTTTTGCTGCTCGGGAAGTCATGGTTTCTACTTTAGCAATAATTTATGGAGTAGAATCTGAAGACTCCTCAGTAAACCTTAGCCAAGCTATGCTTTCAGATATAAACCCTAAAACTGGAAAACCTGTTTGGAATCTTCTAACAGGAATAAGTGTGCTCATTTTTTTTGCTTATGCCTGCCAATGTATGTCTACCCTCGCAGTGGTTCGCAAAGAAACAAATTCTTATTTTTGGCCTTTCTTTTTATTTTTCTACATG
>Ga0308420_1002224_pt1 | contig 10069 bp, 11 predicted proteins | sample HotsprSampleMS55_FD_203802 | JGI IMG/M metagenome (GOLD analysis project Ga0308420, IMG submission 203802) | Hot spring phototrophic mat microbial communities from Mushroom Spring, Yellowstone National Park, Wyoming, United States - 20090730_MS55 ...
ATACTCCTCCAGGCTCTCGCCCTTGTAGGCATACACCGGCACCCCGTCGCGGGCGATGGCCGCTGCGGCGTGATCCTGGGTGGAGAAGATGTTGCACGAGGCCCAGCGCACCTGGGCGCCCAGGGCAGTCAGCGTCTCGATCAGCACCGCGGTCTGGATGGTCATGTGCAGCGACCCCGAGATGCGGGCACCCTTCAAGGGCTGGCTGGCGGCATATTCCTCGCGGATCGCCATCAGGGCCGGCATCTCGCTCTCGGCGATGCGGATCTCCCTGCGGCCCCAGTCGGCAAGCGTCAGGTCGGCGACCCGGTAGTCGGTGAAGTGGGCTGGTGCGTTCATTTCATAGATCTCCAAAAAAATGAACGGGCGCCGTTACATCACGATCTCCGCCACCCCGAGCCTGGCCTGCCGTGTGGCAGGTCGCAGCGCCCCTCGGGGGATACGGTATGGGATATGCGCTAGCCCTGCCGGCGCTCCACCCCCGCCTCGGTGCGCAGGAGGTCGGCCTTGTCCGTCGCCTCCCAGGTGAACTCCGGCTCGTCGCGGCCAAAGTGACCGTAGGCCGCCGTCTTGGCGTAAATGGGGCGCAGCAGGTCGAGACTCTGGATGATGCCCTTGGGACGCAGATCGAAGTGCTGCCGGACGAGTTCCTCGATGCGCTGCTCCGGAATCTTGCCGGTGCCGAAGGTCTCCACCATCAGCGACACCGGCTTGGCTACGCCGATGGCATAGGCCACCTGCACCAGGCAGCGGCTGGCCAGGCCCGCGGCGACGATGTTTTTGGCCACGTAGCGGGCGGCGTAGGCAGCGGAGCGGTCCACCTTGGACGGGTCCTTGCCGGAGAAGGCACCGCCGCCGTGTGGGGCGGCGCCGCCATAGGTGTCGACGATGATCTTGCGCCCGGTCAGCCCCGTGTCCCCGTGCGGCCCGCCGATGACGAAGCGGCCGGTGGGGTTGACCAGGTATTTGATGTCGCCGTTGATCATCTCCTTGGGGATGACCGGCTTGATGATCTCCTCGATCACCGCCTCGGTCAGTTGTCCGTGCGAGATCTCGGGGTGGTGTTGGGTCGAGAGCACCACGGTGTCCACGTGCACAGGGTGACCATCGACGTAGCGCACGGTGACCTGACTCTTGGCGTCCGGCCGCAGCCAGGGCAGCCGCCCGTCCTTGCGCAACTCGGACTGGCGTTCCACCAGCCGGTGCGCGAGATAGATGGGCAGGGGCATCAGTTGCGGGGTCTCGGTGCAGGCATAGCCGAACATCAGGCCCTGGTCGCCTGCCCCCTGGTCGAGGAACAGGCCTTCGCCCTCGTTCACCCCCTGGGCGATGTCCGGCGACTGCTTGTGGATCGCCGACATGACCGCACAGTTGTCGGCGTCGAAGCCCAGGGCGGGGTCGTTGTAGCCGATGCGGCGGATGGTGTCACGGGCGATGCTGCCGTAGTCCACCACCGCCTTGGTGGTGATCTCACCGGCCAACACGCACAGATTGGTGGTCACCAGGGTCTCGCAGGCCACGCGGGCGTGTGGGTCCTGGCTGAAGATGGCGTCGAGTATGGCGTCCGACACCTGATCGGCCACTTTGTCGGGATGGCCTTCAGAGACCGACTCCGAGGTGAAGAGGAATTCGTTCATGACTGCTCCAGATATGACTTGGGCCCGTCTTGCCGGCGTTACCGGCTCCGGGCCCAGAGCAGGCGACGCTTTAGCAGTATTTATCGGCCGACACCTCAAGATGATTGAGGCCGATCCGTGGCCGGCGCTTCAGTTGCCGGCCGTCCGCCCTGCAAGTTGTCCGTTAACTCGGCGGTCCGCCCATGCTAGCCTAGCGCCCCTTCGGCGTCAATTCACCCCACTCGATGGGCCTCCTGCTGCGTCTCACCGCCCGCCTGCCACTGCCGCTGCTGCATCTCGTCGGGGCACTATTGGGCCTGCTGGGCCTGCCCTTGTCCAACCGATCCAGCGATGTGCGCGACAACCTGCGCCAGGCCGGACTGGATACGTTCGGCCTGCGGCTGCGCGTGGCCATGCACTTCGGGATGGGCGTGGCGGAGCTGTTGCCGGTGTGGTTGCGCCCCTACCCCCGCAGCCTCGCCCTGGTGCGCGAAGTGCATGGCCTGGAGCTTCTCGAGGCCGCCCGCGGCCGCGGTCAGGGGGTGCTGGCCTTGACCCCGCATCTGGGCTGCTGGGAGCTGGCCGGCCTCTATCTCGCCAGCCGCATGCCCATCGTCGAGCTGTATCGCCCGCCGCGTCAACGCTGGGCGGACAGGCTCATGCGCACGGGGCGCGAGCGGGGCCAGGCACGCCTGGCCACCCCCGACATCAAGGGCGTGCGCGCCCTGCTCACCGCGCTTAAGCGCGGCGAGGCGGTCGGCATCCTGCCCGATCAGGTCGCCAGCCGGGGCGAGGGGGTGTGGGCGCCGTTCTTCGGCCGCGCCGCCTTCACCCCCACGCTGGCCTTCCGGCTTGCGCGCGCCACCGGGGCGATGCCGCTGCTCCTCTTCTGCGAGCGGCTGTCGTGGGGGCGGGGTTTTCGCATCTGGATCGAAACCCTGCCGCCCCTGCCCGAGGACGACACCGCCGCCGCCACCCTGCTCAACGTCGCTCTGGAAGCCATGATCCGCCGCCGTCCGGAGCAATACCTGTGGCGTTACCGTCGCTACAAGCGTCCCGGCGACGCCCCGCCACCACCCGAGGCGCCCGTGGCATGATGACCCGCTTCGGCATCGCCCTGCTCCACGTCCTCTACCGCCTGCTGCCCACACCTGCTTTGGGCCGGCTGGGCGAGGCCTTCGGCCTGCTGCTTTACGTCTTGGCCACCTCGCGCCGTGCCATCGGCGCCACCAATCTGCGCCTGTGCTTCCCGGAGCTTTCCGAGCGCGCCCGCCGCAGGCTGCTCCTAGCCCATTTTCGCGCGCTCGGCCGTGCCAGCCTGCTGGAAGCGGTGTCCTGGTGGGGCAGCCGGGAGGAGGTGGAACGCTTGGTCCGGCTGGAGGGCCAGGAGCACTTCCAGGCCCACGTCGGACAACCCCTGATTCTGCTGACGCCGCATTTCGTCGGTCTTAATCTCGGTGGCGTACGCCTGACGCTGCTGCCGCATCGGTTCGCCTCGATGTACTCGCACATCCGCAACCCATACCTGGACCGCATGGTACGCCATGCGCGCAGTCGTTTCGGCCAATCCGTCCTGGTCTCCCGGCACGAAGGCATCAAACCCGCCCTGCGCGCGATCCGGGCGGGGATGCCCTTCTACTATCTGCCCGACCAAGACTTTGGTCAGCGCGATGCGATCTTCGTGCCCTTCTTCGGCGTGCCCGCCGCTACCGTCACCGCCCTGCCCCGGCTGGCGCGGATCACCGGCGCGAAGGTGGTGCCCTGCATCGTGCGCCAGGAAGGTTCGGGCTATGTGGCTCGCCTGCTACCGGCTTGGGAGGATTTCCCCAGCGACGATGTAGAATCCGACACACGCCGCATGAATGCCTTCATCGAGGAGCAGGTGCGCCAGATGCCCGAGCAGTATTTCTGGCTGCACCGCCGCTTCAAGACGCGGCCGGCGGGCGAACCCTCTCTTTACCCGGAATGAATCAGACCATGCAAACCCAGTTCCCCCCGCCATATGGGAATGGCCCATGAGTGAGCTGCTGCGCGCGGGGGTCATCGGTGTCGGCTACCTGGGCCGCTGGCACGCCCACAAATGGGCCCAACTGCCCGAAGTTCAGCTCCATGGCGTGGCCGATACCGATCGGGCGCGTGCCCTGACCGTTGCCAACGAGGTCGGCTGTGTGGCCTATGGCGACTATCGCGATCTGCTGCGCGTCGTCGATCTTGTCTCGGTGGCGGTGCCGACCGAGCACCACTACCGGGTGGTGCGTGACTGCCTCGAGGCGGGCGTGCACGTGCTGGTGGAAAAGCCGATCACGCAGCGCGTGGCCGAGGCCGACGCCCTGCTCGAACTGGCGCAAAGCCGCGGGCTGAAGCTGCAGGTGGGGCATGTGGAACGTTTCAACCCGGCCTGGCTGGCCCTGCGTCCGCACCTCACCTCCCCCCTGTTCATCGAGGCCCATCGGCTGGCACCGTTCAAGCCGCGCGGCACCGACGTGAGCGTGGTGCTCGACCTGATGATCCACGACCTGGACCTGATCCTCTCCGTGGTCGACAGCCCGGTGGCCGAGGTGCGCGCCAGCGGCACGCCGGTGCTCACCGACGGCATCGACATCGGCAACGCGCGCATCGAGTTCGAGAACGGCTGCATAGCGAACATCACCGCCAGCCGTGTGAGCATGGACACTTTGCGCAAGATGCGGCTCTTCCTCAAGGATCGCTATCTCGCCATCGACTTCGGCAAACAGCGCGTGGACGTCGCCCGCCGCGGCGAGGGCGGAGATCAGCCCATCGTCGTCGAACAGATCGCGGTGCCGGCGGGCGATGCCCTCATGAACGAGGTCGATGCCTTCGCCCGCGCCGTGCGCCAGGGCGAACCGGCGCCAGTGTCCGGCGAGGACGGCCGGCGCGCACTCGCGCTGGCCCTCGAGATCGGCGAACTCATGTATGGACGAGGATAGGCGAAGACATGAACATCCCCATGGTGGACCTCAAGGCGGAATACGCCTTGCTCAAGGACGAACTGGAGCCGGCGGTCCTCGCCGCGCTGGCCAGCGCGCACTACATCGGCGGCCCCAATGTGCGCGCCTTCGAACAGGAAGTGGCCGCTTACTGCGGGGTGAAGCATGCCATCTCCTGCGCCTCCGGCACCGACGCCCTGCTCTTGGCGCTGCGCGCCTGCGGCGTGAAGCCGGGCGACGAGGTCATCACCACACCCTTCACCTTCGTCGCCACCGCCTCCACCGTCAGCATGTGCGGCGCGCGGCCGGTGTTCGTGGACATCGACGCCAAGACCTATAACCTCGACCCGGCTCGCCTCGAGGCGGCCATCACGCCGCGCACCCGCGCCGTCGTGCCGGTGCACCTGTACGGTCAGCCGGCCGACCTCGCCCCCATGGCCGAGCTGTGCCGACGGCACGGCTTGCGGCTCATCGAGGACGCCGCGCAGGCCTTCGGCTCCGAGTACGGCGGCCGCAAGGCGGGGGCCTATGGCGACATCGGCTGTTTCTCCTTCTACCCCAGCAAGAACCTGGGCGCCTTCGGCGACGGCGGCATGGTCGTCACCGACGACGACGCCCTGGCCGAGCGGCTGCGTATGCTCGCCAACCACGGCAGCCGCGTGCGCTACCACCACGACGTGCTGGGCTACAACAGCCGGCTGGACGAGTTGCAGGCCGCCATCTTGCGCGTGAAACTGAAACGCATCGACGCCTTCAACGCCGCCCGCCGCCGCATCGCCCACACCTACAACGCGCGACTGGCCGGCGTGGTCGAGACACCGTATGAAGACGGCAAGGGGCTGCACGTGTTCCACCAATACACTTTGCAGAGCGAGCGGCGCGACGCCATCCAGCAGGCGCTCACCGCCGCCGCCATCGCCAGTGCCATCTACTACCCCATCCCCTTGCACCGCCAGGCGCTTTACGCCGAGCAATGCCGGCAGGTCGTGTTGCCGGTTTCGGAGACGGCCGCCGCGCGCGTACTGTCCCTGCCGATCTCACCGTTGCTTACCGATGAGCAGATCGACCGGGTCTGCGCGGTGGTACACCAGGCCCTGGCGGCATGAACCTCCATCCCACTGCCCTGGTCGCCCCCGGCGCACGCCTGGGCGAGAACGTGCAGATCGGTCCGTATGCGGTGATCGAGCCCGATACCGAGCTGGGCGATGGCTGCCGTGTGGCCGCCCATGCCGTCATCAAGCGCTACACCCGCATGGGGCGCAACAATCGCGTGGCCGAATTCGCCGTCATCGGCGGCGAGCCGCAGGACTTCAAGTTCAGGGACTGCCCCAGTTACGTCATCATCGGTGAGGGCAACCGCATCGGCGAGGGCGTGACCATCCATCGCAGCAACCACGAGGGCGGCGCCACCCGCCTGGGCAACGACAACTTCCTCATGGCCATGAGCCATGTCGCGCACGACTGCGTGTTGGGCAACCAAGTGATCCTCGCCAACGCCGCCCTGCTCGGCGGCCATGTCGAGGTGGGTGACCGCGCCTTCATCTCCGGGGCGGTCACCGTGCACCAGTTCTGCCGCATCGGCCGTCTGGCCTTGGTGGCGGCCAGCGCGCGGGTCAACCAGGACTGCCTGCCCTTCGTCATCAGCGACGGCAACCCGGCGCGGGCGCGGGCGCTCAACATCGTCGGGCTCAGGCGCGGCGGCCTGCCGGCCGAGGACATCGCTGCCTTGCGCCGGGCCTTGCACCTCTTGCGCTCGGGACGATCGCAGGCCGAGCTGCTCGCCGTCCTGGAGCAGGAGGCGAGCCCCGCCGTGCAAGAGTTGGCCGCCTTCATCCGCGCCTCCAGGCGCGGCTATGCCCACTGCCGGTGAGCACGCCCGTCATCGCCGCCCTGCGCCCGGAGGAGGCCGAGGCGCTGGCCACCCTCGCGGCCCTGATCTGGCACCGACACTACCCAGGTATCATCAGTCAGGCGCAGATCGACTACATGCTGGCAAACCGCTACCGCCCCCCAATCATCCGCCAGACCCTGGCACGCGGCGACCACTGGGACGTCGCGCGCGTAGGCGAGACCCTGGTGGCCTTCGCGCACAGCTTTCCGCTCGAAGGCGGCGGCGTGAAACTGGACAAGCTTTACGTTCACCCGGACTGGCAACGCCGCGGTCTCGGCGCCGCCCTCGTGGCACGCATCGAGGCGCGCGCCCGAGCGCGCGGTCGCAGCCATTTGCTGCTGCGGGTCAACCGGCGCAACGCCCAGGCCATCGCCGCCTATCGCAAATACGGCTTCAGCGTCGTGCGCGAGGTGGTGGAGGAGATTGGCGGGGGGTTCGTGATGGACGACTATGTGATGGTCAAGCCCTTGCTCTGACGACCGATGTCCCGATAGACAATTCGAGATTATCCTTAGCCCTGACACGCAGCCAACGCCATGCCATTCGCCAACCCATCGCTCGACGAGATCCGCGCCCTGCTGGCCCGGGTCAAGACCATCGCGGTCGTCGGCCTCTCGCCCCGGCCCGACCGGCCCAGCCACACCGTGGCCCGCGCCCTGCAGCGCTTCGGCTACCGCATCGTACCGGTGCGCCCAGCGCTGACCGAGGTGCTGGGTGAGCCGGCCTATGCGCGGCTGACTGACATCCCCTTTGCCGTCGATCTGGTCGACGTCTTTCGCGCCCCCGAGCACGTGCCCGCCATCGTCGAAGAGGCCCTCGCCATCGGCGCACCCGCTCTCTGGCTGCAGGACGGGGTGGTGCAGGAGGCGGCCGCCGAGCGCGCCCGCGCGGCGGGTCTCACCGTGGTGATGGACCGCTGCATCTACCGCGACTATATGACCCTGATGAGGCCATGAAGCTCAGGTTCACCAAGATGCACGGCCTGGGCAACGACTTTGTCGTCTTCGACGCCATCCGCCAGCGCGTCGAGTTGAGCCCGGCGCAGATCCGCCGCCTTGCCGATCGGCATTTCGGCATCGGCTGTGATCAGGTCCTGCTGGTGGAGCCGCCCACCCGGCGTGAAGCCGATTTCCGCTACCGCATCTTCAACGCCGACGGCGGCGAGGTCGCCCAATGCGGCAACGGCGCGCGCTGCTTCGTGCGCTTCGTGCACGAACAGGGCCTCACCAGCCAGCGCGAGATCCGCGTCGAGACCGCCGCCGGCATCATCGTCCCCCGCCTGGAAGACAACGGCCAGGTCACCGTCGACATGGGCGTGCCGCGCTTCGAGCCGCGCGACATCCCCTTCGACGCCCCGGCGCGTGCCCTCCTCTACGACCTCGACGTGCAGGGCACGCACCTCGTCATCTCCGCACTGTCCATGGGCAACCCGCATGCGGTGACCCTGGTGGAGGACGTCCACCGCGCCCCGGTCGCCGAGCTGGGCCCACTGATCGAATACCATCCGCGCTTCCCGGAGCGGGTCAACGCCGGCTTTATGCAGGTGCTCGACCGCCATCACATCCTGCTACGCGTATACGAGCGCGGCAGCGGCGAGACCCTGGCCTGCGGCACCGGCGCCTGTGCCGCCGCCGTGGCCGGCATCCTGCGGGGGCTTTTGGACACGCCCGTGCGGGTCACCACCCGTGGTGGCGACCTCAGCATCCACTGGGCCGGCGAGGACGCGCCCGTATACATGACCGGTCCGGCGGTGACCGTCTTTCAAGGGGAAATCGAAACATGATGCTCAACCAGGACCAGGTGGCCCAGTATCTCAAGGACCACCCGGATTTTTTCACCCAACACGCGGAACTGCTCGGCACCCTGAACGTGCCCCATCCCTACAGTGGCCAGACCATCTCCCTGGGGGAGCGCCAGGTGATGCTGTTGCGCGAGCGTGCGCGCGGTCTGGAGGCGAAACTGCGGGAATTCATCCAGTTCGCCGAGGAAAACGATGCCATCGGCGAAAAGCTGCACAAGCTCGCCCTGGCCCTGATGCGCGCCCGCAGTCTGGATGCCGTCTTTGCCGACCTCCATCTCGGCCTGCGCGAGGACTTCGCCGTGCCCCATGCCTGCCTGCGTTTGTGGACCGAGGGGAAGGCGCCCGAGATGCCGGAATTCGTCTTTCCGAGCGAGGACTTGCGTGAGCTCGCCGCGAGCCTCGCCACCCCACGCTGCGGCCACGAGGCCCCCGAGGAGGTGCGCGCCTGGTTCGGCGAGACCGGCCCCCACCTGCGTTCCTTCGCCCTCGCCCCGATCGCCGACACCGGCGTGGCCGGCCTGCTGGTGCTGGCCTCGGAGGATGCCACCCGTTTCTACCCTGAAATGGGCACCCTCTACCTTTCCTGGCTGGCGGAACTGGCCGGCGCCGCCGTGAGCCGCTTCATGCCGTGAACTTCGCAGCGGCGATCGAGGCCTTCGTCGCCCATCTGCGCGGCCGCCACTACAGCCCGCGCACCCTCGCGTTGTACGCCGGCGACCTCGCCCGGCTGTCGGCCTACGCCGGCGAGCGCCCGCCCGAACGGCTCCAGGCGCACGACCTGCGTCGCTGTCTGGCGCAACTGCATGCGCGCGGTCACGCCCCGCGTAGCCTCGCCCGCATGCTCTCGGCCTGGCGCAGCTTTTACGCCTGGCTGGGGCGCGAAGGCCGGGTGACGGCCAATCCCTGCTCCGGCCTGCGCCCGCCCAAGGGGACGAGGTGCCTGCCGCACACCCTCACCCCCGACGCGCTGGCCCGCCTGCTGGACGGCCCGGTCGAGACGGACCCGATCACCCTGCGCGACCATGCCATGTTCGAACTGATCTACTCCTCGGGTCTGCGCCTGGCCGAGCTGGTGGGCCTCGACCTCAGCGACGTCGACCGCGCCGCGGGCGAGGTCACGGTCACCGGCAAGGGGCGCAAGACCCGCATCGTCCCCGTGGGTAGGCCGGCCTTGCAGGCGCTTGCGCGCTGGCTGCAGGTGCGCCCTGCCCTCGCCCGCGACGAGCGGGCACTCTTCGTCGGTGCCCGCGGGCAGCGCATCAGCCCACGTGTGGTGCAGTCGCGCCTGACGCGTCTCGCCCTGGCGCGCGGGCTCAACCAGCGCGTGCACCCCCACGCCCTGCGCCACTCCTTCGCCTCGCACGTGCTGCAGTCCTCCGGCGACCTGCGCGCGGTGCAGGAGATGCTGGGTCATGCCAGCTTGTCGACCACCCAGGTGTACACGCATCTCGACTTCCAACACCTGGCCAAGGTGTACGATCGGGCGCATCCGCGGGCGAAGAAGAAATAGGCGGATTTGGGCCCTGGCCGGACGCCCCACGCAGCAACGGCCATCCTGCATTTTCCTATCCAGTCCGCCCCAAGAAGGCCGTTAAAGGATCAAGGCAGAGGGGGTGCATGCTCCGTTACGGTGCAAAACGACGCCATCGGGTCCGACGAAATACGGACGACGGTCTGCCAGGGAAACGCTGAAGAAATCGGCGAGCGGGAGGAAGCGCAAGGCGCACGGAGCGCAGCGACCGAGACATATCAAGTAGATAGGCGAGGGAGCGAGCACCGCGCAACGCAGCGATTCGCCCGCACAGCCATTTAT
>Ga0308420_1002225_pt1 | contig 10066 bp, 11 predicted proteins | sample HotsprSampleMS55_FD_203802 | JGI IMG/M metagenome (GOLD analysis project Ga0308420, IMG submission 203802) | Hot spring phototrophic mat microbial communities from Mushroom Spring, Yellowstone National Park, Wyoming, United States - 20090730_MS55 ...
CTCCCTGCCCCAAGTTTACCCCTAGACCAGAAGTCTGGCGATGCACCACCTGTAAACTATGCACACCTACCCCCAGCGCTTCGGGCGGCACAGATGCCAATTCCACCACAATCTCGCTGTCAGAGACACTAGCAGGGGTAAGGCGGACATTGCCAATTTTAACTTCCGTATTTGTACCTTGCCTAGCTCAGGGTGAGGAAATTAAAGCTGAAAGTGGTCACTTAATGAAATCACAAAGTTTGATCTATGGCATGAGTATCCACTATAAAGTAGCAATGGATTTACTACACTGTTGTTGAATGTTTATCTCATGTAAAAAATGATTTACCCTAGGATAGCCTTTTTGATCCCAAACTAATTCTTTATTTTGTGCAGTCTTGACTGCTGGTCTGTTGCATAAAAGCTAAGTTGGGGTGTAATAGTTATGTAACTAGATCGCAAAAAGCATTGCGAGTTAACTTCTAGGATTGCAATCTATCTTAAATGAGGTTCCTATGCCTGCGATTCTCTCTGATACTGTGGCATTGTCCCGTATTCAATTTGCCCTGACGGCAATGTTTCATATGCTGTGGCCAGTGTTAACTACTGGTCTAGCGATTTATCTCATAGTCATTGAGGGCTTGTGGTTGAAAACCAAGAACATCACCTACTATCATCACGCCCGTTTTTGGTCGAAAATATATGTGCTCAACTTTGGTATCGGTGTAGCTTCGGGCTTGCCCATGGCGTTTCAGTTTGGGTTGAATTGGGCGCCCTTCTCCGAAGCAGTGGGTAATTTTTTTGGCACGGTGCTCGGGTTTGAAGGCACGATGGCGTTCATGCTAGAGGCCAGCTTTTTGGGGATCATGCTCTTTGGCTGGGAGAGAGTGCCCCCTGCAGTTCATTGGCTCTCTACGATTTTGGTGGCGTTTGGTGCGAACCTCTCCACCTTTTGGATTTTGACAGCCAATTCTTGGCTCCAAACCCCTGCGGGCGGGGTATTTGTGGATGGCAAGTTTATCGTGCAGGACTACTTTCAGGCGATCGCCAATCCTTTCATGGTTAAGAGTTTTCTGCACATGTTTTTTGCCACCTTTGAAACTTCCCTGTTTGTCATCGGGGGCATCAGTGCGTGGTACATCCTGAACCAGCGGCACACCGAGTTTTTTACCCGCTCTCTGAAAATAGCTCTAGCCATTGCGATCGCCGTTGCCCCTCTGCAAGTATTCATTGGGCATTTGAGCGCCGAGCAAGTTTACTACCATCAACCCGCTAAGCTAGCGGCGATGGAAGCGCAGTGGGACACTATCCCCGCAGGTGCTTCTGCCGACTGGAGTTTACTGGCACTACCCAACGAGCAGAAGGAAGCGAATGAATGGGAGATCAAAATACCCAAAGCCCTAGGCTATCTGTTGGAACTCAAACCCGTTCTCGACCAGCCTGTCAAAGGGCTGAAGGAATGGACTCCAGAAAACCGTCCGCACATGGTGGGGTTGATTTATTACTCCTTCCGCACCATGGTATTCATTGGTCTATTTCTAGCAGGGCTGGCAATAGTTACCGCAGTGCAGTGGTGGCGGGGTAAACTACAGCCCGAGGCTTTGTCCCAGCAGAAGTGGCTGATGTGGGCGTGGGTATTTGCAGGCCCCTTGGGCTACCTTGCCGTAGAAACAGGCTGGATTGTGCGCTGTGTGGGGCGTCAGCCGTGGATTGTCTATGGGGAAATGCGCACGGTTGATGCTGTCTCCCATCTGCCCGCTGGGGAAGTGTTATTTTCCCTGCCGGGTTTGACGCTCCTGTACACGGTGATCTTCAGTGCCGCTCTCTATTTCGGTGCGCGGATTATTCTCAAGGGTCCCAACTTGTCCCTGCCTGTGCCACGCACTGCCATTTTGGCTCCCTTGCAACATGCACCTGACACTCGTCCTGTGGAAGCAAAATAGGAGGGTAATTTATGGAACCATTGCAACCACTACAACAATTTCTGCCCCAAGTGTGGTTTTTCATACTGGGTTTGTTTCTCTTTCTCTATGTTCTGCTGGATGGCTTTGATCTGGGGGTGGGGATTTTGTCCCTGACCGCTTCCAGTGAGGAACGGCGCACTATCCTCATGACCAGTCTGGGTAATGTGTGGGATGCCAACGAAACATGGCTGATTTTGATGGGCGGCTCTCTGTTTGGGGCATTCCCCTTAGCCTATGCCACTATTCTGAATGCTCTGTATCTGCCAGCGGTGATTATGGTGGTGGGGCTGATCCTGCGGGCGGTGTCCTTTGAGTTTCGCGAGAATGCGGAAAACAAGCTGGTCTGGAACATCATGTTTGGTGTGGGCAGCTTTTTGGCGGCGCTGGGGCAAGGGTTTGCCCTAGGTACAGTGTTTGAGGGGATCAAGGTGGATGAAGCGGGGCATTTTGCGGGGGGCATTTGGGATTGGCTCACTTGGCGATCGCTAATCGTTGCTCTCACCCTAATTCAAGGTTATGTGCTCATCGGCTCTACCTATTTGATCCTGAAAACCACTGGGGAATTGCAAACCAACTACTACAAAACAGCGACCATCGCCACTTGGACTACTTTAATCGGTGCGGTGTTTATTACCGTTAGCACTCCTGTTTTGTCGGTTCAGCTAAGACAGCAGCTACTAACTCCCCCACTGCTCTATGTATTTGCGGCAATTCCTATTTTGGGAGTGTCGCTGATCGCTCTGTTGCTCAGGAGTCTGAGGCGGCGGGAGGAAGTAAGTCCCCTAGTCTATACATTTTTGCTGTTTTGCCTCTCCTTTGTGGGCTTGGGCTTTGTCATCTTCCCGAATATTATTCCCCCCAGCGTTACCATCTATGAGGCGGCGGCATCTCCCAGTTCTCTGGTGTTTATGCTGACATTTATTGGTTTTCTGATCCCGATTTTGCTCGCCTATAACATCTACAACTATGCAGTGTTTCGCGGCAAAATCGTTGCTGGGGAGAGCTATTAGGTTGGCACTAATTTGCCACTTCCTGCACTTGCTCTTTGTTAAACCAAATGGGAGGGGTAGGCACTTTGCCGAACTTAACTTGAACATAATCCCCTCTAATTTCTACAACTTCCCCAGGGGTCTCGAAGATGTAACTGCTCCAGCGCACATCGTTGGCAGTGGCTTCGGGACTGTTTTCTAGTTTTTCTCTGATGGCGGTTACTAAAGTACCTTTTTTCAATGCCATAGGATTTGCGATTGTTTGACATACTCCCCTGCCTAAAGGCAGAGGATTCTTGTTCTTGGTTCCACGACAGCACTTACCGTATCAGGTTTCCCCTCTACGACAGAGGTACTTGTCTCCCCAAGCGTTCCCTCTTACGAGGCGGTTCCCTAATGCCCTTAGGTACCGTTGAACCAACCAAAAAACTTAGGTTGTTTTTTAGCCATTAGGCTACTGGGTTTTTAGAGAGGTTGACTACCCTCGCCTCTTGCTTTAGTATAGCACAAAGCTGTCCTACTAGCTTGCTTCTGCGTAGGGGTTTTAGACCCAAGTTTTTTGATAAAATGGTTTGCGCCTTACATCCCTGCCCTCAAGGGCAGGGCTTTACGGTGTTTTTTCGGTAAATGGATGTTAATAATTCTAGCTTTTCTAGTGGTTGCTGGTTAGATTAGGTTTAATGGCACAGGCAGAGAAGTTGGCACTCTATGACGGCAGTTTTGGCATTGCTGGCTGTTCTTGTTACTTTGGCGGTGTTCTGGGAGGTGGGGATCATGGGGTACCAATTTTGCAGGGCGGCGCGAACTAGACGGTTGATCCCCTGCGATCGCTGTATCTATGCCACCCACAGCCCGCAACTCAACCAGCTAAAGTGTACTGTTCACCCTGAGTTTGCCTATACAGAACGGGCGATCGCCTGTCGGGATTTTTGCGCTCAATGTCCTCAATCCTAACCCCTCTTCGCATCCTAGCTTTTCTGCCTCTCGTTCCAGCGTTGCTCGGCACTGGCAATGGCTTCTTTGACGGTCTTTTGCCTGAGCATGGCTAACTGTAGCTCGTCGTAGATAATTCGGCGCAGGTTGTCTATTCCTTGCACAGGGGGGATCAACACTTCTGCTTGGGCTAGTTGGGAAGCGCTGATTACCCGAGCGCGATCGCTTAGGGAAGGGTTGGCTTTGACCTTGCGGAAATAGTTGTCTTGGGCGGCTTTGACCGTAGAGGGCAGTATGTTCCTGAGCTGGGCAAACTTGAGTTGGTTTTGGTCATTGGTCAAAAACTGGGCAAATTTCACTGCCAGTTCCCTGTGGGGAGAGGTTATAGGTACAGCCACATTCATCACAGCGGCACTCTTTTTGCCAGTGCTCCCCGTGATCTGCGGGGCAACATCCGTTACCTTGGCAATGTCTGGGGCGTTTTCTGCCACCATCTGTAGGAATTGGGGACCTGTGAGCAAAATGGCAATTTCCCCCGCCTGATAGAGAGCGATCGCCTTGCGATGCCCTTCGGTGAGAATTTCCCTAGGCACTAAGCCCTGATGAAACAATTCCACCCAATACGCAAAGGCGGATTCCCCAGCGGGAGTATTAAAACCAGCCTTGCCCTCGGGGGTGAGCAGAGTCATGCCCATCTGCACCATGCTCTCTAGTACTTGCCCTCCGTCCATGGTCAGCAAAAAGGCATATTTCCCTGTGCGATCGCGAATTTGACGGGAAACGGTTTGCAGTTCGGCATAGGTGCGGGGTGGTTGATCGGGGTTCATTCCTGCTTTGGTAAATAGCTGGCGGTTGTAAATGGTAATATCAGTGGCGACATACCAAGGCAGGGCAAAGGTAGTACCATTCAGCTGATTGGCACGCCATAGGTTGGGAAAGTAAAGGCTCTGCTGGTCAGGGGGCAAAAACTGTGCCATGTCCACTAGGGCATTGCGTTCGGCGAGCTTGCTGGCAAATTGGGGATTGAGATTGACCACATCGGGGGCAGAATTGGAGGCGATCGCTCCCAAAATTTTGGTTTCCATCTCTGCCCACGGCACATCCACCCACTGTACCTCTGCGTTGGGGTTTTGGTTGGTAAATTCTTGAATTACCCCAGTCATGTACTGCTCAAAGGTGGGCTTTAACTGCATCGTCCAAAAGGTAATCTGGGCGGGGCTATTCTTAGGTGCTTCATTGCCCGCCGTACAGGCAGAGAGTAGGGCTAGTCCGCCGTAGGTGATAAACTGTCGCCGCCGCATAGGTGCAAAATAGCTCAAAGATGGACTAGCATACCTGAGTTTGCGTAAAAGAGACCCTTGCCTGCTGAATTGCCATCTCCAATTCCTGCCGCTTAATCTCTCTGCCACGATTGGGTTCAGCCAAGGTTTCAAAAAACACGAGGCTGTCAATTTTCCTCAGTCCCAAGAATTGAAACAGAATCTCCATCACAGGATAGCTGTCACACAATAGGCGATCGCTGTTTTCACTCTGAAGCCTCTCGATATTTGCCAAGGTGCGATCGCCAAAGGCATAGATCACCGTCTTTTCGTACTCAGGAGCATGGCGATTTTCCAAAGTGACCGTCTGCCAGCGTCCTTGGGGATCACTGACGATAAAGTACTGAGTGTGGTCTAGTTTCAGGGCAATGGAATAGAGAGCAGAAACAGCAATCTGTATGTCCTTTAGTGAAAAATGGGGCGGCACAGCGCGCAGAATTTTTTGCCCCTGTAGTTGTAAGATTTGTTGTTTGTGCATTTCTCTACCCCGTGGATTAGCTCAGGCACTATAATAGCCTACTGCGGTAATAGGGCAAGGTCAGAGATGCAAGTGAGGCGCAAACTGCTCCATCAAGGATATGCGATCGCCACACCATCAGCAGAACCTGAGAACATTCTGGAAAAAATTGTCTGGACAAAAGAGCAAGAAGTATTATTCCTGCGCCAGCAGACTATTGACTTGAGCCAAGCCCCCCCTGTACGGGATTTTCTCCATGCCCTGCACACCAGCCCCCACCGACCCGCCCTAATTGCTGAAGTTAAAAAAGCTTCACCCAGCAAGGGGATACTGCGCCAAGATTTTGATCCCGTGGCGATCGCCCAAAGTTATGGGCAAGCGGGGGCTGATTGTCTGTCGGTACTGACCGATCAGGTGTATTTTCAGGGCAGTTTTGCCAATTTACAGCTGATCCGCCAAGCGGTGTCTCTGCCGTTGTTGTGCAAAGAGTTCATCATTGATCCCTGTCAAATCCATTGGGCAAGATACCATGGGGCAGATGCCATTTTGCTGATTGCGGCAGTTTTGCATGATGAGGACTTGGCAGAATTACAGGCGATCGCCCAGAGTCTGGACATGACTGCCCTTGTGGAAGTCCATACTCTAGCAGAACTAGAGCGAGTGCTGACCATACCCCACACTAAACTAATTGGCATCAACAACCGCAACCTGACAACTTTCACAGTGGACTTGCACCAAACGGGCAAACTACTGCAATCCCTGCCCCCAGAAGTCCTACAGCGCTACACATGGGTCAGTGAGTCTGGCATTGCCAGCAAAGCCGACTTGGACTATGTGCGCCAGTGCGGTGTGCGGGCGGTGCTGGTGGGAGAATCTCTGGTGAAATCTGGCAATCCCCAAGCAGTCTATCAGTCTTGGCTAGCTTCAGGGGATTGACTGCCGCCGACAATCACCTTCTCAATAGGAATATACTCTTTGTCCAATTGGCGCAGGCAATTCAGCAAAATATCGAGACTAATGGCATCAGCTGTGCCCAGATCAAACCAGCATTTGGCGGTCTTGCCTTCGTACTCCACCTCACCCATGTTGTGCATTAGAGACATCATGCTGTTGTCCCACTGATTGATGTCGTAGTCGAGATAGCTAATATCTACTCCCGCATCCTGTACTTGCAGATTCTCCGCATTGAAGCCCCCCAGTTTGCCCAACAGAAACCAAGAGTTGAACAATTCATCGATGATCTGGCGATCGCGATCGCTCAGGTAATCTGCAAACTCAATGGTGATGCACAAGTTAAACCAGTCAACTTCCAGAAACTGCAACTGCAAGTGACTTCACCTCTGTAGTTTTTTGAGCAGATTTGATCAGCTGGCGCACCATTTGAAACCCCCTAGTGAGCCGATGGCGCTGTTCTACCTGATCGTACAGTCGACTCATCAGCATCACCCCTTCCATTGTAGTAAGGATTTCCTCAGCCAAAATTTGCGGCTCCACTTCGGGGGCCAGTTCATCTTTGGCTTGGCGCAAGAGATCAGCAAAAATCCCCTGCCATTCATCAAACACCTGCAACAGGTGCGCCCTAAAGGCAGGATCAATGCCTGCCAAATCCACTATCAAGTTGCCTAACAGGCAACCAGCACAGTTTGGCTCAGTGAGATGTTGCTGTTCGATCGCTGTAATTACCGCTTCCAGTTGGTTGAGCGCCCCTTCAGTGCTGGCGATAGCGGGGAGTATCACCTCATTGCGGATTTTGTGCCATTTATAGTCAATCAGAGCATGCCCCAGCTCATCCTTGGAGCCGAAGTAGTTGTAAAAACTGCCAGCACTGGACTGACTGACAGCAAATAGCTCTTTCAGCCCAGTGGCTCGAAACCCTTTTTTGTGTATTAGATCAATAATAGCACTTAGGATGTCCTCGCGAGTGCGCTTTTGATTGGACATGGAAACTATCTAGCAATCACGGACAAGTATCCTACCATTTCTTGTAAGGCAGGAACTTGCCATTCATGATTACCTTGACCCGATCACCCTTGGGATCGGCTACCTTTTCCACATCGAGGGTGAAATCAATGGCACTCATAATCCCATCGCCAAATTTCTCTTGAATCACATCTTTCAGCGGGAAACCATACACTTGCATAATCTCGTAGAAACGGTAGATCAGGGGATCGGTAGGTACAACTGGACCCAAGCCTTTGACGGGGTACTGGGTCAGTTCTGCCAACTCTGCCTCTGGCAAGTCCAGCGCTTTCGCTAGCTTTTCTACTTGGGCGGGTTCAGCAGTAGCTTGGCGATAAAAAACTGCCGCGGTGAAAACTTCGCTTTGACCAATTAGGGAAGCAAGGTCAGCAAAGGTCAAACCTTTGGCTTTTTTGGCAGAGAGCAACTTAGTGGTAATGGCTGGGATCATAACTACTCCTCAATCAACGGTCAGTGGGGGTTCAGAACCTCATAGCCAGCTAAGCTTAGCTTGGGCTATTTAATTAGAACGATTTTCCTAGAAATATACCACAGGATTGTAGTACAATGATCAAGTTGATGGCAGCATAGCTCAGTTGGTTAGAGCGGCGGTCTCATAATCCGTAGGTCCCGTGTTCAAGTCACGGTGCTGCCATTGGCAACGGTTGCCAGACAGGTTTCTAGTGTTGGGTGGTGGATATATACGCTGAGCTGTCCTTTCCCCAGCAGGGGATCCCTCTGCCTAATGGCAAGATGCGCCCCTACATTATTTTCAACATGGTGGCGAGTGTGGACGGCAAAACCACTACTAAAAATGGCAGTTTACAGGGTCTCAGTTCCCAATGCGATCGCCGTGTTATGCGCCGTCTCAGGGCAAGGGTAGATGCTATTTTGGTAGGAGGCAATACCCTAAGGCATGATCCCTTTGTGCCTACCCTGAAACCAGAATTTCTGGGAGCACGATCTCAGCCCAAGGGGGTGGTGCTTACTAAAAGCGGGGATTTACCCCTAGTCCATCCTTTTTGGCAGGGCGATCGCCAGCACAAGTTAGTTTTTTCCCAGACCCCTCTGCCTGAGATATACCACCAACGGGCGATCGTGCGCCAATTTTCGGGGGATTTGCAAGTAGTTTTAGAAGACTTATATAGTGAATTTGGCGTAAAAACTATGTTGATTGAAGGGGGCAGTTCTCTGAACTATCAGTTCATTGCTCGCGGCTGGGCTGAGGAGTTTTTCTTGACTATTTCCCCTGTGTTTGTGGGAGGCAGAGACAACTTGAATATCTTAGGCGGCGATCACTACGGACTAGGGGAATCCCAACTAGCTAGGGCAGAGTTGGTATCAGTATATCACCACCAAAACGAAGTCTATTTGCGCTATCGTTTTCTAAAATGATTGCCAATAGTTACCTGTGCTTTGACTCTCTGAAAAAACTTTGTACCCTTAAACAAAATTAAAGAAAAATATAAATGGTAAAAATAGATAGTAGTATCTAAACAGCAGTTTCACTGTGCAGAAATATGGCAGTTCACAAACAGTTCAACAGTTTTGAAGAGCTGATCGCTGGATCAAAGGATCAGCCACTCCTGATTGATTTCTATGCCCCTTGGTGTGGTCCCTGTCAGCTCATGGCAGGAATTTTGGAACAGGTGAGTGCCAAAGTGAAAGGCAAGGCGCAAATTGCCAAGATCAACACTGATATTTATCCGCAAATTGCCTTGCGCTATCAAGTCCATGCCCTACCAACCCTAGTGCTTTTCAAAAATGGGCAACCAGTGGAGCGCATTGAAGGGGTGATCACCGCTGACCAGTTGTATCAAAGGATGGCAAAGCATTTTTAATCTGCTGAGTTAGTTCCCCTCGCAGAGCATCGCTGGTCAGGTTTTGAATCACCTCGAGGGCAAAACTCATGGTCAGCAGTTGGCTAGCAGAGGTGTGGTCAATGCCACGGCTTTGCAAATAAAAAATTTCTTCGCTGTCCAGTTGGCTCACCGTTGCCCCATGCTTGCACTTCACATTGTCCGCCATAATCTCTAGTTGGGGTTTGGTGTTGATTTTTGCTTGCGAGGAGAGTAGGAGACTACGGCTGAGTTGGGCTGAGTCAGTATTTTGCGCTTGTTTGCTGACCACAATCCTGCCGTTAAATACCACCTGACTGCGATCGCCAATAATTGCCTTATGTAACTGCCGACTGTAGGTATTGGGGTAACTGTGATGAATAGAAGAATGAGTATCAGACAGGCGATCGCCACTGGTAATAGTAAGTCCCCAAATTTCGCTGACCGTACCTTCTCCTTGGGAATAGATATGAGGATTATGTCTTGATAGCTTCGCTCCCAAATCCAACATATAAGCGTGATAAACTGAATTTTGGGCTTGAGTAACTAGGGTAGTTGCTATGTGAAACGCCGATGGACTTTCCGTTTGAATACGAATGTGGATCAGTTTGGCTGAAGGGGCAAGATG
>Ga0308420_1002229_pt1 | contig 10056 bp, 6 predicted proteins | sample HotsprSampleMS55_FD_203802 | JGI IMG/M metagenome (GOLD analysis project Ga0308420, IMG submission 203802) | Hot spring phototrophic mat microbial communities from Mushroom Spring, Yellowstone National Park, Wyoming, United States - 20090730_MS55 ...
AAGTCGCCGAGCCGGAAAAAGAGCAGAGTGCCGGGGTACTTGGCCTTGATGGCAAAGTACTGGCGCATCATCGGGGTCGCTGCCGTGGACACCGAGTTCCGTTCCTCCTTACCGGGTGCGGTTGCGGCCCCGGCCGTGACCGGCCAGCCTCACGGCAGGATTTCAACCTCCAGTTGCTGGCGGCCGCTCACGTCGCACTCGCCGGGTGGTAGTTCCTGCTTGAGCAGGGTCAGGGTCGGCAGGGCTTTTCCTTCGGTTCTGATACGCGCACTGCTGATGGTCGCCAGATAGGAAGCCGGCAGCGCCGGCATGGCTTCCTCGCCGATGACCGCACCCGGCTCAGTACGGTAGAGCCGAACGTAGAGCCGGTCAGGGCGGTGCAGGCGATTGAGTGCCGCCGCAAGCTGTCCCAGATTCTCAGCCGTGCCGGTCACAACCGGATCGAGGGCATCCATGACGCGGCCATCACCGACGAGCAGCGTCACCATACCGGGACGCGCATCAGCCGGAATGGTGACGGGCACCTTCTCGACCAAAGTCTGCCCCTGGGCATTGTGGGCCACAAGCGTCAGGTGGAGGGTTTCACCCCGCCGGACGCGCAGGCGGTCGGCCCACAGTCCGTCCAGGGTGGCGTTGAGCCGGGCATCCCGCGCTGTCACAGTGACGTGGATGGCGCGTACCTTCCCCTTGGCCAGCCCGCTGTTGAGCAATGTCGCCAGCGGTTGCGCCACGCTGACGCCGACGCCCGTGGCCGGGCTGAAGTTGGAAGCAATCGAACGGGCGAACCGGACCGGCGGTGCGCCGTCCAGCTCAATCCGCCCTTCGGCGCGGAGCGTCGCCTCGCCAATGCTGCGTTCCGTGGTCGTCAGACTGGCCGCGACGCCGATGTTGGCCAGAATCGGCGACAGGAAGCCGTCTTCGACAATCTCAAAATGGTAGCGCCGGGCAGCACCAAGCGCGCTTTTGACCTCAACCGTCACCGGGATCATCGGGGCCGTGATGCCCAGCCGCCCACGGATGGCTGCCGAGCGATCCTGCGTCATGGCTCCGACCGGGGCTTTGGGCACCGTCAGCTTGAAGGAGTTGCCGACGTTCGGGATGACCGTCACCACTTCGCCTTCTGACATCGGAAACATCACGCCGCCAATCCCGCCGGGGCTGAAGAAGGGATGACCGAACGCCAGAATGTCATCGCCATCGCGCCACGTCACCGTGCCGGAGGCGCTCAGACCGAAGTCGCCGCGCATGAGGTCCACGGAGACCGTCCGCCCCGGCGCAAGGGTTTCCGGGGTAATGACGCCCAATCCGGCTGGTTGCGCCGGAGCGCCGCCACCGTTGACAACCCGGAAACCCAGCCCTTCAAAGGTGGCCGCAAAGGGGGTCAGGACATCCACAGCAAAGCCGGACGCCGCCAGTGGCGTGGCAATCGGCAGGAAGGCTCCGCCTTCGCGCCAGGCATCACGCAGCGCCGGAATGTGCGCCACGGCTGCCGCGTCAACCGGGATAGGCGAAAGCGCCCCGGTCCGCCGGGCGAGCGGCGCCGGGTCGCTTTCAGCAAAGACTTCAATCATGTGGGCAATCGGCATGATGAGCGCAATTGGCTCCTTGGCAAAGGCAAAGGCCGCCGAGATCGCGCCGACGAGCTTGCCTTCGATGAAAACCGGGCTGCCGCTCATCCCGGCAAAGACCAGCGTGCGCTCGACGTTGGAGCCGGTCAGCCGCGCCACGATGAAGGACTGTTTCGGATTCGGTGTGCCGGGCAAAATTCCCAGGATTTCCACGCCGAAGTCTTCCACGCGGTCGCCCTGAAATACCGTGCGGCCCACGCCGACCAGTCCGGGCCGGATGGCGTGCAGCGGAAAGAAACGGGGATCGTCGGCCGTCATCCGCAGCGCCGCACGGGCGCTGTCGCGGGTAGGGCCATGTCCGCGTTCATGGGCCACGACCACGCCGCTGATGAGAACGAGACCGACCAGACCACAAAGTCCACGCCACATGAGTCGCCCGAGCATGCCAACCTCCCACACACCGTGTTGACCGGCGGTTTACCGGCGCGTTGCCGCGCCGCTGGCCGGTGCAAAGGTCATTTCCTTGAACAGGTAATCCGCCCCTGCCATTTTCTCGGTCAGGAACAGTACGTAGCGGATGTCCACGCTGATGGTGCGCTGGCTGTCGTAATCATACAGGAAGTCGTTGCCCAACCCTTCAAAATTGCCGTCGAAGACGACGCCGATGATTTCGCCGCGCCCGTTCAGGATGGGACTTCCCGAGTTGCCCCCAATGATGTCATTCGTGGAGAGAAAATTCACGGGCACATCGCCGAAACGTGGCTCAAAGTACCGGCCGTGATCCTTGCGCCGGTACAGGTCAATGACCGCCTGGGGCGCGGCAAACGGTTCAACGCCACGGTCCTTTTCGACAACCCCAAACAGGGTCGTGTAGTAGCGATAAGTGGCCCCATCCTTGGGTGTGTAGCCCTTGACTTCGCCGTAGGTGAACCGCAGCGTACGGTTGGCGTCCGGGTAGAAGGGCTGGTTGCCGCGACTGGCCGCCAGTGCTGCAATGTAGCGCGCCCGCAGCGCGGTGACTTCAGCATTGAAACGTTCCGTGCGCTTGCGTGCAGCATCGTTTTCGGGGGCCAGCGCCAGCAGGAAGTTGAGTCCGGGGTCATCGAGCGCCCGGAGCTGGGCCGCCGACAGTTCAAACAGCACCTGTAACCGCCCCGGCGTGCTGTAGTAGGGCGATTCGATGATGTGCCGGGCGAGTTCCCGTTGCGCTGCCGCGCGCGCTTCTCCGGTTTTGCCTTCAAACTGCCGGTCGAGAAAGGCGATGCGGTAGCCCGCCGGCTGCTTGTCGGCCAGTTCAAAGAGCGCCACCAGCCGTTGCTGTTCAAGACTCGCGTTCCGGTCACGAAACAGGTTCGGAATGGCAGCCTTGGCCCGGCTCACCTGAGCTTCAAGCTGTGGATTGCGTTCACTGGCTGGCTTTTCAGCGTCCAGCGCGCGCGCCACCGCCAGACTGGCCACGCCAGCCACCTGGCTGACGAAACCGGGAATCCGCGGCAGCAGGAAATCTGTGGGCACGAACGGCCGCTGCTCCTCGTTGAGTTTGGTCAGTTTGGGAATGACATCACCGTACTTGGCCTGGTTTTCGGGTGTGCTGGCAATGAACTGCGCCAACGCGGCTTCTTCCTTGCGGCGGCGTTCGAGAAACTGGACGCGGCGGAGCGTGCGCTGGGCACCCTGGTACGCCTTGAGCGAGTTGCTCAGCCCGAAAATCTGCGAGGCCAGCGCCAGAGCCGTTTTGCGGTCGGCCCTGGCGGCTTCTTCGAGCGCGGCAATCTGGCCGGTGAAAAAGTCAATGAGCAGCGGAATCTGGAGGCGTTCATTGGTTTCCACCGAGGAGGCTTCGCGGTAGCGGTTCGTGCGTCCCGGATAGCCCATGACCATGGTGAAGTCGCCTTCTTTGTAGCCGGCCAGCGAAATCGTCAGGTACTTCTTCGGGCGGTACGGCACGTTGTCTTTGGCATAGGCCGCCGGGCGGTTGTCCTTGTTGGCATAGACGCGGAAAAAGGTGAAATCCCCGCAGTGGCGCGGCCACTCGAAGTTGTCCGGGTCGCCGCCGTAGTAGCCGATGTCCTTGGGTGGGGCATAGACCATCCGCACGTCGGGAAACACGTCATAGACGTAGAGGTAAAACTGCAACCCGCTGTTCATTTCGACAACCTGGGCCTGCCGGTTCGGCTGAGTCTGGGCGTCAATGATCTTTTTGCGGTTTTCGGCAATTTTTTTCTCCCGTTCCTCGGCGGTCATCTCCGGTGTGACGCCGGCAAGGACTTCCGCCGTGACATCCTTCATAATGTCGAGCACCTGAACGGTGTAGCCCGGCGTCGGCAGTTCTTCACTCCGGTTTTTGGCGACGAAGCCATGGGCGACATAATCCTTTTCCGGGGTGCTCAGGCTGGCGATGCCGTCGAAGGCAACGTGGTGGTTGGTCAGCAGAAGCCCTTCGGGAGAGATAAACTCCCCCGTGCCGCCGTCAATGATGACAATGGCATCCTTGAGGCTGGGGCCGTTCGGGTTATAAATGTCTTCAGGTTTGAGGGTGAGACCCTTGGCCCGCATTTTGGCAAGAGGCAGGGTGTTGACCGTATCCGGCAGCCACATGCCTTCTTCGGCCTGGGTGAGGGTAAAGAAGCAGCCGGAAGACAGCACCAGGGCCAGCCCCCCGGCAATCAGTCGCTTGTACATAGGAAACAAACGCGCTCCATTTCAGGATGTTGTGTGTCGTGCATTCGCAGACGATAACCGGAAATGACACCGGCCGAAAGCAAGAGTCCGTAGGCAGCCTGTCAGGGAGGCCGGGCCGGTGATGCCGCTTCCGATTGACGCCTTTCTGCCCGGCATCGTTGAGACCCTGCACGCAGCCGGTCGGCTGGTCATTCAGGCCGCTCCCGGCGCTGGAAAGACGACCCGTGTCCCGGCGGCGCTGCTGGAAGCCGGGCTGTCCGCATCAGGCGACATCGTGGTGGTTGTCCCGCGTCGCCTGGCGGCGCGCCTGGCAGCCCGTTTCGTGGCCCAGTCGTACGGGGAAGCGGTCGGGCAGACGGTCGGCTACACGGTTCGCTTCGATGACCGCACCGGCCCGGCAACGCGCCTGCGCTTCGTGACGGATGGCATTCTCACGCGCCGTCTGCTCCACGACCCAACCCTGCGCGGCACGGGCATCGTCATCGTGGATGAATTCCACGAACGGCATCTCTCCACTGACCTGGCGTTGGCGCACCTGCACCGGCTGCGGCAGGGTGTGCGTCCTGATCTCAAGGTGGTGGTCATGTCGGCGACACTCGATGCCGAACGGGTGGCCGCCTTCCTTGCCGACGCGCCGGTGGTGACGGTGCCGGGGCAGACCTTTCCGGTGACGGTGGACTACCTGCCGCCGCCGGGTGCGGTGCCCCTGTCCCGGCAGGTGGCGGCGGCTCTTGAGCGGTGCCTCCGGGAGGGACCCGACGGGGATGTACTCGTCTTCCTGCCGGGCATGGCCGAGATCCGCGCCTGTCTGCGCGAGTGCGCCCCGCTGGCCGCGCGCCACGATCTGGCGCTGCATGCCCTGCATGCCAGCCTGCCGGCTGTGGAGCAGGATGCCGCCGTGCGGCCCGGGCCGCGCCGCAAGGTCATTCTGGCGACCAACGTTGCCGAGTCAGCCATCACGATTGAACAGGTGGCGATTGTCATTGACAGCGGTCTGGTGCGCCGCGTGGAGTACGCAAGCTGGACGGGCCTGCCCCAGACGACGATTGGGCGCGTGTCTCAGGCGGCTGCCCTTCAGCGTGCCGGCCGCGCCGGCCGGACCCGTCCCGGACGCTGCCTGCGGCTCTACACTGAGGCGGATTTCAACCTGCGCCCGCCTTTTGAGACGCCGGAGATTCACCGTACCGATCTGGCGGAGGCCGTTCTGGAACTGCGGGCCATCGGCATCCGTGACCTGTCAACCTTTCCGTGGTTTGAACCGCCGACGGCCGAGGCGCTGGCGGCGGCCGAAGCGGCCCTGCATCGCCTGGGGGCGCTTGACGCCGAAGGGTTGACGGCCGTTGGCCGCGCTATGCTCGAACTGCCGGTCGCACCGCGTCTGGCGCGGCTTGTCGTCGAAGGCCACCGGCAGGGCATGGTACGGGAAGCCTGCCGGGTGGCGGCACTATTGGGTGAGCGCGATGTCCGTCGGGCGGCAACCGTCCCGCCCGGCTACGGACAATCGGATGTTCTGGCGCTGCTCGATACGTTCGAGACCGCCAACGAGGCCGCCACGGTAGCACGGGTGCGGCAGGTCGAGCAGCAACTGCTGCGGTGTGTGCGCCGTCTGTCGCCGGAATGGCTGGCGGCGTCGGCGGGTGAGGTTGCCGGGGAAGTTGAATCCCGGCTTGGGCGCTGCCTGCTCGTGGCGTTTCCCGACCGGGTGGGCCGGATACGGCGGCGGCCCGACGGAGAACGGGAGGTGCTTCTGCCCGGCGGCGGACGGGCCCGGCTGGCGGCGTCGAGCGTAGTGACTGAACCGGGGCTGGCGTTGGCACTCGATGCCGAAACGCAGATGGATGGAACGACGCTCGTGCGGCTGGCAAGCCAAATCTCACCGGACTGGCTGCTGGAGTTGTTTTTCGATGCCATCGAGGAAACGGACACGCACGAGCTGAACGCCGAAGGGCGTGTCGTCCGCTTCCGGCGGCTGCTCTATCAGGGCATTGTCTTTGAGGAACGGACGCTTCCGACAGTTGAGCCGGCCGTTGCGTCCCGGCTGCTTGTTGACCGTCTGCGCGCGAGCGGAGGAAGTGTCTGGCCGGCCGAGCCGGCGCTTGACCGTCTGCAGGCGCGACTGGCCTTTGCGGCGGCCCATGTCCCGGAAGCCGGTCTCAAACCCTTTACCGACGATGATGTGTGGGCGGCTGTGGAGGAACTGTGTCCCGGTTGCGTAACCCTGGAGGAAGTCCGGCAGGCGCTTCAGCAGCAGCGTCTGTCTGCCTTGCTGCTGGCACGGCTGACACCGGCGCAGCGGGCGCAGCTCGATGACATTGCACCGGAAAACCTGCTGCTGGGCCGCCGCCGTGTGTCCATCGGGTATCCGGTGGATGGGCCGCCATTCATCGCTGCGCCCATCCAGGATTTCTTCGGCATCCGGGAAACACCGCGCCTGGCCCACGGGCGCGTTCCTGTCACCCTGCACCTGCTGGCACCCAATCGGCGGCCGGTTCAGGTCACAACTGATCTGGCCGGCTTCTGGAAACGGGCCTACCGTGAACTGCGCCCGCAACTTGCCCGGCGCTATCCAAAGCACGCCTTCCCGGAAGTTGGTGGCGAGTAGTGAGTGGCGAGTGGCGAGTGGCGAGTGGCGAATGGGGGATGGCTGCCGGGAAATCGGGCCCGGTACACGCCCAAAGCAAAGACGCGCCCCGGTTGGAGCGCGTCGGGGGAGATGCCACAGAGCAGTTGCAGGATGATGACACCGCCTGGCCGTCCGGTGAAGGACTAGGCCACGGCGGGCGTCGGTTCACCGGCCGGTTCGGCTTTGCGACGGGTCGGTGCCTTGATTTCCTTGTCGAGCTTGCGCGACATCTTTTCAACCTGATTGAGAATGCGCTTGATGTCCGAGCCGTTGGCGAGGTCAAGCGACGCCACGACGTTGAGGACTTCCTCCCGCAGGGCTTCCTTGTCCAGTGCCGCCTTCTTCGACCGCGAGGTGGTCAGCTCCGTGAGTTGGCGCACCAACCCGTCAAAAAACTTCTGAAGGTGCTCCGTCACCTGCCTGATCTGGGCGACAGGCATTTCACTGAGTTTGCTGACCTGCCGCTCGATGTCCTGCGGCGTGGGCAGGTTCAGGTTGGGCATAGGCAATGTCGGAACGGTGAGTTCGACTTCATTGCCACGGGCCACGGCATCGTCAAAAAACTTCTTCACGGTGTCACGCACAACCAGCGTCGTGCCAATCCCGAACTTGACGCCTTTGACCGCCGCCTCGGAAAGGATTGCAAAGGGCGGACGGGAGGTTGATTGTTCAGCCAACCGCTGGGCAGCCCGGGAACGGGGCTTGGAAGTCGTGGTTGTCGTCTTGCGGGTTGTTTTCCGGGTGGTCTTGGTCGTTGCCATACGAGTGCGCTCCTTTATTGCGAGGGTATGTATTCAGAAAAATGAAGTCCGTGTGGTGGGTTGTACGGGGGGCAGTTGACAGTGAGGGATTACGACCGGACGGCGCGTGTGCGCTTCCGGGTGGTCATCCCGTGGCCGTTGGTGACACGTTGGGCAGACTCAGCAGCTCCTGCGCCGTCCACGCCGGCACCATCCAGCGGCGCAGCCTGGGTAAGCTTTCCAAGCTGCTTTTCGAGTTCAGTCACCCGCCGCTGAAGCCGTCCGAATTCCCTTGCCGAAGGCACGCCGTGCGCCGCAAGCTGCTCAGTAACACATTGTGAAACAAAGGTTTCGATGACGGCCCGCAGCGCTGGCGCCAGTTGCTCGGCGCTTTCATCGGCACTCGCTGTGCCTTTCAGGCTGTGGCGGAAAGCATCCCGGAGCATTGTCCCCAGCCGTTCAAACTGCCGGTCAATCTGTTGCACCGTGTCCAGCCCGGCCGAGACCGTCCGCCGCATGTAGCCAAAAAACAGATCACTCGGCTGCCGGATAAACGACACCAGCGCGTTGCGTGAAATCGGCTCTGTCGGCTGGCGCACCGTCACCGCCGCAATCTTGGAAAGCGTGGCTTCCGTAATGTCTTCGCCGCTTTCCTTGTCAATGACCTGCACTTCTTCTCCCGCCTGGATGAGGTCGGCCAGTTCCTCCAGTTTCACGTAGCGTCGGGCGACGACATCGTACAGTTTGCGATTCGCGTAACGTTTGATTGTGCGTGCCATGGGTGTTGCCTCCATCCTGTGGCGTCGGAAGTTACGTCGTGGACTGACGCTGCTGGCAGGATAACGCACTGCGTCAAAAAGTCAAGCGGAAAGTGACGCAATGCAGCAGAAGTTTTCCGGCCCCGGAGTGCAAATACAACAAAACAAAAGGGAAACGACTTATCTTTCGGGCGGGCTGGAATGGCGCGCGGTGCGAATTTCGACCCGTTCACCGGCCCGCCGGCACTGCCGGGCATGCCGGAAGGCGGCGGTCAGGTCGTCGCCATCGGCGTCGAGCGCCGTCGTCCGGGGCGTGGGAACGGGAAGTGTCGGCAGCACCCGGATGAGCTGGTCGAGCGAAAGCTGAAAGCCCACGGCCGGCTCATCCACGCCAAACAGACGGGTCAGGGCGTCGTACCGTCCGCCGCTCCCGACGGCCAGCCCGCTGCCGGGAACGTAAATGTGAAACGTCATCCCGGTGTAGTACCCCAGGCGGCCGACGGCGCTGGCATCGAAGGTCAGGCGGTCGGCAATGCCAAGGGCGGACGCAACATCAAAAACGTGTTCGAGGTCGTCCAGCGCCGCCAGAATGTGGTCATTGCGGGTCTGCGCACGCAGGTGGTGCAGGGCTGCGCTCTGCCCATGGACGCTCAGCAGGTCGCGCCAGAGGGCAGGAGCGGACTGCTCGCGCAGCCACGTCTCCAGAGCGGCGTACTGCCGCCGGTCAATAAGCTGGCGCAGGGTTTCGCGCTGTCCGGCAGAGAGTTCCAGTTCTTCGGCGACACCGGCGAGGATTCCGGCATGGCCCAGCAACACCTGCACTTCCTCCAGTCCAAGCCGTTCGAGGGCTTCCAGCGCCACGAGCAGGACTTCGACATCGGCTTCGAGGCGGTCATTGCCGAAAAGTTCCGCGCCAAGTTGCCAGGTGGCGCTGGCGACGCGGCGGGCCGCGTGGGTGTTGCGGAAAACTTCGCCGCCGTAGCACAGCCGGATGGGCCGCGGCCAGTCCCGGCAGCGCGTGGCGACGGTGCGTGCCACCAGCGAGGTCAAATCCGGGCGCAGCGCCAGCAACTCGCCTTCGACATCCGTAAAGCAGTAGGTGGCCTCCGCCGGATGGCTGCCCGTGCTCTGGGCAAAGAGGGCATAGGCGTCATAGACCGGCAGCAGGATTTCCTCGTAGGACCAGCCGTGAAAGGTCTCGAACACAATGCGCTCGATGGTCCGGCGGCGGCGGACTTCCGGCCCGAGGACATAGGTGACGCCAGCCGGGAGTTTGAACCAGGTATCCGTTATCGTCGTCATGATTGCGGCCCGTGCTTTCTCAGATTTCGAGCAGGTGGCAACATCTTCCCACGCGCAAAAGACCGTGCTTGTAGTCCATTCCGGCGGTCAAGGCCAAACGGCTGCTTCAGAAGCTGCGGCCGGGCGTCGCTGCCGGAGAGGGAAGAGCCGCCCGTGGCGGTCGTGATTTCTGCCTGACAAGGAAGGGGTGTCACCTATGTCAGAAGCAAGTGTTCCTTTGGGCGGAGGGGGGGCGGCCGGGCATCCGTATGGGGGTTGGTGTCCGAACTGTGGGGCGCCGCTGGCGGTTGGGCAGAAATACTGCATCCGGTGTGGATTGCGCTACGACGCCGCCGCCTTTGAGCGGTTGGCAGCGCTCGAGGCCGAACGCCGGGCCATTCTGA
>Ga0308420_1002232_pt1 | contig 10055 bp, 12 predicted proteins | sample HotsprSampleMS55_FD_203802 | JGI IMG/M metagenome (GOLD analysis project Ga0308420, IMG submission 203802) | Hot spring phototrophic mat microbial communities from Mushroom Spring, Yellowstone National Park, Wyoming, United States - 20090730_MS55 ...
CCTCTTTCAGCACTCTTTCGACGATCGCGAGATCGAGCTCGAGGTAGCCGTGCACCAGCACGTTGCGGAAGCCGGCCAGTGGCCGCAGGCGCGCGGCGAATTCCGGCGAGACGACTCCGAGCGTCGCAAGTCCCTCGATCGCGCTCGCGTAGTCGGGGGCGTCCACACCGGAGGCGGCCGCAAGATGCGTCGCGATGTCGAGGACGTTCTGCGCCGAGAGCTGGAGTCCCCGCTCGATCGCCCAGCGCAAGGCGGTGTCGCTTCGCAGCTCGGCCGCGCCGCGCCCCGCGTAGGGCGCGAGGTGGCGAAGCGCCTGGCGCAGCGCCGCCAGGTGGCGCCGCAGGACTTCCGGATCGGCGCGACCGCGCGTCATCGCCGCCCGGCGGCCCGCCTCGCGGCTTCTGCCTTCGCGAGCTGCGGCACGAAGTCGCAGTAGCGCGACAGTGCGTAGCCCTCGCGCGTGGTGCTTGCGCGCAGGTCGCGCGACAGGACGCGGATGCCGTCGCGCAGCACGCGGTGATAGAGGAGGGGCGGGGCGCGGTTGAGGACGACGACGTCCACGTCGTCGCGCCCGAGCGCCGCCCCGAGCTCGCTCGCGAGCTCGGCCGCGATCCCGTAGGCGGAGGCGACGACGCGCGCCGCATCGAGGTAGACCGCGACATCCACGTCGCTGTGGGGCTGCGGCCGGCCGCTCGCCTGCGAGCCGAAAAGGTAAGCCTCGAGAACCTCGGCCCGGCGTTCGAGCGTCTGCGCGATGCGTGCGGCGAGCGCTTCGCGCACGCGCGCCTCGTCCGGGCGGGCACCGGCCGCGCTCGGCGACTCCTTGGTCTCCATGCCGTAGCGGATGTTACACGCGGCGCCGGCGCACCCGAGCTGCGGGCAGGGCACCGGGCCGTAGCTGCAAAAGACGCAGCAGTCGCCCGGCTTCGGTTTCAGCCGTGCGCCTCAGAAAACGGGCGCCTGCGCCGGTGTCGTCCGTCGGGGGACGTTGATGGCGTCAGGCGGCGGCTCGCCCGAGAGCGCTGCGAGCACGTTGTCGGCGGCGCGATGCTCGATCGCGCGGCGCACTTCGCGAACCGCGGAGCCGAGATGCGGGGTGAAGAGCGTGTTCGGCGCGCGCAAGAGCGCAGCAGTCACGCGCGCCGGCCTCCCCACGAACGCCCGGTCCTCGAACTCGAAGACGTCCGCCGCATAGCCGCCCAGCGTTTCGTTCTGCAGGGCCTGCGCCACCGCAGCCTCGTCCACCAGCGATCCGCGTCCGACATTGATCAGGAACATTCCCGGCTTGCACCGCGGGAGGGTGGAGGGGCCGATCAGGTGGCGGCTCGCGACCGCGAGCGGCAGCGAAAGCACCACCGCGAGCGCGGTGCCGGCGATGGACATCGCGAGCGTGTCGGCGAGCGGCCGTATCCAGGCCTGCCAGCGCTCGAAGTGGGGCGGCACCATCTCGCTCGCGAGCTGCGCGAGCGCGGGGGTGCCCTCGAAAAAGCGCCGGGCGTCGAAGAACCCCGTCATCGCGAGCGAGAGCGCGCATGCGGCAATCACCGCCGTCCACAGCAGCGCGCGGCGCCGGCGCGCCGCCGCCTCGCGCGCCAGAATGGCGCCGTAATCGCCGGCCGGAGCGGCGCTCGCCATCGCCTCCGTCATTTCATCTTCGCGAGGTCGAGATTGAGGATGCGCGCCGTCTCGCGCAGCACGTCGTAGGCGCGGTCGTCGGTGGCGACGAAGCACTCCACACGAAACGCTTTCAGCACCTCGCGGTCGGTCATGTTCAGGAACGCCTCGCGGATCTGCTTCTTGAGTGCGGGCGAAAGATTGCCCTGCATCACGATCGGGTAGTTCGGGATCGGATCCGAGAGGTCGAGCGTCACCGGCTTCGCCGGGTCGATCGTGCCGCGCGCGACCAGGTTGTCGTAGATCGCCTTCGAGAGCGCACCGGCCGGGACCTGGCCCGCCTGCACCGTGCGCGCCACCGCATCGTGCGTGCCGAGATGCACCACCTTGTAGTCCACGTCCCCGGTCAGCCCCGCTTTCTTCAGCAGATGGGCGCGCGGGGCGAGGTGGCTCGAGGTGGAGGCCTGGTCGCCGAACGCGAACGGCTTGCCGCGGATGTCGGCGAGGGATTTCACCGGCCCGTTCGCCTGCGCGATCAGGAGCGAGTGGTAGGTCGGAGCGCCGCGTTCGATCCCCACCGCGAACGCCTCGATCTCGGGTGCGCGGCTCTTCGCGAGCAGGTACGAAAAACCGCCGAAATAAGCGATCTCGATGCGCCCGAAGCGCATCGCCTAGATCATCGACGAGTAGTCGGTCGTGACGACCAGCTCGATGTCTTTTTTCAGCGTCGTCTCGAGGTACCTCTTGAGCGGCTGGGCGTTCTGGATCAGCGTGGCCGCGTTTTCGTCGGGAAGCAGCGCCACGCGCAGGCGTGCGGGATCGCGTTCCTGGGCGTACAGCGGCGTGGCGAGCGTCGCGGTGACCACGAGCGAAGCGAGCGTGGCGATCGTGCGTCGGCGGTTCATGCGGGGATCTCCTTCCATGTATGCGGGGAAATGCGAACGGGTCCGGGCGACGATTCCGGATCCGGACGCGCGGTTCCGTAGAGCGAGCGCACCGCGGCCTCGGAGAGATCCGCGGCGACACCGTCGAACACCACGCGCCCGGCTGCGAGGCCCACGATGCGGTCGGCGAACTGGCGCGCGAAGTGAACCTGGTGGAGGCTCACCACCGCGGTGAGCCCGTCGCTCTTGCAGATGACGTGCAGCAAGCACAGCACGCGCTCGGCGGTGGCGGGATCGAGGCTCGCGACCGGCTCGTCGGCGAGCAGCAGGCGCGGCTGCTGCACGAGGGCGCGCGCGATGCCGACGCGCTGCTGCTGGCCGCCGGAAAGCTCGTCGGCGCGCCGCAGCGCATGCTCGAGTAGCCCGACGCGCTCGAGTGCCGCGAGCGCCCGTTCCTTCTCGCAGCGCGACCACGGCAGGAGCGTCGCGAGCGATCGGTGGTCGCCGAGGCGACCCATGAGCACGTTGTCCAGCACCGAAAGCCGGCCGATCAGGTGATGCTGCTGGAACACCATGCCGGTGCGCCTGCGGTGCTCGTGCAGCACGCGCGGGCGATCGAGCGATCCGAGCCCCGGCACGTGGACCCGGCCGGCGCTCGGCTGCACCAGTCCGTTGAAGGTGCGAAGGAGCGAGGATTTCCCTGCTCCCGAAGCGCCGAGCAGAACCACGAACTGGCCGGCTTCGATCGCGAGGCTCGTCGCGTGCAGCCCGCGTGCGCCGCCGCGGTAGACGACCTCGACCGCTTCTGCGATCAGCGCGGCGGGCATCGGAGCGAAAACCGGATGGAAGCCATCGGAAAGGACGCTGCGGGAAAATTTCGGCGCGCATTTTCGGGGCACGTTGTTGCGGCGGTTGTGACAGTCGCGAGCGCGAGGCGCGTTCGAAGTCGCGCGGACTGCGGTCCGAGGGGACCGGGCGCGCCGTCGCGGGACTGACGAAGCGCAGAACGCTGCGATCGGGCTGACCGGAAGCCGGGTCTCTTCGCCCCGCCTCAGCGCAGCCTCAGGCTCTTCCCGTCGTCGCTCAGCTCTCCGCTGCGCACGAGCGCGGCGATCGTGCGGTAGAGCGCCTCGTGCGTGACCCCCAGCTCGGCAGCGAGCGCCTTGCGGCTCGTGCGAAATACGAAGCGCCCGTCCTCGCCTTCGGTCAGCAGCCAGTGCAGCAGCCGCTCGCGCACTGACTTGAGCGATAGCCGTTCGGCGCTGTCGCGCTGGCGGCGGATTTCGGCTGCGAGCATTCCGATCCAGGACCAACGAACCTCCGCATCGCTATCGATCGCGCGGCGCACGGCGGTCACCGGAAACGCGATGAGCTCGGTCGCGGCGAGGCTGTGCGCGTCGCAGTGATAGCGGGCGCTCGACAGGCTCGCCTCGGCCAGGAATCCGCGCGAGACGCGCCGCAGGACGAGGGACCGACCGTTCCGGTCGGTGCGGCTCAGCGCAGCTTCCCCCGAGGCCACGAAAAAGAGCCACGTCGGGCGCTGGCCGGCGAGAAAGATCGCAGCCCCTGGCGGCTTGCGCATGTGCCGCGCTTCGGCGCGGAGGCCGGGACCGAACGCCTGGAGCGGGGGCTGGCGCCAGAGGTCGGCGGCGGGGCCGGAGCAGCCGCTGCGTACGTTCTTCCCTCTCATATGATCGCGATCATAGGGTGATCTGGCGGCCCCCGGCTACTCTGTCCGCGCCTCGATGGGAGATCGCTTCGTGCCTGACCGCGTTCGCTGCGCTCGCGCGCTCGCCCTCGTCGCCGGCCTTGCGGCCGCGTCCTGGGTCGCGGCGCAGGGCGCCGGGCCGGTCGCGGTGCGGGCGTACGGCAACTTCGCGCACCTCGCGCGCACGGGGGACAGCTCGGCGAAGATCGCGCTCGAGGACCTTCCGGCGAAGCCCGGAATCTATGCGCTTGGCGCTCTCGCCGGACTGCGCGGCGAAGTCCTCGTGTGGGACGGCGAGCGGCTCGTCACCCGCGGGCATTCTCCGGAAGGGCGCACCGAAGCGGCCCGTCGCGACGACTCGGCGACGCTGCTCGCCCTCGCGGAGGTTACCGCGTGGGCGGAGGTCCCGGTGCCCTCCGACATGAAACAGGCGCAATTCGAGGCGTTTGTGCTCGCGCAGGCCGCCGCGCGCGGGCTCGACGCCGCGCGACCGTTCGCGTTCCTCGTGCGGGGCGAGTTTCCCACGCTGCTCTGGCACGTCGTCACCGGCGCACCCGGCAGCGGGCACGGCGCTACGCACGCGCAGGGCCACGCCGCGAAACGTGTGTTCGACGAGCGCGATGTCGCCGGGGTGATGCTCGGGTTTTATTCGGGCGATGCGTTCGAGGGAGTGATCTCGCACCCGGGCGAGCGCTTCCACGTGCACTACGCGAACGGCGACTTCACCCGCTCGGGTCACGTCGACGGCTACGCCGTGCGCGCAGGCGCGACACTCTCCCTCCCGAGGAGCTGAGCTTCCGGTCTCGGGAATGGTGTTTCGGCGCCCGCCCGAAGGATGCGCGCCGTTTCGCTCGCAGCGAACGGCCGCCTTGCGTTCGCCCTCGTCGTCGGCCGTAGCTGGAGGCTGCCGGGAGGAACACGAGGCTCCCACGAACCGAGAAATCTCCGGAGCGGCATCGTGATGCAGCCGGGTTGCACGAAGTCGAGGAAATTCTGGGCGCGGTCCGCGTCGTAGTTCGATCCCCGCCACGCGAAAAGGGTTTTCGTTCCGAAATCCGAAAACCCCGTCCTTCGATACGCTTTCCCGCGCCGACGCAATCGCCCAAAGCGGCATCGCCCACTGGCGGACCGGCCGCGAGGCCGCGCCGAGAGATACGGGTCAGAAAGGCCGGGCCTGGGGGATTCTTACATTCGTAATCGTCCCGTCCTACGCTGCCCGACCCGGCCGTCGATACCGGTCATATGACCCTACATCCCTACGACTTGCAGGTTCGATGGGACGAGCTGTTCGCCCGGGGCGCCCTGCAGGTCCTGTTTCAGCCCGTACTGAATCTCGTCAATGGCAGCGTGCTGGGTCACGAGGCTCTGATCCGGGGTCCGTCCGACAGCGCGTGGCATGCTCCGGGCGCCCTCTTCCGCGCCGCGATCGTCCTCGATCGGGTGGCGGAGCTGGACGCAATCTGCTTCGAGACGATTCTCGGCGCGGCCGTCGAACGGCGCGTGGGCGGTCTGGTTTTCATCAACGTCTCGCCGGTAAGCCTTTCCTCGGCCGACTTTTCCGTCGAGAGAATCGTGGATCGGCTGCGACGGCACGGTCTGACGGCAAACCAGCTGGTGCTCGAGCTGACGGAATGCGCGCTCCCGATCCAGGAACGCATCGAACACCTGTTGGCGGCGAAGTTGCCATTCGTCATTGCGTACGCCGACCTCGATCACTTCAAGCCCTACAACGACATCTACGGGTTTCGCCAGGGCGACAGCATGATCCGTCTCGTCGCCCGGCTGTTGACCGAGGTCTGCGATCCGCAGATGGATTTTGTCGGCCATCTCGGGGGTGACGATTTCATCGTTCTGTTCCAGAGCGCGGACTGGGAGAAGCGCTGTCGGTCGCTGGTCGAGCGCTTCGATTTGGAACGTCTCGCGTACTTTACCGAGGAGCACCGCGCCGCGCCGCTTCGATGCGCGATTTCCCGCTTTCCGCTCGGCGATGGGGTCAAAGGGCGCGCGCGCGTTGCACCGGCGGGCAGGGCACCGTGCCGTAGCTGCAAAAGACGCAGCAGTCGCCGGGCTTCGGCTTCACTCGCGCGCCGCAGGAGGGGCAGTCCCAGAAATAGAGGCAGGCCTCGTTCGGCATGGTTTCGCGCCTCTGACGCCCGCACTCGGGACAGGTGAGCGTGCTTTCGCGCGCCGGCACGGCTGCCGTCTGCGCGAGCTCGCGGCGCGCGCGCGCGACCACCTCGCGCCCGGAGGCGAGCCCGAGCGCGGCGATCCCGAGCGCGACTGCCACGTCGGGCCACACCGAGCCGGTGCCGAATACACCGGCGGCCGCGCCGAGCACCGCGAGGTTGGCGAGCGCATCGTTGCGGCTGCAGAGCCACACCGAGCGCATGTTCGCGTCGCCTTCGCGAAAGCGGTAGAGCAGTGCGGCGACGCCGAGGTTGACGCCGAGGGCGGCGAACGCGACCACACCCATCGTGAGCGGCTCGGGCGCTTCTCCCGATGCGGCGCGCCAGAGCGCGTAGGCGACCGCTCCCGCGCCGTAGGCGATCATCGCGACGCCCTTGCCGAGCGCCACGCGGCTCACCCAGGCGCCCCCCGCCGAGATCGCGGCGAGGCTCGCGCCGTAGTTGCCGGCATCGCCGAGGAAGTCCACGGCGTCGGCGGCGAGCGCTGAAGAGCCGGAGTGCAGCGCCGCCGCGAGCTCGACCAGGAACATCGCCGCGTTCGCCGCCAGCGCGATCCAGAGCACGCGCACGTACTGGGCCGCCGGCGGCATCCCGGGGGGAGGAGGCGCGCAGCATGCGTCGGTCATGCACCCGCATTGCGAACGCTGTAGCGGGTGTAGAGTCAAGCGCTGCGGAGGACCCATGAGAATCGGGGAACTTGCGAGACGGGCGGGGGTGGAGGCGCAGACCATCCGGTACTACGAGCGCGAGGGGCTGCTCGATCCGCCGGCCCGTACGGCTTCGGGCTACCGCGCCTACGGGCCTGCGCACCTCGAGCGGCTCCAATTCGTGCGCCACTGCCGCTCGCTCGACATTCCGATCGCCGACATCCGGCGACTCCTCGTCCTGTCGCGCGATGCGCGCGTGCCGTGCGACGAAGTGAACCGCATGGTCGAAGCGCATCTCGAGCGGGTGCGCGCCAAGCGCGCCGCGCTCGAGATGCTCGAGCGTCAGCTTGCCGCCCTGCGCACCCAGTGCGAATCCGGTCACCGGATCGCCGACTGCGGAATTCTGGAGGAGCTGATTGCGGCCGGTCGCGGAGAAGCCTGCGCCTGCCATGCGGCGCAGGCGCTGCGGCGATGAGGGCGCTTGCGGCCACCGCCGCGCTCTTCGCGCTCACCGCGGTGGCGGAGATCGCCGGCTGCTACTTTGTCTGGCTCTGGCTGCGGCAGGCTGCGAGCGCGTGGCTCGTGCTGCCGGCGGCGGCGAGCCTCGCCGTCTTCGCATTCCTGCTCACGCTCCACCCCTTCGCCGCGGGGCGCACCTACGCCGCCTACGGCGCGGTGTACGTCGCGCTCGCGGTCGCCTGGCTCTGGGCGGTCGAGGGCGTGCGGCCGACACCTTGGGATGCGGCGGGCGCGGCGGTGGCGCTCGCCGGCATGGCGATCATCGTGCTCCAGCCGGCGCGCTGAAGGGCCGGGCCCAGAGGACTGCGAGATCGCGCAACCGGTGCCTCGCGCCTGCGGCTCGCCTCGTGGCGAGCGTGGTGGCGCTGCGAAACGCTCCTGCGGGGGGGTTGCCTGCCGTCGGGCGGCTTTCTAACCTTCGCCGACCACGACGAGGGAGGCACACCGCCATGTCGCCGGTCATCGATGTCCACACCCACATGCTCGACCGCCGCTGGCTGCGGCTGCTCGAGCGCTACGGCCGGCCGCGCTACACGCTGAAGAAGGTCCCCGGCGGGCTGCGCGCGATCCACCTCGAGGGCGCGCCGTTCATGACCCCGGTGCCGGAAATGTTCGACTGGGAACTGCGCATCCGCAACATGGACCGTGCGGGCATCGACGTCGCGGTGGTCTCGCTCACCTGCCCGAATGTCTACTGGGGAGGGGAGAAAGTGAGCGTGCAGGCGGCGCAGGTGATGAACGACGCGATGGCCGAGGCGCAGCGCGCCTTCCCCGACCGCATCCGGTGGCTGTGCTCGCTTCCGTGGCAGTACCCGCGCGCGGCGCTCGCAGAGCTCGGCCGCGCGCGCGCCGCCGGCGCCTGCGGCGTGATGGTGCTCGCGAACGTGGACGGCCGGCCGCTCACCGACCCGGCGTTCGAGCCGGTTTGGCGCGCGATCGACGCGGCGAAGCTTCCGGTGCTGGTGCATCCGACCGCGCCCCCGGGGGTCGGCGCGATGAGGATGGACGAATTCCAGCTCACCGCCTCGGTCGGTTTTACGACCGACACCACGCTCGCGATCGCGCGCATGATCTACGACGGCTTCTTCGACCGCTACGCGGGACTGAAAATCATCGCCGCCCACGGCGGCGGGGCGCTCCCTTTTCTCGTCGGCCGGCTCGACCAGTGCTGGGAACACATTCCCGCCTGCCGGGTGAAGACGCGCGAGAAGCCGAGCCTTCAGGTGCGGCGCATCTACGCCGACGCGGTGGTGTTCAGCGAGGACGCACTCGCGATGACGCTGCGCGTCTTCGGCTCGGAGAACGTGCTCTACGGCTCGGATTACCCGCACAGCATCGGCGATCCGGTGGGCTGCCTTGCGCGCGTGGACCGGCTTCCAGAGGGCGTGCGCGCGCGCGTGCGCGGAGCGAACGCCGGGCGTATATTCGGTCTCGCGTGACGATCTACCAGGAAGGCAGGGTGCTGCGGCCGGGCCACCCGGTGAGCGCGGCCGAGCGCGCAGCGCGCGAGGAGCTCGCCGCCGCCTACCGCGTCTTCGATCTCCTCGGCTGGACCGAGCTCATCTTCAACCACATCACGCTGCGCGTGCCGGGGCCCGAGCGCCATTTCCTCATCAACCCCTTCGGCCTGCACTACCGCGAGATCACCGCCTCGAACCTGGTGTTGATCGATCTGGAAGGCAACCCGGTACGGGAGACGAAGTGGCCGGTGAACCGCGCGGGCTTCGTCATTCATTCGGCGATCCACGGCGCGATCGCCGAGGCGCACTGCGTGATGCACACGCATACCACCACCGGCATGGCGGTCGCCTGCCTCGCCGGCGGACTTTCGCCCACGAACTTCTACGCCGCGCAGCTCCACGGCCAGGTCGCCTACCACGATTTCGAGGGCGTGACGGTGGAGGAAGCCGAGCGCGAGCGGCTGGTGCGCGACATCGGTGAAAAGCGCGCGGTGATCCTGCGCAACCACGGCCTGCTTGCCTGGGGACCGTCGGTCGCCGAAGCGTTCATGACGCTCTGGACGCTACAGCGCGCCTGCGACGTGCAGATCGCGGCCTCGGCCGCGGGGCCGCTGCAGCCGATCCGGCCGGAGGTGTTCGCGCAGACGGTACGCGAGGCGGGACCTGCGGACAAACGCACCTGCGAGGACGTGTTCGCGGCGCTGCGCCGCCTCGCCGAGGAGCGCGACCCTTCCTGGCGGGCCCGAGGCGCTGGCGCATAGAATGGCGGCCGCCGGGGCGCCCGCATGACCGATCTCTCCGACTCCCAGAGCCTCGTCTACACCGCACGGCACAAGATCCGCTTCGTCACCGCGGCGAGCCTCTTCGACGGCCACGACGCCTCGATCAACATCATCCGGCGCATCCTGCAGGCTTCGGGCGCCGAGGTGATCCACCTCGGCCATAACCGCTCGGTGGAGGAGATCGTCTGCGCGGCGCTCGACGAGGACGTGCAGGGCGTCGCGGTGTCTTCGTACCAGGGGGGGCACCTCGAGTTT
>Ga0308420_1002233_pt1 | contig 10051 bp, 4 predicted proteins | sample HotsprSampleMS55_FD_203802 | JGI IMG/M metagenome (GOLD analysis project Ga0308420, IMG submission 203802) | Hot spring phototrophic mat microbial communities from Mushroom Spring, Yellowstone National Park, Wyoming, United States - 20090730_MS55 ...
AATAGATCATCCCCTACAAACCCAACCCGCCCATTTAGATCCACTACCCGCCGTACCTCGTTGCGTACCCGCACGAAGGTGTTGAGGATAGGAATCGCTAGGCTCACGTCCCAGTTATCGGTAATCCCATAGCGCAAGGCCGGCACGATCACATGGGCCTGCAGGTCGATGCGGGTGCGGAGTTGCGAGAGGGTAAACGGAAAGAGCGGGATACCATCGACCTGCAGGTCGGGCAAAAAGACCTCACTAATCAGCGCCGGGCTCGAGATGTCATCCAGGTCGGTGCCGTTAAACTCGTCGAAATCGACGTAGGAGTAGCCGACGCTGAGATTGAACTGCCCGCGCCCCAGGGTGAGCGCGCGTTCGCTGTACAGAGGGCCGGGCACCCCGGTCGAGCGCTCATAGACGCTGAGCATGGCGTTGTAACGGTACGTAAATGCCGGAGCGACGGACGCCAAGGGGAATTCCTGGGTGACCGCCTGGGCCACCGCCGCGGCGATGACGGGGGCGACGACTTGTGCAGCCTGCGTGATGGCGCCGGGCGGGGCTAGGGTCAGGTCAGAGGTGAAGAAGCCGAGCAGACTATCGCCGTCACGCGTCGTAGTGCCGCCACCTCCACCTGGTACGGGAGGAAACGCAAAGCCTTGACTGAACGCATCCTTGAGGGAGCGTGCGTCGCTCTGTGGTAACACGCCCAGGCAACACACCTGAGCGAGGAGAAACAGTGTGCACACGCGGGCGTATCGTGATCTCGTTACTGTCATCGTTCTCTCCTCCCTACTGGATTTGTCGCCGCAACTCGGCCATGTGCCGCGTGAACTGGGCCCGGTCGAAGCGTTCGCGGTCCTTCACGTCATTGTAGAGCTTATCGATCGTCCGACTGATCCCACCCTGCGCCAGAGCCGGGTTGTTGCGCGCCATCGCGCCGGCCAAGGCGTTGATCGCCATGATCGCCTGTTCCACGGAGTGGATTTCCGCGTCGATCAAGTACGGCACTTCCGCGGCGATGGCGTCGATCAACCGCGCCGCCGCTGCATTATCGATGTCGGCCTGACGGATTTGCGGGATGACGCGCTCCATCGTTTCCGCCAAACCGGCCGCGGTCGTCGCCACCTGTTCCTGCGGAGTACTGAGATAGGCGATGTGCCGCTCGAGGCGCTCGACTTGCGCGTCCAGCTGCGCGCGCTGCTCGGGAGCAAAAGTGGAGACGAGCACGCGCATCACCGCGTACCGCGCCGGGTTCCATGCCGGTAGCCCCGCCTTGAACTTATACCCCCGCATTTGCCGCCACTCCCCGTCTCGCAGGGAATGGTGACAGCCGTAGCAGTTCATCTCGGCGAACTCCGGCCACTCCTGCGAGCGCGCACGGCGCACCAACTGTAGCATGCCTTCGCGGAAGGCGACCACCTGGCCCACGGCCCAGACCCGGGCACTCTGCAAGTCTTCCCGTTTTTGCTCTCGGCGCTTCTCGGAGAATTGATTCCAGTGCGGCGGCATCACCGCGCTGTAATTGTCCAGTTCAAAAATCAGATCCGGGTGACCGGCGGCAATGAGTTCGTGGTTGACCGTCTTCTGCACGTCCCCCAAATGGCAGGACAAACAGGTTTGCCCTCGGACCGATAGGTCTCGTAAGTCCTTCATGCCAGCTTGGACCGACATCTCGTGCGTCCACCCGGACTCGGTATGGCGCGCGAGCCACCCACCGGCCGGGCCGTGGCACGCCTCACACGAGACTCCCTCGGCCAAGTCGAGCGGCCGCGCCTGCACATCTTGGGGTACATACAGGGCGTGGCAATCCAGACACACTTTGCTCTCGTGCGCCTGCTGTCTGAGTTTCATATTGCGCGCGATGCGGACGGACTGCTCGGTGAGGAGGACGTTATAGGCCTGGGTGTGGCGGTCTTGTTTCAGCCAGATGAAGTATTCGTCCTGTCTCACCGCGTAGACGTCGCGGGGCTGCACACTGCCGTGGCAATTGCCGGACGCGCAGGACGCCGCCCCCACATACTGCCCCGGCCGGAGAGCGGCGGCGTCGAGCGCAAACGGCGGAGAGGCTTCCTCCTGCCCCCGCCCTTCCCCGCCGAGGGCGGTCACCAACAGCCCCATTGACACCGTCAGAACCGTCAGGAAGCGGAACGTCTGTTTTTTTCTCATAGCCTGCAATCCCTCGTCCCCAAAAAAGCCTAGCGTACAGCCCCGAGGGCCGGTCCGCTCCTTCACTCATTCGTGCGGTGCTCCTCGCCCTGCGGGGGGCCGGGAGGTCGATCGTCCACCTGATACACCTTGCCATCGCGCAGATAGAGCTTTTGCATCTCCGGCAGGGTAAACGGCCGTGCGCCAATACGGTTAAAAATACTGACCTGATTGCCACTTTCATCGACCGCTCGGTCGCGGTCCAAGCCTTTCGCGATGGCCAACGCCGGGCCATGTGTATGGTACGTCGCGATCAACTGCGGAGCCGGCCGCGGGCTGAATCCGAGATAGCCGGGGGTGGTATCCGGGGAAGTCAGTTGCAGCACCCGCAGGCCGTTTTTGCCGTCGGCCACATACGCGAAGAGACTCACGTTCGTCGAAGCGACCTTGACATCATGGACATCGTTGAGTTTCCCCTCTGCGTTGTACACCTGGTCAATAAACGGCTGCTCCGGACGCTCGATGTCAACGATGACGACCCCCTGCGGGCCCGCGGCCACATAGGCGTAGGTACGCGCAACATAGACACGGCGCGCATTCGCAATAGGGACGGCAGCGACGACCCTGGGCGCCAGCGGGTTGGTTACGTCAATCACCTTCAGGCCGTCTTGATCGGTGACAAAAGCGTAGCGGAATTGAATGGTGACGCTCGTCGGCTTGCGTACCTCCGTAACTTCGGCCACAACGTGCGGCTGCAGCGGCTGGTCAAAATCGACCACCACGATCCCACGATCACAGGCAACATACACATAACGGCCGGCGATCGTGAGGTTCTCGGCCCCGTTCAGGATGCCGTCCGGGTTAAAGGTCAGGGCGCGGGAGAAGAAGTTGTTGGTCGGGTCGCGATCCGCCAACGTATCGACGTTGACCAGGATCAGCCCCTCGTACCGGTCGGTGAAAAACGCGTAGTGGTAAATGGGGTGCCACGGCTGTTCCTGGTTCTCCGGCAGCGTTTTTCGGTACGGGGCAATCGGCATATTGGTCGGCAACGCGACCGCGGTCGCGTATCTGCTCCGCACATACGTCGCCTGCCCGATCGGGGAGACGGGCGCGGTGACGAGGCGTTCGGACACATCTTTGTTATCGACGTTGGCGATATCAAAGGCTTCCATGCCGCGCGGCCCGAGAGCAGCGTAGAGGTATTCTCCTCGTTTCTCGACGCCGAGCACTTCCCCGCCGCCACGGTGGTGGTATGCCTCCTCCAGTTCCAGTTCGCGCTCCTGATGTCTACGGTAGTGGTCGGGGTACGCCAGCTTGTGCAGCGAGCTGCCGATCACCGCCTGCGGCTCGTCCCATTCGGTCACTCCCACGGCCTCGAACCCTTCCTCCCCCTCGGCCACCCAGACGAACCGTCCCATAAAATTGACGAAGTTAGTCCCCAAGGTCAGCAACTGCGCCATCCAGGCGTTATTGTCGTTGGCAACCGAGACGTGACAGTCCGTGCACTTTTGCGTCTCGACGGTCCGCACGGTGTGCGGGAAGTGGGGGTTAAACGCCTGGCTGCTGTACCCGGGGGTCGAGATCGGCGGTTGCTGGATGTAGAAGCGTTGGCGGTTGATGTTCACCGAACTGAGTACCAGAGCGCTAGACGACCGCACGGGAGCAATGCGGTGGTTTTTGTTCGTCCCGTGCACACCTAACATAATCACGTCTTCGCGCACAACTTGCGGATTGTAGGAGCTATACTGACGGGTGAATCCGCCTTCGTAATGGTATTGTTCCGCCTTCTGATTTGCTTCTTGCGGTAAGTGACAGCCAAAGCAGGAGGTCATCCACGAAGAGTGACAGGCAAAACACGTCATCTTTTCATACGAATGGGCAAGCTGGCTTTCCGCGACATCGCCTCGCCCCCAGGTTTTGCCATCCCGTTGGATGGTTTTTGCCAAGCGGGCCTTTTCATTGTAATGTGGATGGCCCGGTGTGATCGTATCGAAGACCTGTTTCACCTCCCATTCCAGGTTCGGCTCGAGCATAGAGCGCTGGATCAACCGCCCGCCACGCCAGACAAAGCGGGGGCGTCCAAAGGGAGTGGTGCCCACGAGCAGGTCAGTCCCGCCGGGAGGAGCCGCGGGACCAGAAGTTTTCAGCGTCGCCCGCGCCTTGACCGTACCGTGGCAGTCTTCGCAGCCGATTTCCACCGCACTGGCGTACTCACCGTACAATCTGTTGCTATCACCATGTGCATCACGGGAGAAATGGCAGTCCACGCAGTGCATCCCCTTCTCTAAATGAATATCCATCAGGTGCACGGCTTTGCGAAACTTCTGCGGGTCGTTGAAGTCCACCACCTTCCCGTCTTTGTCTAACAAGTTTCCCTTCCGGTCGCGCTTAAAGACTCCTTTAAACACCCAGCCGTGTCCGTGGTAGTCGGCAAACTGGGTGTGCTTCAATTGCGGGTTCAACTCACTTACTGCGGCCAGGAAATTCACGTCGGTCCATAACCCTCTGGCAGCCGCGGCTTCCGGGTTGTGGTTCAAACTGATACGCCTTTCCTCCTCGGTCGGATTTTTCTGCTCTTTGGGCCACAGAAATTCCCCGTCCGACTCATAGTCCCACATATTGAAGCCGTAGTACGTGTTAATGAACTGGTTGGGCTGGTGCATGTGGCAGACCATACATTGGCTGGACGGGATCGCACGGGTAAGGACGTGTTGGATAGGGTGACCCGATTCGTCTTTCGCGATGGTCGGATCTTTGGTAAAGCTTTTCCCCAAGTGACCGAACCGCGCGTATGGCCCGGAATGTAGGGGATCCCGGTCGTTGGCGTAGATCGTATGACACGCCGTACACCCGCTCGAACGGTAGTCTCCCGGGTGGTCGTTGGTACCCAGAAACGAGAGATGGGGGTCGTTCAGGCGTGTCTTGTGGATGTTCAGGACCGGAATGCTCACTCGTAGCCCGGTCCCCGGCCCGCGGCTGCTGAGACGGATATCGGGCTTGCCAGACAGTTCCAGAGGATTGGGATTACCGATTTCCGGGAACGTGGAGGGTTGGAACAACCCGCCGTCCTCGAAAGCACGGAAATTATCGGCCGGCTGCATGGTCTGCCAGCGGGGCAGAGGCAAGAGAAAGGGCACTACCCCTCGCTTGAGCTCCTCTTCAGAAGGCGGGGTCACGGGTTTGATCATCTGGGGGAGGCCATCGCGACTATAGCTTTCGCCTGCTAAGGCACGCTTGGTAGAAATAATCCCATTGGCATATCCGGCAGCCGCCCAAAATATAGCCGACGTGGTCATCGGGCTCTTTTTGGTAGCGTTGACTTGGGCCTGGTGGCAGGAACCGCAAGCTTCCTGTGCCACCCGCAGATCGCCAGGGTTGATAAAGCGAATAAACGCAGGGGATTCATAGTTGAGCAGGGTGTAGGTCCGCTCCGGGTTGGCGGCACTCGGTCGTCCCGCGGCATTCACCCAGCGCTCAGGGTAACGCGGTGCGACATGAGCTTGTTTCTTCAGCGCTTCGTACTCCGGTGATCCAGGCGTCATGCCGGCAGTCAGGGTCGGGGCACTATTCCCGCCGTGACAATCGACACACCCTAACTTCACCGCCGGCGAGGCGTGCATAGAGGGAAACTCGATGCCGGTGTGGCAGCTTACGCACCCCCTGCTTTTCTGGTCCACCTCCGCCTGGGATTGTTGCGGCGGTGCGGCTGGGGCAGCCGAGGTTGCCTCCTCTGTACGTGTGGCCCCCATCCCCAACCGCTCCAGCGGCACCACACAACTTGTTAACACGATCCCCCCGAGGCCGACGCTCGCAACGGCCAATCCCTGGAGGCGAAAGAACCAGGATCGGACAGGATGGGTAAACAACATCCTTTGGACTCCTGTGTTAAAACAGCAGCGTCAGGTTGGTAAAGCCGAGGTATAAATTGCTGCGAGTGGCGAAGATGTCAGAAAATCCTCCCCCGGGGAACAAGGTGGCGAACCCGGCCAGGAAGATGACGTTGTTATTCAAGAACGGCCGGTACCGGGCTCCGATACTGACATCCCATCCGATCTCTCGGCTGATCGGTTTTTGGAACAGAACGAATTCCAGCGTATCAGTCGTATCGAACATCAGGTAATTGACGTTAAAGAGTGTGGTGAGTTTCGGTGTCAGCTCCAGCTCGACCCCAGTGTTGAAGATATGGATGCCGGGGTTGACGAAATTCGGCTGGCCTTGCTCTTTGCTGCTGCGTAAATCCGGCACTAGGCTTCCTCTATTGACCAAGGCCACCCCGGGGAGGGCCAGCCGCACTTCCAGGCGGTTCCAAAAACTGAACCCGCCGCCGGCAAAGTTCGGGTTATCAAAAAGAGCGTCAAACCCCCGTGCCTCGTCGTCAGCCGGGTCGCTGTCACCGGAAGCGTAGAAATACGACACCTTCGGGCGGATCCAGTCACGATCAAATGACAGCTCTAACGCCCCCATGAACGCGTCAATTGTCACACTCCGACCAGCAATGGGGTTTTTGCTGTCGTGCCCAGTCACGTAGTAAAACGCGTGGTCGATGTTGAGGCGCCCATAATGGCCGAAGCTAGTCCAGCCGAAATATGTCGCCTCGATCTCATGCGGGGTGAACGAGCCGATCGGATCCGGCCGTACCAGAAAACTGTTATTGTTAAACTTCAGACTCTTATCGTCCCAGAAATGGTGGAGGCTGAACTGGGTCGTATATCCTTTTACGAGAAAATCTTGCCGGTAGAAATTCGCAATCAGCACTCGCTGGCCGCGCGAATCGAGGCGATTGAGGCCGCTATTGGTGTCCTTTTCCAGGCGGTCAAAGAACGCTAAGTTAAACTGGTTACGGTTCGATGCAAAATTGCCGAAGACGCGGATCCCCAAGTTGGCGTCGCTAAACACAAACCCTTTGAAATCGCTGTTAAAGGGCTGGATCCCTGCCCGCACCGACACGAAGTCGTAATTCGGACTGAGGTCCGCCAACTTCACTTCGGCAAACATTTCCTGCAGCGCGGCAATCCCATCAAGGCGGTTCGTACCTCTGCGAACATCCGCATTCACCACACCGGTCTCGCGTACATCAAGGTAGTTGATGTTACCGATGAGGGTGCCCTTGATTTGCCAATCGAACGGTTTGAAGGCGGTGCTGCCCTTGAACAGGTTGAGCGAGAGCGCGAGGTTCTGGTTATAGAAAAATTGCAGGTCGTCGCCGAAGAACCGCTCAGCGCCCGGGCGCGCGCTGCTGACCGCGCTCGGGGTCGGTACGGTCCTGGTCTCTAGCAAACTATCCCACACTCCCGTGAGGACGAAAAAGAGATCATTCCCATAGATAGGGTAATCGCCTTTCAGCACATTCTGGTTATAGGGGTCCCACCAGCGTCCCTGCACGTTAATTTCGTACGGCGGCGGGACGATGCGCCAGCGGTCCGTCATCGCCTGAAAGTCCGCGTCCGCCGCCTCTTCGAGGGGCGACGGTTCCTCCTGAGACGGCACTAAGGGACCACGGGGAAGGCGGGCCGCCCCACCAACCGCAAGCACCTGGGTCGCCGTAGTGGTCTGCCCGGAGGGGTCGGTGAGCTGGGCGTCTATCGTGTATGTCCCAGGTGCGAGGGGGCGTGGCCACTCGAGCGACCAGGTTCCACCAGGCACGACGGTCGTCGTATGAGTCTCTCCATCGATCGTCACTGCAATCTGTGAGCCTGGGGTAGCCTTTGCCGTACCAGTGACAGTTGGCGTGGAGTCAGAGGTACGGAGCGGTATCCCACGGTTAATGACGAGCTGCAGACCCTCATCCGCACCCAAGGCACTCGGTACCCATATGACGACTCCCTGTCCGACCAGGAGACATCCCAACAGGACTCTTCCCCACCACTGTTTGCCGCTATGCATCATATCTGCCTTTCCCTCACCGAGTACCCTGCGAGAAACAAGGGAAGCTACCTAGCGTTGTTGAGGTGCTCTCTCGTGCGGCCAGGGAATTACCTCTCCGGGTTGCGGGGGAATTTCAGGTACGCCTGGCGCACCCCGCGGACGAAAAAGTTATCGGCACGGAGATGCTCCGGCGGCTCGAACCCCCGCGCCCCTCCAACAGTGACAAAATCGTCCTGCTCAACCCCATCGCCACTCACCCCCAGCCCGCCGACGAGTTCGCCACTTTTGTAGAGCGGGAGGCTGCCGGGGAAAAAGATGATCCCGCTCTGATTCGGATTCGGCGGCTGCGACCCCTGGGTACAGGCATGCACGGTGTCAGGCACATACAGAGTAGAGAAAAACGGCCCCTCGTCGCTCGTATCGATCCCCGGGGGGTAAAACGGTTGGCTAGAAAAACTAATAGTACGATTGGTCACCGCCGTCCCAGGCGGAAGCCCAGGCAGATCGTTGGCCACATTCGGCGCGAAGCTACTAAAATGCGCAACGTTGCGCGCCTTTGCGGTTGCCACATCAATGCTAAAAATCGTGGCATCTGGCATCCGGAAGATGGCAAGGATATCGCCGTTGGCATTACTGACTGCAATGACCATCCGCGTGCGGTTGCCGATCGGCAACCGGATCACCGCTCGTGTGCGATTGGCCGTATCGACCGCTTGCCGGACGATACGATCCACCTCCTCGGCCGTCAGTTTCCCAGCAGGATCGGCCAGGGGGCCGACCAGGTATCCCTCCGGCGCTTGGAGGCAGAGTGGGTTCCCCTGCGCATCCAGGTCTGGGGCAGGATTATTGTCAGGTGTAGGGTCGTAACAGGAGCCGCCGATCGGCCCGACGAGAAATTGCCCGTCCGCAGTTCCCGGAGCCGTACCTTTGGGACGTTGGAGAATGCCTTTGTCCAATTTTTCGGTCAGTCGGTCATCGACAAAAGGAAGACGAATGCCATCGATAAAGACCACGATGGAACGCAAGGCGAGAGGAAGGGCAGGAACCGGTGCGAGTCCGCCGGCGAGGATACCGGATAGCGCCGCAAATTCAGCGATGTCGCCACCAAAATCGCCCACAACTCCCACCCCGCCTACCAGCACCGGCCCACGAAAGATCGGCACCCCTCCGGTATTCACAGCGTTGGCGTTGCTGTCAAACAGGTCGGGTTTGCCGGTGAGGATGCCCAGACTACAGCCGCTTTTCTCAAAACTATTACAACACCCTCTCCGATCGGAGTCATTACACAGCAGGTTATTGATAGCCACATTCGCCGAGGTGGCCCGCGGAACGAACTGGTCCGCGTTAAAAGTCACGTTAAAGTCACACCCGCGGTTGGTGTTTTCAATCCCGTAGAGTGCTGCGTTCGGGGTAAAACGAATCCCGGGAGGAAAGTGCACTCCACTGACGAAGCGCACCGTACGCGATGACAACGGGGCCTGATTATTGCTGAAGAACGCCCCCGTGCGTGCCACCGATACAGCGACTTCGTTGGCATCCTTTAACCCTCCGAATGGAGGCGGTTCGTTGAAAAAATTACCTTGGACGAGCTCAGGGGCCCCGTTCTTGCGAAAGATTCCCAGCACCCGCCCCACGCGATCCACTACCGCTACAGTCATCGGCACGTCAAGCGAGGCAGCCGCTCCTTGCAGGATCGCTGCTACCTCAGTCGGAGAAAGCGGAGCCGCAAGAGGCGAAGGGATATCCTCTCCGGTCAACGCAGAGGCGACCTGCGCTACAGTCGGCGACTGCGGTGCAGGGGCTATCCCCTGAAGAAGCGCGGCCATTTCCGCGAGAGAGAGTGGAGCGGCAGGGGCAGTGACGGATTGCGCAGACGCACGGGCGGAGAAAATTGGCCCCACGAGGAACACGCTCACAACCCCTACAAAAGACAGCAGTTCCTTCAGCATGTTTCCCTTCCTGCCCTCCCCACCCCCCAGTCAGGGCGGTGTGCGTCTATTTGACAACCCAGCCGGTGCATCAAGGACGGGTGCCCGATCAACGGTTCGCCCAG